>Ga0268299_1000118_pt1 | contig 315743 bp, 288 predicted proteins | sample NOBtaG_FD_193484 | JGI IMG/M metagenome (GOLD analysis project Ga0268299, IMG submission 193484) | Activated sludge microbial communities from bioreactor in Nijmegen, Gelderland, Netherland - NOB reactor | ecosystem: Engineered > Bioreactor > Aerobic > Activated sludge | place: Netherlands... | reverse complement strand
GTGGAGCCTCACTCTCCCGGTCGCTTCGCTCCGCGCTCGCCTGCGGCTCGCGTGCACGAGCCGTACCGGCGCGGGCGCCGCCCTCTCGCTCCACGCGGCAAAGCCGCGTGGAGCCTCACTCTCCCGGTCGCTTCGCTCCGCGCTCGCCTGCGGCTCGCGTGCACGAGCCGTACCGGCGCGGGCGCCGCCCTCTCGCTCCACGCGGCAAAGCCGCGTGGAGCCTCACTCTCCCGGTCGCTTCGCTCCGCGCTCGCCTGCGGCTCGCGTGCACGAGCCGTACCGGCGCGGGCGCCGCCCTCTCGCTCCACGCGGCAAAGCCGCGTGGAGCCTCACTCTCCCGGTCGCTTCGCTCCGCGCTCGCCTGCGGCTCGCGTGCACGAGCCGTACCGGCGAGAGCGCCGCACGTGCCGCAGGCGCCCCTAGGCAGCCTGCACCGGCAGCAGACCGCTGTGGCGCAGCAGCGCCTCGGTGGTCGGCTTGCGGCCACGGAACGCCTCGAACACCTCCATCGGGTGGCGGCTGCCGCCGAGCCCGAGCACCGTTTGGCGGAAGCGGCGCCCGGTGCGCTCGATCGCCGCTGGGTCGTCGAGGCCGGCCTCCTCGAAGGCCGCGAAGGCGTCCGCCGACAGGACCTCGGCCCACTTGTAGCTGTAGTACCCGGCCGCGTAGCCGCCGCCGAAGATGTGCGTGAAGCCGCACAGGAAGCGGTCCTCGGGCAGCGGGGGGATGGTCGTCGTCTTGCGCGCGATGCGGTGCTGGACGTCGAACGGAGTCTCCGGACCGGCGGGATCGTAGCCGTGGTGCAGCGCCAGGTCGGTGAGCGCGAAGTAGAGCTGGCGCAGCATGTCGGAACCGGCGCGGAACGTGCGCGCCGCAGCGATCTTCTCGAACTGCGCCTCGGGCAGCGGAGCGCCGGTCTCGTGGTGGCCGGTGAGCCCGAGCAGCGTCTCGCGATGGTAGCACCAGTTCTCCATGAACTGGCTCGGCAGCTCGACCGCGTCCCACTCGATGTTGCGGATGCCCGCCGCCATCGGACGCTCGACGTCGGTCAGCATGTGCTGCAGGCCGTGACCGAACTCGTGGAAGAGCGTGTTCACTTCCTCGAAGGTCATCAGCGACGGCTTGCCGTCGACCGGCGGCACCTGGTTGCAGACGAGGTAGGCGACCGGACGCCGCCCCGGCGCGCGGCCGAGGCACTCGTCCATCCACGCGCCACCGCGCTTCTCCGCCGGCCGGCTGTACGGATCGAGGAAGAACGCCGCGATCTCGACGCCGCTCTCGTCGAAGATGCGGAAGAAGCGCACGTCGGGACTCCACACCGTCGTCTCGCCGTCGGCCGCACGCACCGTCAAGCCGAACAGGCGGCGCACCAGCGCGAACAGGCCGTCGAGCACGCGCGGCAGCGGGAAGTACGGGCGCAGCTCCTCGTCGGTATAGGCGTAGCGCTGCTCACGCAGCCGCTCCGCCCAGAACGCGACGTCCCACGGCCGGAGCTCGTCCGCCTCGGCCGCGCCCGCCGCGCGCGCGACCTCGCGCAGCTCCTCGAGATCGCGCTCCGCCGCCGGGAACGACGCCGTGCGCAGCTCCTCGAGCATCGCCTCGACCGCACCGACGCTCGGCGCCATCTTGCTCGCGAGACTGAGCCCCGCGAAGCTCTCGAAGCCGAGCAGCGCTGCCTCCTCCCGGCGGAGCCGCAGGATCTGCGTGAGGAGCGGCGTGTTGTCGAGATCTCCCGCGCTCGCCCGCGTGACGAACGCGCGATAGAGCCGCTCGCGCAGATCGCGCCGCCGGCCGTGCTGCTGGAAGGGCACGTAGCTCGGGCCGTCGAGCGTGATCCGCCAGGGCCCGCCGGCCGCCGTCGCCGCGGACTCGCCCGCGTGGCGCGCCGCCTGCGCCGCCAGCTCGAGCAGGCTCTGCGGCAGACCCGCGATCTCGTCGTGCGAGGTCAGCGTCATGGCGAAGGTCTTGGTGGCGTCGAGAACGTGGTTGCTGAAGCGCGTCGAGCACTCGGCGAGCTCGGCCTGGATCGCGTTGAACCGCGCCTGCTGCTCGCCGACGAGCCCGACCCCGGCGAGCTCCGCGTCACGCACCAAGGCCTCGACGATGCGCTGCTGGGTCACGTCGAGGCGAGACCACGCGGCACCTTCGCGCAGCTCCTTGAGCGCGCGGTACACGGGCAGGCTCTGGCCGACGCGCAGCGAGAAGGTCACCACGTCGGGCTGGACCGCCTCGTAGGCGGCGCGCAGTGCGTCGCTGTTGCGCACGCCCATCAGGTGGCCGGCGGTCCCCCAGGCGAGCGACAGGCGATCGTTCAGACGCTCGAGCGGCTCGACCACGGCGTGCCAGTCCGGCGCCACGCCCGCCTCGATCGTCGCGAAGTCGCGCTCCAGCTCGGCGAGCAGCGTCCTGATCCCGGGCTCGACGTGCGCCGGCTCGATCAGGTCGAAGCGGGGCAGCCCTCCGGAGAGAAGCAGCGGATTGTCCTGCGGTGCGTCTGCATGGCTGGCCATGTGCCAGCGTTAGCATTGCCACGCCGCCGAGCCGACCCGACGGACGCGCTTCAGCGCCAGTCGTTGAAGCGCAGGAACACGTAGATCGCGCCCAGCACGCCGCAAACGACGTAGCGCAGCGTGAACGACGGCTCGAACCAGAAGATCAGCAGCGCTGCGACCAGGCCGCACGCCAGCAGGACGATCATCTTGCGGTCGATGCGGAAGAGCGGCGGCTCCGGCGGCTCGTCGTGGTCCCGCGTCTCGCCCGGACCGTCGGCGCTCACCGTAAGAGGTCCGGAAAGCGCGCCGCCACCATGCGACGGATGCCGTCGCGCCAGGACACGTTCGCGGGACCGATCAGCTCGTGCATGCGCCTCAGGTCGAGCTCGATGCTGCCGAGCGCCTCGGTCGTCGGGCGGAACTTGGCCTCGAGGCCGGTGATCTCCCCGAGGTAGCCGCACCACTCCTCGATGCTCGCCGGCGCGCCACCCCAGTTGACCGTCACCGCAGGCACCGACGCCGCCGCGAGCAGCTTCGGCACCTGTGCGATGTAGTCGTCCTCGTGGATCGGGTTGTAGACGTTTGGCTGCTCGACGTGCAGCGGGATCTCGCCGCCCGCGCGCATCATCAGCAGGTGAAACAGCGGCCACCCGCCGTTGTCCCCGTAGGGCACGCTGAAGCGCGCGATCACCGCCGGGACGTTCCACTGCTTCGCGGCGAAGCGCACGACCGTCTCCGCGGCGATCTTCGAGATGCTGTAGGTCGGAAACATCACGCGGTGGTTGTCGCCGAGGGGAGCGTCCTCGCGCAGCGGCTCGTGGCCGGCGTACTGGTAGACGCCGCCCGACGAGACGTGCAGGAAGGCCTTCGCACGGCGGCAGTGCGCGAGGAGACGGCCGGCGCCCTCGGCGTTCGCCGCGAGGTCGTAATCGAAGCGGCCGCTCTTCACCACGGCGAAGTTCAGCACGTAGCCGAAGTCGGTGGGCACGCCGTCGAGCGGATCCTTCGCCAGATCGACGGGCAGCGGCGTCACGCCGATCGAGCGCAGGCGGTCCACGTCCTCGGCTCGCGAAAGGCGTGCAAGCCCGAAGACCTGGTTGTCGCGGGCGAGCTCGCGGGCGAGCGGAAACGCGACCTGGCTCGTCGGTCCGGTGAGGAGGATCTTCTCGTTGCGCAGCATGCGCCCGTCATAACGCGGGACCGCATCCTCCAGCCAGCGTCGCGTCGGCGTGCGGCGCACGCGCAGCCGGGAGCGGGTCGACGTCCGCCGGCGCGATCTGCGCGGGATCGCCGCGCTCGGCGACGGCCGGCGCGAGCGGCAGACGAACCTCGAAGGTCGCGCCCGCACCGAGGGCGCTCTTCACGCCGATCTCGCCCCCGAGGACCTCGACGAGCTGGCGCACGATCGCGAGGCCGAGCCCGATTCCCGTGACGCCGCAGGGTGGCGCACCCACCTGTTCGAAGGCATCGAAGATCGCCTCGTGCTGCTCGGGGGCGATGCCGCATCCGGTGTCGCGCACCGAGAGCAGAACCCACGGACCGTCGCGTCGTGCGGCGATCGCGATCGTCCCGCTCTTCGTCGCGCGCGCGGCGTTGGTGACGAGATTGTTCAGGATCTGCCGCAACCGCATCGGATCGGACGTCAGCTGATCCACCGAGCACTCGGCGATGACCGCAACCGGCCTTCCCCGCACCAGCAACCGCGTGTCGTGAGCGACCTCCTCGACCATGCGGTGCAGGTCGAGGCGCTCGGAGACCAGGTCCACCTTGCCGCAGCTCAGCCGCGACAGGTCGAGCAGCTCCGAGATCAGCGCGTCGAGCGACACCGCGTACTGCCGGATGCGACGGGCGAGGTTCTTGACGAGCTTCGCGTCGTCGACCGCGTCGAGCACCATGTCGGAGTAGCCGACGATCACGTTCACCGGCGTGCGCAGCTCGTGCGAGACGTTGGCCACCAGACGCGAGCGCAGCGCGACGGCGCTCTCCGCACGGCCGAGCGCGAGGTGGAGGTTCTCCTGCGCCTGACGCAGCACGGCCTCGCGTTGCATCGCCTCGAGCCGGTAGCCGACCAGCGAGCTCGCGCCGATCGTCGACAGCGAGCCCACCGCGATCAGCGAGACGAGCAGATAGGGCCACGGCAGCGCCGACGGCACGCCGAACGCGACGATCGCGACGAAGCCGGTCGTGCACACCGCACACAGGACGACCTGGTGCTTGAGGCCGAACGGCAGGATCGCCGGCATCGCAGAGATCAGGCAGAGGAGTGCGGCGAGCGCGAGCGTCGCGTCGCCTCCCACCAGCGGGTAGTAGCCGAGGACGCACACGGCCATGACGCACGCCCAAGCCGTCGCGATGGCACGCGCGCGCCGGGGACGGAACCGGGCCGCGAGGAGAGTCGCGACGGAGAACGCGAGCTCGACGCCGAGCACCAGGACGTACGTCTCGACGTGCCGCGGGTAGTAGTAGGCCTCGATCGGCAGCGCCCCGAGCAGGAAGGCGAGGAGCAACCCGACGGCGAACGGAAGCCGTGCGCACGCGAGCCTCTCGAGCCCGAGCGCGTGTCGCTCGCGCGGATCCACACAGGGAGCCCGAAGCAACGGCGGGACCAGCGCGAGCGACCCGAAATGCTCGCTCGCGCGCACATCCCGGCGCCGCTCGACGGCCGTGTCGCGTCACGAAACGGCAACAGCGTCGAGAATGCGGCGCCGCGCAGATGCTCGGCCAACCGTTGTACTGCAGCACCGAGGCGCCGCGTGCGCTGCGGTGTGGGTGGGCCGCTCCCGTCGGGCGGCACCACGAGGGCGGAGCCCCGGGATCGTCGCGACGCGCGACGATCCCGGGCGCCGGCTAGACCTTCTGAACGTTCGCGGCCTGCGAGCCCTTACGACCGGGAACGACCTCGAACTCCACCGTCTGACCCTCCTCGAGGGTCTTGTAGCCCTGACCGGAGATCGCCGAGTAGTGAACGAAAATGTCCTCTCCCCCGTCCTGCTCGATGAACCCGAACCCCTTTTGCGGGTTGAACCACTTCACCTTCCCCTGAGGCATCCGACCTTCCTCCAACATTCTCCGGGTCGCGGTTCCCCTCCCGCCGCGCGCGCGATCACCTGCCGTGGTGGAGCGGCGATCGACGTCGAGCACCCGGACACAGTTCCGAAGCCGCGAGCCTCTTACCACCGGCCTGACGGCGAGGGCAACATCGCGAATCGAGTTTGTTCCGCGAGGCCACTGTGCTAGCTGGAGTGCTTCGCGCCGCAGAGAAAAGGAGTGGTATGCAGCGACCGCGCGGTCCGCGCTTTTTGCCAGTTCGCCCCGAAGACGAGCATCGCACCAACCGTCAGATCAGGGTTCCGGAAGTCCGGCTGATCGGGCTCAACGGAGAGCAGCTCGGGGTGGTCAAGACCGACGAGGCGCTGCGCCTCGCGCAGGAGGCCGAGGTGGATCTCGTCGAGGTCGCATCCACGGCATCGCCACCGGTGTGCCGTCTGCTCGACTACGGCAAGTTCCGCTACTCGAAGCAGAAGAAGGACGCCGAGGCGAAGAAGAAGCAGCACGTGACGCAGCTCAAGGAGCTGCGCATCCGCCCGGGCACCGACTCGCACGACGTCGAGCGCCAGCTGAAGAAGGCCCAGGAGTTCCTGGAGGACGGCCAGCGGGTCAAGTTCACCTTGCGCTTCCGCGGCCGCGAGATGGCGCACCAGGACCTCGGCCGCGGCAAGCTGACCGGCATCGCGAACCAGCTCAGCGAGTACGGCTGGGTGGAGATCGAGCCGCGCACCGAAGGGCGCGTCATGCACCTGGTGATGGCGCCGGGCCAGCGCAAGCGCGCCGTGCTGCCGGTAGGTGCACCGCAGCGTCCGGCCGCACCGGCAGGCTCACCGTCCCCCGCCTCTCCGGCGTCGGCGGGAGCCGCAGGTCAAGCGAAGGAAGGCCGGCCCCCGCAGCCGCGTCCGTAGCCCGACCGACCGAGTCGGCCGCCACCATCGCGGTTCGGCCGCGTCTCCGGCAGGGCAAGCGCACAGGCACGGCGCGAGTCGCGTTGCGCGCGACGCGACTCGCGCCTGCTCCCCGGGAAACGAGCCGTCCCGTTCGACCGATCGACTCCCGGCGGCTCGGCAGTCCGTGCCTAGAACCAGCCCGACCACCAGTGCGTGCGCTCGACGTCGTGCGGCGCGAGCACCTCGATCCGGCTCAGCTCCTTGTCCCCCTGCATGGTGACGATCTGGCCGAGCACCTGGCCCTTGGTGACCGGTGCCTCGACCTGGGTCGGGACCTTGACCTCCACCTTCAGCTGCTGGGCCTGCTGGCGGGGCAGCACCATGCGCAGATCCTTCGCGGCCTCGCCGACGATGAACTTCTCCTTGCCGCGCGCGATCGAGATCTGCGCGCCGACCGGCTGACCCGCCTTCACCGGATGCACCGCGCGATAGCCCGCGAAGCCCTTCGACAGCAGCTTTGCCGCTTCCTCGAAGCTGCCCTGCTTGGTCGGAACGCCGAGCACCACCGCGATCAGGTTCAGCCCCTCGCGGCTCGCGGTGGCCGTGACCTCGAACCCCGCGGCGGCGTAGTAGCCGGTCTTGAGGCCGGTCGCGCCCTTGTACGTGCGCACCAGGTGGTTGGTGTTGCGCATGGTGAACTGGCCGTCGCGGAACGGCGCCTCGGAGGCGCCGGCCCACTCCATGACCTCGGGGAACTCGCCGAGCTTCCTGCCGAGCAGCGCGAGGTCGGCGGCACTCATCAGGTCCGGCTTCTGGCCGGTCGCAGGCGGCAGCCCGTGCACGGTGTGGAACTCGGAGCTCTTCATGCCGAGATCCTGCGCGCGCTCGTTCATCATCTCGACGTACGCATCGGTCGAGCCGGCGATGCGCTCCGCGACCGCGACCGAGGCGTCGTTGGCCGACGAGATCATGATCGCGCGCAGCATGTCGCGCAGCGGGAACTGCTCGCCCTCGGCGAGGTAGACCTGCGACCCGCCCATCTGGCTCGCCCAGGCGGACGTGGGAACCATGTCGTCGAGCGAGATCGCACCGGCGCGCACCTGCTCCATCGCCAGCAGCACCGTCATCATCTTGACCATCGACGCGGGCGGCCACGGAACGCTTTCGTCCTGCGCGAACAGCACGTCGCCGCTGTCCGCGTCCATCAGGATCGCGGCGCGAAACGGCGCCTGCGGCGCGAACGGGATCTCCGCTCGCCCTTTCGGAGCCGGCGCCGCGAGCGCTCCCTGCGTCGCCGCGACGACGAGCGCGACCACCACACCGTGACGAAGCCACCTGCTCACGACGTCCACTGCTTTCCCCTCCACGGCCGGACCGCCCGCTCGTCCTGCGCTCTCGACGCGCGAACGGGCTCCCTCGTTTCCCCGCGCAGAGACTAGCACGAGCACCGCACACGCGTCGCGCCGGAACTGCGCCGTCGCCAGCCGGCTGGAAGTTTTTGGCTCGGTACGCCAGACTCGACCCGGCATGCAGCTCGGGGACGCGCGCACCTTGGTCGAGGCCCGCGCCCTGCGCAAGGCGTTCGGTCTGAGCCCGGTGCTGCGCGAGGTGGACCTCGACGTCGGTCGCGGCGAGGTGATCGCCGTCCTCGGGCCGAACGGAGCCGGCAAGAGCACGTTGCTCCGCCTTCTCGCCTGCGTGTCGCGCGCCGCGGCGGGACGGCTCTCGCTCCTGGGACACGACTGCTACCCTGGCCGGCCCACCCCGGCGGTGCTCGGCCGCATCGGCTTTCTCGGACACGAGCCGATGGTCTACGAGGACCTGACGCCGCAGCAGAACCTCGAGCTCTTCTCGCGCCTCTACCGCGGCGTTCCCGGCCACGACGCGACCCTCGACGATGCGGCGCGTGCGCGCGCGAGCCTCGAGCGCGTGGGGCTCGCGCACGCGCACGGCCGCTCGACGCGTGCGCTGTCGCGCGGCATGCTGCAGCGTCTCGCGATCGCGCGCGCGACCCAGCACGACCCCGCGCTGCTGCTGCTCGACGAGCCCTTCACCGCCCTCGACGAGGCGGGCAGCGACCTGCTCGCGGCCACCATCGCGCAGCGCGCCGGCCGTGGCGCCGGCATCGTGATGGTGACGCACGATCTGTCGCGGGTGTCCGCACTCGCGAGCCGGGTCGTGGTGCTCGCCGGCGGTCGCGTCGTGTACGACGCCGATCCCGTGCCCGCACCGGGCGACCTCGCCCACGACTACCGGCGGCTCACCGGGCTCGCGGTCTGATGTGGACGATCGTCCGCAAGGACCTCTCGATCGAGCTCCGTACCGGCGAGATGGCGTCGTCGATGTTCCTGCTGGCGCTCCTGCTGGTCCTGCTGTTCGCGTTCACGCTCGAGCCGGAGCGCCTGATCGCACCCGAGTTCCTCGCGGGTCTGTCGTGGGCGACACTGCTCGTCGCCGGAACCCTCGCGCTCAACCGCTCGTTCGTCCTCGAGCGCGAGGCCGGCGGGCTGACCGGGCTCGCGCTCGCGCCGATCGATCGCGGCTCGATCTTCCTCGGCAAGGCGATCGGCAACTTCCTCCTGCTGCTGGTCGCCGGGGTGGTGCTCTTCCCGCTGATCGCGATCCTGCTCGGCACGCGCGGTCTCGCGCCGGGATGGCTCCTGCCCGCGACGATGGTGCTCGGCGTCGCGGGGATCGCCTCGATCGGCACCCTGTGCGCGGCGATCGCGAGCCGCACCCGCGCGCGCGAGGTTCTGCTGCCGATCCTCATGTTTCCCCTGCTGGCGCCGCTGCTGATCGCCGCGACGCGTACCACCGCCGCCGCTCTCGTCGGCGAGAATCCCTCCGAGGTGCAATCGTGGCTGCTGATGCTGCTCGGATTCGATATCGTCTTCACCACCGCGGGCTGGTTGAGCTTCGACTTCATCCTCGAAGAGTGAGCGCCCGGCTCGGACGATGAGACCCGACGGAAGGAACGGCAGCGTGAGCGAATCGCGACGGATCTGGCAGGACACCATCCTCCCGTGGACGACCTGCGTCGCGATGCTGGCGGCGATCTTCATGGTCTTCGTGCTCGTCCCGAGCGAGCGCGACCAGGGCGTCGTGCAGCGCATCTTCTATTTCCACGTGAACCTCGCGTGGATGGCGTTCGGCGGCTTCGCCGTGGTCGCGGCGATGAGCGTCTGGTTTCTCCGCACCGGCAACCGGCGGGCCGACCGGCTCGCGCACGCCAACGCCGAGGTCGGCATGCTGTTCACGACTCTGGTGCTCGTCACCGGACCGATCTGGGCGCGTCCGATCTGGGGCGTGTGGTGGACCTGGGACCCGCGCCTCACGATGACGATCGTCCTCTGGTCGATCTACGCCGCGTACCTCATGCTGCGACGTCTCGGCGGCGAGGACGACACGATCGTGCGCTACGCCGCCGTGCTCGGGATCGTCGGCGCGCTCAACATCCCGCTGCTCGTGCTCGCCGTGCGCCTGTGGCGCGGGATCCACCCGGCGGTGATGCTGTCGAACGATCCCGACGCGGGTCTCAAGGACCCGCTGATGGGCTGGACGCTGCTCGCCTCGGGCATCGCCCTCGCCCTCCTGTTCACCTGGCTCGTCTCGCTGCGCGCGCGACTCCTCGCGGTCGACGAGAGCGTGGCCGCCTTGCACCTGGAGGGAGTGCGGACATGAAGGGGCTGTACTACCTCTTCGCCGCGTACACCGCGGTCTGGATCGCGATCTTCGCCTACCTGCTGTCGATCGGCCGCCGCGCGCGCCGGCTCGAGCGGGAGATCGAGGAGCTGCGGCGCTGAGCCGGGGGGAGCGCGATCGCGCGCTCCCCCCGCGCGCGCGCACGCGTCAGGCGCCGCCGCTGCCGCCGCCGAGCTCGAGGAGCCGGCGCTCGAGCTCGGGCAGCCAGTCGGCGAGTGGTCGCTCGGCGTCGACCAGGATCTCGAACTTGCCGTTCGGCATCCTTCGCACGCTGCCCGGCGACGCCGGCTTGAGCGGGATCACGACCGCCTCGCGGTGCACGCCGATGCGATCGATGACGGTGAAGATCTGCTCGATCTCCTTCATCGTGACGACCTTCAGCGCCATCGCGTCCTCACACCAGCCGTGAGCCGCGGCCGGCCCAGTAACGGTCGCGCAGCAGGCGCTTGTAGATCTTCCCGTTCTCGAGCCGCGGCAGCGCGTCGACGAAGTCCACCGAGCGCGGCGCCTTGTAGTGCGCGATGTGCTCGCGGACGTACTCGATGAGCTGCCGCTCGAGCTCCGGTCCCGGCACGACGCCCGGCGCCGGCTGCACGACGGCCTTCACCTCCTCGCCCATGTCGTCGTGCGGCACACCGATCACCGCGACGTCGTCGATCGACGGGTGCGCGGCGAGGCAGTTCTCGACCTCCTGCGGATAGATGTTGACGCCGCCGGAGATGATCATGTGCGACTTCCGGTCCGTCAAGTAGAGGAAGCCGTCCGCGTCGAGGTGGCCGACGTCGCCGAGCGTGAACAGGCGGCCGACATAGGTGGACGCGGTCTTCGCGTCGTCCTTGTGGTAGCGGAAGCGCGCGCCCGGGTCCTCGGGTGCCTCGAAGTAGACGCCGCCGTCGACGCCCGGCTCGGTGATCTCGTTGCCCAGCTCGTCGAGGATGTGCACCTTGCCGCCGGCCCAGTGCTTCCCGACCGAGCCCTGGTGCGTGAGCCACTCCTCCGACCGGATCAGCGTGCCGCCACCCTCCGTTCCCGCGTAGTACTCGACGATCTTCGGGCCCCACCAGTCGATCATGCCCTGCTTGATCGGCACCGGGCACGGCGCGGCGGCATGGATCGCGATCTTGAGGCTCGACAGATCGTAGCGCTGCTTGACGTCGTCGGGCAGCTTGAGCAGGCGGACGAAGTGCGTCGGCACCCACTGGCTCGTCGTCACCCGATACCGCTCGATCGCGCGCAGCGCCTTCTCGGGATCGAAGCGGTCCATCACCACCGCGGTCGCGCCGATGCGGTGCTGCAGCGCGGTGAAGGCGAGCGGCGCCGCGTGATAGAGCGGCCCCGGCGACAGGTAGCGATCGCCCTCCTCGAGGCCGAAGAACATCTGGAACGCGCCGACGCCGAGCAGCACAGCACCCGTGCCGGCGGGGTCGAGCGGCAGCGGCGGCCGCACGCCCTTCGGACGCCCGGTGGTGCCCGAGGAGTAGAGCATCGCCGCGCCCTCGCGCTCGTCGTCGATTCTCGTCGACGGGAAGGACGCGACCGCCTCCTCGTAGCGCTCGAAGCCCGGGATCGGGCCGCCGACCGAGATCCGGCGCTCGACCTTCGCGAGCCGCGACACGGCCGGCGCGAGCTGCTCGGCGAAGCGCGCGCTCGCGACCAGGACGCGGGCGTCGCAGTCGTCGATCACGTACTCCATCTCGTCGGTCGACAGGTGCCAGTTGACCGGGGTGAAGTAGAGACCCGAGCGCATGGCCGCCCAGTAGAAGTCGAAGAAGTGCTCCTCGTTGGTGAGCACCACCGCGATGCCGTCGCCGGGCTTCAGCCCCCAGGCTCGCAGCGCGTGCGCGACGCGGTTCGAGCGCTCCTCGAGCTCGCGGTAGGTGACCTCCACGTCGCGATCCGCGAAGATCAGCGCCGGCGTGTCCGGATGCCTGTCGGTGCTCGTGCCGAGGTACATGGCCGCGTCTTATCGCGCGCCGGTTGACTCGTCGAATGGCGCCCGCACAAGCTCAGCCGACCAGGAGGACGCGATGGACCACGGGCTGATGATGTTCTCGACCGACTACGCGATCCATCCCGCCGAGCTCGCGCGCGCGGCCGAGGAGCGGGGCTTCGAGTCGCTGTTCTTTCCCGAGCACACGCACATCCCTGCGAGCCGCCTGAGCCCCTGGCCGGGCGGACCCGCGCTGCCGAAGGAGTACTGGCACACCAACGACCCCTTCGTCGCGCTGTCGTTCGCGGCCGCGGCGACCACCAGGTTGAAGCTCGGCACCGGCATCTGCCTGGTCGTCGAGCACGACCCGATCACGCTCGCGAAGCAGGTCGCGACGCTCGACGCCTTGTCCGGAGGACGGATGCTCTTCGGCATCGGGGGCGGCTGGAACCGCGAGGAGATGGCGAATCACGGTACCGACTTCACGCAGCGCTGGGCGGTGCTGCGCGAGCGCATCACGGCGATGAAGGAGATCTGGACGAAGGAGGAGGCCGCGTTCCACGGCGAGCACGTCGACTTCGAGCCGATCTGGAGCTGGCCCAAGCCCGTCCAGAAACCCCACCCGCCGATCCTGCTCGGCACCGGCAGCGCGCGCGGACGCCAGCGCGTCGTGGACTTCTGCGACGGCTGGATGCCGATCGCGGGGCGCGACGACGTCGCCGCGGGGATCCTCGACCTGCGCCGCCGCGCCGTCGAGGCCGGGCGAGACCCCGCGACGATCTCGGTCTCGATCTTCGGTGCGCCGCCGAAGTCCGAGCGCCTCGACGAGTACCGCCGCGCGGCCGTCGATCGCGTGATCTTCGCGCTGCCGCCCGAGCGACGCGACGTCGTGCTGCCGATTCTCGACCGGCTCGCGGATCTCGTCGGCGCGATCGAGGCCTGAGCGGCCCGCGGCGTGCGCACTTCCACGAGCCGCTCGCGCGAGGCCGCGAGCCACGTGCGCACGCGGCGGGTGTTCCTGCGTGCGTTCGGGCTCGTGTACCTCACGGCCTTTCTGTCGCTTCGCTGGCAGGTCGCGGGGCTGCTCGGCGAGGACGGCCTCCTGCCGGCCGCGGCCTTCCTCGAGCGCGCGCACTCCGTGCTCGGCGACGGTGCGACGTGGCAGCTCCCGAGCGTGTTCTGGCTCGACGCGAGCACCACGACGCTGCAGGTCGCGTGCGTCCTCGGCGCCGCGAGCGCGCTGCTGGTCGTGCTCGGCGTCGCTCCGCTCGCGACGCTCGCCCTGTGCTGGTTCCTCTACCTCTCGCTGGTGTCGGTCGGGCAGCAGCTGCTGTCCTACCAGTGGGACGCGCTGCTCCTCGAGACGGGCTTCCTCGCGATCCTCTGGGCGCCAATCGCCTGGCGGCTCGACGCGCCCGACGCGCGCGGCCCGTCGCCCATCGTGCTCTGGCTGCTCCGCTGGCTCCTCTTCCGGCTGATGTTCTTCTCCGGCTTCGTCAAGCTCGCGAGCGGCGACCCGACGTGGTGGAGCCTCGACGCGCTCGCGGTCCACTTCGAGACGCAGCCGCTGCCGACGTGGACGGCGTGGTGGGCGCACCAGCTGCCGTGGTGGCTGCTGCGTGCGGCGTGCGGTGCCATGTTCGCCATCGAGCTCGTGCTGCCGTTCCTGATCGTGCTCGGACGCCGCGCGCGCGCGGTCGCGTTCGCCGGGCTCGTCGGCCTGCAGGTCGCCATCGCTGCGACCGGCAACTACGGCTTCTTCAACCTGCTCTCGGCCGTGCTCTGCCTGCCGCTGCTCGACGACGCGCAGCTCGCGCGCCTGCTGCCCGCGCGAGTCGTCGGCGCGAGCCGGCGCGCGCCGCGCGAGCGGGCGTGGAAGCTCGCGCTCGACGGGATCGCGGCCCTGCTGCTGCTCGCCCTTTCTCTCCCGCCGGCGCTGGCGCGGGTCGCGGGGACGCGACTCGCCGCGCCCGCGCCGCTCGTGAGCCTGCAGCGCGCCTGCGCGCCGTTCCGCCTCACGAGCACCTACGGCCTGTTCGCGGTGATGACGACACGACGTCCCGAGCTGACGATCGAGGGCAGCGTCGACGGCATCACCTGGCGACCGTACGCCTTCCGCTGGAAGCCGGGTCCGCTCGACCGGCGTCCCGCGTTCGTCGGCCCCGGCATGCCGCGGCTCGACTGGCAGATGTGGTTCGACGCGCTGTACGTCGAGCGCATGCTCGAGAGCGGCCGGGGCGGCGCGGATCTGATCGCACCGGCCCTGATCGAGCGGCTGCGCGCGGGATCGCCGCCCGTCCTCGGGCTGCTCGACGGCGATCCGTTCGAAGGCGAGCCGCCCACGTCGTTCCGCTGGCGGCTCGACGACTACCGCTTCACCGACCGCACGCAGCGCGCCGCGAGCGGTGACTGGTGGCGGCGGTCCCTGCTGCACGAGCAGGCCGCACCCTGAAGCGCGACGGCGCGACCGCGCCCCGGATCGTCGAGTCCGCGCCTACCCGTCGATCAGGCGCGCCAGGATCGCGGGCGACAGCTCGTGCAGCGCGCCCACCGTCGTTCGCGCACCCGCCTCCGCAAGGGTATCGGCCGGCGCAGTTCCGAGCAGCGCGACGCTCGCCATGCCGGCGGCCGACGCGGCGCGAATCCCCGCGGGTGCATCCTCGATCACCACGCAGCGACCGGGCTCGACGCCGAGGCGCTCGGCCGCGAGCAAGAAGACCTGCGGGTCGGGTTTGCCGCGCGTGACGTCGCGTCCGGTGACGATCGCCGCGAACGCGCTGCTCCGTCCGAGACAGGACAAGGTCAGCTCGACGTTCGCCGGCGGCGCCGACGAGCCCACCCCGAGCACGAAGCCTGCGGCGCGGAGCGCGTCGATCAGCTCCACCGCCCCCGCCATCGCCGGGAACGCGTCGCGCACCAGGTCGCGGTAGAGCGCCTCCTTGCGGTCGTCGATCGCGCGGGCACGCGCGACGTCCACGTCGTCGCCCCAGAAGCTGGCGATGATCTCGCGGCTCGTGCGCCCGAAGGTCTGCGCGAAGCGCGCCTCGTCGAGCACGAGCCCGTTCTCGGCGAGGACGTCGCGCCAGCTCCGGAAGTGCGCGTCGTACGAGTCCACCAGCACGCCGTCGACGTCGAAGATCACCGCCCGCGTCATGCCGGGCCGGTAGCAGACGTCGCGCCGAGCTGCCGGGTCGCTCGCAGACGTCGCGACGGGCTGCCCTCTGGTGTAGCGTCGGCCGCGCGCGATGATCGAGCTCCAGAGCCTCGTCAAGCGGTTCGGCGATCGGGTCGCCGTGGCCGATCTCTCGCTGACGGTCGCCGAGGGCGAGCTTCTGGTGCTGCTCGGCGGCTCCGGCTGCGGCAAGACGACCACGCTCAGGATGGTGAACCGCCTGATCGAGCCGACCTCCGGGCGCGTGCGGATCGACGGCGAGGACACGGGCGCGCTCGCTCCGCACGAGCTGCGGCGCAGGATCGGCTACGCTTTCCAGCGTGTCGGACTGTTCCCGCACATGACGGTGGCGGAGAACGTCGGGGTCACACCGTCGCTGCTGGGCTGGGACACGGCCCGCATCGCGCGGCGCGTGGACGACCTGCTGGAGCTCGTCGAGCTGGAGCCCGCGACGACGCGCGACCGGCGTCCGCACGAGCTTTCGGGCGGCCAGCAGCAGCGCGTCGGCGTGGCGCGCGCGCTCGCCGCGGAGCCGCGCCTCATGCTGCTCGACGAGCCCTTCGGCGCGCTCGATCCGCTGACGCGCGATCGCATCCAGCAGAGCTTTCGCCGCATCCGCGAGCGGCTCGGCCTGACCGCGATCTTCGTCACGCACGACATGGGGGAGGCGCTCGTCCTCGGCGACCGGATCGCGGTCATGGACGCCGGACGCTTGCTGCAGGTCGGCACGCCGCGCGACCTCCTGACGCACCCCGCCGACGACATCGTACGTCGGCTCATGGAAACGCCCCGGCGCCAGGCGGCGGCGATCGACGCGCTCCTCGCGGGAGAGCGATCGCCGTGAGCGAGCAGCTCGCGCTCCTGCCCGGATACTTGACGGCGCACCTCCAGCTCACGCTCGCGGCGCTCGCGCTGGCGGTCGCGATCAGCCTGCCGCTCGGCGTGGTCGCGGCGCGCGTGCGCCGCATCGAGCAGCCGCTCCTCGCCGTCGCGGCGGTGATCCAGACCATCCCGAGCCTCGCGCTCCTCGCCGTCACGGTGGCGGTCCTCGCGGCGCTCGGCCTGCACAGCATCGGATTCCTGCCGGCGCTGATCGGCCTCACGCTGTACGGCCTGCTGCCGATCCTGCGCAACACGGTCACCGGGATTGCGGGCGTCGATCCGGCGCTCGTCGAGGCGGCGCGCGGTGTCGGCATGACGCCTGCGCAGCAGCTCGTACGCGTCGAGCTGCCGCTCGCGATGCCGGTGGTCGTCGCCGGCATCCGCACCGCCACCGTCTGGACCGTGGGCGTCGCGACGCTGTCGACGCCGGTCGGCGCGCCGAGCCTGGGCAACTTCATCTTCAGCGGTCTTCAGACGCGAAACTTCACGGCGGTGCTGGTCGGCTCGGGTGCCGCGGCGGCGCTCGCGCTGCTGCTCGACGCTCTGGTGCACGGCGTCGAGGTCGGCATCGCGCGACGACGTCGCTCCCTGGTCGCGACCTGTCTCGCGCTCCTCGTGGCGCTCGCCGCGTACGCGCTCGCGCCCGTCGCGACGGCCCTGCTGCGTCCGGCGGCACGCCCGATCACGATCGGCGCCAAGACCTTCAGCGAGCAGTACGTGCTGAGCGAGCTGCTGGCGCTGTGGATCCAGCGGCGAACCGGGCTCCCGACCGAGGTTCGCGCGTCGCTCGGCTCCACGGTCGCCTACGACGCGGTCGCGAGCGGCGAGATCGACCTCTACGTCGACTACTCCGGCACGCTCTGGGCGAACATCCTGCGCCGGACCGAGCCGCCGCCGAGCCGGCAGGCGGCGCTGGACGAGGTGGCGAGCGGGCTCCGCGCGCGCGACGGTGTCGAGCTGGTCGCGAGCCTCGGCTTCGAGAACGCGTACGCGCTCGCGATGCGCGCGACGGACGCCCGGCGGCTCGGAATCCGCACGATCTCGGACCTCGCGCCGCACGCGCGCGCGATGACCGTCGGCGGCGACTACGAGTTCTTCTCGCGGCCTGAGTGGCGTGCGCTTCGCGACCGCTACGGCCTCACGTTCGCCGCGCAACGCAGCATGGACTCGTCGCTCATGTACCAGGCCGCCGCGACGGGTAGCGTCGACGTGATCAGCGGGTTCTCGACCGACGGCCGGATCGACGCTCTCGACCTCGTCGTGCTCGAGGACGACCGCGGTGCGATCCCGCCCTACGACGCGATCGTGCTGGTGAGCGCGCGGCTCGCGCGCGAGCACCCGGACGTGGTCGCCGCGCTGCGCGCGCTCGACGGCGCGATCGACGCGGAGCGGATGCGGGCGGCCAACCTCTCGGTGGATCAGGGTGGTCACACGCCCGCCACGGTCGCGCGCGCGCTGTGCGACGCGATCGGCCCACCGGACGTGCCGGCAGCATCCTCGACTTACGCGGCGCCCTGACTCAGGCGCCGACGCCCGACTCACTGCTGCGACTGGTTCTGCTGCTGCACCATCTGCACCGTGGGGTCGCTCTCGCCCTCGCCCTGGATCGTGAGCTCGACGCGCATGTCGCTCGCCTGTCCGGAGCTGCGGAACACGCCGCGCAGCGGCGGCACGTCGCCGTAGTCGCGTCCGACGGCGACGCGGATGTGGTGGTCGCTGGTACGGCTGCGCAAGGTCGGGTCGAATCCCGTCCAGCCCGCGCCCGGCAGCAGGACCTCGATCCACGCGTGGCTCGCCTGGTCGGCGTAGTCCGACTCGACCCCGGGGCGCGGTGCGAGGTAGCCCGACACGTAGCGCGACGGCACGCCGGCGAGGCGCAGCAGCCCGATCGTCAGGTGCGCGAAGTCCTGGCACACGCCGCCGCCCGCGGAGAGGATGTCGTCGACGCCGGAGTAGACGTGCGTCTTGTCCTTCTCGTACTCGAACTGGTCGCGGACGTAGCGCACCATGCGCATGGCGTACTCGAGAACCGTCTCGGTCGGTGCCGGGCGCGCCGACCAGAAGAACTTCCGCAGGCGCTCGCTGAACGGCACGTAGTGGCTCGGGTGCAGGAACTCGAAGTGCTCGGCCGAGCGCGCCGCGTCCTCGGCGAGGAACTCGCCGAAGGGCACGCGCAGCGGCGTGCTGGCGCGCGGCGGCATGCGCTCGACCACCGAGGTCGCGACGATCGACAGCTCCTCGTGCGGTGCGTGCACCGAGATGGCGTGCACCCGGTTCTTGAAGGAGTCCTCGTAGGCGAGCACCGCGGCCTTCGGCGACACCTCGATGTCGAACGAGAGGCAGTTCTGATTCGGGCTCGACCGCGGCGTCACGCGCACCTCGTTGTGCGACTCGTAGGCCGGCTTGTCGTACGTGAAGTGGGTCGTGTGCCGGATGCGGTAGATCATGGGATCACTCGAAGCGCAGGTACTGGTCGAACACCGCGCCGCTGATGCGCTCGCACTCGTCCTGCACGTCGAGCAGGAAGTCGTGCAGCCCGGTTGCGATGACCTCGGCCGCGCTGCGCGAGGCGAGGAGGCCGGCGAGACCGTCCGACGCGAGCCCGGTCGGCGCCGCTGCGGGCTCGGGCGCGGCGCGCGCGATCCGGCGCAGAGCCGTCTCCAGGCGGTCGACACAGTAGCGCGCCGAGCGCGGAAAGGTCGGGTCGAAGAGCAGCATCTCGACGACGCTCTCGGTGCGGATCAGGTTGCCGTACGTCAGGCGATACGCCTCGAGGGCCGATGCGCTGCGCAGAACGGCCGCCCACTGCAGGAGATCGATCGGTCCGCCGACGTCCTCAAGACGCGGGAGCAGATAGTGGTACTTGATGTCGAGCAGTCGGGTCACGTTCTCGGCGCGCTCGAGCATGATTCCGAGACCGAGGAAGTCGAAGCCGACGCCGCGCGGCAGCGTGCCGTTGATCACGCCCGCGACGCGGTAGAAGCGATCCTGGAGCTGCTGGAAGAAGTCGAACACCTCGCTCGTCCCGAGGCGCGTCGGCGACCACGCCTTGGCGTCGAGGTGCAGCGTGTTGATCTCGAGCCACAGCTCCGACGAGATCCGATGCCGGAGGGCGCGCGCGTTCGAGCGCGCGGCGTTGATGCAGCTCCGGATCGACGACGGATTGCGCTCGTCGAGCACGAAGAAGGTGAGCACCGAGATCTCGTCGGTGTCGTCGTAGTGCTTCTCGAACAGCTCCTGGTCGCCCGAGATCGCGAGCAGCGAGGACCAGGCGTTGCCGGTCGGCGCGGGGCCCTCGATCAGCAGGTTGTGGTTGACGCTGACGAGTCGGGCGCGCCACTCGGCGCGCTCGAGATAGCGTGCGGCCCAGAAGAGACTGTCGGCGATCCGGCGCAGCATGTCAGCGCTCCAGCACCCAGGTGTCCTTGCTGCCGCCGCCCTGGGACGAGTTGACGACCAGCGAGCCCTCGCGCAGCGCGACGCGGGTGAGACCGCCGGGCAGCACCCGCGGCCGGCTGCCGAGCAGCACGAACGGCCGCAGGTCGATGTGGCGCGGCGCGAACGGGCCCGCGCCGTTCACGCCGTCGCCGAGCAGGGTCGGGTGCACGGAGAGCTGCACGACCGGCTGCGCGATGAAGCCGCTCGGCTCGCGCTCGATCCCCTCGCGGGTCTCGATGAGCTCGCGATAGGTCGCCTTCGGACCGATCACCACGCCGTAGCCGCCCGAAGCGTTGGTCGGCTTGACGACGTAGCGGTCGAGGTCCCGCAGCACCGTGCGGCGCACGTCGGGATCGCTCAGGATGTGCGTCTCGACGATCGGCAGCAGCGGCTCCTCGTTCAGGTAGTAGCGCACGATCGCCGGCGTGTAGGCGAAGATCGCCTTGTCGTCGGCGATGCCGGTGCCGATCCCGTTCGCGACCGAGACGTTGCCTGCGCGGATCGCAGCGGTGAGCCCGGCGATGCCGAGCACGGAGTCGGGGCGAAAGACGACGGGATCGACGAAGTCGTCGTCGATGCGGCGGTAGATCACGTCCACCTGCTCGAGTCCGTGCACGGTCTTCATGAAGACCTTGTGGTCGACGCAGACGAGGTCGTGACCCTCGACGAGGTCGATGCCCATCTGGTGCGACAGGAAGACGTGCTCGAAGAACGCCGAGTTGTAGATGCCGGGCGTGAGCAGCGCGACCTTGGGCCGCGACTTGCCGCCCGGAGCGAGCTCGCAAAGGCTCTCGAGCAGATCGGCCGGATAGTTCTCGACGCTGCGCACGCCGCTCGCGCGCACCAGATCGGGCATCAGCCGCGTCATGACGACGCGGTTCTGGATCACGTACGACACCCCCGACGGCGTGCGGACGTTGTCCTCGAGGACGTAGAAACGGCCGTCGGCGCCGCGCACCAGGTCGATGCCGGCGACGGTGACGAAGGTGCCATGCGGCGGCTCGAGGCCGACCGCGGCGCGCCGGTACTGCGGGCAGCCGAGCACCAGGTCGCGCGGGATCACGCCGTCCTTCATGATCTCGCCGGCGCCGTAGACGTCCTGGATGAAGGCGTTGAGCGCGCGCACGCGCTGCATGAGGCCCGCTTCGAGATGCGCCCAGGTCGCTGCGTCGATCACGCGCGGGATCGGGTCGAAGGGGAAGATCTTCTCCGAGCCTTCTTCCATCCCGTAGACGTTGAAGGTCACGCCCATGCGCAGGAACATGCCGTCGGCGCGGCTGCGCAGCTCCGCGAGGCGGTCCGGTTCGCGCGCCAGGAGGTCGGCGACGACTCGAGCGCAGCCCGGGCGGGGCTTCCGTTCGAGGTCGAACATCTCGTCGAAGAGCCCGGCCACGACCCGATATGCGTCCGAAATGGGCACCGGCTTGCTCACGGTCTGGGCATCCATGTTGGTCCTGCTTCCTCGAAAGGCGGGAGCGCTTCGACTTCGTCGACCGACTCGCGTTCCGTGCTTTCCTCGAGCAAGGCACATGCCCCGATCAGGGGCGCCCTCCGCCGGGCCCGTGGCACCCTACGACCTCGACGCCCCCGGCGCGGCTCGGACCGGCGGCAGCGCGCGAGCTCCGTCACGTGCGCCACGGCCGGTCGGTGCGGTCAGCCCGGCGCGAGGCTGCCGAGCGAGATGGCGCAACGCGGGACAGCGTGGCTCGCCGTGGCGCGGACCGATTCCGCACACCCGACCCGCACCCGCACCCGCACCCGCACCCGACCCGTCCACGACGCGGCACGGTTCCTCCGCGACGAGTGGTGCGCCTGGGGTGGGGTCGCGTCGCAGGACGAGCTGGTCTGCGACGCGCTGGGCGCGGGCTCGCTCGCTCCTCGTGTCGGAGAGCGGATCCGACGTCACCCCGCCGTGCGGGCGTGCGCAGGCAGCAGCTGGCGCAGGCCTTCGCCGCACCGGTCGACGAGTCCGCCGAGGGACGTCGGCGTGGCCCGCGCGACCGGCCGGGGGGCGTCGAGCACGCCGGGCACCGCGAAGTCGAAGACCAGGAGGCCGTCCTCGATCCGGCTCCGCGCCAGAGGATCGAGCTTTGCGACCAGCGCCTTCATCGGCTCGTTGTCGGGCTGCACCCAGGCGACGAAGCGGCGGATCCCGCGCGCGCGTGCGACCACGGCGAGCTCGCGGATCAGGACGGTGCCGAGCCCCAGGCCCTGCATCTCGTCGACGATCGACACCGCGATCTCCGCCACGTGGCGGGACTCGGGCAGGCGCGTGAAGCGCGCGACGCCGAGCCCCGGACCAGCGAACCAGCCCAGGCGCAGCTGCTCCGCACCGATCGCCACGCGGTCGCAGCCGTCGAGGTCGAGCAACCGGTCGAGCATCGCCGACGACAGGCGCGGGGTCGGCGAGAAGAAGCGGCGGTAGCGCGAGTCGGGGGAGAAGTGCTCGAACGCCCTCAGGAGCTTCGCCCGGTCGGAGGGCCGCATCTGGCGCGTCCGGATGGTGGTTCCGTCGGTCAGGCGGTGAACGTTGCTTTCGTCGGTGCGCATGTGGGTCTTACCTCGAGACCCAGGATAACGCGGCGCGTTATCGAGACAAGCCGGGCGCGGTCTCCCGCGAGCAGCCGTGACATGGCATCCGCCGTGTCGCGGCACGCGATCCTGGCAAGCCGCCCCACGACGCAACCCGCACGCAGCGACGGGTACCGGCTGGATGACCGGCCAATACCCCAGCGACGACAGGCCGCGACGAAAGTCGTTGACCACCGGCGCACGATTTTGCTAGCGCTCTAATTGAAATTGAATTTCAAAATCAATACTGACTTCGACGACGATCCGAGAAGGCCAGCGGTCGCACGAGCCACCCCGAGCCATTCGCGCGGCAGCGATGCCGCCACTGCCGCACACGCGGCAGCACGTTCCGGCTTCGGGAGAGAACAGCGATGGCGACCACGCAGACGACGAGCCTCGGTACGGGCTCGAGACCCACACGCGCGCGAAACGCGAGCGCATTCCTCCTGGCAGCGGCGCTGCTGGGGCTGAGCGCGGCTCCCGCGCGCGCGGCCACCTACCGGCTCGACACCTCGCTGCCGGGCGCACACTTCGACGCGATCCTCGACGGCTTCCCCGGGCTCGCGCCGTACGACGGGCTCGGTGACCTGCCGGGCAACGCGCTCGCCGTGTCCTTCAAGGCCGACGTCACCGAGGAGCGCGCGATGGTCGAGCTGCCGCTCGCCTCGCTGGTGGCGGCGGGGGTCGACGCCGGTCGGATCACGTCCGCAGTCCTCACCTTCAACATCGACGACGTGCTCACGACCTTCGGTCCGGGCACCGACTTCGACGGCACCGCGGGTGAGCGCATCTACATCGCGACCTACGCCGGCGACGGCGTCGTCGATCTCGACGACTTCAGGCGCGGCACCGAGGCCGCGGTGGTCACGACCGGGCCGAACGGCTCGATCACCGACGCATCGGTCCGCACGGGAGGCCCGATCGTCTTCACGGCCGACCTCACTGCGAGCGTCAAGTCGCTGCTCGCCGCGGGTGCGACGCACGTCGGCATCCGGTTCTCGACCGACGACACACCGACCGGGACGTCGATCGACGACCGCGGCGACGGCGGCAGCGGCGCGCCGGGCGCGGGCGGAGCGACGATGCCGTACCTCGTCATCACGACCGCCGACGCGACGCCGACGCCCGCACCGACCGCGACACCGGCCCCCACCACGGCACCCACGGTCGTGCCGACCGCGGGTCCGACGGCGACGCCGAGCCCGGCCCCGACCGGCTCGCCCGGTGCGACGGCCTCGCCCGCCCCGACTCAGACCGCCGGCCCCGGCCCGACGCCGAGCCCCGGTCCGACGGGACAGCCGACGCCCGCGTCGACGCCGTCGCCCGGCCAGGGGACGCCGACCCCGATCCAGACTGGTGGCGCGACGCCCACACCAGGAGCGACCCCCACACCAGGAGGGACGGGCACGCCGTCGGGCAGCGTCACCCCCGCACCCACCACGACCGCGGGCGCCACCGCGACGCCGGGGGCAACGCGCACTCCGGGAGCCACCGGCACCCCGTCGTCGAGCGCCACGCCAGGTCCCACGCCGACACCGCGACCCACTGTAACGCCGGCGACGACCTTCGACCCGACGCTCACGCCGACACCGCGTCCGATCCTCACCGCGTCACCGCGACCGACGGGCACGCCCGGTACGGGGCCGACGCCCGCACCGACCGGTGGCTCGAACGTGCCGCCGACGACCGACATCCCCGACGGTAGCGGCGACCAGCTCGTCCTCCTCTACGACGCGCGTGACGGCTTCACGACGTTCCTGAACCTGCACAACCTCGGCGACGAGCCACTCACCGTTCGGCTCGAGCTGCGCGGCCTCGCGCTCGAAGACCCGTTCACGCAGGTCGTCACGCTCGCGGTCGGCGCGACGCGCACGATCGACGTCGGGGCGCTGCGCGCCGGCGGTCTTGCGGCGCGCGCCGGCGCCGCGTTCGCGGTCGCGATCGACGACGCCGCGAGCCCGGTCGTGACGCGCGCCCTCGGCGGCAGCTTCACCATCGCGAACCTCGGCACCGGCTCGGCGTGGGGAGCGCCCGCCGCGGCGCGACGCGCGGTCGTGGCCGGCGCTGCGACCACGCTGCCCGCAACGGGCACTCCGATCGACGGCGATGACGTGCGGCTGCGCGGCATCCGTCCGGCGCGCGTCGGGCTGTCGGTCTACTACGACCCGAGCACGCTCGAGCCCGCGGCTCTCGGCGGCAACCAGCTCGTGTTCCTGTCGTTCGACGACGACGGCGCGACGCCCGTCGCCGCGGCCACCACCTGGAGCGTCGACGGACGACGCAGCGACGGCTCCGACTTCGCCGCCGGCGACGTCGCGGCATCGGGTGTTCGTCTGTCGCACCTCGAGGAGATCCTCGGCGCGGCAGCGAGCGGTGCCGCCGGCAGCATCACCTTCGACGCGACCGGCAGCGCCACGAGCCGGCTCGTCTTCTTCAGCGAGTCCCTCGGCACCTTCGCGACCGGCTACCTGCTGCCGCCGGTCGCCGAGTGAAGCGCACGCAGGAGCAATCGATGACGACGTTTCCACTCCGGCGCGCCGCCCGCGGCCTCGCCCCGATCTTCACGCTTCTTCTCGCTGCGCTGCCCGTCGCGGGCGTTGCGCACGCCGCCGAGTGCGGCGTCGCGACCGCCGACTTCTGCGTGTGCTGTCCGCCGAGCGACTGCCGGAAGGAGGAGGCGTTCTGCCCCGGCGGCACGGGCGGGCTCCTGCTGCTGAAGGCCGAGAACCCGACCTGCGCGGTGAACCCGTTCGACGCCGCGCGCTGCCGGAGCGGCGGCGTCGTCGCGAGCGAGCAGACCTCCGCGGTCGGCGTCTTTCTGCAGGGCAAGCGCGCGCGCGTCGAGCTCTCCGCGGAGCAGCTCGACGACCTCGCGAAGCAGCTCGAGGCGCTGCGCCGATGAGGCCCGCGAAGGCCTGCTGCGAGACGCCGGGCGAGCGCGGCCCGAGCACCGGCCGCGAGTCGCGCTGCGCCTGCGGCAGCCTGCTCGCGCGGCTCACGGCAGAGGGCGTCGAGCTCAAGTGCCGTCGCTGCAAGCGGCTGGTGATCGTGCGCTGGTCCGAGCGCGAGTTTCGCTCGCTCGACGACCGCACGCGCTCGCCGCCGTGAGCCGCGGTCACGGGCCAGCGGTCGTCTGAAGAACCCAGAGCCTTCCCCGCCCCTGCCGACTCCACGCGCGGAGCGCGCCCGCCGAAGCGCCGTGCGCTCCCCGACCCCGGGAAGACACCGGACCGAGAAAGGACGACCGACATGCGAACCGTTCCCCGAAACCTGCGCCGCGCGGCCTTCGCGCTGGCGGTGGCGACGACGCTGCTCAGCGCCACCGACGCGCGCGCGCTCACCATCACCCTCGACGCCGGCAGCGGCGCCGACTACGACTCGGTCGGCGACGGCTGGTTCTTCACCACGCCGCCGAACCTGCCGCCCGACGGGGTCGGCGACTCCGGCAACCAGGCACTCGCCGTCGGCAAGATCGACGGTACGCTCGAGCTCCGCGCGATGGCGGAGTTCCCGCTCGCACCGCTGGCAGGTCTCACCGCCGGCGACGTCCAGAGCGCGACGCTCCACTTCCGCATCGACGACGTGATCGGCACCTTCGGTCCCGGCGCGAACTTCGACGGCACCGCCTCCGACCCGATCGCGGTGTACGGCTATCCGGCCGACGGCACGGTGACGGTCGCCGACTTCTCGCCTCCCGGTCTGGTGTCGCAGCAGGTCGTCAGCGTCGGCGTCATCACCGATGCATCGCTCGCGCTGAGCGGCCCGATCGACTTCACCGTCGACGTCACGCAGCTCGTCAAGGACCGTCTGTCGGCGGCCGACGTCGCTGTCGGCATCCTGTTCGGCACCAACGACTCGCCGACCGCCACTTCGCTCGACGACCAGTCACCGGGCGTCGGCGGGCTGCTGCCGTACCTGACGATCGAGACCGTGCCGACCGACCCGCCGGTCTTCAGCAAGGCAGAGGTCAAGTGCCAGGCGGCGCTCGCCAAGCAGAGCCTCGGCTACGCGAAGAAGGTGCAGGGCGAGATCGGCAAGTGCCTCGACACCGTGCTCGGCGCGGTCAGCAAGGGCGCCACGCCGGCGAGCGTCGCGAGCAAGTGCGTGAAGGGACTGAACGACGCCGATCCGAAGTCGGCGGTCGCCAAGGCGCGCGCCAGCGCCGTGACGGCGATCGGCAAGTCGTGCGCGGGTGTCACCCCGGCCGACATCAACTCGCCGTGTGATGGCGCCGCTGCGAGCATCGCCGCGACCGTCGCCTGCGTGCTCGACGATCACCGTGAGCGAGTCGAGCAGATGATCGCCGAGGAGTACGCCGACGCGTGCACCATCCTGCGCTCGGTCGACCTCGACGCCTCGTTCCCCGACGTCTGCGCTCCCTGACGGACGTCACGGTGCGGGGCCGGCAAGGCGCCGGCCCCGCACCCTCTCCCCCAACCCTCTCGCGAGATCCCGATGCTGCGACCCGAGATCCTCCTGCGCGCGCGCGGCGCGCGCGTCCTGCTGGCCGTCCTGATCGCCGTCGTCGCGACGGCCGGCGCCGCGCGCGCCGACCAGGCCCCCTCCGGCGAGACCCCTTCGGTCGAGGCGACACCGCAAGACGACGCGTCGCGAGACACGGCGAGCGACGCCGCCACCCACGCGCCCACGAGTGCCGTGGCGAGCGACGCCGACGACACCGCGCTGTCGTTCGAGCTGCACGAGACGGTGGTCACCGGCACCAAGACCGAGCACCCGGTCGACGAGAGCCCGGTGCCGACGCAGGTCATCTCGCGCAAGCAGATCGAGGAGACCGCGACGGTCAACATCGAGGAGGTGCTGAACCAGATCCCCGACCTCTACGTGCAGCAGAACCAGGAGTTCGGGCTCGGCGCGAGCGTCGTGCGCATGCAGGGCGCGGACCCGAACAAGGTCGCGATCCTGCTCGACGGCCAGCGCTTTCGCGGCGGCATCGACGGCGTCGTCGACCTGCGCGACATCAGCACCATGCCGATCGACCAGATCGAGATCATCCGCGGTCCGGCGTCGAGCCTCTACGGCAGCGACGCGATGGCGGGTGTGATCAACATCCGCACGCGCGCCGGCTCGGAGGACCTGTCGGTCAACGCGACCGCGGCCGGCGGCTCGTTCTCGCAGCAGCTCTACAACCTCTCGCACGGCTGGCACGTCGGGCCGGTGCGCTACTTCCTCGCCGCCCAGCACGACCAGGTCGCGATCTCGCAGCTCTTCGGCCCGATCAGCGAGCAGTACGCGGGCGAGAGCGTGAACGACACGCAGAAGCGCGACAGCGTCTTCGTACGCCTCGACTACCCGACCGAGACGCAGTCGCTGCGCGTCACCACCGACTACCTGAAGGAGCGCAACCCGCTCAGCAACGCCGACGACCTCACCAACGGCGTGTTCTGGAACTGGCAGCCGGCAGGCGGCTGGTACGTCGACCTCGAGGGCAGCCGCTACGGCTTCGACCGCAAGAACGACCTCGAGGGTTTCGTCGAGGACAACTCCTACGCCGACTGGGAGACCGAGGGACGCTTGACGCCGCCCGAGCTCGAGGTGCTGTCGACCAGGCACCTGTTCATCGCCGGCATGCGCTTCCGCTACGAGACCTTCGACGCGCCGCCGCAGACGATCGGCTCGGAGACCGGCGAAGTGACCGCGCCGCCGATCGACGCGAGCGCGACGCAGCTCTCGCCGTTCCTGCAGGACGAGATCTTCCTGCACGAGCAGTGGAGCCTGGTCCTCGGCCTCAGCCTCGACGACCACAACCGCTACGGCCTGGAAGTGAACCCGCGCGGGACCTTGCGCTACCGGCCGCTCGACACGCTCGACGTCGGCTTCACCGCGGGCCGCGGCTACCGGGCGCCCGATCTCTTGCAGCTCTACGACATCGACATCAACAACGTCGCGGTGGTCGGCAACCGCGTCACCGGCTACGCGATCGTCGGCAACCCGAACCTGAAGGCCGAGACCGACGTCGCGTTCAACGTCGAGGTCGGCTGGCGGCCGTACACCGGTGTGCGCAGCAACTTGACGCTCTACCGGCACGACTTCGACGACCTGATCGCGAACGTCATCGCCTGCCCGACGCCGACGATGTGCAACCCCGGCTTCACGAACCCGTTCCCCGAGCTGCAGGGACCGATCTTCTCGTTCGCCAACGTCTCGCAGGCGGTGACGCAGGGCTTCGACCTCGGCGTCGACCTGCTGCCGCTCGACTGGGTGCAGCCGGGCGGCATGCCGCCGCACTCGGTGAAGGTGAGCCTCGGCTACGGCTTCCTCGACAGCGAGAACAAGAGCGGCATCCCCGGCGAGGACGGAAACCAGCTGCCGTTCCGGCCGAAGAACCGCGTGCTGCCGTCGGTCACGTACAGCCACTCCGACGTCGGCACGACCTTGCGCATCTGGGGGCAATGGGAGGACGAGATCTTCACCGACCTCGGCAACACGCAGGAAGGCCGCATCCGCCCGCACTGGTTCTGGAACTTCAAGCTGACCCAGAAGCTGCCGGGCCTGGTGCGCACGATCGCCGGCGAGTCGCCGACCTGGCTCGAAGGCACGGCGGTCTTCGTGCAGGGCCTGAACGTCTTCGACGAGGTGCTCGAGGGGATCGCGATCGCCGCCGAGTCGCGCCAGTTCTCCACCCGCGCGACCTTCCTGGGTGGAGTGACCTACAAGTTCTGAGTCCGGCGCGCTTCGCGCCGCCGTCGGCTGCTCTGGCGGTCTCGCGAACGCACTCCGAGCGCCTGCTGCCGAGCGACGGCAGGTGCCGCACGCGCCAGACGTGCGCTCGGAACGAACTCCCGTGCGGGCCGCGCGGTGGACGCTGCGCGGCGCGTGGTCAGCGTGCAGCGTCCCCCGCGCGGCCGTCACCCCGCAGCCACGGGAGAGCGCGGACAGCGCGTGGCGGCGCGAACGTCAGCGCAACGCCTCGAAGCCGCCGAAGAGCGTGTCGTACGTGCTGAGATGCCGGAAGCGCACGACGACGTTGTCCTCGACCTTGCCGTGGAAGAGCGCGTTGTGCCACCAGACGTTGTCGTACACGGGGCCGGACTCGTGCAGCTCGGCGTGACAGTTGATCTGCACGCAGCGCAGCCGGCCGACGTCGCTCTTGTCGTCCATGTCGAACACGTGGAAGACCAGCGCGCAGCGCGGCTCGGCGCGCAGCGCGACCGTCGCGGCCGCGTCGCGCGACAGCAGCGTCGTGATCGTGGTCGGGTCGAAGGAGTCGGTGCTGCGGTAGTAGTCCTTCAGGTACGCGATCCCGCGGTCGTAGATCGCGCGCGCGCCCGCCGGACGGTTCTCCTCGTAGATCGCCCGAAACTCCTCCGTCTTGCGCGCGAGCTGGTCCTCCGCCGGCAGCAGACCGCAGATGATCGAGTGCGCCGTGACGCCCGGCCCCACGCCCGGACGACGCACGAGCAGCAGCGGCGCGACGCCGACGTGCGGCGAGCCGTTGCGCACCTCCATCGTGTGGTGGCGCAGCAGCACCTGCCACTCGAGGATCTCGTCGGGCAGCGGCGCGACGCCCGGCTCGCGTCCGCGGGAGTTGATGACGTTCTTGAACATGGTCTTCTCCTTGTCGTGGTCAGAAGCGGCGTTCGGGGTCGGCGGGCCCGTCGACGCGGACGCGCAGGCGGCCGTCGTCGTCGTCGACGCGCGCGGCGACGGCGAAGACGTCGCGCAGCATGTCGGGCACGATCGCCTGGCGCGGCGGTCCCGCGTGGTAGAGACGGCCGCGGTGCATCACCGCGACGCGATGCGCGACGCGCGCGGCGTGCTCGAGATCGTGCAGCACGAGCACGATGCTGGTTCCCTGCTCGCGGTTGACGCGCACCAGAAGGTCGAGGACCTCGTGCTGATGGCGCACGTCGAGCGCCGCGGTCGGCTCGTCGAGCAGCAGCACCTCGGCGCGCTGCGCGAGCACCATGGCGATCCACGCGCGGCGCCGCTCGCCGCCCGACAGCGTCTCGACGCGGCGGTGGCGCAGGTCGGCGAGGCCCATGGTGCGGATCGCGGCGCTCACCGCGTGGCGGTCCTCGTGCCGCGGCATCTCGAGCATGCCGCGGTGCGGGTGCCGGCCGCACAGCACGAGGTCGGAGACCGTCAGACCCTCGGGACAGAGCGGCTCCTGCGGCAGGCGCGCGACGCGCAACGCGAGCTTGCGGCGCGCGATGCGACGCAGGTCGACGCCGTCGACCAGCACCTCGCCTTCGCGTGGCACGAGCCCACCGCCCAGTGCGGCGAGCGTCGTCGACTTTCCCGATCCGTTCGGACCGACCAGCGCCACGATCTCGCCGCGCCCGATCTGCAGGCTCACGTCGCGCACCACGTCGCGCTCGCCGCGCGGGTGGCGCAGATGCAGCCGCCGGGCCTCGAGCAGCGCGGTCATCCGACCCGCCGCCAGAGAATGACGAGGAAGTAGGGCCCGCCGAGGAGCGCGAGCAGCGCACCGACCGGCAGCTCGAGAGGCGCCACCACGGTGCGCGCGAGCGCGTCCGCGATCACCACGAGCGCCGCACCGCCGAGCGCGCACGGAACGAGCGACCGCGCGTGCTCCGGACCGATGAGGATGCGCACCCAGTTGGGCACGATCAGGCCGACGAAGCCGACGAGACCCGCGACGCTGACGGCTCCGGCGGCGAGGATGCCCGCGAGGCAGGACATCACGACGCGCGTGCGCCGGACCGAGAGCCCGACGCCGCCCGCCGAGTCGTCGTCGAGCAGCAGCAGGTCGAGCGGCCGGACCGAGAGCAGCGCGAGGCCGATGCCGATCGCCGCCGGCAGCAGCACGATCCCGGCCTCGCGCCAGCCGCAGCCCGACAATGAGCCCACGGTGAAGCCGACGAACGCAGGCGCGCGATCGGCGAACAGGAACGTGATCAGCGCAACGCATGCGAACAGGATCGACTGCACCGCCACGCCGGCGAGGATGATGCGCAGCGGCCCCTTGGTCTGCGGTCCGCTCTCGGCCGCGAACAGCACGACGGCCGACGACGCCATCGCGCCGAAGAAGGCGAGGAACGGCAGCAGCAGCGCGATCTCCGGCAAGAGCACGATGCCGAGCAGCGCCGCGACGCCGGCACCGGCGCTGACGCCGATCAGCGACGGATCGGCGAGCGGGTTGCGCACGACGGTCTGCATGAGCGCCCCGGCGACCGCGAGCGAAGCGCCGACCAGGGCCGCCGTCACGATGCGCGGCAGGCGCACCTCCCAGAGCACGGCGTGCAGCGGGTGGGCGCTCGAGATCAGGGCGCGCGGCACGTCGGAGGCCGGAAGCCGCGCGGCGCCGACCGCGAGCGACAGCACGCACGCGACCGCCAGACCGGCCGCGAGGACGCCCGCCCAGAGCTCCGGCCGTGCCTCGACGAGCGTGCGCAGCATCGCGAGGCGTGCGACGGGCCGGGCAAGCACGCCCGGCAGTCGGATCCTCATCGCGCCGCGGTCTCGGGAAGGGCGAGCTGGCGCAGGCGGAGCGCTGCCTGCGCCATGCCAAGACCCGGGTTGGCGCCGAACTGCTGCGGGTCGAGGACGTGTACGCCGAGGCGCGCGTCGACCAGGCTCTTCCACGGGCCGCCCGCCTCGGCGCGCCGCGTGAACGCGCTCCGGATCGCCTGCGGATCGCCGTGCGCGACCACCAGCACGAGCGACGGCCGCATGGTGGCGAGCACCTCGTCGCTCACCAGCACGTAGCCGGGAAACGACTCCTTGCCGGCCGAGGCGCGCGCCAGATTCTGGAAGTTGAGCTTGCCGAGCAGGTCACCGAGCCAGGTGCGCTCGGTGATGACGAGGAAGCTCCCCGGTGCACCGAAGAAGGGCAGGGTCGCGACCGGCTCGCCGAGCGCCGCCGCCGCGATGCCGGCGCGGGCCTCCGCGATCGCGCGCGCCATCTCCTCGCTCGCGCCGACGCGCTCGCCCACCTCGGCCAGACCGGCGAGGGTCTCGTCGACCGAGCCGCTGCCCACCAGCAACACCTGGGCACCGCCGCGGGACAGCTTCTCGGACATCGTGGCGTGCATCGCCTCGTCCGCGACGACGATCTGGGCGCCGCTCTCGGCGAGGCGCTCGAAGCTCGGGGAGTGCGGGCTGCCGAGGTCGATCACACCCTCGAGCGGCGCGTCGACGCTGCTGCGACGCACGCTCGCGACCACGATCGCCTTGCCCGGGACGCGGGCGAGCGCGTCGGCGACGTAGGGCAGCAGGGTTGCGACGCGGACCTGGCCCGCCGCGTCGGACGGCTCGGCGGCGATCGCGGGCGGAGCCACGTTCACGGCGAGAACGAGCGTCGCGACGAGGGTCAGGCGGAGGGCGAGCGGCGCTCGCGGGAAGCGCTCCTGTCGGTGGTTCATGGCCTTCGGGGGTCTCCTGCGGCTCGGACCGCGGTGTCGGGCTGCAGGAGCCGCTTGACAACGAAGCTACGTGAAAGTACCCCATCCCTTAATTGAAAATGATTCTCAAAATCAACCTTTGAGAAACGACCGGTCGGCCAGCGGTCCTTACGGAGTCCCAGAGCCTCGGCGACGAATGCACCTGCGGCGGCAGTCCCGCACGCGGGCAGGCGAGGAGAGGACACCATGGCACGACCGATCTGGAACACGGCCCGCCAGCGCGCGGCGACGCTCGTCGCCGCCGTGCTGCTCACAGCCGTCGCCGCGAGCACCGCGGGCGCCGCGGTGATCACCCTCGACGAGGGCAGCGGCGCGAGCTTCGACGGCATCCTGGACGGGTTTCCCGGCATCGCGCCCCTCGACGGCACCGCCGACACCGGCGGCAACGCGCTCGGCGTCGGCTTCAAGGCGGGCGTCACCGAGGAGCGCGGCGTGGGCGAGTTCTCGCTGGCGCCGCTCGCCGGCGTGAGCGCCGCCTCGGTGACCAGCGCCGTCCTCACCTTCAACGTCGACGACGTGCTGTCGACCTTCGGGCCCGGCACCGACTTCGACGGCACCGCATCGGAGCGCATCTACGTCGCGACGTACGCCGGCGACGGCGCGGTCGGGCTCGACGACTTCGGCAAGGGCAGCCGGGTCGGTATGGTGAACGTCGGCAACGTGACCGACGCCTCGCTCGCTGCGAGCGGTCCGGCGAAGTTCACCGTCGACGTCACGGCTGCGCTGAAGGGGCTCCTCGGCTCCGGCGCGACGCACATCGGAGTCGTCTTTTCGACCGACGACTCGCCCACCGGCACCTCGCTCGACGACCTCGGCATCGGCGGCTCCGGCCCGCCGGGCGTCGGCGGCGCGAGGAAGCCGTTCATCACCGTCGACACCGCGGGCGGACCGACCCCCACGCCCGGCGGCGGACCGACGCCGCGTCCGACCGCGACACCGCAGCGTACGCCCTCGCCGCAGCCGACCGAGGACATCGCGGCCGGGCTGTTCAGCTCCGTTCCCGACGGGCGCGGCGACCAGCTCGTCTTCTACTACGACGCGCGCGAAGGTTTCACGACGTTCCTCAATCTGCACAACCCGGGCGACGCGCAGATCGCGGTCGGCATCGCGGCCTACGGTCCGGACTTCGGCGAGCCGTTCACCGACCTGGTCACGCTCGCGCCGGGCACCACGCGCACGCTCGACATCTCCGAGCTGAAGGACCGCGGCCTGCCGGCGCAGTTCGGCGTCGCCTTCGCGACCCCGGTGGATGGCTCGGGACAGCCGGTCGTCACGCGCAGCATCGCCGGCAACTTCACGGTCGCAAACCTGGCGACGAGCTCGGCCTGGGGCGCGCACGCCGCGGCGCGCGCCGCGGTGCAGCTCACCGCGTCGGGTGTCGCACCCGCACCGCTGGGGGCGGCGATCGACGGCGAGGCGGTCCTGCTGCGCGCGATCCGTCCGGACCGCGTGAGCCTCGCGACCTACTACGATCCCGACACCCTGCAGGCGCCCGAGCAGGGCGGCAACCAGATCATCTTCCTCTCGTTCAACGACGTGCCGGGCGACGAGTTCGCCGCCGAGGCGGCGTCGACGCGCTGGTCGCTCACCGCGCGCCGCAACGACGGGCAATCGCTCTCGGCGAGCGAGGTCGACGTCTCCGGCGTCGCCGTGAAGCACCTCGAGGAGGTGCTGGGCGAGCAGGCCGGCGGTGCCGCGGGCAGCGTGCTGTTCACCGCCGGCGCGTCCGGGGCCTACAACCGTCTGGTGTTCTTCACCGAGTCGCTGGGTACCTTCGCGACCGGCTACCTGCTGCCGCACGTGGCGCCGTGACCGACGCGTCCGCCGCGGTGACCCCGTGCCGCGCGCACGGGCGCCGCGGCGGGCGCGAAGTTGACACCCCGCGACGGCGCGGCTTAGCTGAGCCTCGCCGGTGAAAATGAGAGTCGTATTCGCGTCGCGGGCGAGGTCTCGGTGAGCACCCCCCTGATCTCCCTCCCGCCGGACCGGCCCGCCCGTCTCTGCGCTCCCGAGCCCGGCCGGGAGATCCCGCGACGCCTGCAGGACCTCGGGTTCGTGCCCGGCACGCCACTCGTGATCCGCCGCCGCGCGCCGCTCGGCGACCCGGTCGAGATCGAGATCCGCGGCTACCGGCTCTGCCTGCGCCTCGCGCAGCTCGACACCCTGCACGTCGAGCCGCTCGACGGCAACGGCGCGACGCCGCCGCGAGGGACACGATGAGCGCCGCGCCCGCCCTCGCGACGGGGCCGCTGCGGATCGCGCTGGTCGGATCGCCCAACACCGGCAAGACGACCCTGTTCAACGCGCTCACCGGCTCGGCGGCGCGCGTCGGCAACTATCCGGGCGTCACCGTCGAGCGTCGCGAAGGCGCCCTCGTGCGCGCGCGTCGCGACGTACGCATCCTCGACTTGCCCGGCACCTACTGCCTCGAAGGCGAGACGCCGGACGAGCGCGTCGTCGCCGACGTGCTCGCGGGTCGCATCGCGGGCGAATCGATTCCCGACGCCCTGCTCGTCGTCGCCGACGCGACCACCCTGCAGCGCGGCCTCGGGCTGGTGCGCGAGGCGCTGAAGCGCGGGCTGCCCACCATGCTCGTCGTCACCATGATCGACGAGGTGAAGGCGCGCGGCGGCAAGCTGGACCTCTTGCGGCTCTCGCGCGTGCTCGGCGTCCACGTGGTGGGCGTCGTCGGGCACCGCGGCGTCGGCCTCGACCAGCTGCGCTCGTTCCTCGAGAGCCCCGAGAGCTGGCCGCAGCGGGCCAAGCTACCGCCCGCCGACGACGCGACGCAGCGCTTCGCGTGGGTGGACCAGACGTGCCAGGAGATCGCCGCCGGCGCGCTCGCGCCCGACTCGCGCACCGACCGCATCGACCGCGTCCTGCTGCACCCGTTCGCCGGGGTCGCGATCTTCGCGCTGGTCATGATCCTGCTCTTCCAGAGCATCTTCTCGTGGGCCGTGCCGGCGATGGACGCGATCGACGGCGCCTTCGGCGCGCTCGCGGCGCTGTCGCACGAGTGGTTGCCCGAGGGCTGGGTCACCGACCTCGTCGCCGACGGCATCATCGCCGGCGTGGGCTCGGTGCTGATCTTCCTGCCGCAGATCCTGATCCTGTTCACCTTCCTGCACTTCCTCACCGACGTCGGCTACATGGCGCGCGCGGCGTTCGTCGTCGATCGCGTGATGGGGTGGGTCGGCCTGCAGGGCCGGAGCTTCGTGCCGCTGCTGTCGTGCTACGCCTGCGCGGTGCCGGGCATCATGGCCGCGCGTACCATCGCGTCGCCGCGCGAGCGCCTCGCGACGATCCTCGTCGCCCCGTTCATGACGTGCTCGGCGCGTCTGCCGGTCTACACGCTGCTCATCGCCGCGTTCGTCCCGGCGACGCCGCTCCTCGGCCCGATCGGCGTGCAGGGTCTGACGATGTTCGCGCTCTACCTGCTCGGCGCCCTGACCGCGCTCGGCTCCGCGGCGCTGCTCAACTCGACCTTGCTGCGCGGGACCGTGTCGGTCTTCTACATGGAGCTGCCGCCCTACCGCGTGCCGACGCTCCGCCTGCTGGCGCGACAGGTGTGGGGCAGCGCGTCGGCGTTCGTGAAGCGGGCGGGAACGATCATCCTCGCCGCGTCGATCGTGCTCTGGGTGCTGCTCAACTTCCCGAAGGCCGCGGAGGATCCGTCGCTGACCGCGGAGGCGCAGGCGCAGGCGAATCTCCGCGCGAGCGCCGCAGCGCGGCTGGGACACGCGATCGAGCCCGTCATCGCACCGCTCGGCTTCGACTGGAAGATCGGCGTCGGGATCGTCGCCAGCCTCGCGGCCCGCGAGGTGATCGTCGCGACGCTGGCGCAGATCTACGCCGTCGGCGATCCCGAGGACTTCGGCGGCCTGCGCGACGCCATCGTGAACGACGTGAACCCGGCGACCGGCGAGCGGCTGTTCACCTTGCCGACGGCGCTGTCGCTGCTGGTGTTCTTCGTGTTCGCGCTGCAGTGCACGTCGACCATCGTCGTCATGGCGCGCGAGACCGGCAGCTGGAAGTGGCCGGCGCTCGCCTTCACCTACATGCTCGGCCTCGCGTACGTCGGTAGCTTGACGACGTACCACGTGAGCCGCGCGCTCCTGTCGTGACGCGCGGCTCGCGCCTGCGCGCGGTCGCCCTCGGGGCGTGCCTCGTGACCCCGCTCGCCGGCAGCTCCGACGACGCGCGCGCCGATGCATGGCAGACGGTGGGCTTCGAGAGCCCCGCCGGAAAGCCCGCGCAAGGCCTCGTCCTGACATCCGTGACCGAGCCGAAGGCCCGCCTCGTCGTCGGCTGCGACGGCACGAGCGACGCCGCGTGGCGCGGCGTCGCGGTGTGGCGCGACACGGCGCCCGCGAGCGACGCGGACGCCGTGCCGGTCGTCGTGTCCTTCTTCGGCCGCGCGCCCGTCACCGAGAGCTGGCAGCGTCGCGCGGCGAGCGACGGACGCGTCGTCGTCTGGCCGCGCGCGAGCGAGAACCTGCGCCGGAACCTCGCTCGCGAGGACACCACGCGCGCGCAAGCGGCGGTGACGATGGAGATCCGCGACCACGGCGCGCCGCCTGCGAAGCTCGTGTTCGGCGTCGACGGCTTCGCGGAGCGTGCCGCCGCGCTCGCGGCAGCGTGCCCGGGTCTCGCGGCGGCCACCACGAAGCGTCGCGAGCGCGGCTGGTAGTCGCAGGGCACGGAAGCTTCTACAAACGCCCGCGCGACGGCGGATCTCGGCTCGCGCGGCAGTCTTACCGCGTCCGCCCGACGCAGCACTGCGATCGTGGCACGCGTCCTGCTCCCGGGCGCTGAGCGATGTCTCATGCCGCAGACCCCGCGGCGGATCGACCCGTCAGGTCCGCCGCGCCGCCGCGCCGTCACGGCCTTCGCCGGGTGCGGCGTCTCGCGCGCCGCCACCCGTGGGCGACAGGCTTCTTGCTCCTCGTCGCGACGGTCGTCCTGCTCGTCCACGTCGTCGGCTTCGCCATCGCGGAGCCGCTGCGGCGCACCGCCGAGCGGCGGATGAACGACGCGCTCGACGGCTACCGGGTGCGCATCGGCGGGCTCCGTCTGAACGTCTTCGGTCTCGGCGTCGATCTGCTCGACGTCGAGGTCGTGCAGACCTCGCACCCGGAGCCGCCGGTCGCCTGGCTCGACCGCATGGGCGCGAGCCTCCAGTGGCGCGCGCTCCTCTCGGGCGACGTCGTCGGCGACCTCGTCCTCGTCGAGCCCAGGCTCTACGTCGATCCGCGCAACGTGCGCGCCGAGGCCGCCGACCCTCGTCCACTGGGCGAGCGCGGCTGGCAGGAGGCCGTGCAGAGGATCTACCCGCTCGAGATCAACGCGCTCGAGATCCGCGACGGGTCGATCACCTACGACGACGCGAGCGACGTGACGCCGGTGCACGTCACCGAAATCGAGCTGGTCGCCCGCAACATCCGCAACGTGACGTCGGAGGAGACGAGCTACCCGTCGCCGGTCGAGGTCGAGGCGCGGGTGTTCGGCGACGGGCGCGCGCGCTTCGACGGCGCCGCGGACCTGCTCGCGAAGCCGCATGCGACCCTGCGCGGCAGCGTGTCGGTCGGGGAGCTGCCGCTGCAGCCCTTCTCGGCGGCGGCGCGGTCGTACGGCGTCGAGATCGCGGGCGGCACGGTCGCGCTCGAGGGCGAGGTCGAGCTCCGGCCCGAGCGTCGCGTCGTCGACCTCGAGCGCGTCGTCGTCGACGGAGTGCGCGCCGACCTGGTGAACGCCGGCGCGGCCGGGGCGCGCGGCGAGCAGGTCGCGAGGCAGACCGTCCGCGGCGCGACCGATCCCGAGGTGCGCCCCGAGACCGTGGTTCGCGTCGGAGAGCTACGCTCGACCGACGGCGAGCTCGGCTACGTCGACGGGGAGGCCGACCCTGCCTATCGCCTCTTCGTGACGAAGCTCGACGTCGCGGTTCACGGCTTCAGCAACGAGCGTGAGCAGGGTCGCGAGCCGGGACGCGCAAAGGTCACCGGCTCGTTCATGGGCACCGGCGGGCTGGTGCTCGACGCCACGTTCCAGCCCGCGCAGACGCGCGCCGAGTTCTCCTCGAACCTGCAGATCACCGACGTCGAGCTGGTGACGCTGAACGGGCTCCTGCGTTCGCGCGGCGGGCTCGACGTGAACGCCGGCCGCTTCTCGCTGTTCTCCGAGATCGCCGTCCGCGAGGGCTCGGTCGACGGCTACGTGAAGCCGCTGTTCGCCGGGCTCGACGTGTACGACCGGCGCCAGGACGGCGACAAGAACATCTTCCGGCAGGCCTACGAGGGCATCGTCGGCGGCATCTCCACCCTGCTCGAGAACCAGCCGCGCGACGAGGTCGCGACGCGCACCGATCTTTCGGGACGCATCGAGAGCCCCGAGACGAGCACGTGGGAGATCGTGGTCGGGCTCGTGCAGAACGCTTTCGTTCGCGCCATCCTGCCGGGCCTCGAGCGCGGCGCGCGCGCGGGCTGAGAGACGTCCCGACGGCTTGTGTTCGCGCAGGCGCCGTGCGAGCCGTCTACGGATGGAGATCGCTCCCTTCCGCATCGAGGTACCCGAATCCGTCCTGACGGACCTGCGCGAGCGCCTCGCGCGAACTCGCTTTCCGGACGAGATCCCCGGCTCGGGGTGGGGCTACGGCGCGAACCTCGATGCGGTACGCGATCTCGTCGCGTACTGGCGCGACGGCTACGACTGGCGCGCCGCCGAGGCGCGGCTCAACGGCTTCCGGCAGTTCAAGGCCAGGGTCGGCGGGCTCGGCATCCACCTGATCCACGAGAAGGGCGTCGGACCCAGGCCGCTGCCGCTGGTCATCACGCACGGCTGGCCGGGATCGATCACCGAGTTCGAGAAGATCATCGGTCCGCTCACCGATCCGGCGAAGCACGGCGGCGATCCGGCCGACGCGTTCGACGTGGTCTGTCCGTCGATGCCCGGCTACGGCTTCTCCGATCACCCGACGGAGCCGGGGATGGATCCCGAGCGCATCGCATCGCTGTGGGTCGAGCTGATGCGCGGCCTCGGGTACGAGCGCTTCGGAGCGCAGGGCGGCGACTGGGGCGCCATGGTGACGACCTACCTCGGCTTCCGTCACCCGCAGCAGGTGCTCGGCATCCACCTCAACATGGTCATCGCGTTCCCGCCGAACCCGCAGAACCCGATCGAGGGCGCGAGCGAGGACGAGCTGCCGGCGCTCATGGACATGGCGCAGTTCATGAAGGAGGGCACCGGCTACCAGCAGATCCAGGGCACCAAGCCCCAGACCCTGTCCTACGCGCTGAACGACTCGCCGGCCGGGCTCGCGGCCTGGATCCTCGAGAAGTTCCACGCCTGGAGCGACTGCGGCGGCGACGTCTTCTCGCGCTTCACGCGCGACCAGCTGCTCACGAACATCATGTTCTACTGGGCCACCGAGACCGCGAACTCCTCGGTGCGCCTCTACTGCGAGACGATGCGCGCCGGGAAGTTCCCGCCGACGGGCTTCCGCGTCGAGGTGCCGACCGGCTGCGCGATCTTCGCCAAGGAGATCGTCCGCCCGCCGCGCGCGTGGGTCGAGAAGATCTACCACGTCAAGCAGTGGAGCCGCTTCGCGAAGGGCGGCCACTTCGCCGCGATGGAGGAGCCGGCGGCGCTGGTCGAGGACGTTCGCTCGTTCTTCCGTCCGCTGCGCTGAGCGGACGACCGCTGCGAGCCGACCCCCGCGAAGCACGATGAGCGAGGCGCGCGCGAAGCCGCCGGCGATGTCCGGCCTCGTCAAGAACCTGCTGCGCTGGGGCTTGACGGTCGGGCTGCTCGGCCTGCTCTTCACGCGCTTCGACTTCTCCTCGATCCTGCGCGTCTGCCTGCGCGCGACGCCCGGGTTCTTCGCCGCCGCCCTCGCCCTCTTCCTCGCGAGCCAGATCGTGAGCGCGCTGCGCTGGCGGAACCTCGCGCGAGGCGTCGGGTTCCGTGCACGCGCCGGCGAGTGTCTCGAGTTCTACGCGATCGGCATGTTCTTCGGCCTCGTGGTGCCGAGCACGATCGGCTCCGACGCGGCCCGCGCGCTCTACCTCGGTGAGCGCCCACCAGGGCGGGCGGCGGCCTTCTCGACGGTGCTGTTCGACCGCCTGATCGGACTCGTGATGCTCGCGGCGGTGGCGGCCGTCGCGCTGCTCGGACCGAACGCCGACCTGCCGGCGAGCCTCGAGCTCGGCGTCGTCGCGATCTGCCTGTCGCTCACCGCGGGCTGGTTCTCGATCCCGCTGGTCGCGCGCCTTCTGCCGGAAGGCCAGCGCTGGCGACGCCTCATCGAGGAGGAGCTGCTGCCCTTCTTCCGCGACCGCGCGCTGCTCGCGACCGCGGCGACGCTCTCGCTCGGCGTCCACCTGCTGCAGATCCTCAGCCAGAAGCTCCTCACCGATGCCCTCGGCCTGCACGTGCCGCTCGGCTTCGTCGCCATGTACCACCCGCTGGTCGCGCTCGCGGCGGCGCTGCCGTTCACGATCGGCGGCTTCGGCCTGCGCGAGGCCGCGTACGCCGCACTTCTGCCCTACGGCGGCGTCAGCCCGGACGACGCGATCGCGCTCGGGCTCCTCTGGTGGGCGGTCGCCGCGATCGGCGGGCTCGGCGGCGGGGTCGTCTACGCGATCTCGCGACGCCCGCTGCCGTCGTTGCGCGGCAGCGCCTGACTCGGCGCGCGTTTGCGTGCGCCGACGACGGGGCGCACCATCACGCGATGCCGCCGCAAGGCCGAGGTCGCACGCTCTCCCCGACCCTCCGCGCGGCGCTGGTGCGCGCGGTCGGCGAGGCGCACGTCCTCGACGATCCCGAGCGGACGGCCTCGTACGAGCGGGACTGGACCGGACGGTTCGGCGGCCCGGCGGCGTGCGTCATCCGTCCCGGCAGCGCCCTCGAGGTCGCCGATGCGCTGCGCGCTTGCGCGGAGGCGGGTCAGCCGGTGGTGCCGCAGGGCGGCAACACCGGGCTCGTCGGCGGCTCGGTGCCGCGTGCCGGCGAGGCGGTGCTCAGCACCGCGCGCCTCGCGGACCAGTGCGTGGTGGATCGCGCAGCGAGCGAGATCGTCGTGTCGGCGGGAGTTACGCTCGAGCGCGTGCAGGCGGCGGCGCGCGACGCGGGCTTCGGCTTCGGCGTCGACATCGCGCCGCGGGCGAGCTGCACGATCGGCGGCATGATCGCCGCCAACGCGGGCGGCGTGCACGTCCTCCGCCACGGCATGATGGCCGAGCAGCTGATCGGCCTCGAGGCGGTGCTCGCCGACGGCACGACCATCGGACGCGTGCCGGCGTTGCGCAAGGACAACGCCGGCTATCACCTGGCGGCGCTGCTCGCGGGCAGCGAGGGCACGCTCGCGGTGGTGACCCGCGCGCACCTGCGCCTCGTTCCGGCGACGCCCTCGCGCGCGGTGGCGCTGCTCGGCCTCGCGGACGCGGCGGCTGCGATCGCGTCGATCGACCGCGTTCGTTCGCGGCTGCCGTCGCTCAGTGCGCTCGAGCTGATGTTCGCCGAGTGCGTCGAGCTGGTGGGGCTCCGCGACGGCGTGTCGCCGCCCCTCGGCGGCGCACCCGCGGTCTACCTGCTGATCGAGTGCGCGGGGCGTGCGAGCGTGCTCGACGAGCTCGCCACCGCGGTCGGTGCCTGCGCGGATCTGCTCGTCGGCGACGCGGCGCTCGCCGAGGACCAGACCGGGCTACGCCGCCTGTGGCGCTGGCGCGAGGGCATCAGCGAGGCGATCGCCGCGCAGGGTGTGCCGCACAAGCTCGACGTCGCCGTACCGCTCGCGGTGCTGCCCGGCTTCGTCGCCGACGTCCGTGCGCGGATCGCGGCCCTCGCGCCGGGGGCCCGTGCGGCGATCTTCGGCCACGTCGGGGACGGCAACCTGCACGTGAACGTCCTCGGGCTCGGCGCCGCGGAGACCGCCGTGGACGACGCGGTGCTCGCGCTCGCGGCGGCGGCGCGCGGCTCGATCGCCGCCGAGCACGGCGTCGGCTGCGCCAAGGTCGCGCACCTCGGCCTCGTCCGCACGGCGGGCGAGATCGCGGCGATGCGCGCCGTCAAGCATGCGCTCGACCCGCGCGGGATCCTCAATCCGGGCGTGATCGTGGATACTTGACCAGCGGAACCCGGCTCAGGCCCGGCGGCGCTGGTCGTAGCGGCGTCCGCGCTCGAGGATCTCTCCACCGGTGCTCCGCTCGCGCGCGGACTTCCACTCGGGGGGCGGAGACGGCGACGGACGCACGACGGACGCGGCGCTCTCCCTCCTGCCGGTGACGACATGCCGGCGTCGGCGCGCGTCGAGCCCGTCGCCGGCGCGCCTGCGGGAGAAGAACAGGACGTCGAGCAGCAGGTAGACGACCGGCGAGGCGAGGATCCAGAGCAAAACGCCCCACCACTGACCGTCGAGCCAGCGCAGGATCCCGAAGCCGACGATCACCAGGATCGCCGGAACGAGGACCATCTCCATCCAGGCGCTCGAATTTTTGGTCGACAGGGCGGATCCCTCCGTACTTCGCGACCGCTCTCGACGCGGAGCTTAGGCTCACCCTTCGCCCGGGCTCAAGCGGATTTTTCCGGGGGACGGCCCTGGGTCGCCGCAGGAATCCCGGCCAGCGCGGCGGCGAGGCGGTCCGCCTCTGCGGCGTCGAAGCCGGGGACGGGCGCGTCTTCGGCCAGCGCGGCAGCGAGGTCGGCCACCGACACCCCGAGCGGTGCGCTCTCGACCAGAGCACGCCGGATCGAGGCGTCGAGCCGATCGATCGCCGGACGGAGCACCGTATCGAGCCGCTCCCGGCCCGGCGCCGGCGCTCCCGGCGTGCCGGCGCCGGCGGGGGCCGGTCCGGCGAGGACCGCGCGCTGCACGGCCTTCGCCGCCTCGACCTGTGCCCGCACGAGCTCGAGGTAGGGCTCGACGGCGAGGCCGTCGCGAACCGCGGCAGCGCGCGCCCGCTCGTAGACGTCGCCCTCGCGCCCGGGGACCTCGACCGGCAGCCTCGCCGCGCGCTTCGCCTCGGCGACCTCAGGCATCAGCAGGAGACGCCGCGCCACCAGGTCCACCACGCGACGCGCGGCCGCCGTCCTTGGGCCGCCGGGGGCGGGATCGCCCGCGCCGCCGAGGTGCTCGGTGCGCAGGCGGGCCAGCGTGCCGTCGGCCTCGCGCGCAGCGAGCCAGTCGTCGAGACTCGCCGCCAGCGCTGGATCGCTGGGCGACACCCAGTACGCCTTTCGGTCCTGCGACAGCACGCGCGCGACGCGCGGCTCGACGCCGCCGTGTGCACTGAAGCTCGCGAGCTCGAGCGAGTCGGTGACCACCCCGTCCACCCGGCCCGCGGCGAGCACCGCCGGCAGGCTCCGGTTGTCGTCGAGGGTGACGATGCTCGCTCCCGGCAGCTGCGTGCGCGCGACGCGCTCGAGGTGCCCGCCGCGGTTCACGGCGACGGTGGCACTCGCGCCGTCGGCGGCGATCGGCGCCGTTCGCGTCGCCGGGACGACCAGCACGGCCGACGCGCGCGCCACCGCCTGCGTCATCGGCGCCAGCGCGACGCGGTCGCCCCGCACGGTGACGCCGCTCATCACCACGTCGAAGTCGCCGGCGAGGAAGCGGCGCTGGAGGTCCGGCCAGGTGAAGCCGACGAGCACCAGCTCGCGGCCCTGGTCGCGCGCGAACGCCCGCGCCACGGCGACGTCGAAGCCGTCCGGCGCGCCCGCCTCGTCGCGCACCGAGAACGGCGGGTAGTCACCGCTCGTGCCGACGCGCAGCGGCGGTTCCGCGGGCGCCGGCGTGTCACGCCGTACGGGGGGAGCCGCGCAGCTCGCGAGCACGAGGAGCAGCAGCGACGCGAGCACGCAGCGCGCGCGCGGCCGGCGCACCTGTCGGGGCCGGCGCGTCTTGTCGCCCGTCCGGGCCTCCGCTAGCGTCGCCGGATGATCGCCTGCCTCGATCTCGAAGGGGTCCTCGTTCCGGAGATCTGGATCAACGTCGCGGAGAAGACCGGTATCACGGAGCTGCGCCGCACCACCCGCGACGAGCCCGACTACGACAAGCTGATGCGCAGCCGCATCGCGATCCTCGACCGCCACGAGCTGACGCTGCGGGACATCCAGGAGGTGATCGCCGGCATGGGCCCGCTGCCCGGCGCCGCCGACTTTCTCGCCTGGCTCAAGAGCCAGGCGCAGGTGATCATCCTGTCCGACACGTTCTACCAATTCGCCGCTCCCCTCATGCGCCAGCTCGACTGGCCCTGTCTCTTCTGCCACGCGCTCGAGGTCGACGACGCGCAGCGGATCACCGGCTATCGTCTGCGGATCGACGATGGCAAGCGACGCGCGGTCAACGCGCTGCGCGAGCTGAACTTCCACGTCGTCGCGGCCGGCGACTCCTACAACGACACGACGATGCTCGGCGCGGCGAACGGTGGCATCCTCTTCCGGCCGCCGCAGAACGTGATCGACGAGTTCCCGCAGTTCCCGGTCACGACGACGTACGCCGAGCTGAAGGCCGCCTTCGTCGCCCTCAGCGGCGGCGCCATCGAGGCCTGACGGGGCCGGCCGCGATGTCGGACCGGCTGCGCGTCGTCGTCGCGGGTGCCGGTGCGATCGGCTCGGTCGTGGGCGGCTTGCTGGCGGCGCGCGACCACCAGGTGCTGCTCGTCGGGCGCGACCCGCACATGGCCGCGGTCGCGCGCCGGGGCCTGCTCGTCACCGGCCTGTTCGGCGACCGCACGAGCACCCCGCGGGTCGCGACCGAGCTCGCGCGCGCCGACGAGCCCGCCGACCTCGTCCTGGTCAGCGTCAAGTCGCACGCCACGGAGGCGGTCGCCACGGCGCTCGCACGCTGGCGCCACGCGCCGCCGCTCGTCGTGTCGCTGCAGAACGGTCTCGGCAACGTCGAGACGCTCGCCGCGGCCCTCGGGTCGTCGCGAGTGCTGGGCGCGCGCGTGATCTTCGGCGCCGTCGTCCCGGCGGCCAGGCACGCGCACGTCACCGTCAACGCACGGCCGGTGGCGATCGGCCCGCTGCGCGCCGACGAGCGGTTGCAGAGCCGCGCCGCCGAGATCGCGGCCGCGCTCGTGGACGCGGGCATCCCGGCCGAGGCGCCCGGCTCGGTCGAGGCGCTGCTCTGGGAGAAGGCGCTGTACAACTGCGGGCTCAACCCGCTGGGCGCCCTGCACGGGCTGACCTACGGCGAGGTGGTGGCGTCGCCAGAGCTTCGCCCGGTGCTCGACGCCGCGATCGACGAGGGCTTCGCGGTGGCGCGTGCCTGCGGCATCGAGCTCCCCTGGTCCGCGGCCGAGGACTTCCGCGCCTACTTTCACGCGACGCTCGTACCGCCGACGGCGGCGCACAGCTCGTCGATGCGGCAGGATCTCGAGGCCGGCCGGCGCACCGAGGTCGACGCGATCGGTGGCGCGATCGTCCGTGCCGGCGCGCGCGCCGGCGTCGCGACACCGGTCAACGCGCGCCTGGTCGCGGCCATCCACGACGCCGAGACGGCTCGCAGCCGCTGACGCCGCCCTCCCCGGTCGCCTCGAACGCGGCCGAGCCCCGATCCGATCGCCGCCGCTCGACTTCCGCCGCCATCCCCGCTTGTGCTAGCTCACCTCCATGTTTCGCCTGGCCAAGAGCCTGTTCGACGAGATCAAGAGCCACGCGCTCGAAGCCTTTCCCGAGGAGTGCTGCGGATTCATCCTCTTCGACACCGAGGAGGAGATCGAAGTCGTGCGCCGCATCCGCAACGTCGCCACCGAGCGCCACAAGGCCGATCCGCAGAGCTTTCCGCGCGACGGGCGCGACGGGTACGTGATGGACGAGAAGGAGCTGCTGCAGTTTCACCGTGACATGGACGACCAGCGCTTCGAGCTGCGCGCGATCTACCACTCGCACCCGAACGGCAAGGCCTACTTCTCGAAGGAGGACGAGGCGCGCGCCAAGATGTGGGACGAGCCGATCTATCCGGAGGCGGTCTACGTCGTGGTCGGCGTCGACGAGAGCGGCGTCACCGGCATGTCGGGCCACCAGTGGAACGAGGAGCGTCTCGAGTACGAGGACGTCAAGATCGTCCGCAACTGACCGTCGCGCGAGCGGCGACGATCACCTGCCCGCGCCGGCGACCCAGCGGCGCGGCAGCACCGCCGGCAGCAGCGCCACCGTCGCGAGCAGGCAGAGCACGATGCCCAGCGCCGACAGCCAGCCGAGGCCCGAGAGCGCCGGGTAGCGAGACAGCGCCAGCACGCCGAAACCGACCGCCGTCGTCCCCGCGGTGATCGCGAGTGGTCGCCCCGTGCTCGCGACGGCGGCGCGAACGGAGCCGAGCTCGCGACAGCGCTCGGCGAGGTACACGCAGTTGTCGACGCCGAGGCCGATCGTCAGCGGGAAGACGATGAGGTTCACGACGTCGATCGCGGTGCCGGTGACGGCGAGTGCCGCGAGCAGAAGCACCACGACCGCCGCAGGAACGGCGACGATGGCGAGCGTCAAGCCGGTGCGGCGGACGCGCAGCCAGATCAGGAGCGCGTTGCCCGCTCCGGCGACGATGAGGAACCACGCGAACTCGGCCCGCATGGTGGCGTGCAGCTCGCGCTCCATCAGCGGTCGCCCGGTGACGGTGACCATCACGCCGGGGGTCGCGACCTCGCCGGGCAGGCGCTCGGCGACCGCCGCCAGAGCCGCGACGTCACGCGGGCGGAACGGGATCAGCACCGCGAGCCCCTGCACGTCGCGACGGAGCTGGCGCTCGAACAGCAGCTCGAGCCCGGGCAACGGGGCGGTGGTGGGATCGAGCGGATCGGGGACCGCGCGCAGCGCCGCGAGCGCGCCGGCGAAGCGATCCACCTTGAAGCCCGCCGCGGCGAGCCCAGCCGCGAGATCGTCGGCCGCGCGCTCGCGCGGCAACCGGGCCCACGCGGCGAGCCGCTCGCGCTGCGTCGCGAGCGAGGGCAGCAAACCCGCCGGGCTCAGGACCGTCTCGACCAGGCCATCGGCGCGGTAGCGATCCAGCACCACGGTCGTCCGCTCGCCGGCGACCAGCAGCGCCTCGTCGAGCGCGGCGTCGTCGCCGCGCGGCACGGAAAGCACCACCGCTCCCTCCGGGTCGACGAGGCCGAACTCGCGCTCGAGCTCGCCCTGGACCTCCGCGGCGACCGAGTGCGACGGGCGCAGGTTGAAGAGGTTGGTGTCGAGCCGTGCGTGTCGTGCGAGGAGAGCCGCAGCGAGCAGCACCAGCGCCGTCACGCCGCCCGCGACGACGCGACGGCGTGCCACCATGTCCGCGATCGCCGCCAGCCGTGGGGTCGGTGCGGGTGCATGCCCGGCACGCAGCAGCCGCGTGTGGCGGTGCGCCCAGAGGATCTGGGCCGGCAGGAGAAGGAACGTCGCCGGGACGTTGAGCACGAGGCCGAGTGCGCTCAGGAAGCCGAGCTGCGAGACGCCGGCGAAGCTCGAGAAGCCGATCGCGACGAACGCGACGGCGCTGGTCGTCGCCGCCACGGAGGTCGCGGGTAGCAGGCTCGCGACCGTGCGCGCGAGCGGCTTCTCGATCGGTCCCGTGCCACCCCACTCCTCGAGAAAGCGGGTATAGAAGTGGATCGCCGCGTCGACCCCGAGGCCGTAGAAGATCACCGCGAAGGCGAGTGAGATCGCGTTCAGCCGTCCCTCGACCAGGAGCCCCAGCGCGAAGGTGACGAGGGTGCCGAGGAGCACCTGGTAGGCGATCAGCGGCACGACTCCGACGCTCCGGTAGCCGAGGACGAACACGGCCAGCACGCCGACGAGGGCGAGCGCGGAGTAGACGAGCATGTCGGTGCGCAGGAGCGACGAGTCCTCGAGCGCGAACGCGAACGCGCCGGTGTACCCGACGTCGACCTCCGGCCCGCTGCCGCTCCGCTCGCGTGCCCGCTGCTCGGCCGCGCCCAGCGCCGCTGCGAGCCGCGCCGCGGCCTCCAGGTCGTAGCCGGTCTCTGCCGGCCGGATCAGCATCAGGACGCGCTTGCCGTCGCGCGACACGACGTACTCGCTGCCGGGCTGCAGGGCCTGGTCTGGACGCGTCCGCGCGAGCGACGCGCTCAGGAGCGCGCCGAGTCCGAGCGGGTCGCCGGCGACGTAGGTCGCGACGCCCACGCTCCCCGGTGTCGCGAGCGCGGTGCGCAGGTTGCGCACCGCGCTCGCGACCGCGTCGGGCGTCAAGCGCTGTTCGAGCTCGCCGTACGCGTCGAGCGGCAGCAGGCGCGGCAGTGCCCCCTCGCGCAGCGCGGTCTGGAACTTCGCGAGGTCGACGCGGCTGCGCACGCCGCTCACCTCGGGGACGTCCGCCAGCTCGGCCTCGAAGGCCGCCGCGAAACGGACAGCGGTCGCCGCGTCGGGCGCGCGCACGACGGCCACGGCGACGTCCTGCGCGCCGAAGCGTGCGACGTAACGCTGGTAGTCGGCGAAGCGCTCGCGGCCCTGGGGCAGCATGGACAGCAGGTCCACGTCGAGCCGCAGCCGCAGCAGCGACAGCGCCGCCGCCGCGGCCAGCAGGAGCGACACGAGGAGAACGACGCTGCTCCAGCGCGACAGCCAGGCGATCCAGCGCTCGGCGCGCGCCTCGGCGCCGGGCGTCGCCACGCCGTCCGGCTCAATCGCCGGCATCGTCCAGATCGCCGGGTGGTACGAAGAGCGCCGCGTCGAGCGCGACGTTGCGCGTCTGCTCGAGGATCGTCACCTGGGCGCGCCAGCCGCTCGCCGGCGCGTCGAGCTCGATCCGGCGCGGCAGCGGCGGCATCTCGGTGCAATCGTAGCGCGCGTACCGCGCGACGACACGCTCGCTCGCACCCGACGCGGCGATCCGGGTGAGCGTCTCCTCGCGCAGCTCGCCGGCGACGACCGTCGCGTCGCGTTCCGTGGCGCGCGCGCTCGCCGGATCGAGGCGAAACGTGCCCGCCGACGGCACCTGCGTCGCGTCGGGACGGGCCGCGCAACGCGGCTGCAAGAGCGCCCACAGCACGAGCGCCAGGTCCGCGTCGGGCGACGACGGCGTCTCCCCCGTTGCCAGGTCCAGCCGCTCCGTGCGGTCGGCGAGCGGCTGGCGGATCGTCGCGCGGACGCGCGACGCGTCGCCGCTCAGGATGGCGTCGTACACCGTGATGCCCGCGAGCGTGAACAGCTTGACGCGCATCGTGCCGGGGGCGCGCCACAGCAGGATCCCCTCCGCCGTCCGCGTCTCCCCCGCCGCCTCGACCTCGGCACGGAAGCGAGCGCGCAGCGAGCGTACCTCCGCGTCGCGGGCACAGATCGTCTCCACGGGGTCTGCCGGCGCGGGACACGCGGGCTCCTCGCGCGCGACGCGCGCCGCGCAGCTGGTTGCCAGCACCGCCAGCGCCAGCGCCGCGATCGGACGCAGCCACCGGCCCTGCGGCGCGATGCTCATGCGGCGCTCACGGCGCGGACCCGGCGTCGCGCGTGCGCTCGACGACCACGTCCCGGAGCTCGATCTCGGTGCGGTCGCCGCCGGCCTCGGTGATCGTCACGCGCCGCGGGCCGCCGCTCGCGGCGTCGAGCTCGACGTCGATCGTCGCGATCACCCGCGACAGCGACGGGTCCCGCGGCGTCAAGAGGAAGGATTCTCCGCCACGCGGGCTCCGGCCGAGCGCGAAGCGCGAGCCCGCATAATCGCCGGCACCGGTGAAGATTCCGCCGAGGTCGCGAAAGAGCCCCACCGCAGGGCCCGCGTCGACGCGCGCCACCTCGCCGGGCGGGCCGGCGCGCAGCTCGCCGCCGCCCACCTCGACCACCAGCGGCTCCGGCTTCTCCATCTCCCAGCGCACGCGGTCGGGGCGCTCGAACGCGAAGCGTCCTTCCGATTCGAGCGGGCCGTCGAGCAGCGCGATGGTCTTGGTCTGGCGAAAGCGGGCGCTGATCGAGGCGACGTCTCGCTGCGCGGCGACCATGCGGGCGAAGCAGGTCTCGGGCGAGCTGCACGGTGCGTCCGCCGACGCTCCGGGCGCGGCGGTGGGCTCGCCGGCGGTGACGGGCGAGGCTGCAGCGGCCGGCGAGGCTGCGGCGGCCGGCGTCGCCGCGAGCGGCGGCAGGCGATCCAACGCGTACACCGACCCCACCAGGGCCCACGCCCAGGCGAGACGCGACGCGCGCGCCCACCGGTGCGGCGATCGGGCTCGCGCGCTCGGTCGGATCGCGATCATGCTCGCTCCGCGGCCGCGCCCCCCGTCAGGACAGGCCCAGCCGCTGCCGCTCGTGGGTGACGAACTCGACCAGCGCGTCGATCGACGCGAGGGCCTGCTTGGCGACCGTCTCGTCCGGGATCGCCACGCCGAACGTCTCCTCGATCAGCACCACGAACTCGAGGGCGTCGATCGAATCGAGCCCGAGACCCGAGCCGAAGATGGCGTCGCCGTCGACGATGTCGGCGGGGGTGATCTCGAGCCGCAGGCCGCCGATCAGCAGCTCCTTGGCCCGAAGGGCGATCTCCGGCTTGGTCATGGATTCTCGCACGGGCGCGGCGGCCTCGGGACGGGTCGGTTTAGTCGTTGTCACGCATTGCGTCCAATGCGCGGCGGTCGAGCTTCCCGCGTCCGGTGCGGGGCAGCTCTGCGACCAGCTCGATCGAGCGCGGGACCTTGTAGCGGGCGAGACGCTGCTCGCACGCCGCGGCAACGGCCTCCCGTGTCACCCCGGGCGCAGCGGCCACCACGGCCCGCAGCGCGTCCGCCACCGCCGAGCGCGCGGTCCCGCTCACAGTGACGTCGAGGACGCCCGGGATGGAGCGGATGACGCGCTCGACCTCCACCGGGTAGACCTTGCGGCCGCCCACGTTGACGACGTCGCGCAGCCGTCCGACGAGGTGCAGGCGCCCCTGCGGGTCGAGGCGGCCGAGGTCTGCGGAGAAGAAGGCGCAGTCGCGGAGCTCGGCCGCGTCCGGCGTGCCCGGCTCCGCGGGCGGGTGGTAGCCGTTCGCGGCCGAGGCGCTGCGCACGTGCACGCGGCCGATGCCGTCGGCGTCGGCGTCGTGCAGCGTGATCGCGACCCCGTCGAGCGCGCGACCGACGCAGCCTTCCGGCACCTCCGCCCCTCCCTCGCGATCGAACGCGATGCCGCCACACTCGGTGGCCCCGTAGAAGGTGCGCGGCCGGACGCCGAAGGCGGACGCGAACCGCTCGCGCGCCACCGCCGGCAACGGCGCGCCGGCCGAGATCACGCGGCGCAAGCTGGGCACGGCGCCGGCGGCGGCGCGACCGAGGACGTCGAGCAGGAAGGGCACGGTCGGCAGCACGGTCGCTCGCGCGTCCCGCGCGACGGCGAGCAGCCGTCGCGGGGTGAGATCGCGCGCGAGGATCGCCGGCATGCCGTCGCGCAGCAGCGTCAAGACCACGTTGTCGAACGCGTACGAGTGCGCGAGCGGGATGGTCACCAGGTTCCGGTCGTCGGGCACGAGCTCCATCGTCGAGACGATCTGCGCGACGCCTGCGGCGAGCGCGGCCCCGCCGAGCGCGACCGCGCGCGGCTCCCCGGTCGAGCCCGAGGTGACCTTGAGCAGCGCGACGCCGGGAGAGAGGCACGGCTCCGGGCCGTCCGCGTCGCGCGGAGAGACCTCCGGACCGCCGTCGACGGACGCCCGGATCGTCGCGCGCGCGCCGGAAGCGCGGCACAGCTCGGCGAGCGCGGGCGCAGCGACGTCGTGATCCACCGGCATCGGCACCAGCCCGCGCTGCCAGCAGGCCAGGACCGCCGCGAAGAAGGCGGCTGCGTTCGGCAGCTGAATCGCGACGACGGCTCCCTCCGCGGGCGCCGCCCGCACGACGCGCTCGCCGAGCGCGTCGGCGTCCCGCGCGAGCGCGTCGCGCGACAGCGCGTGGCCGGCGTCAGCGTCAAGGATCGCCAGTGCGTCGGGGCGCTCTCGTCGCAGCGCGGCGAAGCGCGCGACCAACCCGCTGGAGGCGGTCACGGAAGATGCGGTCGGTTGCGGCACGGGGCTCCTTGGTCCAGTATTCTCTCCGGGAGCGAGATGGAAAGAGAGCTCTCCGGAAAGCAGGCGCTCGTCACCGGCGCGAGCCGGGGCGTCGGACGCGCGATCGCCCGCCGCCTCGCCGCGGACGGAGCTCGCGTCGCCTTGAACGCAGCACACTCGCGCGAGCACCTGCAGCAGGCCGCGGCGGAGATCGAGGGATCGCTCGCGTACCTGGCCGACGTCGGCGACCCGGCCGCGGTCGACGCCATGTTCGCGACGATCAAGAAGGAGCTCGGCGGGCTGGACATCCTGGTCAACAATGCGGCGGTGACGCGTGACTCCCTGGTCATGCTGATGCGGCCCGAGGCCTGGAGCGACGTGCTGCGCGTGGACCTCGACGGCGCCTTCCACTGCGCGCGCGCCGCACTCCGGGCGATGATCGCCCGGCGCGCCGGCCGCATCGTCAACGTGGTATCGCCGGCCGCCTTCTTCGGCAAACCGGGTGCGGCCAACTACGCTGCCGCCAAGGGCGCGCTGGTCGCGTTCACCAAGTCGCTCGCCGCCGAGGCGGGACGGCACGGCATCACGGTCAACGCCCTCTGCCCCGGCTACGTCGACACCGACATGATCGCCGGCATGACCACCGAGGAGCGCAGGGCGCTGCTCGAGCGCATTCCGCTCGGGCGCTTCGCCACGCCCGAGGACGTCGCCGACGCGGTGTCGTTCCTGGTCTCCGATCGCGCCCGCTACGTCACCGGCGCCACGCTGGTGGTCGACGGCGGCCTGACGATGCACTGAAGCATGGTGGAGGCTCGCCCTCGCATCGACGCGCCGCGCGTCGTGGTCACCGGTCGCGGCACGATCAGTGCCGCGGGCACCGGGGTCGCAGCGCTGCGCGCGGCGCTACACGGCGACGAGACCTGCATCGGTCGGGTCACGCTCTTTCCGACCGACGGGTGCAAGGTGCACATCGCGGGTGAGGTCCGCGCGCTGCCCGCGGCGCGGCTGCTGCCGCGCGCCGCGCGCGTCCGGGCCTCGCGCTCGGATCGTCTCGCGCTGATCGCGCTCGACGAGGCGCTCGACGAGAGCGGGCTCGCACTGCCGCTCGCGAACGCGACGCGCGTCGGCGTCGCCATCGGCAGCTCCACGGGCGGCATGCTCGAGACCGAGTCGTACTTCGAGCGCACGCTGGCCAGACGCCCGGCCGGGGCCTGGCGCAAGCGTCTCGCCGCGGCGACGGTGGCGGCTCCGACCGGGCTCGTCGCGGCGGCGCTGGGCGCCGAAGGTCCCCGCCTCTCGCCGTCCACCGCGTGCTCGAGCGGCGCGATCGCGATCGCGCTCGGCGCGGCGTGGATCCGCTCGGGCGCGGCCGACGTCGTGATCGCCGGCGGCGCCGACGCGCTCACCCGCATGACGTTCACCGGATTCCATGCACTGCAGGCGCTCAGCAGCGAGCCCTGCCGTCCGTTCGATCGCGAGCGCCGCGGCCTCTCGCTCGGTGAAGGGGCCGGGATCCTGGTGCTCGAGTCCGACCAGCACGCGGCGCAGCGCGGCGCGCGACCGATCGCGGAGCTCGCCGGCGCCGGTCTTTCCTGCGACGCGACACACCCGACCGCGCCACATCCCGAGGCACGCGGAGCGGCGAGCGCGCTGCGCAACGCGCTGCTCGCGGCGCGCGTCGGCGCGGACGAGATCGACTACGTGAACGCGCACGGCACCGGGACGGTGCAGAACGACGTCGCCGAGACGCTCGCGCTGAAGCAGGTGCTCGGGGAGGCGGCGGGACGCGTCGCGGTGTCGTCGACCAAGGCGCTGATCGGTCACCTGCTCGGTGCCGCGGGGGCGGTGGAGGCGATCGCCACGCTGGTCGCGATCGAGGACGCGTGGGCCCCGCCGACCCTCCACCTGCGCGAGCCCGATCCCGCGTGCGATCTCGACTACGTCCCGCAGCGCGGGCGACCGCTGGCGATCCGCAGCGCCCTCTCGAGCTCGTACGGCTTCGGCGGCAACAACTGCTCGCTGGTGCTGCGGCGAGCATGAGCGAGCCGGTCCTCGTCACCGGGCTCGGCGTCGTGTGCCCGCTCGGCACGGGTGCCGCCGAGGTCTGGCGCGCCTTCGTCGCGGGCGAGAGCGGCGTGCGCGTGCTCGCGCCGGAGGACGAGCGGCTCGAGCGCGGCGTCGACGCGACACCTCCGGCCGACGTCGGACGCGCCGGCTGGGTACGTGGCTTCCGCCCGCGCGAGCACGTCCTGTCGCCGCAGCTCCGGCGCATGGACTGGTGCTCGCGCATGCTGGTCGCGGCGGTCCGCCAGTCGCTCGGCGACGCTTCTCTCCTGCCGCTCGCGGGCGAGCAGAAGACGCGCACCGCGCTCGTGGTCGGCTCCTGCTACGGCAACCAGCGCGAGACGGCCGTCTACCTGCAGCGCGTTCTCACCTCCGGTCCGGCCGCGGGACAGCCCATGCTGTTCCCGAATCTGGTCTTGAACGCCGCCGCCGGCTACGCGGCGATCGAGCTCGACCTGCAGGGACCCAACGTGTGCGTCGCCGAGCACGAGGCGTCGGGCGAGGCGGCGATCGCGACCGCGCTCGACCTGCTCGCGGCGGACGCCTGTGATCTCGTCTGCGTCGCAGGCATGGACGAGATCGGCTCCGTGCAGCTCGACGCGCTCGCCGACCTCCGCCTGCTCGACGTCCGATCGCTTCCCGCGGAAAGCGCGTCCGGCGCCCGCCGCGCTGGGCGCGGCCTGCGTGGGCGTTTCGTTCCCGGCGAGGGCGCGGCGGCAATGGTCCTCGAGCGCGCGACGCACGCCGGCGGGCGCGGAGCGGGCGGGTATGCACGCGTCACGACCGCGCGCGTCGGCACCATGGCCGCGCCAGCGTACGGCTTCCCGCGCGACCCGGACGCCGCGGCGCGACGGATGCTCGAGCTCGCGGCGACGCGGGCAGCCGAGGTGAGCGGCGTCGTCGGCGGCGCCAGCGGGCTGCTCGGACGCGACGCACTCGACGCCGCCGTGCTGCGCGCCCTCGGCCGCGAGCGAGCGAGCGCCGTCGGGTACGCGCCGTTCCGCCGCCTGGTCGGCGACTGGGGAGCGGCCGGGATGCTCGGTGCGCTCCTCGCCGCACGCGCGCTCGACGCGCGGTTCTTGCCGGGATGCCCCGCTGCGGACGGCGCGCCGGCGACCGAGCCGACGGTCGACCCGGAGCGGCTCTTGATCGTCGGTGCCGCTCGTGGCGGAGTGCTGGCGCCGGTCGTGCTCGACCAGAGCCCCGCGCCACGATGCTCTTCAACAGTCTCTACTTCCTCGTCTACCTCCTCGTCGTCCTGACCATCTACCACGGGGTCCTGCGCTCGTTCGCGGCCCAAAAGCTCTTCCTGCTCGGCGCGAGCTGGCTCTTCTACGCGACCTGGAGCCCGCGCTTCCTGCTTCTGCTGATCGCGACGACGTACGTCGACTTCGAGCTCGCACGCGCGATCCACCGGGCGCGCGAAGCCGCTGCACCGGCCCGGGCGCGAACGCTGCTCGTGACGAGCCTCGTCTTGAACCTCGGCATGCTCGGGTTCTTCAAGTACGGACTCTTCTTCTACCAGTCGGCGGACGCGCTGGTGCCCCTGCCGCCCGCCCCCGGCTTCCTCGCCGTGGTCGTGCCGCTCGGCATCTCCTTCTACACCTTCCACTCGATCAGCTACGTCATCGACACCTACCGCGGCGTGCGGCCGCCCACCGACGCGTTCTCCGACTTCGCGCTCTACGTCGCATTCTTCCCGCAGCTGATCGCGGGACCGATCACGCGCTGGGGCTTCTTCGGGCCGCAGCTCGCGGAGAAGCCGCACGTCGGGCTGACCCGGATCGAGGCTTCGCTCTTCTTGCTCGCGGTCGGCTACGTGAAGAAGGTCGTGTGCGCGGATTCGCTCGGCGGCTTCGTCGATGCCGTGTACGGCGACGTCACCGAACACGGGACGGTGGACATCGTCGTCGCCTTCTACGCCTACGCTTTCCAGATCTACTTCGACTTCTCGGGCTACACCGACATCGCGATGGGCGTCGCGGGGCTGCTCGGCTTCCGCCTGCCGGAGAACTTCCGGCATCCGTATCTGGCGGAGAGCCCGAGCGAGTTCTGGCGCCGCTGGCACATCTCGCTGTCCACCTGGCTGCGCGACTACCTCTACATCCCGCTCGGCGGGAGCCGGCGCGGTGACGTGCGCACGTACGTCAATCTGCTCTTGACGATGCTCCTCGGCGGGCTGTGGCACGGCGCCGCGTGGACGTTCGTCCTGTGGGGCGCCTTCCACGGCGCCTGGCTGGCGGTGCACCGCGCCGTCTCGGGCCGGGACTGGTGGCGCTCGCCGCGGGAGACCGCGCTCGCCGCCGGAGATCCCCCCGCGCCGCGGACGCCGCTCTGGCTCCGGCGGGCGGTCACCTTTCACCTGGTCGCGGCCGCGTGGGTGCTGTTCCGCGCCGGCTCGGTGTCCGAGTTCGTGCTCTTCTTCTCCGGGATGGTTTCGGGGCGGCCGCTGATGGACACGGTTCCGGTCGGACCCATCCTGCTCGTGCTGCTCGGCTTCGCGACGCACGGTCTGGCGACGCGCTTCGAGCTGTCCGCCGTGTGGCGGGCGGTGCCGCGCCCGGTCCAGGGTGCGGTCTACGGATTCGTCGTCGTTCTCATCGGGCTCTTCAGTGCGCAATCGGGACGCTTCATCTACTTCCAGTTCTGACGGCCGGCGTGCGCTGCTCGCCCTGCTGCTGCCGTGCCTCGCGGTGATCGCGGCGTGCGTCTGGGCGCTGTACGCGAACCGCGACGTGCTCGCCGACCTCGGGCGCGGCGACGGGGCGCCGGACAGGGGGGTGCTGCGCTCGCTCGAGATCGCAGCCGAGCGAACGCCGCGCTTCGAGCGCATCGCCCTGTTCGGCGACTCGCTCGTGATGTGCGCCCAGCCGGGCGCCGATCGCTTCGAGACTCTCGGGTCGAACCTGCGCCGGCAGCTCGTCGCGGCGGGAACGCCGGTCGCGCTCGTGGACCTGTCTCAGGCAGGTCTCGTTCCGCTCCACTTCTTCGCGCTGCTCGACGAGGCGCTCGCCCTCGACGCGCGGCTCGTCGTGATCGAGGTGAACCTGCGCAAGTTCATCGATCCGCTGGCGCGACCGGCCGAGGAGCGCCTGCCCGGAGCGTTCCGCAAGCTCGAGTTCCTGCGCTCTCTGCAGGTGCTGGACGGCCTCGAGCCCGAGGGCGTCACGCTGCTCGACCCGCCCCTCATGCGCCTGAAGGAGCATCTCGGGCTGCTCTACGTCCTCGAGGGGGCGCGCGAGGGCGGGCTCGCGTCTCTGCACTCGATGGGGGAGTGGCTGCGTTCGACCCTAGGCCTGGCACGGCGCGAGGGCCCGTCCTTCACCGAAGTCGCGCGGCGTGCAGAGTTGCCGTACGCGATCGACTACACGACGAGCCACAACGCGAGCATCCTGCGCGCGATGGTTCAGGATCTCCGCGAGGCGCGCGTGCCGTTCATCCTGTTCGTGGCTCCGGTCGACCCCGCGGGGCTGCGCGCGGACCTCGGCTCCGACCCGGACGCCGTGCAGCGCCGGATCGACGAGCTGCAGCGGTACCTCGGCGCCGAGCCGACGGAGTGGCTCGATCTGCACGACGCGCTCCCTTCGTCGCTGTTCCGCGACTACGACAACCACCTGGTCGGTTCGGGCTGCGCCCGCCTCGCGCGACCGATCGCGCAGCGCGTGCTGCACGTGCTCGCTCGCCGCGCGCGCCCGGCGACCGCCGGCGGCGGACTCGAGCGTTGAGGAGGCGGGGATGATCGTCGTCGTCATGGGCGTCTCGGGCGCCGGCAAGAGCACGGTCGGGGGGCTTCTCGCACGCTCGCTCGGCTGGGAGTTCCTCGACGCGGACGACGTTCACCCCGCGACGAACGTGGCGAAGATGCACCGCGGCGAGCCGCTGACCGAGGCGGACCGTGACGGCTGGCTCACCGCGCTCGCTGCGCTCGTCGATCGCCACGTGCGCGACGGTCGCGACGCGATCCTCGCCTGCTCGGCTCTGCGCGCGAGCCATCGCGATCGGCTCCGCGGCGCGCACGGCGATGCGGTACGGATCGTCCACCTGCACGGCGACCCGCCGCTGCTCCGCCGGCGGCTCGCGGCGCGCCGTGGCCACTTCATGGCGCCGGAGCTGCTCGACAGCCAGCTCGCGACGCTCGAGGTGCCGCGCGACGCTCTGGTCGTCGACGTCGACGCGTCGCCCGACGCAATCGTGCAGCGCATTCGCACGGGCCTGGGCCTCGCCTGAGAGCGGCGCGCTGCCACAAAACGGCGCCGCCGCCGCGCGCGTGGGCGCACGTCCGCGGTGTCGGATTGCGTCCGCACGGGCCGCGAGGCGTCGCCCGGCGCCGCTCTCCGTCACCTCGAGCCGCGCTCCTGCGAGCCGCCGTTGGAATTCGTACCCCTTCGCTCGTCCATTCCACGAGTGCGCCAGCGGCGCCGCGGGGCCGGGTCTGGTGGCATCCGAATTGCGGGCGACGTTCGTACGTCGAGAGGGTCACCGTGCAGACGTTCACCAACCACCGTCAATTCTTCGTCGCGGGCGAAGCCCTCGAGCTGTGGGAGAACCCGCAGCTCCCCTTCGGCCTCAGCTTCGACGACCTCGAAGCCTACTGCCTCGGCTCGCGCTGGGAGCTGCTCTTCAACGCGATCGTGCTGGCGTGCCTGTCGCGCATCGACGCCGACGAGGACGCCCTCCGGAAACCGGCGCCGCCCTGGGCGTGGGCGTACGCCGCCGAGGCTCCGGTCCCGGAAGACCGCCGCGCCGGGCACTGAGAAAACGCCAGCGACAGACGAGCGCCGGGGCCGCGGGGTCGGCGAAGGCGAGAGCCGGGGCTGCGGGGTCAGCGACACGCGAGCACGTGGCGCGCGAGACGGAGCGCCTCACCGACCGACCATGCCTGGAACGGACAGCCTCGCGGCTCGAAGGGCGCATCCGCGTCGGCGATCTCCGAGACGTGTCCGAGGCCCGCGTCGGCGAGGTGCGCTGCGAGCGGCGCGAGGAAGCGCTCGCGAGCCTGGCGGCGCGCGTCGTTCGATCCACCACGTACGCGGACCCACGCCTCGACGAACGGGCCGAGGAGCCAGGGCCACACGGTGCCCTGGTGGTAGGCGCCGTCGCGCGCGCGCACACCGCCCCTGTAGTGCGCCGCGTAGCCGGGCTCGCCGGGCGCGAGCGAGCGCAACCCGAGCGGCGTCCAGAGCCGTGCCTCGACCGCGTCGACGATGCGCCGCGCGCGCTCGCCCTCGACCAGCGTGATCGGCAGCCCGCCGACGGCGAGGATCTGGTTCGGCCGGAACGTGCGATCCACCTCGCCCGCGCGCCCGTCCGGGTCGACGACGTCGTACAGACAGCCCTCGTCCTCGTTCCAGAAGCGCCGCGCGAAGCCGTCGCGCCCGCGGTCGTGCGCCGCCTTCCAGCGCGGGTCGTGAGCGGCCGCGACGCGGAGCGCCGCGAGCCACAGCGCCTGTACCTCGACCGGCTTGCCGATGCGCGGCGTGACGACCCAGTCGCCGACCTTCGCGTCCATCCACGTGAGCTGCACGCCCGGCTCGCCCGCGAACAGGAGCCCGTCGGAGGCATCCACGCCGACGTGGTAGCGCGTTCCGCGCGTGTAGCCGTCGAGGATCGCGTCGATCGCGCGCCAGATCGCCGCCTCGTCGTCGGCGCCGAGCGGACGACCCGCGACGATCGCCGCATCGAGCAGCTCGCGCGCCGCGACGACGAACCACAGCGCGGCGTCGACCGAGTTGAACTCTGGGGCCTCACCGTGGTCGGCGAAGCGATTGGGGAGCATGCCCTCGGAGACGACGCGCGTCCACGCCAGCAGCACGTCGCGCGCGACGTCGAGACGTCCGGGCGCGAGGCAGAGGCCGCGCACCGAGATGAAGGTGTCGCGACCCCAGTCGCCGAACCACGGATAGCCGGCGATGATCGTCTTCCCGGCGCCGCGACGCACGACGTACTGGTCGGCCGCGACCAGCAGCGTGCGCTCGAAGTCGTCGCGCCCGTCCGCCGCCAGCGAGGCGCGGCGCGCGACCTCGGCGGCGAGCAGCTCGTCTGCGTCGCGCGCTGCTCGCCGCGCCGTTCCCGCGACGATCGCCGCGCGACCGCCGCGCCGGAGATCGAAGCGCAGGGTGCAGGGCTGGTAGAGGTCCTCGCGGAAGTCGAGGCCGCGCTCGCGCTCGGCCGCGTACTCGAAGCTCCGGTACCAGTCGCCGGAGGCGTCCACCGACACCGCGTCGTGTGCGAGGTGCAACGTGGGCAGGCCCGCGTAGGGGGTGATGCTCGCCACGCCCGCCTCCAGCGTGACGCCACGATCCAGCGCGCCGTTCTCGTGCGTGGTCGCGTGGAAGTCGCGGAAGGCGACCAGCGGCCGCACCTCGAGCGCAACCTCGCTCGCGTGCTCGGGTGACGCACCGCGCAGCGTGTAGGTGACGACGACGGTGTCCTCGCCGTGCACCAGCGCCACCGCCTTCTCGAGGACCAGCCCCTCGACCGCGTAGACGAACACGGGGAAGGGGTCGAGGCGGAACTCGCGCTGCCGGAGGTGGCCGTCCGGATGGACGACGCCCGGATACTGGTTCGCCGACAGCTCGTGACGGCGCCCGTCCACGACGAGCGTCTCCTCGAGCTTCGCGAGGAGCAGCATGCGATCGCCCGGCGGCCGGAGCGCGGCGGTGAGCAGCCCGTGATAGCGGCGCGTGTCGAGGCCGACGACGGTCGAGGACGCGAAGCCGCCGAGGCCGTTGGTCTCGATCCATTCGAGACGCAGGGCGCGCTCGAGATCGCTCAGGACGGGGTGGTCGAAGCGGATCATGCGGCCGTGCGGAGCAAACGCCAGGCCGGCACCCGGTGCAAGCCCGCGCGCAGGGCTCCGGCGCCGATCCCGCGGCGACCGCCACGGCCGGTCGCGGCCGCCGTCCGGCCGGCCGCTTCATTCCGCCGATCCGCGCCGCGCGGGAACGAACGCGAGCCTTCTCCTCCGGTGCTCGGATTCGGCTCGATCTGCCGATAGAGTCTCGACGGTGCCGCGCCCTGCGTGGGCGGCGGCCGGCGCCGGCGGAGGCGGACGAGATGACGGTCGAGCACGATCGGTTGCGGAGCGACGGCGATCGCTGGCGGATGTGGGGGCCCTACGTGTCGGACCGCGCATGGGGGACCGTCCGCGAGGACTACAGCCCGTACGGCAGCGCCTGGGAGTACCTGTCGCACGACATGGCGCGCTCTCGCGCCTACCGCTGGAGCGAGGACGGCATCGCCGGAATCTGCGACCAGCAGCAGCGCCTCTGCTTCGCGCTCGCCCTGTGGAACGGCCGCGATCCGATCCTCAAGGAGCGCCTCTTTGGCTTGACGGGCAACGAAGGGAACCACGGCGAGGACGTGAAGGAGTGCTACTTCTACCTCGACTCGACCCCCTGCCACTCCTACATGCGGATGCTCTACAAGTATCCGCACGCCGCCTACCCCTACTGCGACCTCGTCGAGACCAACCGGCACCGCGGCAAGGCCGATCGCGAGTACGAGCTGATCGACACCGGGGTGTTCGCCGAGAACCGCTACTTCGACGTCTTCGTCGAGTACGCGAAGGCCTCGCCCGAGGACGTCCTGGTGCGCATCGAAGCGTTCAACCGCGGTCCGGCAGCGGCCGAGCTGCACCTGCTGCCGACGCTCTGGTTCCGCAACACGTGGAGCTGGAGCGGGGCGACCGACGAGCCGCGGCCGCTGCTGCGACGCTCGCGCAGCGATCGGCACGCCGTGGTCGCCGAGCACGCGTCGCTCGGCCGCTACCTCCTCACCTGCCAGGCGGGGCACACCCTGGGCGGCACCGGCGACCCTCCCGTCGCGCCGGAGCTGCTGTTCACCGAGAACGAGACCAACCTGACGCGCGCCTTCGGCGCCCCGAATCCGCAGCCGTACGTGAAGGACGCCTTCCACGCCGCGATCGTCGACGGCCGGCACGATGCCGTGAACCCCGCGCACGACGGCACCAAGGCGGCCGCGCACTATCGCTTCACGGTCCCGCCGGGAGGCTCCGCGACGATCCGGCTGCGTCTCGCCGAAACGCGAGCGACCGGCGACCGGGTGTCTGCGGGCGCGGTCGGCGACTTCGACGGGGTCTTCGCCGCACGCAAGGCCGACGCGGACGCGTTCTTCGACGCGCTCCATCCCGAGGTCCTCGACGCCGACGAGCGCGCGATCCAGCGTCAGGCCCTCTCCGGGCTCCTGTGGACGAAGCAGTTCTTCCACTACAACGTCGACCGCTGGCTGCGCGGTGATCCGGGTCAGCCCGTACCGCCCGCCGAGCGTCTCGAAGGACGCAACCACACCTGGCGCCATCTCGACGCGATGGACGTGCTGTCGGTGCCGGACAAGTGGGAGTACCCTTGGTTCGCGGCGTGGGACCTCGCCTTCCACTGCATCGCGCTCGCGATCGCCGATCCGGAGTTCGCGAAGAACCAGCTCGTCCTGATGGGACGCGAGTGGTACCAGCACCCGAACGGCCAGTCGCCCGCCTACGAGTGGGCGTTCGGCGACGTGAACCCGCCCGTCCTCGCATGGGCCGCCTGGCGCGTGTACCAGATCGACCGCAAGCAGACCGGACGTGGGGACCTCGCCTTCCTCGAGCGCGTCTTCCACAAGATGCTGCTGAACTTCACCTGGTGGGTCAATCGCAAGGATCACGAGGGGAACAACGTGTTCGAGGGCGGGTTCCTCGGCATGGACAACATCGGCGTGTTCGACCGCTCCGCACCGCTGCCGACCGGCGGGTACCTGGAGCAGAGCGACGCCACCAGCTGGATGGGCATGTTCTGCCTGAACCTGCTGCGCATCGCCCTCGAGCTCGCGGTGCACAACCGAGCCTACGAGGACATCGCCACCAAGTTCTTCGAGCACTTCCTGCAGATCGCCGCGGCCATGAACGACATGGGAGGCGAGGGCATCGCCCTCTGGGACCAGCAGGACCAGTTCTTCTACGACGTCCTGCGCACGCCCGACGGCGAGGCGGTCCCGCTCAAGATCCGCTCGATGGTCGGACTGATCCCGCTGTTCGCCGTGACCACCATCGAGCCCGACGAGCTCGAGAAGCTACCCGAGTTCAAGCAGCGCCTCGAGTGGTTCCTCGAGAACCGCCGCGAGATGGCCGGGCTGGTGTCGCGGTGGACCGTGCCGGGAGCGGGCGAGCGTCGGCTGCTCGCGATCCTGCGCGGCCACCGAATGAAGTGCGTTCTGAAGCGCATGCTGGACGAGACCGAGTATCTCTCCCCGTACGGGATCCGTTCGGTGTCGCGCTTCCACCTCGAGCACCCGTACGTGTACGAGTTCGGCGGGGCGCGCTACGAGGTCAAGTATCAGGCCGCCGAATCGGCGAGCGGCCTCTTCGGCGGCAACTCGAACTGGCGCGGACCGATCTGGTTCCCGGTCAACTACCTGCTGATCGAGGCGCTGCAGCAGTTCCACTGGTACTACAGCGACGACTTCACGGTGGAGTGCCCGACCGGGTCCGGGAAGTTCTTGACGCTCGCCGAGGTCGCCGACGAGCTGTCGCGCCGCCTGATCCGGATCTTCACGCGCGACGCGAGCGGCCGGCGACCGGTGTTCGGCAACGTCGACCTGCTGCAGACCGACCCGCACTGGCGCGATCACGTGCCGTTCTACGAGTACTTCGACGGCGACCTCGGCAAGGGGCTCGGCGCGAGCCACCAGACGGGCTGGACGGCCCTGGTCGCGAAGCTCATCCGCCAGCAGGGCATGCGCGCCGCCGAGCGCCGTCGCGCGTGACGGCGCTCGCGTCCGTGGTAGCCTCGGAAGATGCGTGACGCCCCCTGGCGAACGCTCGTGCGCGAGCTCAAGGACTCGGGATACGAGAGCCCGTACCTCGATCGCCTGCGCGCCCGGCTCGATCCGGCCGAGGCAGTGTCGCGCCTCGAGGCCGAGATCGTCCAGGAGATGGCGCAGGCCCTCGGCCGCACGGAGGACAAGCTGAACTACGCCCTGCTCCGCGTCGAGCTCGCCGGCCGCGCGCTCGACGCGGCACCTGACGACGCAGCGCGCCTGGATCTCGTGGCGGCGTTCAACGCACGACGCGCGGAAGCGATCGACGCGCGGCGGAACCTCGCGATCCACCGCGAGGCGATCGGCATCCGGCGCAACCGGGTGCTCGAGGAGATCTACCCGATCCCGCCGAAGCGCTGACGCGCACCGGCGGGCGCGCGGCCGGCGGACGTCAGGGCGCGTGCGTGCCGAACGTCAGCTCGATCACGACCGCGGGTGGCGTGTGCGCCGGGTCCCCGTACTTGCGAAATGCTCCCGCCACGGTGAGCGGCGCCTCGGCGCGGAACCACGCCGCGCGCTCGTAGCGCTCGCCGCGAAAGCAGGGCTTCCGGTACAGGATGCGCGCCCGCGCGGGGTAGAGCGTGCGCAGGTCGTGGCCTCGGGCGGCGAGCGCACAGGAGACGAAGTCCTCCATGCTGCGCAGGTACTCCATCCCGTTCACGTGCCGGTTGGCGTCGGTCTGCGTGTAGTGCCACGCGCGCGGTGCATCCTCGCCGAAGTCCGGGGCGCGCCGGACTGCGGGCAGCAGATCGTCGAGGCCCGGCCACGAGGTCACGCGGGACGGCAGCTTGCCGATGCCGAGGTGCGGGGGCAGCTCGACGACGCGGCGGCGCGCGGGGTCGGCGTCGTAGCGCGTGAAGACGTTCACGAAGCGGGCGCTGCCGACCGGCGTGCCGTCCTGGGTCGCGACCGTGTAGTGGCCGTCGCGCGTCACGTGTCGCACGGCGCCGTCCGCGTCGAGTGCCTTGGCGAGGTGGTTCTCGCCGCGCACGACGAAGCTCGACCGCATGCGCAGCGGGACGTCGGTCGCAGCGAGCTCGACGTGAACGAGGGGCGTGAACACCGCGCTCGCGTCGGTGAAGTCGGGCCCCCCGAGACGGCGGTGCCAGGAGTCGAAGTGCGCACGCGACAGGTAGCCGGGCAGCGCCGAAAGCTTGAGCGCGAGACGCTCGCTCAGATCGGTGAAGCGCACGGGCTCGCGGAGACGCGCGGTGAGCACGAAGTCGGCGGGATTGCTCGATCTCCGACGACGAGGGCTGGGCTGCGGCATGCGCGGACGCTAGCCGAGCGACGCGGCGGACGCGACGGGTGCTGCCGCCGGCGCTACGACCCGAGCAGCGATCGTACCGCCGCCGCCACGCTACCGGGTGCGTCCACGTGCGGCGCGGCACCGACGCCGGGCACCAGCTCGAGCCGTGCGCCGGGAATCACCCCCGCCAGCGAGCGTGCCGCAGCACTACCCGGCACGTCGCTCTCGCCGGCAAGGACGACCGCCGGACAGCCGATCGCGCTCAGCTCCGCGGTCGCCGGCGCCGAGGCGAGCTGCTGGTGGGCACGCGCGATCTCGGTCAGCGCGATGCCGTCGCCGTCCACCGAGCGTCGCGACGTCGGGCCGTACACCGAGCGCGCGAGCCCCTGCAGCTTGTTCACCTCGCCCGCGCGCACGACGTGCCGCCAGTGCTCCGAAGCGCGCACGTCGATCTCGCTGAAGGCCTCGACGAGCACGAGCCCCGCGACGCGCTCCGGCGCACGCAGCGCGGTCTTCAGCGCGACGAGGCCGCCCAGGGCGTGGCCGACCAGGATCGCGCGCTCGATCCCGAGGGCCGCGAGCAGCGCCACCGTGTCCGCCGCGAGGTCGTCGATCGAGCACGCGCCCGCGGGCGCCGTCGAGTCGCCGTGGCCGCGCTGCTGCACGCGCACGACGCGGGCCGTTCCGGAGAGCTCGGGGAGCATCGCGTCCCAGACCTCGGTGCCGTCGAGGAATCCGTGCAGGCAGAGCACCGTCGCCGGTCCGGAGCCGGCTTCGCGCACCCGCAGCGCGTGCGTTCCCAGGTCGATCTTTCGGCTCTCGTCGCTCACCGCGGGCTCCCTCGCTCGGCGCCGCGCGATCGCGGCGAGCGGATCATTCGCGAACCACCGTGCCGCACGCAAGCGTCGATCGGCCGTCACGAGGCTTCGCGCGGTCGCGACCGCTCCTGCCGGCGGGCTGCGCCGGCGCAGCGCATGGCGGGTGCCAGCGCTCAGGAGACGCTGGGGCAGAACTGCGCGACGAAGCGCAGCATCTCCGCGAAGTCGCCCTTCTGGAAGCCGCCGGCGACGTTCAGCTTCTCGACCGCCTCGTCGATCTCGCCGACCGCGGAGTACACGACGGTCGGGATCTTCAGCAGCTCGGGATCCCGCAGCTGCGCCGCCCGAAACTGCCAGCCGTCCATCACCGGCATCATGAGGTCGAGGATGATGATGCAGGGACGGAGGCCGGATCGCAGGATCTCGAGCGCCTCGGCGCCGTTCTCCGTGCAGACGACGCGGTAGCCTTCGTCCTGCAGCACGGCCTCGATCACCTCGCGCACCGACGCCTCGTCCTCGACGAGAAGGATCACGCCTGCGGGCAAGGTCGGCGAGCTCGATCCCGAGAAACCCATCGTCCGTCGACCGGCTCCGACCCTATCCGACGTATCGTCGCGCGAGAAGTCCCTCGCGAACGGCGCGGAGCGCGATCGCCGGTCTCATCGCGTCAAGTATGTCGCGCGAGGACTTGTGCATTCTACAGACCACGCTTGCCGATGGAGTCGACACGGTGCGGCGAGCACTCACGACGCTCGCCCGACGGGGTGCTTCCGGGTCTCGGCTCGGTGCAGGCACGGCGGTTGCTCGGCGGAACGACACCACCCGCACGCCGCCGCATCGCGCGGCAACGGAAGGACTTCCATGATCCGTGTCGGATACAAGCTCTCTGCGGAGGAGTTCGCTGCACGCGATCTCGTCGGCCAGGCCGTTCGCGCCGAGAGCGCCGGCTTCGGCTTCGCGCTCATCTCCGATCACTTCCACCCGTGGACGTCGCGCCAGGGACAGAGTCCCTTCGTCTGGTCGGTCCTCGGCGCGATCGCGCAGGCGACCGAGAAGCTGCACGTGGGTACGGCCGTGACCTGTCCGACGATTCGCGTGCACCCGGCGGTGATCGCGCAGGCCGCGGCGACCACCGCGACCATGATGCCGGGACGCTTCTTCCTCGGCCTCGGAACCGGCGAGAACCTGAACGAGCACGTGGTCGGACGAGGCTGGCCGCCGGGTGACATCCGTCTCGCGATGCTCGAGGAGGCCGTCGCGGTGATCCGGCTCCTGTGGCGCGGCGGAGTGCGCAGCCACCGCGGAGAGCACTTCCGCGTCGACGACGCGCAGCTCTTCTCGCTACCGGAGGAGCCGCCGTCGATCATGATCGCTGCGAGCAAGCCCGGGGCAGCCGAGCTCGCGGCCCGCGCCGGCGACGCGATCGTCACCACCGAGATCGCGCCGCGGCTGGTCGAGCGTTTCGTGTCCGCGGGCGGTACCGACAAGCCTCGCTACTTCGAGCTCTCGGCCTGCTGGGCGAACGACGAGGCGCGCGCGCGCCGCACCGCACGCGAGATCTGGGCTCTCGCCGCGTTGCCCGGGCCGCTGTTCACCGAGCTCGCACAGCCGTCGCACTTCGAGGCGGCGTTCGAGTCGCTGACCGAGGAGCAGGTCGCCGAGAACGTGCTCTGCGGCCCCGACCCCGAGCCGTACGTGGCAAAATTCCGCGAAGCAGAGGAAGCTGGCTACACGCACGCGTGCGTGCACCAGATCGGACCGGACCAGGAAGGCTTCTTTCGCTTCTACGAGCGCGAGCTGCTCCCCCGTCTCGAGGGCGCCACGTCCAGCCGCGGCACGGCGCCCCGGACCTTGCGCGCCGCGCACGCCGCGCGACCCGACGGGCGCCGCGGGCGCCGCGTGTCGTGACGGGAGCGCTGAGCAGCGAGCACGACTGCGGTGTCGAGCGAATCCGAGCCGTCGCGTGAAGGAATTGCAGGCACCTCTACCGGGAACGGTAGCTCGTACACGCGTCGAGCTCTGCCCGCTCCGTGAGCACGAGGCTTTCGCCCGGCACGCACCTTGCCAGGGGATCCCGCAGACTTTGCTCGGTTGACCGGATCCCCACCGGAGCGGGTGGCGCGCTCGCCGCCGCCGCCGCCCGGAACGCGACGCGGCGCCGCCGACGTGTGCGGGCCGCCAATTCCGCAATGGCGTCCGATGGGGACGGACGTCCGCACAGGAGGTTTCGAGAGATGATGTCGTTCGACAGAAGTTTGGTCTTGGCAGGCGCGCTCGCGCTCGGGCTGGTGGTCGCGAGCTCCGCTCGCGCCGAGGACGAGTTCAACCGCCCCGGCGCCTACGCCGGTGTGGGCGGCAGCTACATGGTTTCGGGTTTCCAGGACGGCGCCACCGCCGGCGACTTCGGCGACACGCTCGGCTTCAACGTCCGCGGCGGTTACCGCGTGAACGACTTCTGGGCGTTCGAGGGGATCTACGAGTACGGCGACGACTTCGGTGCGCGGCAGGTCTTCCCCGGCGAGCGGATCCGCACCAACGCCTTCACCGGCAACGCGAAGCTGCTGCTGCCGCTCGGGCGCTTCCAGCCCTACCTGATGGCGGGCGCTGGCTTCCTGAACGCCAACGCCGACCGCGGGCTGAAGCGCACCGGCTGGGACGTCGATGGCACGAACTTCGCGGGTCGCTTCGGCGGCGGGTTCGACCTGTACGCGACCGAGCACGTCGCGCTGTACATGGACGCCGCCTACACGATGCCGATCAACGAGGTGTCGGACCTCTACCACTTCTCCTTCGGCTGGGGCGGCAAGTACGTGTTCTGAACGCCGCCGTACGACGGCGACGCCCGCGCTTCGTCCGGAGCGCGGGCGTCGTCCATCGCCCTGAGCCTACGGCTCCGATACACTGCCGCGCGTCATGCAGGCGCCGCGTGCACACGGAGGCGACACACCGGACGAGCCTCCGCTGATCCGGATCGACTCGGTGTCGCGACGCTACATCCGCGGCGTCGACGAGGTTCACGCGCTCGAGGGCGTGTCCCTCCAGATCCACTCCGGACGCTTCGTCGCGTTCATGGGACCGTCGGGCTCGGGCAAGTCGACCCTGATGAACCTCGTGTCGGGTATCGACCGCCCGAGCGAGGGCGAGGTGATCGTCGCCGGACAGTCGCTCGGCGACCTCACCGAGGACGAGCTCGCCGAGTGGCGCGCGCGCCACGTCGGTCTGATCTTCCAGTTCTTCAACCTCATCCCCGTCCTGAACGCGCTCGACAACGTCGCGCTGCCGCTGCTCCTGACGGACCTCTCGAAGGCCGAGCGCGTTCGCCGCGCCGAGACCGCGCTCCGCGTGGTGGGGCTCGACGAGCGCATCGACCACTTTCCGCGCACGCTCTCCGGGGGCGAGCAGCAGCGCGTCGCGATCGCGCGCGCGATCGTCACCGATCCCGACCTGATCGTCGCCGACGAACCCACCGGCGACCTCGACGCGCGCAACGCCGAGGCGATCCTCGAGCTCCTGCGGAGCCTCAAGCACGACTTCGGCAAGACGATCGTCATGGTCACGCACGATCCGCGTGCTCTGCGCTTCGTCGACCACGCGTTCCACCTCGACAAGGGTCTGCTGCTCGAAGGTGACGACGCGCGTCGTGCGGATCAGGCGGTGCAGCTCGCGGCCGGTGGCGGTCTGATCTCGGGCGCGGGGAGGGCGTCATGAAGTACGCGCACCTCGTGTGGCGCAACCTCTGGCGCAACGCGCTGCGCACCGCGATGACCGGCGGCGCGATCATGCTCGCGGTGGTGCTGGTGTGCCTGCTGCTCACGATGCCGGCCGGCATGGACGCGATGCTGAACGACTTCGCGAGCAACACCCGGCTCACGGTGCACAACAAGGCCGGCATCGTGTACTCCATGCCGTACTCGTTCACCCGCAAGGTGCGGCAGGTGGACGGCGTCGCTGCCGCGGTGGCGTGGGTGTGGTTCGGCGGCGCCTTCGAGGAGGACGGCCGCGTGACGTTCCCGAACTTCGCCGTCGAGGCGGAGCACATCGGCGCCGTGTTCCCCGACTATCCGATCACGCAGCAGCAGCTCGCCGACTTCCAGCGCTACCGTGACGGCGCGATCGTCGGGCGTCAGATCATGCAGAAGTACGGCTGGAAGCTCGGTCAGCGCGTCACGCTCAAGAGCACCGTGTGGCCCGTCGATCTCGACTTCCGCCTCGTCGGCGTGATCGACAACGAGCGCGCACCGCACTTCTGGTTCAACCGCGAGTACCTCGACCAGGCGTTGCGGGAGAAGGGGGCCAACGGTCTCGGCATCGCCGGCACGATCTGGGTGCGCGCCGACGATCCGCGCAAGGTCAACACCATCATGCGCAAGGTCGACGAGATGTCGCGCAATAGCGAGGCCGAGACGGCGTCGGAGACCGAGAAGAGCTTCTTCGCGAACTTCTTCGGCTCGCTGCAGGGCCTCGTCACGATCATCCTGATCGTCACCGGGCTCGTCTCGCTGTGCATCGTGTTCATCGCGGCCAACACGGCTTCGATGGGCGTGCGCGAGCGCGCCGGCGAGATCGCCGTCATGAAGGCGATCGGCTTCCCGCGTCGCGTGATCTTCACGACGCTCCTCGCCGAAGCTTCGCTGCTGTCGACCTTCGCCGGCGTTCTCGGCGTGGCGCTGGCCGTCGGCTTGACCGGCGCGCTGCAGGCGGCGGCCGGCTGGAGCGACATGCTCGGCCCGCTCGGCAACTTCATCGTCACGCCGCTGGTCATCGTGCAGGGTCTCTTCCTGTCGCTCTTCGTCGGCATGCTCGCCGGCGTCGTCCCGTCGTTCGGCGCCGCGCGCAAACCCGTGGTCGAGTCGCTGCACGAGGTGTTCTGATGGCGCTGCCGCTGTCCTACAGCCTGCGCAACGTGCGCGCTCGGCCGGCGCGTTCGATCATGACCGCCGGCGTGATCGCACTGGTGGTCGTCGCGGCGACGCTGTTCCTGGGTCTCATCTCGAGCTTGAAGCGCACGGTCGCGATCAGCGGCGACCCGATGAATCTCGTGGTCATGCGCAAGGGCTCGGACAACGACGGCTCGAGTCAGATCACGCTCGAGGCGTATCAGGCGATCCGTTTCTTCGACGGCGTCGCGCGCGACGCCGACGATCAGCCGCTCGCGTCGCCGGAGCTGGTGGTGCAGCCTTTCCTGCGCACGAAGGACGGCGGGCGAGAGAACGTGCTCGCGCGCGGCGTCGAGCCGGTCGCGCTGCAGGTGCACGACAAGGTGCGCATCGTCGAGGGTCGGATGCTGAACCCGAGCTCGGGCGAGGCGATCGTCGGCCGCGGCGTCGCCGGGCGGTACGCGGGGGCAGAGCTCGGCCGCGAGCTCGAGTTCGGCCGCGGCCGCTGGAAGGTGGTCGGCGTCTTCGAGGCCGAAGGGTCGTCGTTCGAGAGCGAGGTCTGGGTCGACGTGCGCGAGCTGGCGAACGACGCGAAGCGTCCCTTCCCTTACTCCGGCGTGCGCATCCGCGCCGCGAGCGAAGGCGACCTCGCGCGGCTCGAGCGACGCATCGACGAAGACCCGCGCTACGCGCTCGATGCCCAGCTCGAGACCGATTACTACGCGAAGCAGTCGGAGTCGGCGAACTCGCTCTACGTGCTGGTGATCGGCATCGCGGTGCTGGCCGGCGTCGGGGCGGGCTTCGGTGCGGCAAACACGATGTACGCGGCGGTGCAGGCGCGCACCGCCGAGATCGGCACGCTGCGCGCGCTCGGCTTCTCGCGACGCTCGATCCTGATCGCGTTCCAGATCGAGGCGGTGCTCCTGTCGCTGCTCGGCTTCCTGCTCGGCGCCGTGCTCGCGTGGGCGCTCTCGCTGGTCCTCGACTGGCTGCTCGGCGGGATCGCGTTCGGCGCGGAGACCTTCACCACCAACGTGGTCGCCTTGCGCGTTTCGCCCTCCGATCTGGTAGGAGCCCTCGGCCTGGCTCTCCTCGTCGGCATCCTGGGCGGACTCGGTCCCGCCTGGCGCGCCGCGCGGCTGCGGCCCATCGAGGCGTTGCGCAAGGCCTGAACCCCGGATGACCATGACGGCACGAACCGATCGCGACGACCGCTTGCGTGCCGACCTCGCGTCGCTGCGCATCGAGCGCGAACCCGGCTCTCCTGCAGGCGGCGTCAAGCGTCGCCAACGCGGCCCCGCACGCGGGACCCGCATCCTGATCGCGGCTGCGCTGGTGCTGCTCGCGGCGCTGGGTGCCTGGCGCCTCCTCGGCCGCGCGACGCCGGTCGAGACCGCGCGCGCCACCGCGGTCGAGGCGGGCAGCATCGAGCCGGCACCCGTCCTGTCGGGCTCTGGCTACGTCGTCACCGGTGACCGTTACGTCTCGATCGGCGTGCGCGTCGCGGGCCGCATCGATCGCTACTTCATCGAGGAGGGCCAGAGCGTCCGCCGCGGCGACCCGCTCGTCCAGCTCGACGACCGCGACTACCGTGCCGCGGTGGCGCGGGTGGAAGCGAGCCTGGTCCTCGCCCGCGCCAACGACGAGCTGGCCGCTGCGGAGCTTCGTCGCGGCCGCTCGCTGCGGCAGAGCGGCGTGATCTCGGACCAGGAGCTCGACGTCCTGCGCAACAAGGCGGCGGTCGCGAAGGCCAGCATCGCCCAGCTCGAGTCGGAGCTCGACGCGGCGCGCGTCAACCTAGAGTACACGACACTCCGCGCGCCGACCGACGGTGTCGTGCTCGCGAAGCTCAAGGAGGTCGGCGAGATCGCCGTACCGGGCGGCTTCGCCGGATCGGGCGACCTCGTGCGGCTCGCGAACCTGTCCGACATGCGTGCCGAGGTGGACGTGAACGAGGCCGACCTCGAGCGGGTGCGCATGGGCGGCCGGGCACGCGTGACGCCCGACGCCTTCCCGAGCCATCACTACGCCGCCGAGGTGGTGAAGCTCTACCCGCAGGTCGACCGCCAGAAAGGCACGCTCAAGGTCGAGGTCAAGATCCTCGAGCCCGACGCCAAGCTCCTGCCCGACATGAGCACCCGCGTGACCTTCCTCGCCGATCCGGCGCCGGACACCGAGCAGGCACAGCGCGCGGTCCTGGTGCCCGGGAACGCGCTGCAGCGCGACAACGACGGCACCTACGTGTGGGTTCTCGACGGCGACCGCGTCCGCCGCGCCACCGTCGAGACGGCCGGCGACGCTGGCGAGCGCGTCCGCATCGTCTCCGGCCTGACGGGCGGCGAGGTCGTCGTGGTCGGCGACGCCCCGCTCGCGGAAGGCCAGCGCGTCGCGGCGGCGAACGGCGGCTGACGCCGCTCAGCGGCCGCGACGCAGGCGCTGCATCTCGCGACGGTCACGCTTGGTCGGTCGCCCGCTGCCGGGATCGCGCAGCTCCGGCGGCGCGCGGAACGTCATCTCGACTTCCCGCGGCGGGGGCGGAGGGGTCAGGTCCTCGTAGAGCTCGCGCGCGTCGGGCGCCGACAGGCGACGGAGGCCGAGGGCACGCACCACCAGCTCCCGGGGGCCGGCTACCGTGGTCGCGCGGATGCGGTCGCCGACGTGGACCTGCTTGTGCGGCGCCCCGGCGTGGCCGTTGACCTCCACCTTGCCGCCGTCGCATGCCTCGGCGCAGAGCGTGCGCGTCTTGTAGACCCGCGCCGCGAGCAGCCAGCGGTCGAGCCGGACGGTCGCCGCATCGGGCGCGGGCGCGCTCACGCGGGGCCGCCCCGCGTCGTCAGCAGCAGACCCGTCAGCACGGCGGTGCCGCCGAGCAGCTGGGCGCTCGACAGCTCCTCGCCGAGCAGCAGGACGGAGAGCAGCGCCGTCAGCACGGGAACGAGGTAGATGAACACGACCGCGCGGCCAACCCCGGCGTCGCGCACCCCGACCAGGAAGAGCTGACCCGCCACGACCGACGAGAGCAGCGCCATCGCGACCAGCGCGGCGAGCGCCGGGATCGTCGCGTCGGCGAGCTGCGCGAGCGGATCCTCCGCGGCGCCCAGCGCGTACAGCGCGACGGCTCCACCCGAGAAGACCAGCAGGTTCACGAGCGACGCCGGCACGCGGTCGACGACCAGTCGAGAGGTGAGGTTGAAGGTCGCCCAGCATCCGGCCGCCGCGAGCGCGTACAGGTCGCCCGCATCGACGCGCAACGCGAGCAGCCCGCCGAGGTCGCCCTTGCTGATGACCAGGATCGCGCCCGCGAACGCGAGCAGCGCACCGGCGAGACGCGACCGCACGAGACGCTCGCCGACGAGCGGGGACAGGAGAAGCGTGAGCACGGGATTGAGCGCGATCAGCAGCGAGGTGTTCGCGGCACTCGTGCGGGCGAGCGCCGCGAGAAACAGCCACGGGTAGAGCACGCCGCCGAAGAAGACCATCACCGCGAGCGGCAGCATCGCACCGCGCACCATCGCCAGGCTCGCGACGCCGGCAGCACCGCTGCGCAGCGCGAACGGCAGCAGGAGGCCCGTCGCCACCACGTAGCGCCACGCGCCGAGCGCGAACGGCGTCATCTCGCGCAGCACCACCTTGCCGAGGATGAACGCGGCCGCCCAGCAGACCGTGGCGACCGTCAATCCAAGGTATGCGCGAGCGGCGAGCTCACGCGGTGCTGCGAGCGCGGTCGATGCGGGCACGGCCATGCGCGACCGTACCAGCAGGCCGTCGATGCGACGAGGCCGATCGACGCCGGTGGAAACGCAGGCTCGGAGAGCACACGCTCGATGGGCGGGCACCTCGCACTCCCGGCGCGCCCGGCGGCAGCGCTTGCGGAGCTCCGGGGGGGAACGATACGTCCGGACGGCCCGGCTGCTCGGGCCCAGGCTCGCAGCCCAAGGAGTCCCCATGATCCTCGATCGCTTCCGTCTCGACGACAAGGTCGCGCTGGTGACCGGTGCCGGCCGCGGCATCGGCCAGGGAATCGCCCTGGCGCTGGCCGAGTGCGGCGCGAACGTCGTGTGCAGCGCGCGCTCCCAGAGCGAGATCGACCTCACCGCCGAGCGCGTGCGTGCGCTCGGCCGCCGCGCGATCGCCGTTCCGTGCGACGTCAACGAGCGTGCGCAGCTCGAGAACCTGGTCGCCGAGACCGTCCGCGAGTTCGGCCGGATCGACGTGCTGGTGAACAACGCCGGCGGCTGGCCGCCAAAGCCCGCGCTGCAGACGAGCGAGAAGTACTTCGAGCAAGCGCTGCGCTTCAACGTGACGTCGGCGTTCCTGCTGAGCCGATTCGCGATCCCGCACATGCTCGAGCGGGACGGCGGCTCGATCGTCAACGTCTCGTCGGCGGCCGGCCGACTGCCGATGTCGGGCTTCGTCGCCTACGGTACGGCGAAGGCCGCGCTGTCGTTCATGACCAAGGAGCTCGCGATCGAGATGGCGCCACGCGTGCGCGTGAACGCGATCGCCGTCGGCTCCGTCGAGACGTCCGCGCTCGCGCCGTTCCTCGACGACGACCTGCGCGCGAAGATGGAGGCGCTCACGCCGATGCGACGCATCGGCAGCGTCGAGGACATCTCCCTCGCGGCGCTCTACCTCGCGTCACCCGCGTCGAGCTACGTCACCGGCAAGATCATGGAGGTCGACGGTGGCCTGCTGACCACCAACTGGCCGTATTGACCCACGATGGACGCTCGCGCGTAGCGCGGCCGATCGGAGCGAGCACCGTGTGGACCGGCGTCTCGTCGGGTCGGTCGCGCGGGTGTTCGAGCGAAGGCGGGCTACCGAGTGGCCGAGCTGCGGGCGCGTCGCCCGACGGGTCGCCGGCGCTCCCACTGTGGAGGGCTGGGCCCTTCCCGCTAGCTGCGGAGCCGAACCAGGAACGAGACGACGGTGACGATGATGCGGCAGGTGTCGGACCACGGAGCGTAGTGGCTGACGCGCTCGCCGGGGGGCGGGTAGTAGACGGCGACGTCGCAGGTGCGGATCTCGATGCCGCGACGCGCGGCGAGGATCAGCACCTCGCTCTCGAACTCGTAGCGCGCGGCCTGCACGCCGAGCTCGAGCGTCCGCGCGATCGGGTACACGCGGAAGCCGGTCTGCGTGTCCTTGAGCTCGATGCCAGCCGCAAGCGACACCCACCAGTTCGCGAACTCGTTGCCGAAGCGCTTGATCGGCGCGACCTCCTGCTCCGGCGCGATGCGCCGCGCGCCGAGCACGATCGCGCCCGGAGCCTCGCGCGAGGCGTCGAGCAGCACCGCCATCTCGTCGGCGAGGTGCTGCCCGTCGCCGTCGACCGAGAACGCGTGCGTGTAGCCGTCGGCGAGCAAGCGCACGAGACCGGTGCGGAGCGCCGCACCCTTGCCGCGATTCACCTCGTGACGGATCACGTCCGCACCGGCGGCGCGTGCGATCGCGGCCGTGTCGTCGCTCGAGCCGTCGTCGACCACCAGCACCCGCTCGCAGTTGCCGGCCGCCCCGCGCACGACGGCGGCGATCGTGCGGGCGCAGTCGAACGCCGGGATGAGAACCGCGACGCGGTACGGCGTCGCGAGCTTCGCCGCCGTCGCCATCCGGACCGCGTGCTCGCCGTCGCGCACGCGCCCGTTCCTGCTCGCGTCGAGCAGGCCGAAGAAGCCACCCCCCGCCGACATGCTCAGGCGTCGCGTTCCCGGGCCGCTGCCAGGCGCTCGGCGATCCGGCGGGCAACCTCGTCGCGCAGTGCGACCCGATCCTCGACGCTGCGGCCCTCCGTCGGCACCGGCTCGAGAACCTCGAGCACCACGGTGCCCGGCAGGATCGAAAGGTACTGTCCCGCAGGCATGATGCTCGACGTCCCGTGGATCGCGATCGGCACGATCGGCCGACGGAGCTGCAGCGCGAGCGTGAACGCGCCGTTCTTGAACGCGCCCATGCGTCCGTCCCGCGAGCGCGTCCCCTCGGGGAACATGATCAGCGAGAACGCACCGTCGCCGCGCGCCTGGATCTTGTTGAGCAGCGCGATCGACTGCGTCGGGTCCTCGCGATCGATCGGAATCATGCCGAGGGTGCGCATCACGAGCCCCAGCACAGGCTCGCGAAAGAGCTCCTTCTTCGCGGCGAAGCGATTGTGGCCGGGTAGATGCCCGAGCAGGGCTGCGATGTCGAAGTGACTCGCGTGATTCGGAGTGATGACGCTCGGGACGTCGGGGAGGTTCTCGGTGCCGACCACCTTGACCTCGACGCCGGTCGCGAGAGCGAGGTTGCGCGCCGACAGCTTCGCAAAGCTCCACGCGATCGACGGGCTCACCTGATGCAGTCCGACCGCGACCGTCCCCATCGAGAAAAGCATGCTCCGGTAGATCAAGCGGTTGAGCATGACGCGCAGGTCGGAGGCGTCCGCGGCGCCGATCGGGGTGACCCACTCGTCGCTCAGGTCGGTGGCGGGAATTCGAAGCTCTTGCACGGCGCCCCTCCGTTCGCGGATCGCGGCCTAACGCTCTTCCGCCGTATCCCAGAACGGTGCGAACTGGAACCACTGGTGCGGATACGCGCGGACGTGGTCTTCGAAGCTCCGCACCACGTCGCGCATCACGCCGAGCACCTGCTCCTCGCTCGCATCGCGCGGGATCATGCGCAACGGCTCGGGCATGATGCGATACCGCCGGACGCCCAGACGCGCCGCGAACACCGGCCACAACGGGACGTCCGCGAGACGCGCGAGCGCGAACGGGCCGTACTGGAAGTGCGCGGGCGCACCGAAGAAGTCGATCGCTCGCGTCACCTGTCCCGGGGCCGAGCGATCGATCTGGATTGCGACCACCTCACCGCGCCGCAGCGCCTGGAGCATGTTGAGCGACGCGAAGGGCGAGGAGTCGGAGTGGATCACGCGCAGTCCGTTGCGCTCGCGGAGCGCGCTCTGGAACTCCTCGACCGTCGGGTTCGACTCGCGCGCCATCACGACGTTCACCCGCCGGCCGAAGCGCTGCATGAGACGCGCGGCGATCTCCCACGTGCCGAAGTGGGACGTGAGCACCACGACACCGCGGCCGGGTGGAAGCAGATCGGCGCGCTGGATCTCCGACGGCGCCTCGACGTGCATCTGGCGTGCGCTCGGGCTCGCGTGCTCGAGCGTCTCCGAGAGGCAGTACGCGAACTCCACGAAGGTCTTCAGCCCGGAGAGCCGCGCCGCGAGCGGCCCGCGCGCGCTCTCGATGCGACGCAGGTTCGCAACGATGCCGCGCCGGTTGCGTCGCACGAGAACGAACAGGATCGCCGCGACGATCGCCGGCGAGGTTCGCTTCCACCACTCGGGTCCGTCGGTCGCGCCGCGATAGGCGAGGCGTCGCCAGAAGAGACCATCGTAGCGCAAGCTCCCGTTGTCGAGCCCCGCCTCGACCGTACCGACGTCGTCGGGCGCGAAGGTGCCGGGCGAGCCGGCGCGATCGCTTCCGCCGTGCATCCGACGTGCCCGCTCGCTCCCGAGAATCGACCCGTCACGCTCCGGACGCGCGTCTCGCGGCGGCGCGTCCGGCCGCGCCCACGCCGTCGGGGAACTCAGGCCGCTCGCCCCTCGACCGAAGGCCGGGGCCGCGCCGCGGGCGAGGTCCGCGCGAGACGCCACATCCGCCTGACCGCCTCGCCGACGTACGGCCGCGCATAGCCGCCGAGCCGCGCCAGGAAGCGCGGCTCCTCGAGGACGACCTTCGCGAGTCCGACCAGCACGTCGGGTCGGGTGTAGAAGGTGCGGTACATGCGGTGGAAGTAGCGTTCGAGCGTCGCCTCATCGAGGCCCGTGGGGATGAACACGAAGTTCATCGCGTTCATGCTCTCCCAGTTCTCGACGAACGTCCCGTGCTCGTGGATGGTCGGGTACGAGGGCGTTCCGGGGTACGGCGTGAACTTCGTGAGCTGCATCAGGTCGAGCGGCGCCGTCCGGAGAAAGCGATTGGTCTCCTCCAGGCTCTCGACCGTCTCGGTCGGGTGCGCACACATCATCAGCCCCTTGATCTTGAGGCCGGCGGCACGCGTCATGCGGAGCGTGACGAGCAGCTTGTCGAGCTTGACCTCGTGCTTGACGTGGTTGAGCACGCGCTGCGAGCCCGACTCGATGCCGTAGGCGATCTGCCAGCAGCCGGCCCGGCGCATCAAGGCCATGGTATCGGCGTCGAGCAGGTTCGGGTGGCTGTTGCAGCTCCAGGTGAAGTCGAGCCCGTGGTCGAGGATCGCCTCGCAGAGCTGACGGACGCGCACCTTGTTCACGGTGAACAGGTCGTCGTAGAAGAGGATGTGCTTGACGCCATACTCGGCCATCTGGCGCATCATGGCCACGACGTACTCGACCGAGTGCCAGCGGCCACGACGGCCGGAGGTCGAGCGATCACAGAAGGTGCACGAGAACGGGCAACCGCGCTGCGTGATCAGCGTGCCGACGGGGCTCCGGCGATAGTTGAACATCGACGGCGCGAACGCGTGCGGGAAGTTCGGCACCAGGTCCCACGCCGGCATGGGGAGGCCGTCGAGATCCTCGACGTAGGCCGCGCGCGGGTTGGCCCGCACGCGGCCGGCGCGCTCGGAGTCGCGGAAGGCCAGCCCGGGCACGTCGCGCACGTCGCGACCGTCCTCCAGCCGCGCGAGCAGCTCGAACAGCGAATGCTCCCCCTCACCCGCGATGCCGTAGTCGAAGGCGGCGAACTCCGCGAGCGTCCGCTCCGGAATCGCGCTCACGTGCGCACCGCCGACGATCGTCGTGCAGCCGGGGAGCGCCGCCTTGATCGCGGCCGCCACGCGGCTGCCGTTGGTGATCGAGATCGTGGTGCACGACAGGCCCACGTAGTCCGGTGCGAGCGCGATGATCCGCCGTGCCGCGTCCTCGTTGGTCGTGCCGGCTCGCTTCGCGTCGATGACGTGCACCGCGTAGCCCTTCTGCCGGGCGAGCGCTGCGAGCACGAGGATCCCGATGCCGGGGATGGTCTCCTCGCCCTCGCGCAGCCGGTCCATGCTCTGGTCCCAGAAGCAGAACGGCGGCTCCATGAGGACGAGCGTGCGCCGGCGCGGCGGGCGGTGGTCTCCCTCGGCCATGCGTTCATCTAACCGAGGTCCATGGCGCAAGTCTACGCTCCCCCCCTCTTTCGCGATACGACCGGAAGCGGATGAAGCATCGCTCCCGTGCCAACCACGCCCTCGTCGCCCTCGTCCGCAGCGTGCTCGTGCTCGCCGCGATCGGATCGTCCGGCATCGCGGTGACCCCAGCGGCAGCGGACATCGCACCTGCGCGCCCGCACTACGCCATCGTCGCGCAGCTCGATCCCACTTCCGCGACGATCCGCGGCGACATCGTGATTCGCATCGGCAACGACACCGCGACGCCGCTCGAGAGGGTGCACCTGCACCTCTTCCCGAACCGCTTTCGCGCCGACGGCGACGAGGTCAACGACATCACGCGCATGCACGTCTACCCGGAGAACGCCTTCGCTCCGGGGGGCATCACGCTCGAGGCGGTGTCCGGCGATGCTGGCCCGCTCGCCTGGCGCTTCGTCGCGCGCGACGGAGCACCGCCCGAGACGCTCGCGGAGGTCGATCTGGCGGGTGCGATCGGGCCGGGCGGAACGACCACGCTGCGCATCGCCTTCTCGACGCACCTTCCGACCCGCTACGGACCGCTCGGCGCGACCGAGCTGGGCTACACCGCGGTCGCGGGCTGGTACCCGTACCTCGCGATCCGCTCGGCCGACGGCACCTGGCTGGATGACGGTGGTCCGGCCGCAGCGGACGTGACGGCGGAGATCACCCTTCCCGGCGAGCTGACGGTGGTCCTCGGCAACGAGGTCTTCGCGGCGCCGCACGCAGGCACCGTCGCCTCCTCGGCGAGCAACGTGCGTACCTTCGCCCTGGTCGCACTAAATCGCGCTTCGGTCGTCGGCGAGGACGTCGACGGTACCCGCGTCACCTTCGTCGCCCCCGAGCCGGTCCGCGAGCGACGGCTTGCGCCGGGGCCGACGACCCCGGAGCTCATCCGCGCGGCGGTGGGACGGATCGTCGAGAGCCGTCCGGGCACGCTGCCCGCGCCGCCGAACGTCACGATCGTCCAGGTTCCTCTGCGCTGGAACCTCACCACGCCGGGCGACGGGATCGTCGTGATCTCCGACCGCACGCTCCGTGTGCAGGAGCTCTTGCAAGACTTCCACGAGGCGCAGCTCGCGCAGGTGCTGTACGCCGAGATGCTGCGTGCGGCGACGCGGGATTGCCCCGAGCCCGCCCCACGCTGGGTGACGGAGGGCGTCGCCTGGCAGCTCGCCGACCGTTACCTCCGGAAGACGCGCCCCGACCATCGCTCGGTTCACGACTGGATCGAGTGGTTCGACGTCTTCGCGATCGTCGACCGCTTCGAGACGGCGCCGAAGGTCCCGTTCGTCCAGGCCTTCTTCGAGAACGCGCAGAACGAGGACGACCTCCGCGAGACCGTCTTCACCTACGACGCGCGCCGCCCGCCGAGTCGCCTGGTGTTTGCGCGCCTCGATCGCCGGGTCGGCGCCGACGCGCTCGCGGTCGCGGTGGACGACTTCCTCGCCGGCCCGTGCAAGCCCTTCGACGAGGCCCTCGCGCGCGCGACCGGAGAGGATCTCGCGACCACCGACGCAGCGGTCCAGGCCGCGCTCGCGCCACCCCTCGCGAAGAACATCCCGGTGATCGTCGATCCGACCCTCCGGCCCGAGCGAGAACGTTCGACCTACCAGGTCGTCCTCGACACGGCCGACGTCGAGGTGAGCTCGACCGAGTTCGGGCTCGCGGCGCTGTTCGTCGCGCGACGGCGGCACGACTACACCAGGGATCTCGCCCTGAACCCCTACTTCACCGAGCGCTCGTACGGCTTCAACGTCGGTCCGCGACTGCACTTCGGCGCGCGCAACGATGCCAACACCTACCGCCACAACCTGTTCGGCTTCTACAACTTCGCCTGGCTCGATCGTGGGTTCGAGGACGATTCGCGGCCGGATGTCCGCACCAGCGGACACGTGGCCGGCTTCGGCGTCCGTTACGATTATTCGAACGTCTACTATTACGACAACCCGACCAACCAGCGCGAAGCGCGGGTCTTCGTCGACTGGCACGACCCCGCATTCGGAAGCGACTACGGATTCGTACGTTTCGGCGGCCGCGTCTCGGCGACGACGCCGATCGCCACACCGCGGACGATTGCCGCATTCGAGCTCCTGGCGGGCTTCGAGGAGCCGACGTCGAATCAGGGAGTGCCGATCCAGGAGCAATTCAGCCTGGGCGGGCGTCGGGCGCTGCGCGGCGTGTCGGTCAACGAGCGGCTCGCGCGCAACATCGGGCTCGCGCGGGCCGAGCTCCGTCAGGACGTGTTCCCCGAGGCGGATCTGAACCTGCTCGACCTGGCGGTCTACCGCCGCCCACAGCTCAAGCTCTTCGTCGACAGTGGCCAGGTCGACGACTCGGCGGGGCGGGCGCTCAACCCGCAGCACTTCGCGATCGCCGCCGGGGCCGGAATCAACGTCCTCTACGACTTTCTGGGCTTCTTTCCCGGGCGGGCCTACATCGAGCTCGCCACCCGGCTCGATCGGGACCAGAGCGACTTCCAGGTCCTGTTCGGAACCCGCCAGGCGTTCTGAGCGGCAGGTGCCCGTATCTCCGGCGTCCGTCGTCTACCCGGATTGACGATCGCAAACCGAGGTGGACAGCTCCCTTCCCGGCCAATGCAATGGGCCACACGGAAAGGCTCGTCAGAACTTCGGATCCGTGCGCCCCGGCAGGCGCGTGCGCGTCCGGTATGATGCTTGCTGAAGAAATTCGCTTGACACGTGCGAGGCCCGAAAGTACGAAGGGGCGTTCGCTGAGCTGCGAATTCTCCTGTCATCGGCCGTCGCTTCGATTCGTCTATAGAGGGCGACGAGGCGACCGTCCGAGCAGTCCCATACGGATTCTTCGTCCCCTCCAAGCTTTCGATCCGAGCACACAACCGGCCCACGGGGCACGCATTCCCGGATGGATGCGGTCAAGGAGAGTGAAATGAACAGAGCGGTTCACGGTACCATTCGGCTGTTCGTGGCCCTTGCCGGCGTCGTGCTCCTAGGGGCACCGGCCGCCGATGCGGTCCAATCGAGCGGCTCCATTCAGCTGGTTCCATCGAAGCAGACCGGTATCGTGCTGAACGAGGCGATCACGGTCGACGTCTACTTCACGAACACCAGCACCCAGACGCCCCCGCAGGGGCTGATCCCGGCGATCGCAAACGTCACCGGGCCGATCACGATCGACATCGGTTGCGTCGATTGTGGCTGCACGCAGCAGAACGCTGCGGCGCTGTCGTTCATCGCTGGCGGTCAGTCGGGCTGCACCGTGAAGGGCCCCGGCGTGACGAGCTGCGCCGCGGGCGCACCCGGTGAGGTTCTGCTCAACCTCGACCCGGCGGGCGTCAACATCCCCGACGCGACACCGGTCTTCCTCGCCACGATCACCCTCAAGAACAACCTCCCCGAGCTTCCCGTGCTCGGTCTGCGCGCCGGTACCGGTGTGTGCGCCGTCAAGGCGTGCGTCACCCCGCCCAACCAGCAGTGCGCGTCGTGCTCTGCCGAGGGCTGCAGCTTCCTCGCCGGCATCTCGCCGCAGCAGGACCTCCTCCGCTGCAAGCACTCGTGCTTCAACCAGGTGAACTTCACGTCGAAGCTCGACGCCTACATCTTCCAGGGCGTCGCCGTGATCGACGATCCGAACTTCGACCCGGCGACCGAGTCGTTCACGCTGTCGTTCGGCGTCCCGGGCAACCCGATCATCAACATCTCGATCCCGGGCGGCATCCCGAGCACCGGCATGGGCGTGTGGACCCTCACCGGACCCGGCAACCAGAACGTCCCCGGCATCGACCTGATCAAGATCACGCGTCAGACGGGTGCGGGCTGCCAGAACAGCTTCCGGCTCCAGGTCAAGTTCTTCGGAGACCTGAACAGCCTCCAGCTGCTGCCGCCGAACCCCGTCCTGCGCACGGAGCTCACGTTCGACGGCCGTACGCCGTTCGTCAACGAGGAGGCGTGGCAGACGCTGCAGAACGGCAACCTCCGCAACGACATCGACATCGTCTCGTCGTGCTGAGGGCAGCGTGACGGCCTCTCGCTAGGCCGCGCGACATCGAGGGGGTGACCGGGAAACCGGTCGCCCCCTCGTCGTTTCTGCCACCGCAGCTCGCGCGTCGCCCCGCACGTCGTCTCATCGGGCGAAGGCCATCTTCCTGCCTCCCGCACGTGCTTCGCCCCGCGCTATGGCCCTTCCCCAACGCATCCGAACCGTGCCTCGAGGGGCCCCCCACTGATTTTGGTCGTTACGTGTTCGCGCGCGTGCCGGCGAGGCTGGGGAACGGTATCGGGCACGCGTAGGGTTCACGTCGGGAGAAGCACCACCAGCGAAGTGCAGGCGCGATCCGCGGCCGTGCGCGAAGTCCGCCAAGGCTTTGCCGGTCTGCCACGAAAGTAGCGTGGCGACGCGATGCGGCCTGGCGTGACGCTCGCCGTCACCGCCGTCGCTCGGTGCGACGGGCCGCGCGGATTCTCTGGGCGATCGGAGGTGCGCCTCTGCGATGCGGTACGCTCGTCCGCGTTGGTGAGCACGTCAGAAACCATGCGCAATCAGGGCACGGTTGCTGGCATCTCGCTTGCCAAACGACCCCTCGCGGAAGGTTCGTCCGAGTAGTTTGGGAGCGACGCTCCCGGGGGGGTGGAAGATGAGGGTGAGGGACCGAGGGCCTCTGTCATCGAGGCGTCTTTGGGCCTCCTGCGTCGGCGCACTCGCGCTGATGCTCGGAATGGGTTTCGACGTACGCACCGCATCGGGTGCGTACACGCCGGACGCGGGCGAGCTCGCGCTGCTGGCATTCTGCAACGCTTCGCGAGCGCAGGCTGGCCTGGCCCCGCTCGTCTGGAACGACGGCCTCGGGCAGGCGGCGCGCGCACACAGCACCGACATGGCCAAGAACGGCTGCTACCAGCACAGCTCCTGCAACGGCACCGGCTGGTCGACGCGCATCGCGAAGTATTACTCGCCGTGGACCGCTCTCGGCGAGAACATCGCGCTCGGCGGCAGCAACCCGCGCGATCTGCACGACGACTGGATGGCGAGCCCAGGTCACCGGGCGAACATCCTCGGCCCGTTCAGCGAGTTCGGCGCCGGCATCGCGCTCGGCCAGACGAACTTCGGCGTCTGGGCCTATGCGACCGAGGACTTCGGCAACCGCGGGGCGATCACACCGGCGACGATCCCGACGCTGCCGTCGGGCGGCATCGCGCCGCGGATCGGCGGAGCCGAACCTCGCGAGCTCGTCGTCAACTACTTTCACCACAACGGCGCGGCGCCGAAGTCGGTCCGTGCGATGGTCGGATCGTCGTGCGTGAACCTGAGCAAGACGGCCGGCTCGGCAACCAACGGTACGTACGGCGCGAGCCGCACGTTCTCGGGGAGCGGCTGCGTCCCGGTGGTCTTCGAGGCGATCCGCTCCGACGGCGTGCGCATCCGCTGGCCCGCAGACAAGGCAGTTCTCGTCGGCGTCGGCGCCGGCGGGTTCTACTGTGCCGAGACGACCACGGCCGTCCCCACGCAGGACTGTGGTGGCGGCGGAACGACGCCCACGCCCGGCCCGACGCCCGCGCCCACGCCAGCCCCCGGGGACACCTCGGAGCTCAAGTCTCTGCGCGTGGTCGCGAAGCCCGGCAAGGCGAACACCAGCGCCGCCGTGATCCAGGTGCAGGCCGTGCTGCCGCAGCTCGGAACGTTCGATCCGAGCTCGGGACCGATCACCATCCGAATCAACCTCGGCCGCGGCGCGGACTGGGGAACGACGATTCCCGCCACCTGCGGCGCCACGCCGTGCCTCAAGCCAAACAACAAGCTCACCTCGTACAACGGCAAGGTCGGGAAGACGACGATCGGCTTCGTCCGCGCGCAGAACGGCAAGTGGAAGCTGCGCTTCTCCGCCAAGGCGCAGACGCTCGGCTCGCTCGATCCGGGGAAGGTCGAGGTGACCCTGTCGGTCGACGGCAGGACGTTCACGGGATCGGCGACCGGCGAGCTCAAGCAGAGCGGGCTGTTCGCAGACTGAGATCCCGCGAGCAGTCTGTAGACGGGGGACGGGCGTGTGCCCGTCCCCCGTCGTCGTTCTGGGCATCTGCGATTCGCGTCTCGCCGCACGCGCGACCGCCCGGCGCTTGACGCTCGCGTCAAGAAGATGCCAGCCACCCACCAAGCGCTTGCTCGGACGCTTCGCCGCCTGTCCCCGCACGCGACGTGCCGCGTGCACCCGCAGTCGCTCGAGCAAACATTCATGACACCCGTGCGAGCCGCGGCCCAGGTGGGGTTTTCGTGAGCGGCGGCGCGATCGCTCGCTCGACGCCAGCGGGCGTGAATGCGCTGGCACCCCCGTTGCACATCGCTCGCAGCTCCTGCCCGTCGCGCGGCGACGCCGACGGCCCGGAGGGGGGCGACATGAGGGGCAACACGAGGAGGGCGGTCCGAGCCGTCTGCGGCATCGGGCTACTGGTGGTATGCTTGACGATCGTGCCGACGCATGCCGACGCGGCAGACGGGGAGGCGACCAACGAGGACTACGCCCTCCTGGTGCTGGCAAACGAGGCCCGCTCGGAGCCCGGCGCCTTTGGCTACGACCGTCCGGTCGTTCCGCCTCTCACCTGGAGCGACGAGCTCGCACGCGCGGCGCGTGCGCACAGTTCCGACATGGCAGCGAACGGCTGCTACCAGCACGATTCCTGCAACGGGCAGACCTGGTGGAGACGCATTCAGCATTTCTATCCGAACTGGACCGGTCTCGCCGAGAACATCATCGCGATCGGCGACACGCCGGAGCAGATGCACTCGGCGTGGATGCGCAGCAGCGGCCATCGCGCGAACATCCTCTCGGGCAGCCTGTTCGAGTTCGGTGCCGGAGCCGCGATCGGTGACGGAAGCTTTGGCCCGATCGCGTTCGCCACCGAGGACTTCGGCACGCGTGCGATGCCGTCGCTGCGCTCGCTGCCCGCGATCCCCGCCGGCGTCGTGCTGCCGCGGACCGGTACGGACGCCGCCCGCCGGCTGCTCGCCAACTTCTACGACTACGACGGCCCGCCGATCGCGGTACGCGCGCTGGTCGGTGCATCGTGCGTCGACCTCGCGCTGCAGACGGGCAGGCCCGCACACGGGACCTACACCGCGACGCGAAGCTTCACCGGACAAGGTTGCACGCCGGTGGTGTTCGAGGCCATCGACGGTAGCGGGGCGCGACATCGCTTCCCGGCGGAAGGTGCGATCCTCGTCGCCGCAGGCGGCGCAGAGTGCGCGCAGCGCACGGCGAGCACGCCGACGCAGGACTGCGGCGGCCCGGCGGAGCCCGTGCCGACGCCGGCGCCGAGCCCGACGGCACCGGACGGGCCGACCGCCGACAGCACGCTGCGCAAGCTTCGCATCGTCCTCGCGCCCGGCGTCCGCAACGCCAGCAAGGGCCAGGTGACCATCGTCGCCACCTTGCCCACGATCCCGAGCTTCGATCCGCGCGACCTGCCGATCGAGCTGGCGATCGGCTTCCCCTCGGGCGACTGGACGCGGCGCCTCCCCGCGCGCTGCGGCGACGCACCGTGCTTGAAGGCCAACAAGCGGGCCACCGTCTTCCGCGCGGGCTACGCGACGCACGGGGCGCACGCGAGCTTCACCCGCGATCAGCGCGGCCGCTGGACGTTCCGTTACGTCTCGCGCGGCGAGACGCTGGGCCGGGTGACACCGGGGGAGGTCTCGATCGACGTCCGGATCGGCGATCTCGCGCTCTCCGGGAGGGGGCGTGGCGTGCTCGAGGAGAACAAGCTCGTGGCCGAGTAGTCGAGCACGCGGTCGCAACGCGGCGCGTGGGATAGTACGCCTGGAATCGTGGCCTTCACGACCCGAACCCTCTCGGAGTACGATTCCAAACGCCGTCTCGCCGCAAGCGGTATCCCCGTCGCGGAAGAGCGCCTGTGCGCCGGTCCGGAGGAGGCCCGCTCGGCGGCCGTGGAGATCGGCTTCCCCGTGGCCGTGAAGCTCTGCGGCGACGCGATCGCGCACAAGACCGAGCGGGGGCTGGTGCGCCTCGGCCTGCGCGACGAGACCGCGGTTCACACCGCGGCGGCCGAGTTGCTCGCCGCGGCGCGTCCGGAGGACGGATCGGTCTCGCTGCTCGTCGCGCGCATGGTGTCAGGCAAGCGCGAGCTGATCGCGGGCTGCGCCACCGATCCGACCTTCGGCCGCTGCGTGATGCTCGGGATCGGCGGGATCTTCGCCGAGATCCTCGCCGACGTCGTCTTCCGCCTCGTGCCTGTCACCCGCATCGATGCGCTCGAGATGCTCGACGAGCTCGCGCACCGCGATTGGCTCGGTCCCTTCCGCGGTGAGCCTGCGGTCGATCGCGAGCGCCTCGCCGACGTGATCGTCGGCCTGAGCGTGCTTGCCGAGCAAGATGCGAGGGTGCGATCGATCGACGTGAACCCGCTCATCGTCCACGAGGGGCGGCCCGTGGCGGTCGATGCGCTGATCGAGCTGGAGGTCGCGTGACGGCGCCGGTCGACGTCGAGCGCTTCCGCGCGCTGTTCGAGCCGAAGGGAATCATCGTCGCGGGTGCGTCGAGCCATCCCGGGAAGTTCGGCTTCGTCGCCGCGCACAACATCCTCGCGCACGGCTACGCGGGCGACGTCTTCCTCACCAACCGTGAGGGTGGCACGATCCTCGACCGTCAGACCTACCGCTCGATCGACGATGTCCCGGCGGGCGCGGCGGAGCTGGTGTTCGTCTGCACGCCGCCCGCGACCTTGCCCGAGATGCTTCGCGCCTGTGCCGCGAAGGGCGTCAAGGCGGCCTTCGTGAGCTCGGCGGGCTTCGGCGAGGCGGGCGAGGACGGTCTCCGCGCAGAGCGCGCGCTCGCCGCGCTCTGCGACGAGCTCGGTATCCTGCTCGCGGGCCCGAACGGGCAGGGCATCATCTCGACGCCCGTCGGACTGTGCGCCCAGATCATCGCACCCTATCCGCCGGCGGGTCGAATCGCGGTCGCGAGCCAGTCCGGCGGCTTCGTACAGGCCTTCCTGAACTACGCGCGATCGACGGGTGTCGGGGTGAGCCGCGCCGTCTCGGCAGGCAACTCGGCGTCGACCACCGTCGCCGACTACCTCGAGTACTTTGCCGTCGATCCCGCGACCGACGTGAGCCTGATCTACGTCGAGGGGCTCACCGACGGCCGCGTCTTCTTCGAGAAGGCGCGCGCCGCGGCGGCGCTGAAGCCGATCGTCGTGCTCAAGGGCGGTGTCACCGCTGGCGGGCAGCGCGCGGCCGCGTCGCACACCGGCGCGCTCGCGAGCGACGACAAGGTCTTCGACGGCATGTGCCGGCAGGCCGGCCTCAGTCGCGCACGCACGGTCGAGGAGGCGTTCGAGGTCGCGGCGAGCTTCGCGGTACACCCACAGCCGCGCGGACCACGCGTCTTCGTGCTCACGACCGCGGGCGGCTGGGGTGTCGTCACCGCCGACCGCATCTCGCAATCGCGCGACCTCGAGCTGCCTCCGCTGCCGGACGACTTGCGCGCCGCCTTCGACGCGAAGCTGCCGCCGCGCTGGAGCCGCAACAATCCCGCCGACCTCGCCGGCAGCGAGACCCGCGACACCGTGATCGAGTGCCTCGAGCTCGCGGTTGCGCATCCGGACGTCGACGCGGTGGTGCTGCTCGGCGTCGGCATCCAGTCGAACCTCGGCGACCTGGAGCGGCGCGGCCCGTTCTATCCGGGCCACGGACTCGAGCGAATCGTCGACTACCACGAGCGTCAAGACACCCGGTACGCGACTGCCGCCGTCGAGCTGTCACGCACGTACGGAAAGCCCGTGCTGGTCGCGAGCGAGCTCGCCGACGCGCAGCCGACCAACTCCGGCATCGTCAAGCTCAAGGAGCTAGGCAGCTTCGCTTACGCCTCGTCGCACCAGGCCGCGACCGCTCTCGAACACCTGTACCGCTATCGCCGCTACCGCGAGCGCCGCGGCCTCGCCTGACCTCACGCCACCGCGACGCGCTCGCCCGTCAGCGTGTGGGGCGTGGCGCCCGAGACGCGCACGTGGACCAAGTCCCCGACGGACACGCCGTCGGCGCGGAACACCGTGGTCTTGAAATCCCGGCTCTTGCCGGCGACGAAGCCGGGCGGGCGCTTGGCCGGTCCCTCGACGAGGATCTCGACTTCGCGTCCGACGAAGGCCTGGTTGCGTTCGAGCGCGATGGTCTCCTGCAGCGCGATCAGCCGCGCGAGGCGCCGCTGCTTCTCGTCCTCGGAGACGGTCTCGGCCATCCGGCAGGCGCGCGTCCCCTCTCGCGCCGAGTACTTGAAGAGGTACGCGAAGTCGTAGCGGGCCTCGCGGAGGTAGTCCTCGGTCGCCGCGAACTCCGCGTCGCCCTCGCCCGGGAAGCCGACGATGACGTCGGTCGACACCGCGATGTCTGGAACCGCCGCGCGTACGCGCGCCAGCAGATCGCGGTACTGCGCGATCGTGTAGTCGCGACGCATCCCCTCGAGAACCGCGTCCGCCGCCGACTGGAGCGGCAGGTGCAGATAGGGCATCACCTTGGGCTCCGTCGCGAGCACCTCGATCAGGGCATCGCTGACGTCTGACGGGTGCGGCGACGTGAAGCGGATGCGCTCGAGGCCGTCGATGCGTGCGGCGCGACGCAGCAGGCCCGCGAAGTCGATGTCGCCGTCGCGGTAGGCGTTGACGGTCTGGCCGAGAAAGACGACCTCCCGCTTGCCGGCCGTCACCGCCGCCGCCACCTGCGCGAGCACGGCGTCGACCGGGACGCTGCGCTCACGGCCGCGGGTGAACGGGACGACGCAGAAGGTGCAGAACTTGTCGCACCCGCGCATCACCGTGAGAAACGCGCGCGTCCCTGGTGCGAGATCGGGCGCCAGGCCGGCGTAGGTCTCGCCGCGGTCCAAACGCAGCTCGAGTTGCGGATCCCGGCCCTGACGGAGGAGATCGGGCAGCTCGCGGTAGCCGTCGGGCCCCACGATCAGGTCGAGGTACGGCGCTCGGTCGAGCAGCCGCTCGCGCTGGTGGGTCGCGACGCAGCCCAGCAGACCGAGCTGTACGCCCGGCCGCGAGCTCTTGTACTGCAGCAGCTGCGAGAGCCTGCCGAGAACCCGCTCCTCGGCGTTTTCGCGGATCGCGCATGTGTTCACCAGCAGGACGTCGGCACTGCCGGGATCGTCCGTGCGGACGTAGCCCTCGCGCCGCAGGATACCGCCCACCAGCTCGGAGTCGGCGACGTTCATCTGGCAGCCGTAGGTCTCGAGGAACACCCGCCGCGCGCGTCCGGAGGCCGCCCCCCCGCTCCGATCGGTGGCCGGGTCGGGTGCAGCGGCTCGCTCGAGTTCGCCGAGGTCCATCCGCTTCCTATAACGACGCCCGGTCGCGACTCGCAACGCGCTTCACCCCCCGGCATCTTGTCTGGGGCGGCTCCGCGCGGCTAGATGGCGCAGGAATGCTGCCCGGGAAGCAATTCGAAGGGATCGAGGCGACCTTGCTGCTGTGCCCGCGCTGCCGCGTCGCGCAGCCCGTGCGAAAACGCCTGCTCCTCTGCCTGCCGCAGGGCGACAAGTACGAGTTCGTCTGCGTCCGATGCGGCAGCACCTGCGGCGACAAGATCGAGGAGCCGCCGCGACCGACACGGACGATTCTGGCATGAGGCTGCGCATCGTCTCGCTGCTGCCGAGCGCCACCGAGATCGTGTGCGCACTGGGGCTTCGCGACGCGCTCGTGGGCGTGTCGCACGAGTGCGACCATCCGGCCGACGTCGTCGGGCTGCCGGTCCTGACCGCGCCGAAGCTCGATCCGCATCGCACGAGCCGGGCGATCGACGACGACATCCGAGGCCTGGTCGCGGCCGGGCTCGGCGTCTACACGATCGACGCGTCCCGCCTCGAGGAGCTCCGACCCGACCTGATCGTCACACAGGACCAGTGCGACGTGTGCGCCGTATCATACGCGGACGTGACGGCTGCGGTGCGCTCGCTCGCGCACGGCTCGACCGAGGTCGTGTCGCTCCGGCCGGGCCGTCTCGACGACGTCTGGCGCGACGTCGAGACCGTCGCCGCCGCGGCCGGCGTACCGGATCGCGGGCGCACGATCGCCGCGTCGCTGCGCACGCGCGTGGCGGCGCTCGCCGCGCGCACTGAATCGCTGCCCCGACCACGTCTCGCGTGCCTCGAGTGGTTCGATCCTCTCATGGCGGCGGGCAACTGGGTGCCCGATCTGGCGACCGCAGCGGGCGCCATCTGCGAGCTGGCGGCGCCGGGCGAGCACAGCACCTGGCTTCGCTGGGAAGCCCTCGCAGCCGATCAGCCGGACGTCCTCTGTGCCATGCCGTGCGGCTTCAGCCTCGCGCGCACCGCGGCGGAGCTCGCACGGCTGCTCGACGACCCGCGCTGGCAGGAGCTGCCGGCGGTCCGCTCCGGACGTGTCTTCGCGCTCGACGGCAGCGCCTACTTCAACCGGCCCGGCCCGCGCCTCGTCGAATCGGCTGAGATCCTGGCGGCGGTCTCGCACCCGGCCGAGCTCGCTCATCTTGCGCCGCACGACGCCGTGCACGCGGTCGGTGCGGCCCTCACCTGCGGTACCGCGAGCGTCTGACATGGCCCACGACCACTCCCACGAGCATCATGGACACGGCGGCCCGAGCTCCGTCGAGGAGCACCGCGCGCGCGCGAAGCGCGGTGCACGCTGCATGGTCATCACCGTGAGCGACACGCGCGACGTCAAGAGCGACCGTAGCGGCCAGCGCGCGATCGACCTGCTCGTCGCGGCGGGCCACGAGGTGCGCGCGCGGGAGATCGTCGCCGACGAACGCGCGGCGATCGCCGATCTCGTGCGCGCGGGCGTCGCGAATCCCGAGATCGACGCGATCGTCCTGACCGGCGGCACGGGCATCGCGCCGCGCGACGTCACCTTCGAGACGATCGAGGAGATCCTCGACAAGCCGCTCCCGGGCTTCGGGGAGCTCTTCCGCAGCCTGTCGTACGCCGAGATCGGCTCCGCGGCGATGCTGTCGCGCGCGACCGGTGGGGTGATCGGACGGACGGTGGTGTTCGCGCTTCCGGGCTCGACCAAGGCCGTCGAGCTGGGCGTCGAGAGGTTGATCGCTCCCGAGCTGGGACACGTGGTCGGGCTCCTCGCGCCATGACCGTTCGCGTGCGCTTCTTCGCCTCTCTGCGCGAGCGCCTTCGCGCGTCGGCAGTCGAGCGCGAGCTGCCGTCGGGTGCGACGGTCGCCGAGCTGCTGGCGTTGCTGCACGAGGACTTTCCGGCCTTCGCCGGCTCCGGACGCGTCTCGATCGCCGTCAACGCAGAATATGTCGACCCGCGACACTCGCTCGCCGACGGCGACGAGGTGGCACTGATCCCGCCGGTGAGTGGCGGTTGCCTGCGCCCGGGCGCTTCAGAATAATCGACGAATGCTGCGCCTCACCGGAGAGCCGATCGTCCTCGACGAGCTGCTGGCCGCGGTCGCCGATCCGAAGGCGGGCGCGGTGGTGGTCTTCATCGGCATGACCCGCGACAACAACGAAGGCCGCAACGTCGAGCGCCTCGAGTACGAGGCCTACGCCGGCATGGCCGAGCGCGAGCTCGAGAAGATCGCGCAGCAGGCGCACGTGCGGTGGCCGATCGCGCGCCTCGCGGTCGTGCACCGGACCGGAGTCGTGCCGATCGGCATGGCGAGCGTGGTGATCGCGGTGTCTTCCGCCCACCGCGGCGACGCCTTCGCCGCGGCCCGCTTCACGATCGACCGCCTGAAGGAGGTCGTGCCGATCTGGAAGAAGGAGTTCTTCGAGGGCGGCGCGATCTGGATCGGCGACCAGGCCTGCCGCGACGGCGTCTGGCAGCAGACCGGCGACGGCACCGCGGACGCCCCTCGCGACCCGTCAGCGACCGAAGGTCGCGAAACCAGCGGCTGAGCGGGTGCGCTCCGCCGACCTCGTCAATCTCGAGTTCGGCCGTCTGCTCGAGGCGGTCGCCGGTCACGCCGCCTCGGAGGCGGGACGCGAGGCGTGCCTGGCGCTCTTCCCCGTCACGTCCGTCGCGCACGTACGCCAGGAGCTCGCGCGCGTCGACCAGTTCCGGGAGATCACCGAGGAGGAGGCGCCACCGCTCGGCGCGTTCCCCGACATCCGACCTTCGCTCGCGGTCTCGGCGACGCGCGGCGCGCGACTCGGCGGCCGCGAGCTCGTCGACGTCGCCACGGCACTCTCGACCATCCGGCGAATGCGCGGCTTCATCCGCGCGCGCGCCGCCGAGCACCCGCTGCTGCTGCACTTCCTCGACGTCCTCCATCCGCTTCCCGAACTCGACCGCCTGCTCGCCGCGACGCTGGACGAGGAAGGCGAGGTGCGCGACGACGCGAGCCCGACCCTGCGCGCACTCCGGCGCGAGCTGCGCGAGCTGCGCAGCGAGATCGAGCGGCGGCTGTCGCGCCTCGTCCGTCAGAGTGCCGGCGCGGACGACTACGTAACGGTGCGTAACGGTCGCTTCGTCATCCCCGTGCGCGCCCAGGCCGCAAAGGAGCTCGGCGGCATCGTGCAGGACCGCTCCGCGTCCGGCGAGACGCTGTTCGTCGAGCCACTGCTCGCGGTCGAGCCGAACAACCGCCTGCTGATCGCCGCACGCGAGGAGTCGGAGGAGGTCGCGCGCATTCTCGGGGAGCTCACGGCCGCCGTCGGCGCGTCCCGTGGGCAGCTCGTGGAGGGGTTCGCAGCACTTTCCGAGCTCGACACTCTCGCGGCGCGCGTCGCGTTCGCGCGGCGGCACGGCGCGCACTGTCCTGCGGTGGACGAGGGACGCATCCGCCTCGGATCGGCACGGCATCCGCTGCTCGAGCTCACCGGGCGTACCGTGACCGCGGTCGACGTCGTGCTCGATGCCGAGACGCAGCTGCTGGTGATCAGCGGGCCGAACACCGGCGGCAAGAGCGTCGCGTTGAAGACGCTCGGGCTCGCCGTGCTGATGGCGCAATCCGGGATCCCGGTCCTCGCCGACCGGGACACCACGCTGCCCGTGTTCGATGCCGTGTGGACGGACATCGGCGACCCCCAGAACGTGTCCGGCGACCTGTCGACGTTCTCGGGCCACGTGCGGAACCTCGTGCAGGTGCTCGAGGGCGCGACCGAGCGCTCGCTCGTACTGCTCGACGAGCCCGGCACGGGCACCGACCCCGAGGACGGAGCCGCCCTGGCGCGGGCGCTCCTGGAGGAGCTCGTGCGCCGCCGCGCGCGCGTGCTCGCGACGACGCACTTCCAGAGCGTCAAGGCATTCGCGCTGTCCTGTGCAGGCGCGCAGGTGGCCGCGGTCGACTTCGATCCGGAGACCTTCGCACCCCGCTATCGGCTCGTCTATCGCAGCATTGCTCCGAGCCTCGGACTCGAGATGGCACGTCGCCTCGGTTTCCCGGCGACACTCCTCGATACCGCGGAGGAGCGGCGCGGACGCCTCGGCGTCGATCTCGCGACGGCCGCGCGGGCGCTCGAGGACGAGCGCCGCAGCTACGAGGAGATGGCGCAGCGCGTCCTGGACGAGCGCGCGGAGCTCGACGCGAGCCGCGCGCACTATGAGACGCTTCTCGGGGAGCTTCGCGAGAAAAAGAAACGGCGCTGGGCGGACGAGCTCGATGAGGCACGCCGCTTCGCCGACGAGCTACGCCGCGAGGGGCAGCGCATGCTCGACGAGGCTCGCCGGCAGCCGGGCGAGCTCGGACCCAAGCTGCGTGAGGTCGCGGCGGTGCATCGCAGCCGGATCGGCGAGCAGCAGCGAGCGATCGCCGGCGCCGATCCGGGCGTCGGCGACCGCCTTCCCGGCGAGTCGCCCCCGCGCGTCGGCGACGAGGTGCACGTGGTGGGCAGCGGTCTCCGCGGGCGCCTCGAGTCGGTCTCGGGCGCGCGCGCCCAGCTCAGCCGCGGCGGCGTGCGCTTCGACGTCCCGCTGGCGCAGCTCCGCCGTGTGGCGGGGGGAGGGCGGCCGAAGCCGCCGCGCGCGGCGATCACGCACATCGTGTCCGAGCCCCGTTCGCAGGCAGCGCCGGCCGCGGACGTCGCGCTACCGGGCCTCGCTCTGCTGGAGCTGAACCTGGTCGGATCGCGCGTGCAGCCCGCACTCGAGCGGCTCGAGGCCTTCCTCGACCGCGCGATGCTCGAGGGGGTCGGCGTCGTGCGGATCATTCACGGCATGGGGACCGGGGCGCTGCGCGACGCCGTGCGTGAGGCGCTCACCGGATCGCCCTACGTCAGCCGTTTTGCGCAGGCCGACCGTCGCGAGGGCGGGGCCGGCGCGACCATCGCCCACCTGCGGTGACGCGGCGCGGACGCGCTCAGCGCGCCGCGAGGGCGACGCCCGCTTGCAGGCGGATTGCGGCGCGGCTCTTGAGGCCGCGGTTGTCGATCAACGCGATCTGCAGCTGCGTCGCCTCGGGCGGCAGGTCGCGCAGCGAGAACGACACCGAGCCGCGACGGTTGCCGAGCGTACCGAGCGCCACGTCGACGATCGTCGGCGGTTCGCTCTGGCTCGCGTCGGTCGAGACCTCGAGCGCGACCAGGTCCCCGTCGAAGTCGGCGTAGTCGAGAACCACCTCGCCCCGTCCGCCCTCGTCGCGGCGGAGGTTCGCGTCGAGCACGAGCGGTCGTCCGGACATCAGGGCCGGATCGGGCGCGACCTGCGCGGGAGTGGGGTTCGCCGGCAGCCACGTGTGCATGCGCGCCCGGTTGCCGGTCGCGGCGCGAAAGAACGGGCCGAAGGCACGCCGGACACTCTCGACCTTTGCGACCTGCGCCTCGTCTGCTTGCGTTCCGGCTGGCACGACGAGGACCGTCGCCATGCGGAACGACGTTCGAGCCTGCTGCGCGTCCGGCTCGCGCGGCCCCGCGTGCGCGACGACCTCGTCGATCGTCACGTCGCGACGGGTGCCACTGAAGCGCACACCGGCCTCGGGATGCGACTGCTCCGAGAAGGCCTCGCCAGCCCGGCTTCGCGGCGGGACGAAGTCGTGCGCGTCGTCGACGACGAAGAACGGGGCGATCTCCTCCGGCGCGGCGAGACCCATCAGGTATCGGTCGAGCGGGCCGTAGGCGGCCATGGCCGCGGTCGACGTGAACCTGCCGTCCGGGTTCTGCACGAGCGCGTTGCCGCCGAGAAAAGAGGCGCCGCTGTCGAGCACGTAGCTCCAGTGCCCATCGCCGCCCGCGAAGCTCGGGTCGATGCCGCCGGCGTAGGCGAGCCAGCGATGCCCGGTCTCGTGAGCGAGCACGGCGAGCGTGGAAGGAGCGTAGGCGTAGCTCGCCACCCGGGGGCTCTCGTCGGGGTCGTCATCGTAGAACGCGACGTCGTTCATCACCACGATGTGCTCGAGCGTAGAGCTGCCGAACAGGGCGCTGTGGTCGAACGCCGGCATACCGATGCCGCGATCCGCGTTCTGCACGGTCGTGCTCCACACGGGACTCGGTCCATCGACGGGCTGCGTCGTGAATACCGTCAGGAACTGGAAACGATCGGGCAGCTGCTGGTAGACCTTGCGCGCAAGCGCGATCTCGTTGAGCTGCGGCAGGTCGCGGTACCAGGCAAAGGTCGCCGAACGCGGTGCGACACGCGGCGCACTGGCGAAATCGACCAGGCGCGCGCCGTCGCGGTCGCCGCCCGGCGTGAGCCCGACCACGCCCCAACGGGTCGAGAGGGCTCCGTAGTCGAGGTCGACGACGCCGTCGGACGACAGCGTGACGCGAAACGTGTTCGGCGCCCCGACGGGCCGTACGGACGCGGTCTGGTACCAGGTGAGAATGGTCGCGTCGTCGGTCTGGTCGACGTAAACGCCCCGACCGGGCTCGGTCGGATCGGTCGTGACGAGCTCGTTCCACAGCACGGCCACCGCCGGGGGGCCGCCGAGGAGCCCACTCAGCAGATCACCGCTCGCGCTGGCACGGGGAGATGCGGCGATCGGCTCCCCGAAGCTGACGGCGCCCTGCGCGTGGACGAAGATCTCTTCGTACGGCTGGCCGAAGAAGAAAACCGGCGTTCTCAGGCCGATCCGAGCCACGCCGTCTGGTCGTCCCGCGAAGTCGATCCGGGTGCCGCGGCGCAGGAGCCCCCGGCTCGGCCCAACCCGTGTGCCGTAACCGCCGAGAGGTGTAGGGGAGAAGGTGAGCCTGCGGCCGCCGAGAGGCAGCGGTTCCGGCGGGGTGAGCACCGTCCCGTCGTCCTCGACGACCAGCACGTGGCTCGCGTCCGCCGCCCAGCCGGTCGAGCTGCCGGCGAGGTACAGCATCCCCGCCAGGGTGGCGAGGCATAGGAATCGTCTGTAAACTCGGGAGCGCAAGATCGTCCCCGAGCCAGGTTGGCGGGCGTCGTCGATCGGATCGGCCGGGCGCCGCGTACCGCGGTTGCCGACCCGGCAGACGCCATGTGGTCGCCGCAGCAGGTTTCTGGCTCTGGTCGGCACAGCTTACGTCGCTACGGCAGGTCCTTTCAAGCCACGTCCGCACACGTAAAGCTCGGACGAGCCGCGGCGGGTGGTGCCGAGCTTTCGGGTCTTCACCTTCGCGAACGTGCCGCGCAGCTCGCGGATCAATCCCTCGAACTCTGCGTCCATGAAGAGCTTCGCAAGCAGGGCGCCATCCGGCGCGAGCCAGCTCCGCGAGAGCTCGAGCGCGCGCTGGACGAGGGCCGCGTGGCGGGCGGAGTCGGTCGCGGCGATGCCGCTGAGCTTGGGAGCGAGGTCCGACAGGACCACGTGGGCTGGGCCGCCGAGAACCTCGCGTACGCGCTCGGCGAGCGTCTCATCGTGAACGTCCGCGAGGAGCACCGTGGTGTTCGGGCGTGCCACCTCCTGCGTCTCGGCAACGTCCACACCGACGACGCGCCCGCGCGGACCGACCCGATCCGAGCAAACCTGCAGCCAGCCGCCCGGCCAGCAGCCCAGATCGACGACGCGCATCCCCGGCTTTAGGAGCCCAAACAGGGAGTCGATCTCCTCGAGCTTGAGCGCAGCTCGCGAGCGGAAGCCCTCACGTTTCGCGCGAAGGTAGACGGCGTCCTTGCGCTCGTACGCGGCCACGGCGAAGGTTAGCAGCGCACGCGCGCGTGTCGCCACTTTCCTTTTGGCCGACGTCCGTTAGGGTGCGCGCCTTCCGCATGGCCCTGGACCTCGCATCGCTCAATCCACCGCAGCGCGAGGCCGTGCTGCACGGGACGGGTCCGCTCCTCGTTCTCGCAGGTGCTGGCAGCGGCAAGACCCGCGTCCTGACGCACCGGGTGGCGCACCTGATTGGAGAGCGCGACGTCCGCCCCGAGCAGATCCTGGCCGTCACCTTCACCAACAAGGCGGCGCGAGAGATGCGCGAGCGGCTCGAGGCGCTCGTCGGAGACGACGTTCGAGGGTTGACGGTCGGCACCTTTCACTCCACCTGCGCGCGTTGGCTCCGGCGCGAAGCGCCGAAGCTCGGCCTGCCGGCGAGCTTCGCGATCTACGACGACACCGACCAGATCGCTCTGTGCCGGCGTGCGCTAGACGAGGTCGAGGTCAGCGAGCACCTGCTCACGCCCGCGGCGCTGCGCGCCTACATCGAGCGCCGGCGCAACGCCGCCGAGCCCCTCGATCGCCACGAAGCATATGAAGGTCCGCAACGCATGGAGGCGCTGCTGCGCGGTGCGGCGCGCTACGAGGCGCTTCTGCAGCGTGCGGGCGCGCTCGATTTCGGCTCGCTGCTCACGGCGATGCTGCGACTCCTGACCGAGAACGAGGCCGTCCGCGCGGCCTACCGCGCGCGCTACCGCTACGTGCTGGTCGACGAGTACCAAGACATCAACCGCGCGCAGTACCTCCTCGTGCGGCAGATCGCCGGTGCCGAGGGAAACCTGAACGTGGTCGGCGACGACGACCAGTCGATCTACGCCTTTCGCGGCGCGACGGTGCGCGCCATCCTCGACTTCGGTCTCGACCACGCCGACGCGCACGTGATCCGGCTCGAGCAGAACTATCGCTCGACGGGCAACATCCTGGCTGCGGCGAGCGCGGTGATCCGGCGCAACGCCGACCGGCACGGCAAGACGTTGTGGACCGAGAACGGCCCCGGCGAGAAGATCGTCGTTGCGACCCTGCCCGACGACCGCACCGAGGCGCGCTACGTCGCGAGCGACGTCGAGCGCGTGCTCGCGAGCGGCGTCGCGCCGTCACAGGTGGCGATCTTCTACCGCACCAACGGGCAGTCACGTCTCCTCGAGGAAGAGCTGCTGTTCCGGCGGATCCGCTACGTGCTGATCGGCGGCACGCGCTTCTACGACCGCAAGGAGGTGAAGGACGTCCTCGCCTACCTGCGGCTGCTGGTGAACCCGGCCGACGACGTGAGCCTCGCCCGCGTGATCAACGTGCCGACGCGTGGCATCGGCGCCGCATCCCTGGCGGTGCTGACCGAAGCGGCACGGCGCCACGCGACGCCGATCGCGACGGTGCTGGACCGGCTCGAGCTAGACGGCGCGTCCCTGCCGCTCGCCACCGCGAGCCGCGGCAGGATCCGCGACTTCTGGGCCATGATCGCGCGGCTGCGCGCGGCCGTCGATGGCTGCTCCATGGCGGACGTCGTCACGACGACGCTCGGCGAGACCGGTCTCGTCGCGCGGCTGCGCAGCGAGGGCACACAGGAGGCCGAGACGCGCGCCGACAACCTCGCCGAGCTGGTTGCCGCCGCACGCGAGCTCGACACGATGGAAGGCGCACCGGTCGGCACCAGCGCGATCGAGGCGTTTCTCGAGCGAGCGGCGCTCGTGTCGGACGCCGACGACGAGGACAAGTCGCGCGGCGCGATCAGCCTGATGACCTTGCACAACTCGAAGGGGCTCGAGTTTCCCTCCGTCTACTTGGTCGGCATGGAAGAAGGCGTCTTTCCACACGCGAGGGCTCTCGACGAAGGAGGTCTCGAGGAGGAGCGGCGCCTCTGCTACGTCGGCATGACACGCGCGCGCGAACGTCTGATCTTGACGCGCGCCCGGCATCGCATCCTGTTCGGTGCGAGCCAGCAGAACCCACCGTCGCGCTTCCTGCGAGAGATCCCCGCCGAGCTGGTACGCGTCTTCGGCGTGGACGGAGCGGAGATCTCGCGTCGCGCAGCGAGCGAGACCTGGATCGAGCCGGTGGATGAGCCGAGCACGGCCACGATGCACCGGCCCCTGCCGCCGCGCGCGACGGGCGGGCGTACCGAGCCGGAGATCGACTATAGCTCGAGCCAAGAAGCGGACCCGGACGCGGTCCTCAGGATCGGTACGCGCGTCCGCCACCCGCAGTTCGGAATCGGAGTCGTACGGCGTCGCGAGGGCGACGGAGCCGGCGTCAAGCTGACGGTGCAGTTCGAGCGCGCGGGCCTCAAGAAGCTGATTGCGCGCTTCGCACCCCTGGAGGTGGTATCGTGAGAAGTCGGGTCAGGGAGCTGCTTCCTCACGCATCACACGATACGGGCTCTCGAAGGTCACGCCGGTCGACAGACCTTCCTCGTACGTCTCGTAGTCGAAGCCGCCCTGCGGCGTGTAGCTGAAGATGGCAGCGTTATCCTCCTGCGAAACGATCCGGAACAGCGGCCGGGTCACCAACCACTCGGCGAGAAAGCCCGCAGGTGCGACGAGATAGGCGACGATCTTCAGCGGGTGCGCCTGGCCATCGTCGTAGCGGGCCTGGGCGCGAGCAGGGGACGCGATACAAACCAGCATCGCGAACGCCCCGAGCGCCGCGACCACCGTCTCACGACCTCGACGAAATTTCATAGATCCCCCTTGTTACGATACATCGCATATCAGGGGCCCAAGGTTAAGGACAACAGGAGCGTGCCGTGAGTTCATTGCAGAAACCGAGCATGGTCGACCGGTCTTCGCAGAGCACCGAGCCGTCACCCGGAACGACAGAGGACCGTGAGGGTCCTCCCTACCGGCGCGTGACCAGCGCAACCAGCTGGCGACGTCTCGCGCTCGGAACCTGGAGCCCACCCGACAACCCGACCGTTTACGGCACCATCGAGGTCGACATGACGGAGTCGCTGGCGTTGATCGAGCGTCTCCGTCAGGCCGACGGCCTGCACGTCACCGTGACCCATCTGGTGGCAAAGGCTCTGGCCCTCGGGTTGCGCGACCATCCCGACGGCAATGGGCTGATCATCGGCAAGCGACTCTACAAGCGCGACGAGGTCGACATCTTCTGCCAGGTCGCGAGCGAGGACGGACGCGACCTGTCGGGCGTGAAGCTGTGCGCGGTGGACCGCATGCCCCTCGAGCAGATCGCACAGAAGCTCAACTCGCGCGTCGCCCTGCTGCGCGCTCGGAAGGACCGCGAGGTCGAGAAGTCGAAGGCGACGCTCGCGAACATCCCCGACTGGCTGCTGGGGCCGGCAATGCGAGCAGTGTCCTACCTGACGTACGACCTCGGGCTCGACCTGAGCCGCTTCGGCGTCGCCTACGACCAGTTCGGCAGTGCGATGGTGACCAGCATCGGCTCGATCGACGCGGGTTTGGGGCTCGCCCTCGCGCCCCTGGTACCATTCAGCCACGTGCCGATCGTCGTGCTGGTGAACAACATCCAGCGACGGCCCGCCGTGGTGGGTGACCAGATCCTGATCCGTCCTTTGCTCACCCTCGGGTGCACGTTCGACCATCGCTTCATCGACGGTGTCACCGGTGCGCGCATCGCAGCGACGTTGCGGCGTGCGCTTACGCACCCGAACGAGCGCCTGGTGTGAGGCGCCGCGCGGTCGCCGTTGTGGCGGCGCTCGCGCTGGTATCCGGCACCGGCTGCGCTCCCTCGCCGGTGCCGGTGCGTGACGACACCGCTACCGCGATCGCACGCGCCGTCCGCGGCGATCCGCAGCATTCTGGTAACAGCGGGGCTCCGTCGGCTCTGCCGCCTGCGACGCTCGAGGTGGTCTTCCCGGCAACGCCGCTCCGCGGCGCGAATGGCCTTGCGTGCTTCGAGCGGCGCGTCGCCGTGGCCGAGGCGCTCGGCAATCGTGTGGTGCTGCTCTCGGCCGACGCCGCACTCGAGCCCGTCGAGCTGCCTGCTGGGCTCTCGGGTCCGGACGACCTCCTGCGCGACTCCGTCGGCGCCCTCGTCGTGACCGCGACCCGGTCGGGTGAGGTCTGGCGGCGAGCTCCAGGCGGAGGATGGAGCAAGCTCGCATCCGATCTGCCAGGTGTGAACGCGGTTGCCCAGACAACCGACGGTCGGCTGTTCGTCAGCACATGCGCTCCTGGTGGCGAGCTGTACGAGATCTCCGCGACCGGGGGAACTCCGCGTCGGATCGCGAGTGGCCTCGGGTGCGCGGATGCGATGGTCGCCGACGGCGCCGGTACGCTGGTCGCACCTCTGGTCGACCGCGGGTCCGTGGTCCGCATCAGCGTCGACCACGGATCTTCCACGACCATCGCGAGCGGGCTCGCGGCTCCAAAGGCCGTTCGCCGCGCCCCTGACGGGTCGCTCGTCGTCCTCGAGGCGGCCTCGGGCGTGATCCGCTCGCTCGGCAACGGCGGACCGATCGACGGCCGTGGGGCCACGATCGCACAGCTCGATCCCGGACTCGACGACTTCGTCGTCTGCGGCGAGTCGGTGGTGGTTTCGAACTTTCTCACCGGCGAGATCGTCCAGTTCAAGCCGTGGCCCGCGTCGCCTCGTGTCCTCGAGCCACCCGGGCTCGCGGCCCCGAGCGGCCTCGTGGCAACCGGCGACGACGTTCTGGTGAGCGACGGAGTGTCGATCCGACGCCTGCGCGAGGGGGGCGTGCGCGTCCTCGTCGCGACGGTGGTCGACCCGGTGCCGCCGCCGTTCTCTCTTGCCCTCGCACCGGGCGGGCTCGCCTGGACGACGGTGCCGCACCATGGGGAGGTACACCGAGTCGATCTGGCGGCACGCACCAGCGAGAAGGTGGTCGGCGGTCTGGACTGGCCGACCAGCATCGTCGCGGGGCTTCACGGTGCCATCGTCGCCGACGCGGGTGCTGGACGGATCGTCGAGATCGGTCCCGAGGGCTCGACGCGAGTGCTCGCAAGCGGGCTCGCCGAGCCCCTCGCGGTCGCGGTGCGGGGCGGGCAGATCCTGACCATCGAGCCCGAAGGTGGTCGGCTGCTGGGCTTCCGCGAAGGCACGCCACCGGCTCTAGTTGCGAGCGGGCTCGCCGAGCCAGTCGGTCTCGCGAGCGATGCACGCGGGCGCATCTTCATCGCCGAGGCGCGCACCGGGTACGTCATACGCATGGATGCCGACGGCTCGCGCACCCGCATCGCACAGGGCTTCGACTTTCGTCGTGCGCGTGCGCTGCGCGCCCCCGTCCCGATGGCCGTCGATGCGGCGGGAGACCTCTTGATCGCCGTCCCCGAGAGCGGCAGCGTGTTGCGGGTGCGCTCATGAGACCGGGCGCCAGCCGACTGCGGATTGCCGCCTGCTGGGCAGTCCACGTCTACACGGCGACCGGCGTCGTCTGGGCGTTCGCCGCGTTGCACTCGATCTCCAGCGGCGACGTGCGCTGGGCGTTCGTCTGGCTCTACGTCGCGGTGGTGGTCGACGCGAGCGATGGTGTTCTCGCGCGCCTCGCGGGCGTGAAACAGTACTTGCCCCAGTTCGATGGCGCGAAGCTTGACGACATCGTCGACTATCTCACCTTCGTGGTCGTTCCCGTCGTCCTGATGGTCGAGACCGGGCTCCTCACCGGGAGCGTCGGGCTGGCGGCAGCGTGCGCCGCTCTCCTCGCGTCTGCGTACCGCTTCTGTCACGCCGCCGCGAAGACGCCGGACCACTACTTCACAGGCTTTCCCTCTTACTGGAACGTCGTCGCGCTTTACCTGTACGTGTTCGCGCCCGGACCGGTCGTGGGAGCAGCGCTGATCCTGTTTCTCGCGGCGCTCGTGTTCGCACCGCTGCGTTTCCTCTACCCGTCGCGCATGACCTGGCTGCGCGGGCTCACGGTGGGTCTCGGCATCGTTTGGGGCATCGCGGTAGCGGCCGTCCTGGCGCAGATCCCAGATCGCGCGACCTCGCTTGCAGCGGCGTCGCTCGCCTACCCCGTCTACTACACGGGCCTGTCGTTCTGGCTGCAGTGGCGCGGACGCTAGGCCACCCCGTCCATCAGGACACCAGCCACTCGAGCAGCTTCCGGAGGTCCTTCTCCGCGAGCGTGGCGGGCCCGGTTTCGTTCTCGCCGGCCTTCTTGTGCCAGCCGTCTTCCTTCAGCGTGACGTCGAACCAGTCAGCGCCGGTCGGGTCGCTCGCGTCGTACTGGATCACCGATGCCGAGGCCAGACCACCGATGGGCACCGGACGGCCACCGACGCTCTGTAGCGGGTTCACCACGATCTCCAAACGCCGGTCGAGGAACTTGAGCACCAGGCGTGCTGCGTCGGGGACCTCGATGCCACCGAGGTTCTTTGCGCTGATCGAGCGCTGCGCGCTGATCAGCGTCGAGGAGGCCTCCTTGTTGATCGACTGCGAGAGGCTCTCGAGGCGCTGAAAGAGGCCCTTCACTTCCTTCGCGCGCAGCGCGAAGAGCTCCTTCTCGCGGTTGCCGCGGCGTGGCGCGCGCGGCTGAGCCTCCACCTTCTGGAGAGCCTTGTCGGCCATCGAACGAAACCAGTCGCGCATGGAATGCCCCGCGCCCCTCCTCACCTCCCGATCGCCGACGGACCGCTCGGACGCATCGGGTGACAGCGGCCCGCGACTCTTTCACTGCACCTGAAGCCTGTCAACGAGCGTGGCCTTCAGCTGCTCGACCAGGCTGATCGGCGCGAGCGGATCGGGCTCACCCATGAACCCCTGGACGAGCACACCGTTCAGGGCACTCAGGATCAGCGCCGCGTGCAGGACGGGGTTGACGTCGCGCGAGAGCGTACCGCGTTCCTGACCACGCGCGATCACGTCGCCGAGTAGCTTCTGGTAGTGGTGATAGAGGTCGAGGATCTTGCCGAACAGGTTGTCGGGACGCTTCTCCTCACGCAGGAAGAGGCTCAGGAAGAAGCGGACCGAGAAGACGTTCTCGGTGACGAACTCGTAGTAGAGATCGATGAGGCGGCGAAGCTGCTCGGGCTCGTTGAGCTCGTCGAGGTCGTCGATGTCGATCGAATACGGCTCGATGGTGCGCGACAGGACGGCCTTGAACAGGTTCTCCTTGGTCTCGAAATGCCAGAAAATCAGCGCCTTGCTGACGCTCGCGGCGCGGGCGACGTGCGACAGCGACGTGCTGTCGTAGCCGTGGGTGGCGAACAGACGCGTCGCGGTCTCGAGGATCTTCGTCCGCGCATCCATGGCCCTGGGCTCGAAATGCAAGCTGATCCAGGCCTTTCAGAGGATGTCAAGCCGCCTCGGCGACGACCTCGCTGGAGAACTCGAGCCGCTGTCCATTCCAGTCGACCAGCACCCGCGAGCGCTCTTCGATATCACCGCCGAGAATCCGGCGTCCGAGCTCGGTCTCGATCTCGCGTTGCAAGAGCCGCTTGAGCGGCCGCGCGCCGTACACCGGGTCGTAGCCCAGATCCACCAGATGTTGCGTCGCCGCCGGAGTCAGCACCAGCTCGATGCGTCGGTCTGCGAGACGCTGCCGGATCCGGTCGAGCTGGATCTCGATGATCTCCGCGAGGTGCTCACGCGTCAGCCCGTGGAACACGACGATCTCGTCGATCCGGTTCAAGAACTCGGGCCGGAAGTGCTGGCGCATCGCGTTCAGCACCTCCTCCTTCATCTCGACGAAGGCCGGCGAGTTGCGGTCGGAGAGCCCTGGTCCGCGCGACAGGATCAGCTGGCTGCCGACGTTCGACGTCATGATGATGACGGTGTTTTTGAAGTCGACGGTCCGGCCCTGGCCGTCGGTCAGACGGCCGTCGTCGAGGATCTGCAGCAACGCGTTGAATACGTCGGGGTGCGCCTTCTCGATCTCGTCGAACAGCACGACCGCAAATGGTCGGCGACGCACCGCCTCCGTGAGCTGCCCAGCCTCCTCGTAGCCGACATAGCCCGGAGGAGCTCCCACCAGCCGCGCGACCGAGTGCTTCTCCATGTACTCGGACATGTCGATGCGGATCATCGAACGTTCGTCGTCGAACAGGAACGCCGCGAGCGCTCGGGCGAGCTCCGTCTTTCCGACGCCCGTCGGGCCGAGGAAGATGAACGAGCCGATGGGTCGCTGCGGGTCACCGAGACCGGAGCGCGCACGCAGAACCGCATCGGCCACCGCACGCACGGCCTCGTCCTGGCCGATGACGCGCTCGTGCAGATGGTCCTCGAGGCGCAGCAGCTTCTGCGCCTCGCCTTCCATCAGCTTGGACACCGGGATTCCGGTCCAGCGAGCCACGACCTCGGCGATGTCGTCGGAGTCGACGTGGTCCTTGATGAGCCGTAGCGTTCCCGGCTGCTCGCCGGCCGCGATCTGCTTCTCGAGCTCGGGGATCACGCTGTACTGCAGCTCGCTTGCGCGCGCCGGGTCGTAGTCGACACCGGGACGGCGGAACTTCTCGTACTCCATGCGCGCCGCCTCGAGCTTCTTCTGCAGTTCGGCAACGCCGCCCAACGCGCCCTTCTCCTGTTCCCACTGGGCCCGCAGGCGCGTCTCCTCCTCCTTGATGTCGGCGAGTTCCTTCTCGAGCCTCTCGAGGCGTTCGCGCGACGCGCGGTCAGTCTCTTTGCGCAGCGCCTCGCGCTCGATCTCGAGCTGCATCGCGCGGCGCGCGACCTCGTCGAGCTCTGCAGGCATCGAGTCGATCTCGGTGCGCAGCTTCGCCGCGGCCTCGTCGACGAGATCGATGGCCTTATCAGGCAAGAACCGGTCGGTGATGTATCGATTCGACAGCACCGCGGCGCTCACCAAGGCGCTGTCCTTGATGCGCACCTTGTGGTGCACCTCGTAGCGCTCGCGGAGCCCGCGCAGGATCGAGATCGTGTCCTCGACCGTCGGCTGGTCGACCACGACCGGCTGGAACCGCCGCTCGAGGGCCGCGTCCTTCTCGATATGCTTGCGGTACTCGTCGAGCGTCGTCGCGCCGATGCAGTGCAGCTCACCGCGCGCGAGCATCGGCTTGAGCAGGTTCGACGCATCCATCGCGCCTTCCGCGGCGCCTGCGCCGACTACCGTGTGCAGCTCGTCGATGAACAGGATGATCTCGCCCTCGGCAGACTGAACCTCCTTGAGCACGGCCTTCAGGCGCTCCTCGAACTCTCCGCGGAACTTCGCGCCAGCGACCAGCGCCCCCATGTCGAGCGCGATGATGCGGCGACCCTTGAGCCCCTCGGGGACGTCGCCGCGCGCGATACGTTGCGCGAGCCCCTCGACGATCGCCGTCTTGCCGACTCCTGGCTCGCCGATGAGCACCGGGTTGTTCTTGGTGCGCCGCGACAGCACCTGGATCGCGCGCCGGATCTCTTCGTCGCGTCCGATCACCGGGTCGAGCTTGCCAGTCTCGGCGAGTTTGGTGAGGTCGCGGCCGAACTTCTCGAGGGATTCATAGGTCGCCTCGGGGTTCTGGCTCGTCACGCGCTGGTTGCCGCGCACGCTCTGCAAGGCCTGGAGGACCTTGTCGCGCGTCAGCCCAGCGTCCTTGAGCGCGGCGTTCGCCGCGCCGGTGTCCGACAGCGTCGCGAGCAGCAAATGCTCGACGCTCACGTAGTCATCCTTGAGGGCCTTGGCCTCGTCCTGCGCCTTCTCGAGAAGGCGTGCCAGCCGCTGCGTCACGTACACCTGATCGGTACCACCCGACGTGCCGGTGACCTGGGGCAGCTTCTGCAAGGCCCGCTGGATCGAATCCCGGACGGCCTTCGGATCGCTTCCCGCGCGCTCGACGATCTTGCCGCTCAGGCCAGATCCGTCCTCGAGCAACGCCGCAAGCAGATGCTCGACATCCACGCCCTGGTGGCTTCGTCGCGTTGCGAGCCCCTGGGCGCTTCGCAGCGCCTCTTGCGATTTCTCCGTAAGCCGTTGCAGATCCATGATTTCGACCCCCTGGCCGCCCCCGTCCGGCGGCAGCGCGAAGATCCTAACCACGATCGCCGGCCCTACAAGCACACCAGGACGATCTGGTCGCACCCATTCGCCCGTGGTAAACGGCAGGCGTCATGCTGAACGCGACCCGCTTCGTGGCCTCCCTCGCCATCTCGCTTTGGGGGCTGGGGATGCTGGTGATCGGTTTGATCAACGGCGTCCCGCTCTGGATCGTCCTTGGAGTGGTCATCATGGGCGTCGGCCTGCCCTTTTTCGCTGGCCTTCCGTGGGCGGCTGCCTGGCTCTACCCGACCCGTGGCGGGATCGAGCGAGTTCTCCCCGGAACGAAGAGGCGGTGAGCGCCGATTCGGAAAAGGACCGCCTCGGCGCGACGCTGCGTGCCCCGAGCGCGCACGAGCGGATCTTCATTTCGTCGATCGAGACCATGCCCTGATCGAGAGGTAGCGCCGTGTTTTCGGGGATCGTGGCCACGCTCGGAACCGTCGAACGTTTCGATCGCCATGGCAGTGGCGGCCGCCTGCTGGTCAGGCACGGCTTCGACAGCCCCCTCGATCTCGGCGAGAGCATCTGCACGAGCGGCGTGTGCTTGACGGTCACCGCGGACGCGGACGGCTGCTTCACCGCCGATCTGAGCGAGGAAACACTGCGACGCTCGAGCCTCGGCGAGCTCTGCTCCGGCGCCGTCGTCAACCTCGAGCGCTCACTCCAGGTGGGGGATCGGATCAGCGGGCACTTCGTGTTCGGGCACGTGGACGGGGTAGGACGAGTGCAGACGCTCGAGTCGTCGGGTGGCGGCCACTGGCTGCGCGTCGAGACTGACGCGTCCCTCGCACCGTACCTCGTCGACAAGGGGTCGATCGCCGTCGACGGTATCAGCCTTACGATGTGCGACGTGGTGGGGATCTCGTTCGCCGTCGCAGTGATCCCGCACACCTTCGCTGTCACTACGCTGTCGCAGCGACGCGTCGGCGACCCGGTCAACGTCGAGATCGACATGCTCGCACGCTATGCTCGGCGCGCCATCGAGGCGCACGCATCCAACCGCTGAGCGCGGCCGTCTATTCCGAGTATCCGTCGAGCTGGCGCTCGAGACGGTCGGCGGCTTCGAGCGACGCCACGTCGTTCTTCCTGGTTCCCGAGTGACGTGCTCGCATGAGTTCTTCGCGCGCCGCCTGTGGCCGGCCCTGCCCGATCAGAATCTCGACGAGGAAGAGCCGCGCGTCGACGAACTCGGGATCGACGAGGAGGGCCTGTCTGACGAGCCGTTCGCCCTCGTCCGCGTCGCCTCCGAGCAAGCTTGGCAGCGAGGTCAGGAACGCGCCTTTGCCGAGCAGCGCGTCCGGAAAGTCCGGCGCGAGCTCGAGGGTGCGATCGATGGCAGAGCGAATCGCGCGCAGCTTGAACAGGCTTGCGAGCGAAGCGCCGGAAGTACGCGCCTGCTCACCGAGCGCGCAGAAGCGAGCGAAATGCGCGAGCGCGTCACGGTCGTTCGCGGCGATCGCGCGATCCGCGAGATCGCGGCTTCGTTCGAGCAGCATCGGCGACTCCGTCTCGCCGCGGCGTTGCGCGCGGTGACACAGGGCAAGCGCCTCGCGCGAGCCTGGCGACCCCTCGGGATCGGCCGCCATGATGATGGTGGGTCCCGAAGAGAGCAGTGCCGCCAGGCCGCAGGCCGCAAGCCGCGCTGCAGGAAAGCCGCTGCGTTCCGGCCGCAGCCCGCTCGCTGCGACCGGCCGGGAGCACACCCCACCGCCACTCACTGCTGGGCGCGGCTCATCGCTCCGAAGGTCAGGAAGTACCGCTTGGTCTCGTTGACCGAGAAGCCATACAAAGGCCCACGGCCAACTGGCGTGACGGTCGTCACGATCACGGCGCGGCGCCATGGCGCGCCGCGTACCTCGCGCGCGTACTCCGGGGCATCCGGGGGCACGTATCCCGGGACGTACGTCCAGCCCGGTTCGAGGGCAGCTCCCGGTTTGAGATCCGCGACGCGAGCCTCCGAGCCGTCGTCACGAACGAGCACGTGATCTGCACCCAGGCGAACCCGCTGCTGGTCGCCGTTGACCAGCTCGTAGAGATCTCCGTCGTCGAGCTGCCGGATCTCACGCATCATGCGGAAACCGAGAGCACCATCCCGGAATCTGGTCAGCACCGGCATGACCTTGCCGACGAGCTTAACGATCTCGACTGGTCCGTCGATAGTCTCGACGAGTGCATCCTCCGCGAGCCGGCTCAGCGTCGGTGGCGGTGGCGGCTTCGGCTTTTCATCGGGAGGCATAACGCAACAGGGGCGAACCGACTCGGACTCGTCCGAGCTGTCGCAATCCAACACGTCGCGAGGAGCGGATCAACAGAAGCCGTCCTTCGATGCGATGCAGAAGATGGCACGGAACCTGCTGCCGGCACGGCTCACGTCTACGGGAGGCATTATGGATTCTGCGTACTCCGCGCCAGAGGACAACGTCGTTCGGCTCTTTGAACCCGACCTGATCACGCCCGAGCAGCACCGTGACAGGATCCAGGCCGAGTCCACCGATCGACCAGAGATCCGGCTGATGCTCGCGGTGATGGAGGACGCCGTCGCGACCTTCCAGCGCTTCGCGGTCGAGCCGGGGCGGCGCAACCAGCGCCTGTTCGAGGAGGCCGAGAGCTGGATCAACTCGACCGACACCAGCTGGCCCTACTCGTTCGAGAACATCTGCGCGGCACTCAAGTTCGAGCCAGATACCCTACGCCGCGGGCTTCAGAACTGGCGCAAGGAGCGAATGAACGGGCGCTCGGGCCTGTATCGCTTCCCGTTCCGTCGCGTGAACGGCAAGCGGCACTCGATCACTCTCCGGGAGAGGCACCTCCGCCAGTCGGCCTGAAGGTTCTACGCGCCAGGTTTCATCAGAATCTTGAGAGCGCCGGGCCTACCGGCGCTCTCGAGCGCCTCTATCCCCTCGGACAATGGACGCATCTCGTCCAGCAGCGCGCGAACATCGATCTGACCGGAGCGCAGCGCTGCGAGGGCGGGCTCGAAAGGGCCACAGCGTGAGCCGATCAAGTTCAGCTCGTTGACGACGAGCGGTGCGAGGTCGAGTTCGTGGCGCGTGGAGACCGTGGACTTGAGAACCACGCCGCCCAACGGACGTGCAGCTGACAGCGCTGTGGGCAGAGCCGACACGTCCCCCGTCGCTTCGACGACGAGGTCGTAGCCCGTGCCAGGCCGCTCGACCGTGACCCGAGATAGACCCAAGCGATCGACGAGATCCCTCGCACGCCCCGATCGGCAGGCGACGTCGACCCGGTCACCGCGCATCGCGAGGACCTGCGCGACCAGCAGGCCGAGCTTGCCTGCACCGATCACCAGCGTCCGGCCGCCAGCATAGCCCTCGGTCTGCACTGACGCCTCGATCGCCGCCGCGAGCGGCTCGACGAACACCGCGCTCTCATCGTCCACGTCATCGGGGACCACGTGGAGGTTCGCCACGGGGACACGGATTCTCTCGGCGAACGCACCGTCAGCACCGACAATTCCCATCACGGTTCGGTGCGGGCAATGACGCGTGCGCCCGGCCGCGCAATCGAGGCAGCGGCGGCACGCGAAATTGATCTCGCCCACCACCCGTCGCCCTTCGATCTCCGGAGGGCCACTGACGACGCGACCCACGAACTCGTGTCCGAGCACACCCCGGAAGCCCATGTAGCCGTGCAGGATCTGCAGGTCGGTCGAGCAGATCCCAGCAAGCAGAACTTGGACGATCGCGTGTCCCTCGACCGGTGTCGGTGTCGGCGCGTCGACGGCGAGGCGCAGCCGCACACCATCCCAAACCAGCGCCTGCACGTCGCGGTGCGCTCCGATCGTCGCGAGCTACTGCTTGATCAACGAGCGCTTGAAGCCCTGATCCGCCTGATCCGCGATCGCATCGGCGCGATCTGCGAAGCGCGTCGCCTCGTCCGCGAGGCGCTCGGCTTCCTCCGCTGCGCGCTCGGCGCGGGCGACTGCGGAATCGCCGTCGCCGCCGATGGCGGACGCCGTCACGATGGTCTCACGCCACCGATCACGCGGAATCCGACCTTCATAGCGCATCAGCGAAATCTCCGGCACTCCGAGAATGAAGGCGCGGCCGAAGGCGTACATCCGATCGTACTTGGGGTAGTAGGCGCGGAGCTCCCACGTGTACCAAGGGTCCTCGACTCGAACGCGCTGTGTTTCGACCGCGTACGGCATTCCGATCCGACGCACCAGGGCGCGCACCGCGCCGTCGCTGGCGAGCACCTCCTTGAAGCTCCGCATCGACAGCGAAGTCGGCGGGCCGACGTCGCAGACGTACGGACGCTCGGGATCGACGTAGTCGCAATCGCGGGCGATCGGCGGAAGGTTCTGGGCCTTCGCGAGCCCACCGCTCGCGAACAAAAGGCCCAAGCACAACAATCCGATCCTCGTCGCCTTCATGGTGCCGCCTCCCCGCTGCAAAGCTGCTTACTCCCTTTCGGCAGCTACGACGAGCGTCTGAAGCGCTCGGTCGCGGGGTTTTCAGACCATTCATCGGCGGCGACACGCCCCGCACCGGCCGCCGCGGCGACGGCCACGCGAAGCGCGGGCGCATCGGCCGTGCGCTCCCTGCCGGCGATCGGACCGCGCCCGACGACGGTGTCGAGCGCCGCCAGCGTCTGCGCGATGCTCCGCTGCGTACGCACGAGCGCGCGCCGCAGTGCCACTGCCTCCGCCGTCGGGAGTGCTGCGGCGTCCAGCCCGCGCAGGGTCCGGTTGAGCTTGCGCGCCGAGCGCAGCGTCTCGGCACTCGGCGGCGGCTGCCGCCTCGCCTGCTGCTTGTCGCGAAAGCTCCGTACGGACAGCGATTCGAGTCGGACGCGGCGCCACAGGGCCTGCATCGCTTCGGGTGTCTCCTGACGTGCGATGCTGATCAGGATCTCGCGCGAAATCACGGCACCATCCGCGAAGTACTCTTGCTTGACCTCGCGTGGCAGACGGGTGAGGGCGAGCGTATTCGACACGTACGGACGGCTCTTGTGGATCACCTGCGCGAGATCGGCGTGCGACAGACCGCGCTCGGCGGCGAGGGCGGCAAGGGCCTCGGCCTCCTCCAGCGGTGAAAGATCCTCGCGCTGGACGTTCTCCTCCAGCGCGACCTCGAGGAGGTCGTCGTCGCTGAGGATTGCCGGCACGAGACCGACCCCCGCGCGCTCCGCCGCGCGCAGCCGTCGCTCGCCGGCGATCAACGTGTAGCCACCGTCACGCTCGCGGCGGACGATGATCGGCTGCAGGAGCCCTCGTGCGCGGATGGAGGCAGCGAGCTCTTCGATGCTCTCCTCGTCGAAGTGCTGCCGGGGCTGCAGGGGATTCGGTTTGATGATCGCAATCGGGACGGCCGCGAACACCGTCCTGCGCCGTCCGATCACTTGACCCGCGGCAGCGAAGTGCGGGGCACGCACGGTCCGCACGGCTGGGTCGACTGAACTGGCTTCCGGCGCCGCCGTCGCAGGTGGCGCGATGGCCGTTGCCCCGGTGCCGACTCCGGCGCTGGATGCTTGTCGCCGCTCCGACCACGACTCGTCGCCCACACCGCACCCCCTTCACCGAGCCGCCCGTGCTGCCGGCGGCGTAATGCCACCAGCATACCACACTTTCGCGCGAGGCTTATCCCTGCCGGTCGGAGCTGTCAATCTTCGCGGCTAATCCAAAACGTTAGCCGCGCTTGGCGCATGGGACTGCCAAACGCAAGCGAGCCCGGCCAGCGACGGTCGCCGGCCGGGCTCGCTCACCGAACGATCGACGGTTCGATCCTCGATCAGATCTTGCCCTGAAGCAGGAAGGCGATCACGAGAGCGTAGATCGCCAGTGCCTCGATGAAGGCAAGACCGAGGATCATCGGCGTCTGAATGCGATCGGCTGCGTTCGGGTTGCGGCCGATCGACTCCATCGCTGCAGCGACGGCGCGGCCCTGGCCGAGCGCGGCGCCGATGGCGGCACCAGCGATTGCGATACCGGCCGCCAGCGCGATCATCGACGAACCACCGCCCGCCGCGTGCTCCTGTGCGAGCGCGACGTCCGCGCCCAGAGCCGCGAACAGAAGCGTCAGGAATGCGGTCCAAACGATCTTCGTGCCCTTGGTCATGGCTGTTCTCCTTTCCCGCCCGGCCTGGTCCTCGTGGGGCACACCTCTTTCCTCATCCTCGCCACCGCTCGCCCCGGACTCCGGCCTGCGTCGATTTCCACGCGTCAGTGCGCGTGCTCCGCGTGCTCGTCGTCGTGATGCGCAACGGCGAGCGCGATGTAGATCATGCTGAGAAGCGTGAACACGAAGGCCTGAATGACCGAGACCAGCGTGCCCAGCATGTAGAAGACGACCGGCACGCCCACCTTGGTGAGGCTGGTGAAGATCTCGAGCACCAGATGGTCACCGAACATGTTGCCGAACAGACGCAAGCCGAGCGACACCGGCCGCACCAGCGTTCCGACCAGCTCGAGCACGATCATCAGGGGAGCGAGCCACAGGATCGGCCCCATGAAGTGCTTCAGGTAAGCCGCTCCCTGCGCCTTGAAGCCGTAGTAGTTGAAGGCCAAGAACGAGACGACGCCGAGCGCCAAGGTGATATCGAAGTCGCTGGTCGGCGGCGTGAAGCCGGGCAGCAGGCCCATGAAATTGCAGAAAAGGATGAAGATGAAGAACGTCGAGAGCAGGGGGACGTACTTCGCAGCACCGTGACCGATCACGCTGTCGGCCAGACCGCCGACCATCTCGACGAGCAGCTCGAAGACGTTCCGTGCCGTGAGCGTGTCGTCCGGAACGATCGCGGTATCCTTGGCGAGCGCGCTCCGGGCGCGCAGGCCGAGCAGCAAGAGGATCCCCATCACCAGCATGCCGATGGCGAAGTACTCCCAGTCGCCGTGGGGAATGCCGATCAGTCCTGTCCAGGTTACCGGGTGTTCCATGCGAGACCTTCCTGGCTAGCGCGGGCGCGCCGCCGGTCGGGTCCCGTAGCACGTGTCCGCGACGATCGCGAGCAGCAGCGTGGTCGCCCCTACGGCAAACGACATCGGCGCAAGTAGGGTCGTTTGGAGACCGATCGCTGCCACCGCGAGGAGGAGGCCCAGCTTCAGAACGAAGAGCACGACCGCAAAGCCGGTACGGGCGCCGCCCAAGGCCAGGCCGACGGCAAGGCTTTGCAGCAGGAGGCTCAGGTAGAGGAGCGCTGCTCCACCGACGATACCGAGCGGCGATCCGCGGCCCGTGACCACTGACGCTCCGACCAGGAGCGCCGTGAATCCAGCCTGCCAGAGCGCGATCCGCCCCGCCTGGAGCCGTGGCGGGCGCGTGTCATCCTCGGTCCGCATCGCGGATTCGCTGGAAGCGTCGGGTGAGCGCAAGGATGCGTGCAACCGCCGTCCCGAGACCAGCAAAGGTGCAGACCAGCAGCAGCCAGGGCTCGGTGCCGAGCCAGTCGTCGAGGTAGTAGCCGAGGACGAGGCCGCCGATCACGGCGCTGGAGAACTCGAGCCCGAGAGCGGTCATCTGGACGGCGAGCCGGCGGCGGGCGTGGGTGTCTGGCGGTGGCTCGGGTTCGGTGCTCACGATCGCAGCGCAGCGCGCACCGCCTCGACGATCTTCGCGATCTCCTCCGGCCCGTGCGCGAGCGAGATGAACCACGCCTCGTACTGTGACGGAGGCAGGTTCACACCCTGCTCGATCATCGCCCGAAAAAACCGTGCGAACGCACCGGTGTCGGCGCGGCTCGCGTCCGCGAAGCTCTCGACGCGCGTGAGCCCGAAGAAGAGCGTGAGGAGTGATCCGACCCTCTGCACACACGCGGTGACTCCTGTCTCCGCGATCGCCGCGACGACGCCAGTCTCGATCTCCGCGGCTGTCTCGTCGAGCTGGCGGTATGCATCGGGCGTCAGAAGCCGGAGCGTCGCGAGCCCCGCGCTGCACGCGATCGGATTCCCGGACAGGGTCCCCGCTTGGTACACGGGCCCGAGCGGTGCGAGCAGATCCATCAGTTCGGCCCGTCCGCCGACCGCGCCGACGGGAAGTCCGCCACCGATGATCTTGCCGAGACAGGTGATGTCCGGCTGAACGCCGTATCGCTCCTGTGCCCCCCCAGGCGCAACGCGAAAGCCGCTGATCACCTCGTCGAAGATGAGAAGAGCGCCGGCGTCGCGCGTGAGCTCGCGGACGCGTGCGAGGTAGCCGTCGTGCGGCGGAACGACGCCCATGTTCGCGGCGATCGGCTCGAGAATCACTGCGGCCGTGGGCGGCGACGACGCCAGCGTTCTGGCCAGCGCGTCGATGTCGTTGTATTCCACCACGCTCGTGAGACGCGACACCTCGTCCGGCACCCCCGCGCTGTCGGGAATACCGAAGGTCGCAGCACCGGAGCCCGCACGCACCAGGAGGTGGTCGCTGTGCCCGTGATAGCAGCCCGCGAACTTGACGATGCGGCTTCGTCCCGTCGCTGCGCGCGCGATCCGGATCGCAGTCATGGTTGCTTCCGTGCCCGACGTGACGAGACGCACCTTCTCGATCGACGGGACGGACGCAACGATTCTCTCCGCAAGGTCGACTTCGATCTCGGTAGGCGCGCCGAAGCCGGTACCGCGGTCGATTGCGTCGCGGATCGCGCGAAGAACGTCGTCGTGCGCGTGCCCCGCGACGAGCGGACCCCACGCGCACACGAGGTCGACGTACCGATTGCCCTCGACATCCCAGAGATACGCGCCTCGCGCGCGATTCACGAAGCAGGGATTGCCTCCGACTGCTTTCCACGCGCGAACCGGGCTGTTTACGCCGCCGGGAATGACGTTCGCTGCGCGTGCGGCCAGTTTTGACGACGAGTTCTGCAAGTTGCGATGCACAAATGGGAAACGACCGAGGTCCGGCTACCAACGTGTCCTCGGATGGTCAAGGTCGGACGGGTGCCAAGAATTTTCCGGAGGAAAATCCGACCCATCGACATCGCGTCCGCTTTTCTTCTTGCAAGGCTGGATTCGCCGACGCTAGAACCGCGCCCTCGCGCTCACGGGAGTGCGAACTTCTCTCGGTTTCCACGACTTCGCGAGTGGTAGTTCGACCAGGCCGCACCCGCCGGAGCATTTCCCGGAGGGAGGTCGACGGAGCGTATCGTGCCGTGAATCGAGCGTCGCGGGGGGCGACGCAAATCGTGGATAATGCGAGGGAATCCCGCGTTGCCCACACCTGTGAATAGAGCTGTGCATAAGCCGGATCGGGGGGTCGAGCAGCATGAGGAGCTGGCAGCACGCGCAGAGGGAGCTTCGCGAGTCGCTGGGCAACGGGACGTACGAGACCTGGATCAAGCCCTTGCGGGTGGCGTCGATCGCCGACGGACGTGTGTTCCTCGACGCCCCGAGTAAATTTTTTCGTGACTGGGTGGAACGGCGTCATCTCACGGCTTTGCGCGCGGCGCTGTGTGACGAGACCGACACATCGCCCGAGATCGTGCTGCAGGTGAGCAAAGGCGCGCAGGGAGAGCTCTTCGCACCGGAGGAGCCGCCCGAGACGCCGGCGAAGGAGAGCAAGCCGACGGTCGCCGCACGACTCGCGCAGCTCGTTCCGCGCTACACCTTCGAGAACTTCGTCGTCGGACCGAGCAACCAGCTCGCCCACGCCGCGGCACGCGCGATCGCGAACAACCCCGGGGCGGTCTACAACCCCGTATTCATCTACGGCACGACCGGCGTCGGCAAGACGCACCTGGTGAACGCAATCGGTCACGCCGTTCTCGAGAAGAACGCGTCGGCGAAGATCGTCTATCTCTCGAGCGAGGCCTTCGTCAACGAGCTGATCTCGTGCCTGCGACACCAGCGGATGGAGGAGTTCAAGAAGCGTTTCCGCAAGGTCGACGTGCTGATCGTCGACGACGTGCAGTTCCTCGCCGGCCGCGAGCGCACGCAGGAAGAATTCTTTCACACGTTCAACACTCTCCACGAGGCGCGCCGCCAGATTGTCCTCACCTCCGACAAGTTCCCGAAGGACATCCCGGACCTCGAAGAGCGCCTTCGGAATCGCTTCGAGTGGGGATTGACGGTCGACATCCAGGCTCCCGACACCGAGACGCGCCTCGCGATCATCCAGCAGAAGGCCGAGGCCGAGGGATATTCGATCTCGCCCGACGTGGCGGCCTACATCGCCGAGGAGATGGTCAGCAACGTCCGCGAGCTCGAAGGCGCGCTGACGCGCCTCGGAGCGCACGCATCGCTGTCACACAGCGTGGTCACGCTCGACTTCGCGAAGGATGTCTTGCGCCCGCTGCTCTCCCACCGCATCAAGGAGCCCTCGATCGAGGACGTCCAGCGCACCGTTTGTGAGCACTTCGGGCTGACGATCGCGGAGCTCAAGTCGAAGCGGCGCACCCAGAACCTGGTCGTTCCCCGCCAGATCGCGATGTTCCTCTCGCGCAAGCTCGTGAGCGCCTCCTTCCCCGTGATCGGCGAACAGTTCGGTGGCCGCGATCACTCCACGGTGATCCACGCGCAGACGACGATCAACCAACGCCAGGCCGCGGACCCCAACCTCCGCGCCACGATCGAGCGCCTGGAGCGCAGCGTCACCACCCGAAAGCCCTCTTGAGGGCATCCCGGACAAGCTGTGCGGGACCTGTGGAGATCCTGCCGTCTCGCTGCGGACGTTTCGCCATGCGCGTCACCGACGGCGTGACCGGGGATGCATACCCACGAGTTGCCGACATTCGATTCTCTCGTCGGGCAGCAGACTTGACCAGCTTATCCCCGTTCTCCACAACACCTACTGCTGCTGGTCTTCAAATGGTCTCTCTAAGAGAAGATCGAGAGCGGCCGGAGATTGAGTGGATGCGGGTTCGGACGAGCGCGGCGCGACGCCGGGAGTAGGGTGATGGAGTTCTCGATCGACCGTGGTGAGTTCCTGCAGAGTCTGGCTCCGACCCAAGGTGTGGTCGAGAGGCGGAACACGTTGCCGATTCTCGCCAACGTCCTGCTGGAAGCAAAGAAGGATCTCTCGGTCGCCGCTACCGACCTCGAGGTGCACATCCGCCGGCACTGCATCGCAAAGGTGAAGCGAGAGGGGGCGGCGACGGTCGGCGCGCGCAAGCTGCACGAACTCGTGCGTGAGCTGAAACCGGGCGAGATCACGATCCGCGCGCTCGAGAACCAGTTCCTCGAGGTCGTGTCGGGCCGCTCGCGCGTCAAGCTGGTAGGCCTTCCGGCCACTGACTTCCCGGCCTTCCCGCACGGCGACGCGAAGGAGAAGGCGACGTTCACGCTACCCGCCGAGACGCTCGCGACGATGATCGACCGCACGCTGTTCGCGGTATCGACCGACGAGACTCGTGCCCACCTGGGGGGAATCTACCTCACCTCGAACAGCGACGCGCTGCGCTTCGTCGGTACCGACGGACACCGCCTCGCGCTCGTCGATCAGGCCGTCAAGGAGGCCCAGCCGATCGAGAAGGGGATCATCCTGCCGAGGAAGGGTCTCGCCGAGCTGCGACGCCTCCTCGATGGAGCCGAGGGCAACGTCGAGGCCACCGTCAGCCCCAACGCGCTGCGCGTCCAGCAGGGCTCCGTCGAGCTCGTGATGCGCCTCATCGACGGTGAGTTTCCGAACTACGAGCAGGTGATCCCGAAGGCGCTGAAGTCGAAGGTCGTCGTCGACAAGAACGAGCTGCTGTCGGCGTTGCGCCGGGTTTCGGTCGTGGCGAGCGATCGCGCGCGTGGCGTGAAGCTGCTGATCGGCGAGGGCCAACTCACGATCTCTGCGAGCAGCCCGGACTTCGGAGAAGCGAGCGAGGAGATCGAGGTCGCGTACTCGGGTGAGTCGCTGAGCGTCGGCTTCAACTCACGCTACTTGACCGACGTTCTCGCGGTGCTGCCCGATGAGCAGCGTGTGGAGATCGGCCTGATCGACGACGCTAGCCCTGGAGTCATCCGCGCCGAGGACGACGATTCCTACAGCTACGTCGTCATGCCGATGCGTCTCTGAACACGCCGCACGCGGCTCCTTCTCCCGAGTTCCCGGGCGGCCCGTCCGGGGTCGCTTCCCTGCTTCTCGTGAGCTTTCGCGGACTGCTCTGGTCTGCTAAGAAGGTGCGTTGTCCGCGTGTCTTTAAGTTGTTGATTTGATTATGGAATCTTCGGAAGCGCCGAGCGCTGCTCCGGGTGCGTACGGCGCCGAGCAGATCAAGGTCCTCGAAGGGCTCGAGGCCGTCCGGAAACGTCCCGGAATGTACATCGGCGACACCGCCGAGCGGGGTTTGCACCACCTCGTCTACGAGATCGTCGACAACTCGGTCGACGAGGCTCTCGCAGGCTACTGCGAGAACGTCTCGGTCACCATCCACGTCGACGGCGCGGTCACCGTGGTCGACGACGGCCGCGGTATCCCGGTCGGCATCCACCCGACCGAGGGCGTCTCCGCCGCGGAGGTGGTACTCACCAAGCTGCACGCCGGCGGCAAGTTCGACAAGGACTCTTACAAGGTTTCGGGCGGTCTTCACGGAGTCGGGATCTCCGTGGTCAACGCACTATCCGAGTCTCTCGAGATCGAGATCTGGCGCGATGGGATCGTGCACTTCCAGCGCTACCACCGCGGCAGCCCGGACGCTCCCCTCGCCAAGCTGGGAACCACGGAGAAGCGTGGCACCCAGGTCACCTTCAAACCCGATCCGCTGATCTTCCCGTCGACGGAGTTCAGCTTCGAGGTGCTCTCGCAGCGCTTGCGCGAGCTCGCATTCCTGAACCGAGGTCTGCGCATCTCGATCGAGGACAAGCGCAGCGGACGCGAGCACGGGTTCCACTATCCGGGTGGCATCGCATCGTTCGTCGAGCACCTGAACTCGACCAAGACGCCCGTACACGGCGACGTGATCTACGTTTCCGGTGAACGTGAAGGCGTCACGATCGAAGTCGCCATGCAGTGGAACGACGGCTACTCGGAGACGATCTACTCGTTCGCGAACAACATCAACACGCACGAGGGCGGTACCCATCTGTCCGGATTCCGCTCCGCGCTCACCCGCACCGTCAACGTCTACGCGGTACGCAGCGGCGTGCTGAAGAAGGAAGGCGAGACGCTCGAGGGCGACGACGTCCGCGAAGGTCTCACCGCGGTGATCGCGGTCAAGGTGCCCGAGCCGCAGTTCGAGGGTCAGACCAAGACCAAGCTCGGCAACAGCGAGGTCAAGGGTTTCGTCGAGAACCTCGTGAACGAGCGGCTGGGTAGCTACCTCGAAGAGCATCCTGCCGAAGCAAAGAAGATCGCGGGGAAGTGCGTCGAGGCGGCACGCGTGCGCGAGGCGACGCGCAAGGCGAAGGATCTCGCGCGTCGCAAGGGTGCGCTCGACTCGGGCTCCCTGCCCGGCAAGCTCGCAGACTGCCAGGAGCGCGACCCCAAGCTCTCCGAGCTGTTCATCGTCGAGGGCGACTCCGCGGGTGGCTCCGCCAAGCAGGGCCGCGACCGGCGCAACCAGGCGATCCTGCCGCTTCGCGGCAAGATCCTGAACGTCGAGAAGGCACGCTTCGACAAGATGCTGTCGTCGCAGGAGATTCGCCTCCTGATCACCGCGCTCGGCATGGGCGTCGGCAAGGAAGATCGCGACCTCGCGAAGCTTCGCTATCACACGCTGGTGATCATGACCGACGCCGACGTCGACGGGAGTCACATCCGCACGCTGTTGCTGACGTTCTTCTACCGGCAGTATCCCGAGCTGATCGAGAACGGCCACGTGCTGATCGCGCAGCCGCCGCTCTACAAGGTGAAGAAGGGCAAGGACGAGCGCTACCTGAAGGACGACGCGGCGCTCGAGGATCACCTGATCCAGATCGGCAGCGACCAGGTGCAGGTCGTCGGCTCGGGTGGCGGTGTTCCGCTCGCGGGAGAGACGCTCGCCAACGTGCTGCGCCGTTTCTCGCACCTCGACCGAGTCCTCGACGTGATCGAGCGCGGTCGCCGCAAGCGAGAGGTCGTTCTCGCCGCCGTGCGTGAGGACAGACTGATTCCCGAGGCGTTCCGGGACCCGTCGCTTCTCGCCGAGATCGCTTCTTCGCTCGAGGCGTCGCTCGCGGACAGCGCCCGGCTGGCGCCGGTGAAGGTCTCGATCGAGCAGAGCGGCCACGAGGTTCCGACCATCGTCGTCGAGACGCAACGCGAGACGACCCGTGAGCAGACGCACCTCACGCTCGAGTTCTGTGCCTCGCCGGAGTTCGAAGAGGCCCGGCGGCTCGCGAGCAACCTGGCAGACGCAGGTCGGCCGCCGTTCGCCGTGGTGTCGGGCGACGTCCGTATCGAGACGCCGAGCCTCCCCGCCGCCGTCCGTCACATCATGGCGAGCGCGCGGAAAGGGCTCGAGATCCAGCGCTACAAGGGGCTCGGCGAGATGAACCCCGAGCAGCTCTGGGCGACGACCATGAACCCCGACACCCGCACGCTGCTGCAGGTGAAGGTCGAGGACCTGCCCGAGGCAGACCTGATCTTCTCGATGCTCATGGGTGATGCGGTCGAGCCGCGGCGCAAGTTCATCGAAGACCACGCGCTCAGCGTCAAGAACCTCGACATCTAGAGGATGATCGGGGCACGAAACAATCGCGCGTGCAGCGCGCGGCCGAGCGAAGCGAGCGCGGGGAGTGAGGCTCGGCGCGGCTTCGCCGCGTGGAGCGAGAGGGCTTCTACCCTCTCGTTGGGATGACCCGGCATGTCGACGCGCGTACTGGTCAGCATCGAAGACGAGATGCGTCAGTCCTACATGGACTACGCGATGAGCGTCATCGTCGGGCGCGCTCTGCCCGACGCTCGAGACGGTCTGAAGCCGGTCCATCGTCGCGTGCTCTACGCGATGAACGAGCTCGGCGTCGACTGGAACCGACCGTACAAGAAGTGCGCGCGCATCGTCGGCGACGTCATCGGCAAGTACCACCCGCACGGCGACACCGCGGCATACGACACCCTGGTGCGCATGGCCCAGGACTTCTCGCTGCGCTACCCGCTGGTCGACGGGCAGGGGAACTTCGGCTCCGTCGACGGCGATACCGCGGCGGCGATGCGATACACCGAGGCGCGGCTCGCGCGTATCGCATCCGAGCTGCTCGCCGACATCGACCGTGAGACCGTCGACTTCGTCTCCAACTACGACGACTCCGAGCGCGAGCCCGGAGTCCTGCCGGCGAAGATCCCGAACCTGCTGCTGAACGGCGCTTCGGGAATCGCCGTCGGCATGGCGACCAACATTCCACCGCACAATCTGCGCGAGATCGTCGACGGCTGCGTGGCGCTGCTCGAGAACCCGAACCTGACCTCTCTCGAGCTGATGCGCCACATTCCGGGTCCCGACTTCCCGACTGGCGCGTTCATCTGCGGCAGCGGACCGATCCGCGATGCCTACACGACCGGTCGCGGCATCCTCCAGATGCGCGCAAGCGCCGAGATCGAGGAGGATGCAAGGACCGGCCGCGAGACGATCGTCGTCGACGCGATCCCCTATCAGGTGAACAAGGCACGCCTGATCGAGCGCATCGCCGAGCTGGTCAACGAGAAGAAGATCGAGGGCATCTCCGACCTGCGCGACGAGTCGGACCGACACGGCATGCGGATCGTGATCGAGCTCAAGCGCGATGCGGTGAGCCAGGTCGTCCTGAACCAGCTCTTCAAGCTCACGCAGCTGCAGGAGTCGTTCGGCGTCAACTTGCTGGCGATCGTCGAAGGCCGGCCGAAGCTGCTCACGCTGCGCGATGCGTTACAGGTCTTCCTCGACCACCGGCGCGAGGTCGTCACTCGCCGCACGATCTACGACCTGCGCAAGGCCGAGGAGCGTTTGCACATCCTCGAAGGCCTCAGGATCGCGCTCGAGAATCTGGACGCCGTGATCGCCCTGATCCGTGCAGCCGCGAGCCCGGCCGAGGCGAAAAGCGGCCTGTGCTCGAGCTTCGGGCTGTCCGAGGTGCAGGCCCAGGCGATCCTGGACATGCGGTTGCAGCGGCTCACGAACCTCGAGCGTGACAAGATCCTCGAGGAGCACCGCGAGGTGACCGCGCTGATCGCACGCCTCAAGGAGATTCTCTCGGACCGCTCCGAAGTGGACGAGATCATCGCTGGCGAGCTCGGCGAGGTACGCGACAAGTACGGCGACGACCGTCGGACGACCATCGTCGAGGGCGCCGACGACATCTCCATCGAGGACCTGATTCCGCGCGAGGACGTCGTCGTGACGGTGTCGCACGCCGGCTACATCAAGCGCATCCCTGCGAGCGAGTACCGGGCGCAGCGTCGCGGCGGGCGCGGCAAGGTCGGTGCGACCGCGCGCGAAGAAGACTTCATCGAGAACATCTTCGTCGCCTCGACGCACGACACGATCCTCTTCTTCACGAGCCTCGGTCGCGTTCACTGGCGCAAGGTGCACGAGATCCCGCAGGGTTCGCGCACGGCACGCGGCAAGGCGATCGTGAACCTTCTACAACTCGGTCCGGACGAGCAGATCACTGCGTTCCTGCCCGTGGTGCGCTTCGAGGAGGGCCGCCACGTCTTCTTCGCGACGCAGCGGGGCACCGTGAAAAAGACGGAGCTGATGGCGTACGCAAACCGTCGCGCTGCAGGCATCGTCGCAATCGGCCTCGACGACGGAGACCACCTGATCGGGGTGCGGCTGGTCGAGTCGGGCCAGGAGATCCTGCTCTCCACGCGTAACGGCAAGGCGATCCGCTTCGCGGAATCCGACGTGCGCTCGATGGGCCGCGGTGCCGGTGGCGTGCGTGGCATCTCGCTCGAGGACGACGATCAGGTCGTGGCGGTGGACATCCTGTCGCCCGGTGCGATGATCCTCGCCGTCTCCGAGCGTGGCCAGGGGAAGTGCACCGAGCTCGACGAGTACCGCATCACCGGACGCGGCGGGAAGGGCATCTTCACCATGAAGGTGACCGACAAGACCGGTCCCGTCATGGGCGTCGCGCAGGTGTTTGCCGACGAAGAGGTGATGCTCGTCACCGACCGAGGACGCCTGATCCGCATCCGGGTGAACGACATCCGCGTAGTCGGCCGCAACACGCAGGGCGTCAAGCTGCTCGACGTCGACGAGGGTGAGCGTGTGGTGAGTCTCGCGCGCGTGGTCGAGACGGAGAATGGCGACGCGGGGACGCCGGTCACGGAGTCGGCCAGCGAGGTTCCCGGCGACGAGCCGACCGAGTAACGACCGCTTCGCTCAGGTGGCGAGCGTCGTCCGGGCGGCCATGCGCTGGGGCACCGAGAAGAACTCGCGTCCCACCGACCGCGCGCCGTCGAGATCGACGACGTTGGTCATGCGTCGCCACAGCTCGTGTCCGAAATCGAGCCAGCGGCCGCCCCAGTGCGCGAAGAATTTGAGGCGCTTGATCGCGTCGGCGGTTTGGAACTCGCGCTCGCAGACGCCGATGAACGCATCGAGGGCGAGCGCGTACTCGGCTCCCTCGCCCCAGCCGTCGGCGGGGGCCGCGTCGGCCTCGCGACCGGACGGAGGGGGCAGGGACAGCGCCTGCGCGATCTGCCAGAAGATCCACGGCCGCGCGGCTGCGGCGCGGCCGATCATCACCCCGTCGCAGCCGGTCTCGCGCAGCAGCGCGAGCGCGTCGTCGGCCGTCTGCACGTCGCCGTTGCCGATCACCGGGATTGCCACGGCGTCGCGCACGCGCGCGATGTACTCCCAGCGCGGCTGCCCGCGACGCTGCTGCGAGGCGATCCGGGGATGGATCGTGAGCCACGCGGCACCCGCCTCCTCCAGCATGCGCGCGAAGTCGATCAGGTACTCGGGATCGTCCGAGAGCCCGGTACGCATCTTGACCGAGACCGGCCAGCGCGAGTGGCGCACGGTCGTGCGCACCACGTCCTCCGCGTAGCGCGGATCGCCCATCAGGGCGACGCCCCAGTTGTGCTTGAGCGCCTTCGTCACCGGGCAGCCCATGTTGATGTCGATCGCCGCCGGTCGCATTCCTTCGAGCTTGCGCAGCGAAGCGTCGATGAAGCGCTCTTCGTTGGCGAGGAGCTGCGGCACGAGCGGCTCGTCGGCGACGAACGCGGTCTCCGGGCGATCGCCGATCCGCTCGGTCGGGAGCCGTCGCGACGACAGCATCTCGGTGAAGAGCAGTGTCCGGCGGCCCGCCGGCACGTAGCGCGCGACCGTCTGGCGTAGCGCCACGTGCGACAGGCCGACCATCGGGGCCAAGAAGCAGGGGAAGTCGACCGACACCCCACGGGAGCGCAGGGCTCTCCACCGCTCGAGATCGATCACTGTTGCCACGACCGCTTCTCTAGCGATCGACCGCGCGGCGGCCTAGTCGTCGGGCGTCTTGCTCCCGGCTGGTCGCGACGAGTTTCGCGCGCCCGGCTGGCGCAGCTTGCGGAGCGAAGAATCGCTCTCGCGGCGCGCGAGGGCAGCGCGGTTCTTCCGCGCGGTCTCCTCGTTGCGACGTAAGTCGCGAACCTTGTCGGTCAAGGAGTCGCGGATCTTCCCCGTGCCGGGCTCGTAGCGACTCGAGCGCACGACAGGGTTGTACGGGTCGATCGACGGATCCATCGCCTGCGAGGCGAGCGAGCGCTTCATCGGATCGAAGACGCGCCGGTCGAAAGAAGTCTTGGGTAGGCGCCCGAAGGTCATGCCACGATCCGGGTCGAGGTCGACGTCGGGCGGCAGGCTTCCCGAGCCGGCATACGCGGGTGATGTCGCCGCGACGGCGATCAGCAGGGCCAGCAAAAAGAGCTCGAGTCTGTGGAGCATGTAAGCGGAGAAAGCGCGCAAGCGACGTGCCGAGCGAGGTCAGAAACTGCCAGGGGGCTGCGAGAGGTTCCCTCTGCAGCAACGCCGCATCGTGCGCTCGTGCACGATGTGCATCGCTTCGCATAGATGGTGCCGCTCGGCGATGCAACCGCCATCAGATGCCGCTACGGGCCTCACCCTGACTCCTCGCGGGCCGAGCCCCGGTACAACCGAGCGGTTTGAAACCGCTGGAGCCGGCGGGCACAGTCGAGCCATGCTCTACGCCGCGAGTGCCGTCTCGGCGAGCGCGGATCCGCACGTCGCGGTGCGTGATCTCACCCGAGGCCTCGCCCGCCTCGGTCCCGGTCCCGCAGCAGCCGCGATGTTCTTTGCGACCGGGAGCCACGGGCCGGTATACGCGCGGATCGAGCACGCGGTCCGCGCGGCGGTTCCGTCGGGCGCGGTGGTCGGCTGCAGCGCGTCCGGCGTCCTCTCGCGAGCCGGAGAGAGCGAGCACGGACCGGGCGTGGCGGTCCTCGCCCTGCGTGGCGACTTCGAGGTGCAGCGCTTCTTCGTGCCGTCGCTGCGTGGCCGAGCCGACGAGGTCGGGCGAGAGATCGGGCGTGTGGTCGGGCAGGTCTCGCGTCAGCCGAGGACGGTTCTTTTGCTTGCCGACAGCTACAACCTCGCGCCCGACGAGCTTCTCGCCGCGATCGAGAACGTCGCGCCGGGCGTGGTGGTGCTCGGTGCGGGCGCCTCCGAGGACGGCTCGCTCGGTGAGACGACGGTGGTTGGCCGCGCGGCGGCGTCGAGCAACGCGGTGACGGGCCTCGTTCTGGGCGGTGTCCACGTGCGGTGCGCGGTCGCGCAAAGCGCGGTCCCGGTCGGCCGCTGGTTCGACGTCACGCGGGCCGAGTCGAACCGCGTGCTGAGGCTCGACGGCCAGCCGGCGCTCGACGTCTATCTCGAGGTGCTCCCGTCGCTTCTGCGCGAGGATCTGCGCGAGGCGCTCCGTCGCACACGCATCGCCTTGCGGACGGTCGCCGACGTCTCCGGCGGAGACGAGACGTCCGCGTACGTCGTGCGTTCGATGCTCGGTGCCGACCCGGACACCGGCGCGCTGCTCGTGGGCGACGAGGTGCTCCCCGGGATGCGACTCGCGATCGCGGTACGTGACGGGAATGCGGCTCGCCGGGAGCTCGCGCGCGCGATCGATGGTTTCTCGCACGGACCCGAGCTTGCGGGTGCCCTGTACTTCGACGGCGTCGAGCGCGGCGAGAGCTTGTATGGCATACCGGATCTCGACACCGCGTACCTGGGCAGCGTTCTCGGGAGCGTCGAGCTGGCAGGCTTCTTCTCCGGCATGGAGATCGCCCCGCTGGCGGGCCGCAACCGCTTCCACCAGGCGTCGGGGGTACTGGTAGGATTCTCCGCCAGCTGAACGAATCGACGAAAAGGAGTCGCCCGTGCGCGTGGTCGCGGTTCCCGTCCTGCAGGACAACTACAGCTACCTCATCATCGACGAGGACGAGCGCGTCGCGGGAGTGGTCGATGTCTCCGAGGTCGAGCCGGTGCTCGAGGCCGCGCGCGCCGAGGGGGTTACCATCACCACCGTCCTGTCGACGCACCACCACTTCGACCACGTCGGCGGCAACGAGGAGATCGCGAGCCGCATCCCGGTGCGTGTCTTCGGCAACGCGGACGACGCCGAGCGCATCCCGCGCCTGACCGACGGCGTGCGCGAGGGCGACACGGTGCGCTTCGGCCGCCTCTCGGCGCAGGTGCTCTTCATCCCGGCACACACGAGCGGTCACATCGCCTACCACTTCGCGCGCGAGCGCTCCGTGTTCACGGGCGACACCCTGTTCGCCGCCGGATGCGGACGCCTCTTCGAGGGTGACCCGGCGCAGATGATGAACTCGCTCGCCAAGCTGAACGCGCTGCCCGAGGACACCAAGGTCTACTGCGGGCACGAGTACACGGTGAAGAACCTCGAGTTCGCGAAGGCTCTCGAGCCCTCGAATGCGGCGATCGCCGACAAGCTGGAGTGGGCCCGCTCGCGCCGCGCACAGGGTCAGCCGACCGTTCCCAGTACCATCGCCTCCGAGCGTGCGACGAATCCATTCCTGCGCACCGGGAGCGCGGAGCTGCGCGACTCTGTGCGCCGGCAGATAGCGTCCGTCGGCGACGACGACGTGCTGATCTTCGGCGGTACGCGCAAGCTTAAGGACGAGTTCTGAAGCGCGTTACCGCCGAACACGCGATCGCCGCCATCCCGCCTGGAGCGCGCGTCGTTCTGCCACATGGTGGCATCGAGCCGCGCGCTCTCTACGACGCGCTGGCGTCGTCGCCCGGCCATCCTGAGGCGCCGCCGACGCTCTATACGGGCCTTCAGTTCGGCGACTACGGCTTTCTCGGCCCGGGGCTCTCGGGTGCAGCGGCCGATGTGGGGGGCCTCGGCCCGGGATACCGCTTCGTTACCTGGCAGGTCGGTCCGAGCATCCGCCGCCTCGCGCGCGACGGCCGGGTCGGCGTCCTGCCGCTGCGTTTTCGCGACATCCCGCGCGTGTTCGGCCCGGGCGGACGGCTCGCGGCGGACGTCGCGGTGATCCAGTGCGCACCGCCGCGGGACGGCCGGGTGAACCTGGGGGTCTCGTGCTCGATCTTCCCGAGCGTGATCGCGGCCGCACGCCTGGTCATCGCCGAGATCCACCCCGACATGCCGCGCACCGCGGGTGAGACCGACATCCCGGTCGACCGCATCGATCTCGCAGTCGACGCAGTAGCACCGCTCGGGACGCTCGCCCGTGCTGAGCCCGACGCAGTCGACGAGCAGATCGTCGCGCGCGTGCAGAATCTCCTGCCGGAGAACGCGTGGGTGCAGCTCGGCGTCGGCGCGATTCCGGACGCGATCCTTGCGCGCCTGCACGAGCACCGTGGCGTGAGCCTCCACTCGGGCATGCTCACCGACGCGCTCGGGGACTTCCTCGACGCTGCGCGGCCGGAGACGCGCGTCGTGACGGGCGAGGTCGAGGGTTCGCATGCGCTCTATGCGCGCGTCGGTGGCGATCCGCGGGTCGTCTTCTTGCCCACGACGGTGATCCACGACGTGCCGCACATGGCGAAGCTCGAGCGCTTGGTGTCGATCAACTCGGCGATCGAGGTCGACCTCGACGGGCAAGTGAACGGCGAGACGATCGACGGAGCGCAGGTGAGCGGCGTCGGCGGCAGCCTCGATTTCGTCGAGGCCGCGCGATACTCGCCGGGCGGCCGTTCGATCGTCGCGCTGCGTTCCACGGCGAAGGATCGTTCGCGCATCGTCGACCGGCTATCCACCGGCACCGCCGTGACGATTCCGCGTCACGCAGTCGACGTCGTCGTGACGGAGCACGGCGTCGCGGAGCTGTACGCACTCGATCTGGCCGAGCGCGCCGAGGCGCTGATCGAGATCGCCGACCCCGCGGTACGCAGCGACCTTCGGGCGCAGGCACGGGAGCGGAGAGCGCGGCGCGCGAGCTGAGCGCGGCGTCCTGGGCGGGGCGCGCGCCTCGCGGGGAGAGACGAGTCGATGGCCGAGATCGAGGTGACCGAGAACGGCGGGATCTGCACCATCCTGCTGAACCGCCCGGAGCGACGGAACGCGCTCACGATCCAGATGATGTCCGACCTCGGCGCGCACCTCGCGCGCATCGCCGCCGACGAGCGGATCCGCGTCGTGATCCTCACCGGCGCCGGCAGGGTGTTCTGTTCCGGTCTCGACCTCGCGGCGATGGGCGCATCCCCGACCGAGCCCGCGCTCGAGGCGGCTCTGGTGGACGAAGTGCTGCTGCCGCTCGAGCGGCTGCCGCAGCCAACGATTGCCGCAATGAACGGCGACGGACTCGCCGGCGGCTGCGAGCTGGCGCTGCACTGCGACGTGCGCCTCGCAACCGCGGAGACGCGGCTCGGTATGCCGGTCGCGCGGATCGGCATCGTCGTGCCGTATCCCCTCATCCTGAAGCTGCTCGATACGGTCGGCAGCGCGATCACGAGCGAGCTGCTGTTCACCGCCGAGCCGCTCTCGGCCGCGAGAGCGCTCGAGCTGGCGATGGTAAACCGCGTCGTCGGCGCGGACGAGCTGATCCCTGCGGCGCGGCGCATGGCCGAGACGATGGCGGCCAACGCACCCCTGTCGCTGCGCGCCATGAAGCAGGCGATCCTCGCCGGCCGCGCACAGCGCGCGTTCGACCCACCGGCAGACGTCCGAGCCGCGGCCGAGCGCGCGCGGACGAGCGAGGACGCGCGCGAGGGCATCCTGGCAATCAACGAGAAGCGCAAGCCGGCGTTCCGCGGCCGTTGACGGTTGCTCAGGAGCGCAAGCTCGCCGCGAGCGCTTCGGGGTCGGTGATCGGAGCCGAGCAGGTGAAGTCGCGGCAGACGTAGGCCGCTGCAGCACCGGCCAGCGGAGGTTTGTCGCGCAGCACGTCGGGCAGCGTGGCGTCGCTCGACGACGATTCGGCGAAAAGAACCGATTTGTTCGGTACGTACACGGAGTGCGCGGCGCGCAGCAGGCTCTCGGTGTCGCCGGAGCCGCGAGCACCGGCGACCACCACCTCGAGCGGCCCGCGAAGGTAGTCGTCGAGCACACCGAGCAGGTAGGCGGTGCCGAAGGGTTGCTTCTCCATCTGCGCCCCGAAGAGACGCAGCGCGCGCTCCGCGGTCGCGCGCAGGGTGTCGTCGCCGTCTAGGTGCGCGAGGCGCAAGAGGCTCTCGATCGCGACCGCATTGCCCGACGGGAGCGAGCCGTCGAAGATGGCCTTCGGGCGGTCGACCAAACGCTCGTGATCCTTCGCGGTGAAGAAGAAGCCACCGTGCTCGGCGTCCGCGAAGTCGGACACCAGGATCTCCCCGAGGCGACGCGCCGCGGTGAGGTGACGAGCGTCGCCGGTCGCCTCGAAGAGGTCGAGCCGTGCCGCGGTGAGGAACGCGTGGTCGTCGAGGTAGGCAGCGTAGCGCGCGCGGTCGTCCTTCCACGTGCGCAGCAGGCGTGCGTCGGGAAGCGTCAGGTGCCGTTCGACGAATGCGGCCGCCCGCTCCGCCACCTCGAGTCGGTGCGGGTCGGCGAGCACGGCCGCCCCGCGGACGAAGGCGCGGATCGCGAGCGCGTTCCAGCTCGTGAGGATCTTGTCGTCGAGTCCTGGCTGCGGACGCTTCGCGCGCGCCGCGAGGAGCTTGCTACGCGCGCGCGACAGGATCGCGTCGAAATCGCCGCGGTCGCGACGAAGGAGACGTGCGAGCTCGTCGCGCGACATCCCGACGTGCAGGATCGACTTCCGCTCGGTGTGTCCCGGCTCGGCAAAGTTCCCGAGCTCGTCGACCTGGTAGTAGCGGCAGAAGACCTCCGCTTCGTCCTGGTCGAGTAGGCGCAGGATCTCCTCGAGACGCCAGAGGTAGGTGAGCCCCTCCTCGCCCTCGGTGTCGGCGTCCTGCGTCGAGTAGAAGCCGCCCTCGGGGTGCGTCATCTCGCGTTGCAGGTAGTCGAGGGATTCGATCGCCACCTGGCGGTAGGTCGGGTCGCCGATCGCGACCCAGGCGTCGAGGTACAGCGGCACCAGCTGCACGTTGTCGTACAGCATCTTCTCGAAGTGCGGCACGAGCCACCTGGCGTCGACCGAGTAGCGATGGAAGCCACCGCCGAGGTGGTCGTAGATCCCGCCCCGAGCCATCCCCGTCAGTGCACGGCTCACGGCATCGAGCAGCTCGGGCCGGCCGGTTGCCTGCCAGCGGCGCAGGAAGAGCGCGATCACCGGGACGTTGGGGAACTTCGGCGCGTCGCCGACGCCGCCGTGCTCCGGATCGCAGTGCTGCAGCAGTCTCTCGGCTCCGCGCGCCACCGTATCGGTGTGCAGGGCGTCGGGCTTGGGCTCGAAGATCGACATCCGCGCGAGGCCGTCCCGGAGCTGCGCGGTCGACCGGGCGACGTCGTCGCGCTGCTCGCGGTACGCGCGCGCGATCCCCTCGAGGACCCGCGGAAACCCGGGCCGACCGTAGCGATCCTCGGGAGGGAAGTACGTTCCGCCGAAGAACGGCTCCCCGGCCGGCGTCAAGAATACGGTCAGCGGCCAACCGCCCGATCCGGTCAGCATCTGCACCGCGTTCATGTAGATCGTGTCGAGGTCGGGCCTCTCCTCGCGGTCGACCTTGACGTTGACGAACAGCTCGTTCATCAGCGCCGCGATGGAGGGGTCCTCGAACGACTCGCGCTCCATCACGTGACACCAGTGGCACGCCGAGTAGCCGATCGAGAGCAGGATGGGCCGATCCTCGCGCCGTGCTCGCTCGAGCGCCTCCTCTCCCCACGGGTACCAGTCGACCGGGTTGAACCGGTGCTGCTGCAGGTACGGGCTGGATTCGCCGGCGAGCCGGTTGGCGCGTTCGCTCATGCGCCGACGTTATCGGGAAGCGGGCATCGCCGCGACGGCTGCCCCCCCGGCTTCGGCTCAGCGACTGGCGGCCGGCTCCAGAGACGCCGCGAGGACGAGCGCGTTGAACAGCAGATCCCAGCGCCCGCCGCGTGCGTACCCGTCGAGGTCTTCCTCGGCCCAGCCGAACGGCTGCCGCGCGTCCTCCCAGAACTCCACGGCCTGGCCCGAGACGTAGAACACGCGTCGATCGCGGATTCCTTCCATCGCCATGTCGGACGCGCTGATCACGCCGAAGGTGTGGCGACCGGGGCGCCGGCGAAGTCGATGTGCGCGCCACTCATGCTGCCGCGCAGGCGCACCTGACCGCTGCAGATCATGTGGACGACGGTCGCGACGACCTCGTTCTCCGACTGCGCACAATCCGAAACCGCGTTGACGAGTTCGCTCAGCGTGACGGTAAGTGGCATGGCCGCATCCCTCCTGCTCGGGACAGGAGCAAGCGACGTACCACGGCCGAATGAACGGCGCCGATGGACGCGCAGCCAAGCTAGGCAAGGAATTGAGCCTTCGCACGCGAAGCGCGGCAGCGCGTGCGAGGCAGTTACGGCGTCGACGAGCGGCAAAGAAGTGACGCCGTGATCGAGCAGAGACGTCCCCCACCGGCAAGACTTTGCCATGGTCCGCGTGGCTTGGCGCGGACCACGGCCGTACGTCAGCTGAGTTCCTTGCTCGAGTAGCCGAGGATGCGTCGAGCGACGATCAGCATGTTGATCTGCTGCGTGCCCTCGAAGATGTCGTTGATCTTGGCATCGCGCATCCACTTCTCGAGGAGCAGCTTGCGAGAATAGCCGAGAGGGCCGAGGAACTCGACGGCCTTCTGCGTCACGCGCGTGACGGCGAGGCCCGCCTTGGCCTTCGCCATCGACGCCTCGAGATTGTTGCGCTTGCCGCGGTCCATCATCCAGGCCGCGCGCCAGGTGAGCAGTCGGGCAGCCTGTAGCTCGCTCTCGATCTCCATGAAGTCGCGTTCGACCGCCGTGAGGGTCGAGGGTGCCGCGCCATAGCGGATCGTGACGCCGGCGCGCTCGAGTGCCTCGCGTGCGAAATCGAGCGCCGCACGCCCGATGCCGAGAGCGCTCGCGGCCACCAGCGGACGCGTCGCGTCGAAGGTTGCCATGGCGCCCTTGAAGCCCTCCGTGCCGGCCTTCACCTCGGCCGAGCCGAGGATGTTGTCGAGCGGGATCCGACAGTCCTCGAACACCATCATCGCGGTGTCGGAAGCGCGGATGCCGAGCTTGTTCTCGACCTTGATGACCTTCATTCCGGGCGTGTGCGCGGGTACCACGAACGACTTGATGCCGGCGCGACCGGCCGACTTGTCCACGGTAGCCCACACGACGACGAAGCCGTCCGACTTTTCGGTCGCCATGAGACCCGACGTGCAGTAGATCTTCGTTCCGTTCAGAACCCAGTCGTCGCCGTCACGCACCGCGGTCGTCAGCAGTGCCGCGCTGTCCGAGCCGCAGTGAGGCTCGGTGATGGCCATCGCGCCCCACTTCGGCGCGCCGTCCTTGAACGGCGCGAGGAAGCGCTGCTTCTGCTCGGCGGTGCCGGCCGCCAGAACGGCCGCGCCGCCGAGGCCAGGATTGGGAATCGACAGGTAAAGACCCGCGTCGCCCCAGGAGAGCTCCTCGATGCTGACGCAGGAGGCTAGGTTACCCTCCTTCGGTCCGCTCGCCGCGGCCTTCTTGTCGGCCTCACGGTCGCTCCCGAACGAGGTTCCGGCGGACAGCTTCCACATGGTCTCGAGGAACTCGGTGGGCTTCTCGTGCTCACGCTCGTCGTACTCGCGCGAGATCGGTCGCATGAGCTGCTCCGCCACCATGTGGATCATCTGGCGGGAGCTCTGGATGTTCGGGGAAAGCTCGAAATCGATCATGGTCCTACCTCCGCGCTGCGGTGCTTCTAGCGGCAGCCAGGCGCGCTGCGCTGCTTCAAACGATCGCCATGCCCTCGAAGGACGTGAAGCCGCGCGCGTTGCGCAGCCAGAGCTCCACCGGATGGTCGCGCACGTAGCCGTGACCGCCCAGTACCTGTACTGCGTTGTCGGTGATCTTGAGACACGCGTTGCTCGCGTAGCGCTTCGCGAGAACGCACTCGCGGGTTGCGTCCTTGCCTTGGTCGAGCATCCACGCCGCCTCCCACAGGAGGAGGCGCGCCGCGTCGGTCTCGATCGCCATCTCGGCGAGGATGAACGCGATCGCCTGCTTCTGCGCGATCGCCACGCCGAACGCCTTGCGCTCCTTTGCGTAGTCGCGCGCGTACTCGTAGGCGGCGCGTCCCATGCCCAGTGCGAGTGCCCCGAGCGCGATGCGCGAGTGGTTGAGCAGCCGCTCGACCGCGGCGTCGTCACCGACACGGGCCGTCGCGGGCACGACGACGTTCTCGAGGCCGACCTCGTAGGTGGCCAGCGCCTTGATGCCCATGTTCTTCTCGCGCTCGCCGATCGTCACGCCGGCCGCACCCCGCGGCACGAGGAAGCCCGCCCGCTCGTCGCCCAGCTGCGCGAGGACGAGGATGGTCTCGGCCTCCTGCGCGAGCGGAACGAAGCACTTGGCGCCGTTGAGCACGAAGCCGCCGTCCTTCGCGGCAGCCGTGGTCGCGAAGCGCGTCGTGTCGAAGTCGAAGCGGGGCTCGACGACCGCCGCGGTCGCGGCGAGGTAGCCGCTCGCGAACGCGGGCAGGAGCGTCGTGCGTTGCTCGGGCGTGCCTGCGTCGAGCAGCGGATAGACGACGAGGCGCGGTGCGAGCAGGTGCATCGCGATCGACAGGTCGCCCCAGCCGAGCGCCTCCGCGACGATCGCCCCCGTGATGGCTGAGCGCTGCTCGCCGAAGCCACCCTGCTCCTCGGGGATCGCTGAGTGGATGAGGCCGAGGTCGAAGCCCTTGCCGGCAAGACCGGCGGGAATCTCGCCGCTCTCGTCGCAGTCGCGCGACAGCGGTCGGATCTCGGCCGCCGCGAAGCTCGTCACGGTCTCGTGGATGAGCTTCTGATCCTCGGTCATCTCGAGGTCAAACATGCTGTGGTCCTCCAGAATCGCGCCCGGCCGGCGTCGCGGGGAGCGTGAGCCAGGCGAGGAATTGCTCGACGTGACACTCGAGCGTCTTGGTCAGATCGATGCGTGCGGGATCCTCGTAGTACTGGATCTCTGCACCGAGGATGCCGCTCACGAACTGCACCGCGGCGACCCCGAGGTCGATGTCGGTGCGGAAGACCCCACGCTCTTGACCCTGGCGGATCAGGTGGCGCTGGTAGCTGCGAAATCGGTGCAGCATCTCGCGGAACTCGACCGAGAGTGTGTCGTTGGTGTCGAGCGCCTCGACCATGAGGGTCAGAATGAAGCGGCGATGGTTGTCGTGGATCGCGTTCAAGGCGCAGATCCGGACGATCTCGCGGAGCGCGTTGGCCGGATCGTCGACCTTGGCGACGCGCTCGACGACGTGCTGCTCGAACGCGTCGACCCGCTCCTTCACTGCCGAGAACAGGAGCTGCTCCTTGTCGCGAAAGTGGTAGTAGATCGCGCCCTTGGTCACGCCCGCGGCGCGCGCGATGCGGTCGATCGACGTGCCGGCGTAACCGTAGTGGGCAAAGCAGTCGATGGCGGTCGCCATCAGGCCCGAGCGACCTGGCTCGGCGCGACGCGGTCCCGCCGCCTGGGTCGCCATACTGAACGTTCAGTATCGACGGAGATCAGAGCTGTCAAGGTACCGGATTGCTTGAAGGGGCACGATGGCCTCCGTACAGAAGGGGCAAGGTCGATGCGGCGAGGGGGTGCCGTGGGAAAGGTCGGAGAGGTCTTACGCCAGCAACGGGAGTCGCGCAGTCTGTCGCTCGATGACGTGCGCGGCGCGCTCGGAATCCCCGTGCACTACCTGCAGGCCATGGAGAACGGCAAGTCTCGGCTGGTGGCGGACGAGTTCTATTTGATCCCGTTCCTGCGCCGGTACGCCGAGTTCCTCGATCTCGACCCCGCGACGACGGTCGGCCAGTTTCTCGGCGAGGCGGCGCGCGAGGAGAGCCGCAGCCGTAGCGGCGGTCCGCGTGTCGAACGTGCGGCGGGAACCCGATGGATCCTGATCGGTGCTCTCGGCCTGGCGATCGTCGCGGTCTGCCTTTGGCTCGCCCTCGGGTCTGGCTGACCGCCCGCACCACACGCTGGCTCGTTCCTACATGAAGACGCCGCCGTCGACGCGCAGGATCTTGCCAGTGATGAAGCTCGCGTCGTCCGAGGCGAGGAACACGGCGGCGGCGCCGATGTCCTCGGGCTGACCGATCCGACCGAGCGGGATGGCCTTCACCGCGCCCTCGCCGATCGCCGCAACCAGACGGTTCCCCATGTCGCTCGCGACCATGCCGGGCGCGATGCAGTTCACCCGCTTGCGCTCGGGGGCGAGCTCCTTGGCGAGCACCTTGACGAGCGCGTTCGCGCCCGCCTTGGCGACGTAGTACGGCGCGCCGAACGGCGCGCACAGATCGGCGCCGATCGACGATACGACGATCACGTTGCCCGCGGCGCGCAATGTCGGAACGCCGGCCTTGCAGGTGTGGAAGACGCCGTCGAGATCGACGCCCACGACCTTCCGCCAGTACTCGGGGTCGGTATCGACCAGCGACGCGGTGCGCGACGCGACGCCAGAGTTTGCGACCACCACGTCGAAGCCGCCGAACGCCACGTTCGCGTCGCCGAACATGCGTGCGACCGCCGCCCATTCCGCGACATCCGCCTGGTACACCTCCGCGCGGCGTCCGAGCGCCGCGACGGCGGCAGCAGTGTCTCGTGCTGCAGCCTCGTCGCGACGGTAGTTGATTGCGACGTCCGCTCCCTCCCGCGCGAATGCGAGTACGATGCCGCGGCCGATGCCGCGTGAGCCCCCGGTGACCAGCGCCGTCTTCCCTGCCAGCTTCATGCTCGCGATATGCCATGGCGAGCCGGAGGCGCGAAAGCTCAAGGCGCGGCCGCGACGGGACGATACAGCGGCTGTGATGGATGCTGCCGGGGGTGGAGTCGAGCCGCGCTATCGCACCACGCGTTCGCGGCGGGTCGTACGGCCGAAGGTCGCGCGGGCACGGGACGAGCGCCTCGAGCCGAGTCGGCTCGGCGAGGACCTCGAGTCCTTTCGCGCCGCGCTCAGATCACGTGTGGTCGGACAGCAGCCGGCGATCGACGCCGTGACCGAGGCGTACCAGATCTTCCGCGCCGGGCTGTCGAGTCCCGACCGGCCGCTGGGCTCGTTCCTCTTTCTCGGACCGACCGGAACGGGAAAGACGAATCTCGTCGAGGCCATGGCGGAGGTGTGCTTCGAGGACCGTCGCGCGATGCTCAAGATCGACTGCGCGGAGTTCAGCCACAGCCACGAGGTCGCGCGCCTGGTAGGCTCGCCGCCGGGCTACCTCGGACACCAGGAGACGAATCCGTATCTCTCGAGCAGTAACCTTCTCCGCTACCAGACTGCAGACTTTCCGTTCACGCTGCTGCTGTTCGACGAGATCGAGAAGGCGAACGACGCGCTCTGGCAGCTCCTGCTGGGCGTCCTCGACAAAGCCCGCCTCACGCTCGGCACGAACAAGGAAGTCGATCTGTCGAGCTGCTTCATCTTCTTGACGAGCAACATCGGCAGCCGCTCGGTGAGCGACATTCTCGCGCCGCGGCTCGGATTTGCGACCGGCGGCAGCGAGCCGGAGGAACGCCTGCACCAGCGCATCGAGGATGCGGTGCTGTGGAAGGCGCGCCGCACGTTCTCGCCCGAGTTCATCAATCGCCTCGACCACAAGATCGTCTTCCACCGGCTCGACGCCGCGCAGCTCGAGCAGATCCTCGAGATCGAGCTCGCGAAGATCGAGCAACGTCTTGCGCGCCGGGGCGAGCCGATTCGCGTGACTTACAGCGCGCGGACCCGGCAGCGGTTGCTCGCCGAGGGCACGGATCCGGAGCACGGCGCGCGACCGCTGAAGCGGGTTCTCGAGCGCCGGATCGTCTTCCCGCTCGCACGGCTGATCGCCTCGCGGCAGCTCGTCGGAGGCGAGGCGATCACGGTCGACTGGCCGGACGGCGCCGCCGAGATCGAGTTCACCCTCGCGGCCGGCCGGCACCTGGTCGCACGCGCCGGCTGAGGCGAAGGACGCTCAGCGCGCGGCGGCGCTGGCCTGACGTCCCGCCTTGACCCCGACGGCGAGTCGGTTCGACGCGCGGACCAGTGCAGCCTGGAGATCGGCGGCTTCGGCGGCATCGGCGGCCGTGCGCCCGAGTGTGTGCTTGATACGCTCCTCGGCGAGGCGCGCGCGCTCGACGTCGATCTCCTCGGCGGTCTCGGCCGTGTCCGCGAGTACGGTGAGCACGTCGTCGAGCACCTCGAGGATACCGCCGCTCACGGCGACGTAGTGATCGACGCCCCGGGTGCGATAGCGGAGCTCGCCGGTGCCGAGCGCGGTGAGAAAGTTCACGTGTTCGGGCAGGACCCCGAACTGGCCCAGGACCCCGGGCGCGTAAACCTCCTCGACCTCGATGTCGAGGAGCTGCCTCTCGGGCGTGACGAGCAGAAGGCGCATGGTAGGACCGGTCTCCGGAGCGTCAGGCGGCGAGACGCTTCGCCGCGGCGAGCGCGTCGTCGATCGTGCCGACCATGTAGAAGGCCTGCTCGGGCAGGTGGTCGTACTTGCCGGACACCAGCTCCTTGAAGCCCTGGATTGTGTCGGCGAGCTTCACGTACACGCCCTTCGTGCCCGTGAACGCCTCGGCGACGTGGAACGGCTGCGACAGGAACTTCTGGATCTTGCGGGCGCGTGTGACCGTCGCCTTGTCGTCCTCGGAGAGCTCGTCCATGCCGAGGATGGCGATGATGTCCTGCAGGTCCTTGTAGCGCTGCAGGATTTCCTGGACTTGACGAGCGACCTGGTAGTGCTCCTCGCCGACCACGTTCGGGTCGAGGATGCGCGAGGTCGAGTCGAGCGGATCGACGGCGGGGTAGATGCCGAGCTCGGCGATCTGGCGCGAGAGAACGGTCGTCGCGTCGAGATGGGCGAAGGTCGTCGCAGGCGCGGGGTCGGTGAGATCGTCGGCGGGCACGTAGATCGCCTGCACCGACGTGATCGAGCCCTTGCGGGTCGTCGTGATGCGCTCCTGCAGCTCGCCGAGGTCGGTCGACAGCGTGGGCTGGTAGCCGACGGCGCTGGGCATACGACCGAGAAGTGCGGACACCTCGGAGTTCGCCTGCGTGAAGCGGAAGATGTTGTCGATGAAGAGGAGCACGTCCTTGCCCTCGTCGTCGCGAAAGTACTCGGCGACGGTGAGAGCGGACAGCGCGACGCGGGCGCGCGCTCCGGGCGGCTCGTTCATCTGGCCGAACACGAGGGCCGCCTTCGGGAGGACGCCGGACTCCTTCATCTCGAGCCAGAGGTCGTTGCCCTCGCGGGTGCGCTCGCCGACGCCGGCGAACACGGAGTAGCCGCCGTGCTGGCGGGCGACGTTGGCGATCAGCTCCTGGATGAGAACGGTCTTGCCCACGCCGGCGCCGCCGAACAGTCCGATCTTGCCGCCGCGGGCGTACGGAGCGAGCAGGTCGACGACCTTGATGCCGGTCTCGAACGCCTGGACCTCGGTCGCCTGGTCGGTGAAGTCGGGCGTCTCGCGGTGGATCGGGCTGGTCTTCTTGGCCGAGATCGGACCGCCCTCGTCGACCGGCTGGCCGATGACGTTCATGATGCGGCCGAGGGTCGCCTCGCCGACCGGCACCGAGATGCCCTCACCGGTGTCGATCGCCTCGAGGCCGCGCACCAGACCCTCGGTCGCGTCCATCGCGACGCAGCGGACCGTGCGCTCGCCGAGATGCTGTGCGACCTCGACGACCAGGTTGCCGGGCTCGTCACCCAACGCCGGATTGGTGATCTTGAGCGCGTTGTAGATCGGCGGCAGCTTGCCGCTCTCGAACTCGACGTCGAGCACCGGGCCGATGACCTGGGTGATGCGACCAACATTCTCGGTAGACATTTGTTCTCCGTTTGACGAGGGGCCACGGCGCCCCTCGCCCCATCAAGCAAAGCTTGACGGGGCCCCACTCCCCGCGCTCGCTTCGCTCGGCCGCGCGCTGGGCGCGCGGTCAAGAGCGGAGAGATGCACGGGCGCGTGCATTAGCCGTTGAGCGCCTCGGCGCCGCCGATGATCTCCATCAGCTCCTTGGTGATCGCGGCCTGGCGAGCGCGGTTCATCTGTAGCGTGAGGCGATCGATCATCTGCGAGGCGTTGCGCGTCGCGGAATCCATCGCCGTCATGGCCGCGGCCTGCTCGCTGGCACCGGCCTCGAGGAGTCCGCGCAGGATGCGCACCTCGACGAGCCGCGGCAGCAGGTAGCCGATGATCTCCTCGGGGCCCGGCTCGAAGACGTAGTCGAGCGAGCTCTGGGGCGCCGTCTCTTGGACGTGGCGCTCGAAGGGCAGCAGCCTCTCGACGGTCGGAACCTGCGACAGCGCCGAGCGGAAGTTGCTGTAGACGAGGTAGATCGCGTCGAACTCGTCGTCGACGAAGCGACGCACGACCTCGCGCGCCAGCGAGCGCGCGACGTTCGGCGCCTCGAAGACCGACGGCATCGCGTGCTGCGCGATCGTCGAGTGGCTCTTGCGGCGCAGGTAGTCGAGCCCCTTGCGACCGATGCCCTCGAAGCTCAGCGTCAGCGAGGCGTTCTCGACGATGTACGCCTCGAGCGCGCGGTTCAGGTTCGAGTTGTAGCCGCCCCGGAGTCCGCGATCGCTGGTGACATGGAGCAGCAGCACGCGTTGCGTCGTCTCCGGGACGCGCAGCAGCGGGTGCACGTCGTCGGGCAGCCGGCTGACCAGGTGCGTGACGATGTGCTCCAGCTTCTGAGCGTACGGACGGGCCGCGACCGCCGCGGATTGCGCGCGACGCAGCTTCGCCGCGGCGACCATCTTCATCGCCTTGGTGATCTGCTGCGTGCTGCGCACCGTCCCGATGCGCTTCCGGATGTCCTTGAGGCTCGCCATTTTACTTGACGAAGACCTGCTTGAACTCCTCGACCGCCGACGACATGCGACGCTTCAGATCGTCGTTCAGCTCGCGCTGCGAGGCGATGTCCTTGAGGAGCTGGTGGTGCTTGCCCTCGACGAAGGCCAGGAGCTCGCGCTCGAAGTGCCCGATCGACGGCAGCGGGACGTCGTCGAAGAAGCCGTTGGTCGCGGCGAACAGCACGAGCACCTGCTTCTCGACCGGAAGCGGCTCGTACTGCTTCTGCTTCAGGATCTCGACCATGCGGCTGCCGCGCGCGAGCTGCTTCTGCGTTGCTGCGTCGAGGTCGGAGCCGAACTGCGCGAAGGCCGCGAGCTCGCGGTACTGCGCGAGGTCGAGGCGCAGCGTGCCGGCGACCTGACGCATCGCCTTCACCTGTGCCGAGCCGCCGACGCGGCTGACCGAGATGCCCGGGTTCACCGCGGGGCGGACGCCGGAGTAGAAGAGGTCGGTCTCGAGGAAGATCTGACCGTCGGTGATCGAGATGACGTTGGTCGGGATGTACGCCGAGACGTCGCCGGCCTGGGTCTCGATGATCGGCAGTGCGGTGAGCGAACCGCCGCCGCGCTGGTCGGAGAGCTTGGCAGCACGCTCGAGAAGCCGGGAGTGGAGATAGAAGACGTCGCCGGGGTACGCCTCGCGGCCCGGCGGGCGGCGCAGCAGCAGCGACAGCTGACGGTAGGCGACGGCCTGCTTCGAGAGATCGTCGTAGATCACCAGCGCGTGCTGGCCGTTGTCGCGGAAGTACTCGCCCATCGCGCAGCCCGAATACGGCGAGATGAACTGCAGCGGTGCCGACTCCGACGCGGTCGCCGCGACGACGATGGTGTAGTCCATCGCGCCGTAGCGCGAGAGCTTGTCGACCACCTGTGCGACCGTCGAGCGCTTCTGCCCGATCGCGACGTAGATGCAGGTGACGTCGCCCCCGCGCTGGTTGATGATGGTGTCGATCGCGATCGCGGTCTTGCCGGTCTGACGGTCGCCGATGATGAGCTCGCGCTGGCCGCGGCCGATCGGGATCAGGGCGTCGATCGCCTTGATTCCGGTCTGCAGCGGCTGCTTGACGGGCTGGCGGTCGACGATGCCGGGCGCCTTCAGCTCGATGCGGCGCGTTTCCTTCGCCTTGAGCTCGCCCTTGCCGTCGATGGGCTGGCCGAGCGCATTGACCACGCGACCGCGCAGCTCGGGACCGACCGGAACCTCGGCGATGCGGCCGGTGCGCCGGACCTCGTCGCCCTCGCCGATCGCCTGCGACTCGCCGAAGAGCGCCGCACCGACGTTGTCTTCCTCGAGGTTCAGCACCATCCCGAAGACGTTGTGCGGAAACTCGAGCAGCTCGCCGACTGCGGCGCGCTCGAGGCCGTAGATGCGCGCGATGCCGTCACCGGTCGAGAGCACCGTGCCGGTCTCCCGCACCTCCAGCGACTTCGTGTAGTCCTTGAGTTGCTGGCGAATGATGTCGCTGATCTCTGCGGCGCGAATCGCCATCTGCTCCGTCTCCTTCCGAACCTTCTTGGCAAATCGATCCCGGCGCGAACTGATGCCGGATGGACGCTGCTGGTCTCAGCCGGGTGAAACCTCGCGGGCCATCGAGCGAGCGAGATGTGTGAGCTGCGTACGGGCGCTGCCGTCGTAGACGCGCCCCTCGATCTCGACCGATACTCCGGCGATCAGGGTCGGATCGACGACGACCGACACGAGCACCTTCTTCTTGCTGATCTGCTCGAGCACCGAGCGGATCTGCTCGACGCTCGCGTCGTCGAGCGGAGTCGCCGCGCGAACCACGGCGCGAACCCGGCCGAGCGAGCGGTCCACCAGCGTCTGATACGCCTGCACCACTCCCGGGAACTGATCGAGCCGATTGCGCTCAGCGAGGAGCGCGAGGAAGTTCTTCGTCAGCTCGGAGAGGCCGAGGGACTCGACCAAGCGTCCGACGAGACCACGGCGCGCCGCGACGCCCAGATTCGGCGAGTCGAAGGCGGCCTTCACGTCGGGGTCCTCGAGCCACCCGGCGACGCGCTCGAGCTCGTCCGCGGTGTGCTCGAGACGGCTCTGCTCACCCGCGACCGAGGCGAGGGCGCGCGCGTAGCGCTTGGCGACGGCGCCGGTCACGACACCGCCCCCGCGGACTTGCGGTCACGAGCGTGTGTGAGGAAGCTCTCGACGAAGCGCGACTGATCCTGGTCCGTCAGCTGGCTCGACACGACGTCTCCCGCGATCTTGGCGATCAGCGCTGCGGCTTCCTCCTGCAGGACGCGGCGTGCACGCGCGACCTCCTGGTCGGCGACGAGGTGTGCGTCGCGGCGGATGCGCTCGGCCGAGCGTGTCGCCTGTGCAAGCAGCTGGTCGGCCTCGGTGCGGGCGATCTCCATCAGCTCGTCACGGGCGCGGACCGCCTCCGCCTCGACGTTCTTCAGCTTGGCCTCGAACTCCGCCTTCAGAGCCTCCGCCTCGGCGTGTGCGCGCGCCGCCGCCTCCAGCGCGGATACCACGCTCGCGCGGCGCTCCTTCAAGTACTTGACGATCGGCGGCCACGCGAAGCGGTACATGATGTACCCGTAGATCGCGAGGTTGACGAAGCCGAGGAGGGTGAGGGTCCACGAGCGCTCGTGATCGCCGCCGGCCGCCGCCCAGGCGACCGCGGGCCCGGCGAGCAGCGCGGCGAGCGCGGCGCCACTGCGTTGCAGAATCGCGCGGGCGGTCATCGGGCGATCACCGGGCGACCGATGATCTTCTCGGCCGCGAGCTGGGCGAGCGACGCGGCCTGGTCACGCAGGATGGTGCGTGCCTCGCCGGATTCCTTCTCGACGCGCTGGCGGACGTCGTCGAGCGTCTTCGCGGCCTCGGCGCGCGTTCTCTCGAGGAGCTGTCGCTCCTTCGCCTCGGCCTCCCGGCGGATCTGCTCGCCGGCGGCACTGCCGGCGTGCCGCGCGCGGTCGAGGGTCGCGGCGAGCTCGTCCTTGAGTGCGCGGGCTTCGGCCTGCAGCCGGGTGGCTTCGGCGAGGGCGCCACTCGTGCGCCGGGCACGCTCCGCGAGCACGGCCTGCGTCGGCTGCAGGACGAGCTTCGAGAGGATGGCGACGAACACGAAGAACGCGCCGACCATCCAGTAAAAGGTGACTGCCGGGGGAAGCTCGAGCATCTGGGGAAACTTTCGCTGCGCGCGATTGTCGTCGTCGTGCCCGGCGCGCGTGCGACACGCAGACCCGGAACACGACCACGGAACTGGTCTCGCCGGATCGACCGTGAGGTGCGGCGCGCGAGGGACCGATTCGTGGGTGGTTACTTGCCCTCTGCCTGCGCCTTGAGCGGGGTGGTGGTTGCGGGATCGTTGCCGCGCTCGTCCTTGGCGAGCAGGGTCACCTTGCGGTCGCCGCGGCTTTCGGTGGCCCCCATCGAGCAGTGGCCCTCGAAGATGACGCCTTCCTCGATCACGAGGCTGGGGGTCGTCACGTTGCCGTAGAGACGTCCAGGCGATCGGATCTCGAGCTTCTTGCTCGCGTGGATGTCGCCCGTGACCTTGCCGTGGATCACGACCGTGCCGCCGCTGATCTGCGCGTTGAGGAGCGCCGACTCGCCGATGAGCAGCGTGTCGTTGGCGACGATCTCGCCCTCGACCTGTCCCTCGATGCGCGCGGTACCCTCGAAGGAGATCTTGCCCGAGATGCGGGTTCCCTTGCCGAGGAACGCGGTCTCGCGCGCCGTGTCCCCGGAGGGCAGACGATCGCCTGCCGCATAGCTCGCCATCGTTCTCGTCCCTTCCCGCTCGCCAGGCTCGGAGGAGACGGCCGACGCCATGGACGTCGGCGCCGGCTTGCCCGAGGGCGCGCCGACGTCCTCGGACGTCCTGCCGCGATCCTTCTTGAAGAGAGCCATCCCGAACGTTCCTAAGCTGTCGGCCATCGACCCGACCGGGCACGGCCGGGACTCACCTCGCGCACGAGCCGTGCGGACGAATCACTGGAAGCGCGGCTCGTACGCGACCGCGGATCGCTACCACCAAGCAGGGGGGATGTCAAAAACTCCGGTCGATTCATTAGGCGGCTCCATATGTCCGCCGGGCATCGGGGATCTGCGGAAACGACGCTTCGATGGCCCCTCGGGGCGCGAGGGTCGTCAAGCGCCGGCGCCGTGCGCGCTCCGACGGCGGCTCAGGATCTGATCCGCGACACGCGCGAGGTCGTCGTCCGAGAAGTACGCGATCTCGAGCGTTCCCGCGCCGTCCTTGCCGGCGCGCACCGCGACCTTGGTACCGAGGGCGCGGCTCAGGTCGGACTCGAGGCGTCGCACGTCCGGGTCCGTGCCCGAGACCTGGGGAGTGTTTCGGGCGCGGGCGACCGCCTTCTCGGCGTCTCGGACGGATAGCCGGCGGTTGACGATCTCGCGGGTGAGGGCGGTACGCGCAGCGGGACTCGAAACGGTGAGCAGCGCCCGCGCATGCCCGGCCGTGATGCGGCCCTCCTCGAGCTCGCGCCTGGTCTCGTCGGGAAGCTGCAGCAGGCGCAGCGTGTTGGCGATCGCCGGACGGCTCTTGCCGACGCGCTTCGCAACATCGTCTTGGGTCAGCGCGAACTCGTTCATCAGTGCCTCGTAGGCGTGCGCTTCCTCGAGCGCGGTGAGGTCGGCACGGAGCACGTTCTCGACGATCGCCAGGACCAGGCTGTCGCGGTCGTTGGCCTCCTTCACCAGCGCGGGAATCGAGTCGAGTCCCGCGAGCCGGGTCGCGCGGAGCCGCCGCTCGCCGGCGATCAGCTCGAAGCGACCGGCACCAGCGCTGCGGAGCAGGATGGGCTGCAGCACGCCACGATCGCGGATCGAGGCGGCGAGGTCTTCGATGGCTTGCTGATCGAAGCGCGAGCGTGGCTGTCGCGGGTTGACGGCGATGGCGTCGAGCGGGACCTCCTGAACGACGCCGTGCGGGGCCTGCGTCTCGGGCGGGCGCACCGCGGGTGGCTCCGACGGAGCACGCCGAGGCGGCGCGCTCGGGATGAGGGCCCCGATCCCCTTGCCGAGTGCCTTGCGCATGGTGCCTCCCTAGAACCGTGTTCTATTCTTCTTCGCCGGCGACCTCGCGGGCCAGCTCGCCGTAGGCGAGCGCGCCGCGGGACGCCGGGTCGTACAGCAGCGCCGGCAGCCCGTGGCTCGGGCTCTCGCTGAGTCGCACGTTGCGTGGCACCAGCGTCCGGAACACCTTGTCTCGAAAATGTGTCTTGACATCCTCGGCGACCTGCCGGCAGAGCGTGTTGCGCCCGTCGTACATGGTCAGCAGCAAGCCCTCGATCGACAGCTCCGGGTTGAGACCGTCGCGCACCAGGGCGACGGTCTCGAGCAGGGCCGTCAAGCCTTCGAGGGCGTAGTACTCGCACTGCAGGGGAATCAGCAGCGAGTCGCAGGCCGTGAGCGCGTTGAGTGTCACGAGGCCGAGCGACGGCGGGCAGTCGATCAGGATGAACTCATACTGCGCGCGCACCTCCCCGAGGGCAGCGCGCAGTCGGTGCTCACGACGCTCGACGGGGACGAGCTCGATCTCGGCTCCTACCAGGTCGCGACTCGCGCCGATCACGCGCAGGGTCGGCAGCATCGTCGTCCGGGCCGCCTCCGCGGCGGTCGCCTGGCCGAGAATCACGTCGTACGTGGACGGCTCGTCTGCACCTAGACGGATCCCGTATCCGCTGGTGGCACTGCACTGTGCGTCCGCATCGATCAACAACACCGAGTGGCCGGCCAGCGCGAGCCCCGCGCTCAGGTTGACCGCCGTCGTCGTCTTCCCGACGCCGCCTTTCTGGTTGACGATGGCGATGACGCGTCCCATGGCGGAAGCGGCGTTGCCTAACAGATTCCCGGTGGCGGGGTAAATGGCAGACCCGACACGAGCGGCGTTTCACGTGAAACAATTTGCTTCGCGCACCACCAGGGCAAAGCGGCGCCGCGAGTCCGGCAGGTCGTAGTGCTCGATACGGACCGGGCCGAAGGGCGAAAGGTCTGGCGAAGAGGTTCCGGTGACTTCGCCTGCCTCCGCACTCCCACGGTACGCGATCAGAAGGCCACCATTGCGGAGCAACGGCGACGCGGCGGCCTCCAGATCGCCCTCCGCCAGGGATGCGCGGCTCACGATCGCGTCGAGCTCTCCGTGAGACGCCGGATCCAGCTCCGCGGCCCGCTGCTCGATGACGCGGATCGAGACCTCGGGGAGACGACGTCGAACCGCGCGGAGGAAGCTCGCGCGCTTGCGTCGCGGCTCGACGAGCAGCATCTCGCGGGGACGCAGCGCGATCGCCAGGGGGACTCCGGGCAGGCCTGCACCGCTACCCAGGTCGGCGATTCGGAGCCCGTCGCCGAGTCGACGCAGGAGGGGCACGGCGGCGAGGGCGTCGACCACATGGCGATCGATCAGCGACCGCCGATCGTGATCGCCGACCAGGTTCGAGCGCGCATTCCAGAGCTCGAGCTCGTTCAGAAAGGTTGCCAGAGCGTCGAGGGCGGCCGCGTCCAGGTCTACGCCCAGGCCCGCGGCGCCGGTGCGCAGTCGGGCCCGGGTCGCCTCGCCGTCGTCCACGCCTGCCGCCGTGAGCCGAGCTTCAGGCCGAGCGACGGCGCCGCAGGTGGACGCCGAGCAGGGCGATCGCCGCCGGGGTGACGCCAGGGATCCGCGATGCCTGACCGAGGGTGCGCGGGCGCACGCTGGCGAGTTTCTCGCGGACCTCGGCGGAGAGGCCGTCGATGGCCTGGAAGTCGATGCCAGCGGGCAAGGTCGTCTCCTCGAGGTGTGTGCTCTGCGCGGCCACCAACTCCTGCCGCGCCACGTAGCCCTCGTACTTGAGATCCAGGACCAGTGAGGCGAGGACCCGGCAGCGCGCATCGTCGATTGCGAGGCCCAGGGCGGTGAGGTGCTGCACCTCGATGTCGGGGCGACGGACGAGCTCGGCGGCGCTGAGCGGCTGGCGGATGGGCGCCGTGCCGAGGGCCACGAGGAGACGGTTGGTCTCGTCGTTCGGCAAGAGACGGTGCGCGTGCAGGAGATCCCGCAGCTCCTCGTGCCGGCGGGCGCGCGCGGTGACCCGGTTGGCGTCCTCCGTCGTGAGCAGGCCCAGATCGCTCGCAAGCTCCCCCAGACGCTGCTCTGCAGTGTCCTCGCGAAGCAGGAGCCGATGCTCGGCGCGTGAGGTGAACATCCGATACGGCTCGCCTCCGACTCCCCTGGTGACCAGGTCATCGATGAGAACCCCGATGTAGCTCTGGGCGCGGCCGAGTCTGACAGGCTTCTGGTTCCGCACCCGCCGTACCGCGTTCAGGCCGGCGATCAGCCCCTGCGCTGCCGCCTCCTCGTAGCCCGTCGTTCCGTTGATCTGGCCGGCGAGGAAGAGACGTCCCACGCGCTTGGTCTCGAGGCTCGGCTGCAGATCGAGAGGATCGACGAAATCGTACTCGATCGCGTACCCGGGCCGCATGATCTCTGCGGCCTCGAGGCCGGGGATCGAACGCACCATCGCGAGCTGAACCTCGAGCGGCAGCGAGGTCGATAGCCCGTTCGGGTAGACCTCGACCGTGTCGAGCCCCTCGGGCTCGAGGAAGATCTGGTGTCGCTCCTTGTCGGCGAAGCGGACGATCTTGTCCTCGATCGACGGGCAGTAGCGAGGTCCGCGGCCCTGAATGCGGCCGCTGAAGATCGGCGAGCGGTGCAGGGCAGCCCGGATGACGTCGTGCGTGCGGGCGCCGGTGTAGGTGATGTGGCAGGGCACCTGCGGTTGGTCGATTCGCTCGGTGCGGGACGAGAATGGCGAAGGCGGGTCGTCGCCGTGCTGAACCTCGAGGGGCGCGAAGTCGATCGTCCGCGCGTCGAGGCGGGGACAGGTGCCGGTCTTGAGGCGCCCGACGCGAAACCCGAGTTGCTCGAGCGAGCCGCTGAGGCCCTCGGCAGCGGCGTCGCCCGCGCGTCCACCGGGATGGTGGCGCTCACCGACGTGCATGAGACCGCGCAGGAAGGTCCCGGTGGTGAGGATCACCGCACCTGCGGAGAAGGTCTCGCCGAGCGCCGTCTCGACCCCGTATACCTCCCCGTGCTCGACCAGGAGCCGCTCGACCGACGCCTGGCGCAAGGTGAGACCCGGGACCGACTCCATCAGGCGCTTCGCGTAGCTCCGATAGGCCGCCTTGTCCGCTTGCGCGCGGGTGGCGCGCACCGCGGGCCCCTTTCGCATGTTCAGGGTGCGAAACTGGATCCCGGTCGCGTCGATCGCTCGCGCCATGACGCCGCCGAGCGCATCGATCTCCTTCACCAGGTGGCCCTTGCCGACCCCCCCGATCGCGGGGTTGCAGGACATCTGCCCGACGTGGTCCAGGTTCTGGCTGAGCAGGAGGGTCGTAGCGCCGAGGCGCGACGCGGCGTGCGCCGCCTCGATCCCGGCGTGCCCCGCGCCGACCACGATGACGTCGACCTGTTTCACGTGAAACATCTCTCTCGCCCCGCGTCGACAGGTAGCTCACCGCGCACTACTTCCCAACGCAGAAGCGCCGGAAGATCCGTTCCAGTAAGTCCTCTGAGTCGCTCGCACCGACCAGTCGGTCGAGCTCGAGCTGTGCCACCTGCAGCTCGCAGGACACCATCTCGAGCGGGACTTCGTCGTTGATCGCGCGGCGCGCCCGGACGAGGGCCGTCTCGACCGCGACGAGCGCCTCGTGGTGCCGAGCCCGCGTGATGACGACGGGCTCTGCAACGGGCTCCGGAAGGGCTGCGGGTAGAGCCCGGACGATCGCTTCGCCGAGCGCTGCTAATCCCTCGCCGGTGCGCGCCGAGACGTCGACCAGCCCTGGCTCGGCTGGCCATGCCGTCTCGAGGTCGACCTTGTTGCGGACGACGATCCGCGGCCGGCCCGAGGTGGCGGAGAGCGCGGCTTCGTCGAGCGCGTCCCGGGGCTGCGACGCGTCGAGCACCAGAACGACGACGTCCGCAGCCGCGATGACCTCGCGCGTCCGCACGATGCCGGCAAGCTCGACCTCGCTCGCGTCCTCGCGCAGTCCGGCGGTGTCGCAGAGGAGCAGGCGGAGGGTGCCGAGTGCCGCCGGCTCCTCCAGGTAGTCGCGCGTCGTTCCGGCCTCTGCACTCACCAGGGCACGCTCGCGACCGAGGACCGCGTTCAGCAGCGAGGACTTGCCGACGTTCGGCTTGCCGGCGAGTGTGACGCGGACGCCAGCGCGGGCGAGGCGGCCGCGCGCGAACGTCGCCAGTAGCGCCGCGGTGTCGGCCTGCGCCGCGTCGATGCCGGCCGCCACGTCCCGCGCGGCTTCGGGCGGAAGATCGTCCTCGGGGAAGTCGAGGTGCGCCTCGACGACCGCGCGAGTGTCGAGGATCGCGCCGCGCAGCGCGACCACCCGGCGTGACAGGGCGCCGTCGAGGTGCTGCCACGCGGCGGCGCGTCCAGCCTCGCTCGACGCCTCGATCAGGTCGGCGACCGCCTCCGCCTGACAGAGGTCGAGCTTGCCGTTCAGGAAGGCCCGCTCGGTGAACTCCCCCGGACGGGCGGCGCGGGCTCCGGCGCCCAGCAGGATCCGAAGGGCGCGCTCCGCGATCAGGACGCTGCCGTGGCAGTGGATCTCGACCACGTCCTCGCCGGTGAAGCTGCGCGGTGCGAGCATCGGCAGGACGAGCACGCGGTCGATGACCGAGCCGTCGGTGGGATCACACAGGTCGGCGAGTGCTGCGCGGTGCGACGCCAGTGGCGGTCCGTCCGCCCCGGACGGGGCGCTCGCGGCACGTAGCACGCGTCGGGCGATCAAAGTCGCATCGCGACCGCTCACGCGCAGCACCGCGATCGCCCCGGTTCCCGGCGCGGTGGCCAGTGCGGCGATCGTATCCTCGACGTAGCCCGGCACGATCGCCGGACTCTACCAGAGCCGCGCCACCATCGACCCCAGACGTCTCGGGGCCTCGTCAACTAACATTTCTAGTGTGAGGCGGTGTACCTGTCCTGGCGCTAAACAGAGAACCAAATGCCCTTCGCGACGCGGACAAGCGAAATATCACGTCGCGGGTGACGGCGCCGGCGCAGAGCGGATCACGAAGTATTGCTGCGCGATCGTGAGCACGTTGTTGGTCAGCCAGTACAGCGTCAGCCCGGCCGGGAACCCGATGAACATGAACGTGAAGATCAGCGGCATGAACATCATGATCTTCTGTTGCGTCGGATCGCCCGCCGGCGGCGCCATCTTCTGCTGCAGGAACATCGACGCGCCCAGCAGCAGCGTCAGGACCGGGATTCCGTAACCCATCACGTCGAAGCGCTCGGGCGCCGACAGATCGTGGATCCACAGGAAGAACGGCGCGTGGCGCAGCTGGATGGTGTTCGCGAGCAGCTGGTAGAGGCCGAAGAACACCGGGATCTGCAGCACCATCGGCAGGCACCCGCCGAGCGGGTTCACCTTGTGGCGCTTGTACAGCTCCATGATCTCGGTGTTCATCTGCTTCGCGTCGTCCTTGTACTTCTCGCGCAGCTTCTGCATCTCCGGCTGGAGCTTCTGCATCTCTCGCATCGACTGGAAGCTCTTCTGCGTGAGCGGCCAGAACACGATCTTCACGAGGCAGGTCAGAAGGATGATGTCGACGCCGTAGTTTCCGGTCAGGCGGTGCGAGAAGTTGAGGATGCGCAGCAGGAGCAGCGAGATCGGCCCGAACCAGCCGAGGTTCATCGCCTTCGCGAAGTCGTGCCCGGCGGCCTCGAGGATCTTGAGCTCCTTGGGACCGAGGAAGAGGGTGTAGTCGACGCGCGTCGCGCCGTCGCCGTCGCGCGGCGTGAGGAGCTTGTTCTCGATGGTCGTGCCGCGCGCGCGGACCACGACGCTGCTCGCGCGATCGGGTGCCGCGGCGGAGAGGAAGTAGTGATCCTCGAAGCCCGCCCAGCCGATCGCGCCGGCAAGGGTCACGGGGTTCTCGAGGCCGTCGAGGCCGGTCTGCACGAGCTTGCCGTCGACCAGGGCGGTCGAGCCGACGAACACGTACCCGTCCCCGGCCTGGATCGTCTTCGCCCAGACGAGCCCGACCGCCGCGGGCTGACCATCGTTCCCGGCGCTCGTGAGCTCCTTCGGCAGCGCACTCGCAGCTGGAGTCTCGACCTGCAGCCCGATGGGATAGGCGTCGGCGCGGAAGGTGAGGCGCTTCACGAGCGGCTGGCCCGCGATCTGCGCTCGCAGCTCGAGGGTCTTCTCCTCGCCGGCGGTCAGCGAGAGCGCGTCGCTGCTCGCCTGGTAGACGATGCGACTGTCGCTCCAGACCTGCGCGCCCCGCAGCTCCACACCCATCGGCAGGTCGGTCTCCGGCCCGGGTACGATCAGCTCGAGTGGGGGACTGCTCGGGTCGTTGGTCTCGCGGAAGCGCTTCAGGGTGAAGCTCTTGATGCGGCCGCCCAGCGTCGAGATCACAGCCGCGTAAAGGTCGGTCTCGATCGTGACGTCGCGGCCTTCGAGTGGCGCTGCTGCGGCCAGCGCCGTGTCGAGGTCGGCGCTCGGAACCGTCGGCGAAGCCGTCCCGGCGGTGGCCTCCGGCCCCGCCACCCCCGCGTGCAGGTCGGGACTGGCGGTCTCCACCGGTGCCGGTGGCTCCGGAGGCTGCGGCAGGTTCTTCAGTACCAGCTCCTGGTACAGGACGATGATGAGCACGGAGACCGTGATGAAGATGATCGTACGGCGATCCATCAGGCGTCGCTCCGGGAGGCGTGGACGAGGCCGCGCGACGGCCGAGTAGCCGGCGGCGCGAGGGGAACCGGGTCGAGCCCCGAGCCGCCGAGTGGATGGCAGCGGCACAGGCGTCGGACGGCGAGCCCCGAGCCGCGCAGCGGACCGTGCACGTCGATCGCCTCGAGCGCGTACTCCGAGCAGCTCGGGAGGTAGCGGCAGGCCGGGCCGACCAGAGGCGACACGACGATCTGGTACGCGCGCAGGAGCGCCCGTAGCGCCATGGCGATCGCTGCGCTCATCGGGCTCCGACGGGACCCGTGACGGACGGGCGCGCGGCCTCGATCGAGTGCAGCGCGGGGAGAAGCTCGGTGGCGGTCGGCGTCGCGCCGAGCCGTCCTGCACCGTCCCGGGCGATCACGACGATGCTCGCGCCGCGCGCCAGCGTGGCGGCGTTGACGCGGAACGCCTCGCGGACAGCACGTTTCACGCGGTTGCGCACCACCGCGTTGCCGATCTTCTTCGTCACGGTGACTCCCAGCCTCGGTGGAGCCTCACCCCTGCACAGGTAGGTGACGAGGAAGTGGCGCGTCGCGATCCGGCGTCCAGCATTCTGGATCTGCAGAAACTCGCGCCGCTTGCGGACGCGCGCGTCCTTGCCGAGCGTGCGCGTCCGGGAGCGACGTGGGCTCCCGTCCTCGAGGATCAACCGGGCTGCTTCGTCGGGATCGAAACCGTCAGGCGCTTGCGGCCCTTGCGCCGGCGGCGCTTGATCACCTGCCGACCCGTCGGGCTCGCCATCCGCGCGAGGAAGCCGTGCGTTCTCTTCCGCCGGCGGTTGCTCGGCTGATAAGTGCGTTTCATTGGTTCCGCCCGTTTGGATTCGAGGAGCTCACGGAGCGATCACGCCCGGAAGCCCGCAAAGCAAGCGGCGAAGGAACCATGCGGCTTGCCCGCTGTCAATGTAGCCCGCACCCCGCTCACGGGGGCGCGGGCAGCGAATCAGCTCGCCGCCGCGGCGGCCTCGGCCTTCTTCTTCTGATGATCGGCGCAGTGGCCCTTGTCCGTCTGCTTCTTCTTGCAGCCTTCGGTACGGCAGGTCTTGTAGCGCGCCTTGGGCAGCTTGCCCTCACGCCACAGCTTGTAGTGGCGGCTGCAGTAGCCCTTGCCGATCACTTCCTTCTCGCAGCCGTCCGCCTTGCATGTTCCCTTGCTCGCCATCATCGACCCCCGTTCAGCGATCGGATCAGCGCGCGAACTCGTGCTTGAGCTGGCGCGTCATCAGATCGACCATCGCCGCCCGCGGCGTCTTGTCCTCGAACAGGAGGCAGCGCATCTGTGCGGTGATCGGCATGTCCACCTGATGGGTACGGGCGAGGTCGTCCACCGTCAAGGTGTTCCGCACTCCCTCCGCGACCTGCTTCATGGAGCCCAGGATCTCGGACAGCTTCTCGCCCTTGCCCAGCCGGACCCCGAGCGAGCGGTTGCGCGACAGCTCGCCGGTGCAGGTGAGCACCAGGTCGCCGAGCCCGGCGAGCCCCGTCACCGTGAGCGGGTCGGCGCCGAGCTTCATCGCGAGCCGGTTCACCTCCGCCAGGCCGCGGGTGATGATGCCGGCGCGGGTGTTGTGCCCGAGTCCGAGGCCGTCGCTCACCCCGGCCGCGATCGCGATCACGTTCTTCACCGTTCCGCCGATCTCGACCCCGACCACGTCTTCGAGCGCATAGACCCGGAACATCGGCGTCACGAACGCGTGCTGCACGAAGTCCGCAAGGTCGTGCGTCGGGGCGGCGACGGTGACGATCGTCGGCATCTCGGCCGCGACCTCCTTCGCGAAGCTCGGACCCGCGAGCACCGCGATGCGCCCCTTGCACGGCGAGCACTCCTCGAGAACCTCGCTCATGCGCTTCGAGGTGCCCTCCTCGAGGCCCTTGGTCGCGCTCACGATGACCGCATCACCGTGCAGATAGGCGGCGGCGAGCGTCATCGTCTCGCGCACGGCGTGCGACGGCACCGCGCAGACCAGTAGCTTGGCACCGGCGCGCACCGCCTCCTCGAGATCGGAGGTGGGGCTCAGCGGCGCGGGGAGATGCGCACCCGGCAGGTAGCGCTGGTTCTCCCGGGTTTCCGCCATCGCGCGCATGCTCGCGTCGTCGCGGCCCCAGAGGGTGACCGCGTGGCCCGCGCGAGCGAGCTGGATGGCGAGCGCCGTCCCCCACGATCCTGCGCCGATGACCGCTGCTTCCATGGCGAGACGGTTGGCACGGGTCGACCGCGCGAGGCAAGGCCGACCGCTCAGCCTCGGGGGCCCTCCGGAGTCTCGGGGACTCGGATCCGGGTTCGATCGATCGCGTGCGCCGCGCAGACCGCGCGTGCGGCCGCGGCGAGCGCGTCGAAGCGCCTGTCGTCGAGCGCCCCGCAGACGAAGAAATCGCCCTCGAACCCGGTGTGCGCGATGAAGTACGCGCGTGCGTCGGGCACCGCGCTGAAGCCGAGATACTGGTACTCGTACAGCGCGCGCACGAGGTGTCGCCAGAGTCGCTCCGGCGGGTACTCGCGCGACAGCGGGCGCACGTTCTGTCGCACGTACGCCTCGCGCTCGACCGCGTCGAGAAACGGGAAGCCGAGCAGGTTCGACTGGTAGTCCGGTAAGCGGCTGGTGAAGAGCGCGGCCAGCGCGGCACCGGGGGGGCCGTTGCGGCCGAGGACCCGGAGGTCGGCTGCGTTGCGCTCGCGAACGGGGCGCGGCGCTCGCGCGACTACCTCGTCGAGGAGCCCGGCCAGCTCCCCGACGAGATCCTGCCACCGCTCGTCGTCGACGACCCGCGGCACGAGCCCGCCATCGACCGCGAGGTGCGCCCACTCGTGGATCGTGCGGGCGCCGAGCATCGGGCGGGCGTACGGGATCGCGGGGCCGGCGAGCCGCTCGATGCCGGGCTCGTGGACGTTGTAGGCGATCAGCGCCCGTTCGCGGTGCAGATAGGAATAGCCCGACTGCGCGCTGTGCGGATCGGGTCGCGGCAGCGCCGTCGGGTCGACGAGCGCCCCGAGGAACCTCCGGGTATGCGCCGCGATCAGCCGCAGGTCGCGCGCGACGTCCTGCAGCGAGGCGTTGCCGGCGACGGTGAGCTGGGCGCGCAGCGCCTCGGTCGAACGCGGCCGCTCCGGATCCCAGACGATCTCGCCCGCACGCGCGGTGATCAGCAGCGGCGGCGCGTCGTCCGCGAGGTGCCCGAGCAGGCCGTCCACCGCGCCAGGGTCGGCGCCACGCCACCGCGCGTGGAAGCCGGCGAGCGCCGCCGTCGCGGCGGCGCGACATGTTTCGACCAGGCGATCCGGCTTCGCCTCGTGGGCGCGCGGAACGAGCAGCCCCGTGCCCGGGATGGCACGGTATCCACCGGGTGAGCGTGGTGGTCGCAGGTGCCGGTGGCGGAGATCGCGTAGCCACGGGATCGCCTCGGCGATCGCGCGGTAGACCGCGGCGTCGGGGCGGGTCGACGCCTGCGCCGCGGCGGCGAACGCGCCGCGCTCCTCGGCGCCGCACTCGAACCACCACGACGCCAGGTGCACGGCGGCGAGCGTGACCTCTCCAAGCTCGCTCATGCGGTCGCCGTGCGCCAGCAGGTAGGCGATCAGCTCCTCGTGCGAGCGCTCGGGGTCGAGGTCTGCGTCGTAGAGCGTCCAGGTGCTGGCGTTGAGGAGCGACGCGAACGGGCGAACCGAGGCAGGCTCGGAGACGACGGCGACGTTGCGCAGCCTGGGGGGGCTCAGGTCTCGCCCGCGTCGTGACAGCCCGCCGAGCCGCTCCCAGTAGGTCGCGAAGCCCGCGTCGAAGAGCTCGATCCGCTCGTTCGACCACCTCCGTCGCGCGCGCAACGTCTCCGCGAATCGGGCGTCGATCCCGTCGGGCCCGAGGTGCTCGACCGGGATCAGCGCCACCCGCGAATCGGCGAAGTAGAAGTCGTCAAGCATCGACGGGAGCGTTCCTGCTGGCGATTCCCTTCCAGAGCGGCGGCACCCAGGCAAGCGTCGCAGGTGCGGCGGGAGCGGTCGGCGCGCATCCGCGTGGAGGGAAGATCGTGATAAGGAAGGCTCGTGGGGCCGCGGCAGGCAGCCAGGGCGCGCGACATCATGGTGCGCGACATGATCGCCGGTGACGTACCGCGCGTCGCCGAGATCTTCCGCGACGCCTTCAACGACATCTACCGTCGCAGGGGCTTCGGACCAGTGGTGACGGACGTTGCGGTCGGCTCGGTCATCGCCGACGCTTACCGCGACCTCGATCCCGGCGGCTGCCTGGTCGTGACGGTCGACGGGGAGGTGGCAGGAAGCGGCTTCCTGCACCCGCGCGGCCTCACCGGCGGCGCCGGGCCGATCACCGTCGCGCCGGCCATGCACGGCATCGGCGCGGGACACGCGCTCATGGGCGAGCTCTGCCGTCGCGCCGACGCGGTCGGGATCACCTCGCTGCGCCTGATCCAGGACGCGTTCAACGAGGTGGCCTACGCGCTGTACTGCCGCGCCGGTTTCGTCGGTCGCGAGGTTCTCCTGCGCGCGAGCTTCCGCAGCACACGCAGCGGCGCCTGGCCCGGCGGAATCCGCCGCGCGTACCGCGGTGACCTGCCGCGGATCGGCGAGATCGAGCGCGGCCTCCTGGCAATCGAGCGTCCGCGCGACCACTCGTTGCTCCTTCGCCTCGGCGAGCTCTTCGTCGCCGAGGATGGCTACCTCGCGCGCATCGTCCGCGGCGGGGTGACGGTGCTGGGACCGATCGTCGCGAGTACGCTCGAGACTACCCTCGGCCTGATCGAGGCAGGCACCTCGGACCTCGCCCCGAACAGCGACGTACGCCTACTCGTGCCGTCCTGCCGCGACGATCTGGTCACCGAGCTGCTCGCGCGCCGCCGGCTCGATGTCCACTCGCTCTGCACCTACATGGTCCGCGGCATGTACGCGGGACTCGGCTGCTACTATGTCCCGACGCTCTTCCCCGAATCTGGTTAGGCTCGGAGCGTCGTCGTCGGGGGCGTCGGTCGCGCCGTCGACGCGACGCATGGTGCGCGCGAAGGTCTCGGCGTCGACGAAGCCGACGAGGCGATCGACCTCCTCTCCGTCCGGCCCGTAGAAGATGATCGTCGGAACGCCGACGACGGCGAACTCGGCCAGCAGGGCGTCGTTGCGCGGGCTCGACTCGGTGACGTCGGCGACCAGGGTCGCGAAGCGCTCGGCCTCGCGCGTCACCTCCGGGTCGACGAAGGTGCTGCGCTTCATCTCCAGGCAGGGCAGGCACCAGTCGGCGGCGAACTCGACGATCGCGGGGCGGCCCGCGCTGCGGGCACGATCGAGGGCGTCGGGCGAGAGCGGCAGCCAGCGGATTCCCTCACGGGCCTGCGCGCTCGGAAGCGCCACCCACGCCGCGAACAGCACGACGACGACGCCGAAGGCGCGGCGTCCGAGCGCGAACCAGCGCAAGGAGCGCGCCGAGCGCTCGACGAAGCCCAGGTAGACACCCGCGGCGGCGAGGTAGAGCGGGATCACGACGCGCAGGACGGCCTCGTCGAGCAGCGGCGACACGAAGTACAGAGCCATGCCGAGGAGCAGCGTCCCGAAGAGCCGGTTCACCCACGCGAGCCATTCGCCCGACCGCGGCAGCGTCCGGATTGCGCCGGCCGCAGAAGCAAGCAGCAGGTACGGCAGACCCATGCCGAGCCCCAGCACGAAGAACAGCAGGAAGCCGAGTCCCGCGTCACGCTGCGCGCCCACGTAGACCAGCAGCCCGAGTACCACCGGCCCGATGCACGGTGCCGCGACGATGCCCATCGTGAGACCCATCAGAAGCGCGCCGCCGAGTCCTGTGGACGATCCGCCGAATCGGTTCACGAGCGCCGCCGGCGCACGCACCTCGTAGAAGCCGAAGCTCGCGCCGGCGAGGAAGACCATCACGCCGGCGATGGCGACGAGCACGGCGGGCTGCTGCAGCGGCGCGCCGAACAGCCCACCGAACAGCGCCGCGCTGACTCCGAGGACGGCGAAGCTGAGGGTGATTCCGAGCACGTAGGCGCAGGCGAGAGGCCACGCGCGCCTGCTGCCACCCGACTGGCTGCCGAAGTAGCCGATGGTCACCGATACCAGCGGGTACACACAGGGTGTCAGGTTGAGGGTCAAGCCGAGTAGCAGGGTGACCGCCAGCGCGGCGGGGAGGCTCGCGCTCTCGAGCCAGCGCGACAGCAGCGACGCGTTCGGATCGCGCGCGAGCTTCAGCTCGGCCGGCGAGCGACCGGTCTCGTCCCCGCTCGCAGCAGAGGCGTCCCCTACCTGCAAGGTTGCCTGCGCGGTCGCCGGCGGCAGGCACCGCTCGTCGTCGCAGGCCTGGTAGCGGAGCCGCAGCTCGACCGGTGCTGTCGGGGCCGGACGCGCACGCGCGACGATCTCGAAGCGGCCGTCGTAGACCAGGAGCGGTTTGTCGCCCGCGAACGCGAAGCGTTGCGCGATCGGCGTCGGATACTCCGGCTCGTCGAAGGTGACGGCGGGCGAGGAGAGCGTGAGCACGGTCGGGATGAGAAAATCCTCGTCCGGCCGGTGCGCGTTCACATGGTAGCCTTTGGCCACCTGCGCGACGGCGACGATCCGGGCACCGCCGGCGGCGTCCGGCTCGATCCGCCCGGTGAGCTCGACCACCGGGTTGCCCGCGCTGGCGGGCGACGCCAAGATCGTGGAGACCAGCAGGAGCGCGGCCGGAACGATCCACCCGCCGCGACCCGATCCACGGACGGCGCGCGCCGGAGTCGACTCGGGGGCGTTGCGACGGGCTCGGAGGCGGGCTAGGTGCGACGGGCTTCGCATCGGATCAGCCAAAAAGGATAGCACAGATGCACCTCTCGTTGCGCGTTGCGACCTGTGGACTTGCCCTTGCGGCCCTCGCGCTCACCCCGTCAACCGCCCGGGCGGGCGAGCGCAGCGGACTCCAGGAGCTGGCCATCACGACAGGCTACGGCTTCTCGGACCGCGGCAACGTCCAGATCGTGCCTCTGTACGCCCGCTTCGCCTGGCTCTTCCCGGACGTCATCGACGAGCCGCTGGCGCGCAACAACCTGAACCTGAAGTGGTTCCTCGAGCCGTGGATCGCGGGGGTGACGAACCACCAGAACGCGATCGAGGTCGGCATCACGCCGATCGGCCTCAAGCTCGACTACGACGCCGGTCAGCAGGTGGTGCCGTTCGTGATCGCGGGAACCGGTGCGATGTACACGGGCCTGCAGGGGCTCCAGCTCGGCGGCCCGTTCGAGTTCGCCTCGTTCGGCGGTGCCGGCATCGAGCTCTTCCTCACCGACACGCTGGCGATGAGCTTCCAGTGGCGCTGGCGACACATCTCGAACGCCGGCCTGAAGGACCCGAACCGTGGGCTCGACACGCAGTTCGTGCTGATCGGCCTCGACAGCTATCCGCGGCGCTGACGCCCGGGACCGCGCGCGGACGTGCGTGCGACGGGCGCGGCGGCGCCATGCGCCTCGCGCTTCGCTGCAGCGACGGGCGAGGGCGGCGGCACGACGAGAGCCGGTGCTACGTCGAGCGGCACGGTCTCGACGACCTCCAGCCCGAATCCGGGCAAGCTCACCAGTCGGCGGCGGTAGTTGCTGATCAGGCGGATCTTGCCGACGCCGATGTCGCGCAGGATCTGCGCGCCGATGCCGTACTCGCGGAACTCCTTGAGTCGCCCGCTCGACATCGTACTCGGCTTGCTGGCGTCCGGATCCTCGTCGGGACCTGCGGCGTCGCCGCGCGGCGCGAACATCTCCGTCCCCTGCTCGCGCTTGAGGTAGAGGACAACCCCCTTGCCCTCCTCGGAGATGATCTGCATCGCGCGGTGCAGCAGCTCGCCGGTGTTGCGCTTGACGAAGGCGAACACGTCTCCGGGCAGGTACTCGGCGTGCGCGCGCACGAGCGTCGGCTCGTCGGGGCGGATGTCGCCCTTCACCAGCGCCAGGTGCTCGCCGCCGTCGACGTCGCTGCGGTACACGTATGCGTTGAACTCGCCACCGTAGCGGCTGTTGATGGGCGCCTCCGCGACGCGGTGCACGAGCGAATCGTGCTGCAGCCGGTACTGGATCAGGTCCGCGATCGTCACCAGCTTGAGGTCGAACTTCGCTGCGAAGCGCTTCAGGTCGGCGAGGCGCGCCATCGTTCCGTCCGGCTTCATGATCTCGCAGATGACGCCGGCCGGCTTGAGGCCCGCGAGACGTGCGAGATCGACCGCGGCCTCGGTCTGCCCGGTGCGGACCAGCACACCGCCGTCACGCGCGCGCAGCGGGAAGATGTGTCCGGGCGTGCGGATGTCGCTCGGGGTGGCTCCGTCGGCGACGACGGTGAGGATCGTCTTGGCGCGATCGCGCGCCGAGATGCCCGTTCCGATGCCGTGCCGCGCGTCGATCGAGACGGTGAACGCGGTCCCGAGCGGCGCCGTGTTCTCGGCGACCATCATCGGCAGACCGAGCTCGCGCAGCTTCTGCTCGGTGACCGGCAGGCAGATCAGGCCGCGGCCCTCGGTGGCCATGAAGTTGATTGCTTCCGGCGTCACCTTCTCGGCGGCCATGCACAGGTCGCCCTCGTTCTCGCGGTCCTCGTCGTCCATGACGATGACCATCCGCCCGGCCTTGTACTCGGCGATCGCCTCCTCGATCGTCGCGACGGAGCCGCTCTTCCTGCGGGCGGGCTCGGGGCCGTTCGAGGTGGCGTCGTTGAACACGGGCCGCAGTTAACGCCCGCCCGTGACGCCTTGCAAGACGAAGCTCGCGCTGCTCGTCGCGCGGATCGGGCCCGTGCTCCACGTGGTCGCCGCCCCCCGCGCACGACATGCGCGCGTTCGTGCGGTTGACCGGGGGATGCCGAGCGGGCAATGCGGTGCGATGCCCGGACCGCTCGAAGGGGTGAAGGTCGTGGAGCTCGGATTCTGGGTCGCCGGACCCGCCACGGCCGGGATCCTGTGCGACTGGGGCGCTTCCGTGGTGAAGATCGAGCCGCCGCGTGGGGATCCGTTCCGCGGCATCTTCATGTCCGCCGTCGGGATCGACGTGCCGTTCAATCCGCCGTTCGAGCTCGACAATCGCGGCAAGCGCTCGATCGTCCTCGACCTGCAGCACGACGAGGCGCGGGGCATCGCTCGTGCACTGATCGCGGGGGCGGACGTCTTCGTCTCGAACCTGCGCGCGAGCGCGCTCGAACGGCTCGGGCTCGACTACGCGACGCTGTCGCGCGACCACTCCGGGCTGATCTACTGCTCGGTCACCGGCTTCGGCGTCACGGGCCCGGACCGCGACCGGCCAGCCTACGACATCGGCGCGTTCTGGTCGCGCGGCGGTGTCGCCGCGATGTTGACGCCCGAGGGGCAGGAGCCGCCCGTCCAGCGCGGCGGCATGGGCGACCACACCACCGCGATCACGGCGGCGGGTGCGGTCTGCGCGGCTCTGACCGCGCGCGGTCGGACCGGGCGGGGCCAGCACGTGGTCACCTCGCTGCTGCGCACTGGCATGTACGTCGTGGGATGGGACGTCGCGACGCGGCTCCGCTTCGGGTACGTGGCGCCGCCCGTCACGCGGTCGTCGTCGCCCAACCCGGTCGCCAACAGCTACCGGGCGGCGTGCGGCCGCTGGTTCTGGCTGATCGGACTCGAGGCCGATCGGCACTGGCCCGACGTCTGCCGGGCGATCGAGCGTCCCGACCTGCTGACCGATCCGCGCACCGTCGACATCGTCAAGCGTCGCGAGAACGGCCCGGATGTCGTGCGTCTCCTGGAGGACGAGTTCGCGAAGCGACCGCTCGACGCCTGGGCCGCGATCTTCGACCGCGAGGGCGTGTGGTGGTCGCCGGTGCAGACCTGCGACGACGTCGCGAACGATCCGCAGGTCCGCGCCGCGGGCGGTGTGGTGCCGTTCGATGCGGCGGAGGGGCTGCCGGAGCAGCTGGCGACCCCCGTCGACTTCCTCGGCACGCCGGGGGAGGTGGCACGCTCCGCTCCCGAGGCCGGACAGAATACCGAGGAGGTACTGCTCGAGCTCGGCCACGACTGGGAGTCGATCGCCGCGCTCAAGGAGCGCGGCGTGATCCCCTGAGCTCAGGCAGCGAAGGCGGGAGTCGAAAAGGCGCCGAACAGATCGGCGCGGCGGCGCAGCTTCGCAACCAGGGTCGTGCGGTTCACCCCGAGCAGGCGCGCGGCCGCCTGCTTGTTTCCGTGCGTGCGGCTCAGCGCCTTGGTGATGAGCTCGTTCTCGAACTCCTCGACCACGAAGTTCAGGTCGACGCCGGACTCGGTGATGCGGAGGTCCGGGATGCACCGCCGCGTGATGAAGGTCCGCAGCGACGGCGGCAGGTCGTCCTCGTCCACGACGTCGCCTTCGCACAGGATCACCAGGCGCTCGACCAGGTTCTCCAGCTGGCGCACGTTGCCGGGCCACGCGTGCTCCCAGAGGTGGACCATGGCCTCCTCGGTGATGCGCACGGGGCCGCGCCGGTGCCGCTCGGTGTGCTTGGCGAGGAAGTGCTCGACGAGCAGCGGGACGTCCGAGCGGCGCTCGCGCAGCGGCGGCAGGGGCACGGGCACGACGTTCAGCCGGTAGTAGAGGTCTTCGCGGAAGCGTCCCGCCGCGACCGCGGCCTCGAGGTCCTGGTTGGTCGCCGCGATGACGCGAACGTCGACCACGACGCTGCGATCGGAGCCCACCGGACGCACCTCGCGCTCCTGCAGCACGCGCAGCAGCTTGACCTGCAGGGCCGGGCTCATGTCGCCGATCTCGTCGAGGAAGATGGTGCCGCGGTGCGCCAGCTGGAACATGCCGGCGCGCGCGCCGGCGGCGCCCGTGAACGCGCCGCGCTCGTGGCCGAACATCTCCGACTCGAGGAGGTCCGCCGGGATGGCGCCGCAGTTGACGGCGACGAACGGCTGCGCGGCGCGGTCGCTCGCGGCGTGCAGCATGCGCGCGACGACCTCCTTGCCGGTGCCGCTCTCGCCCGAGACGAGGACGGTCGCGCTGGTCGCCGCGACCTTCTGGACCAGGCTGCGGACCCGGTCGAGCAGCGGGTGCTCTCCGATCAGCTGGGGCGCACGGACGGTCCGGACCGCGGCAGTCCCGCTGGCGGCATCGCGCTCGATCACACGGTGATTCATGAGAAGTGCTCCTGCGTCGTGGGGGGCCGCGTCGTTTCCAGGCGAGCGGGTTGCAGATCGGTGCGGGCGGCGGGGATCCAGACCTGAAACGTGGAGCCGACGCCGACCCGGCTCGACACGCCGATCGTTCCTCCGAGCAGGTCGGTGATCCGGCGGGCGACGTAGAGGCCCATGCCGAGGCCGCCGTGGGTGCGGGTCGAGGTGTCGCCGAGCTGGGTGAAGGGCTCGAAGATCCGTCCGAAGCTGCCGCGCCGCACGCCCGGTCCGGTGTCGGAGACGTACAGCTCGATGCCGCCGGCGCGGCGCCGGGCGCCGATCGTGACGCTGCCGCGGCGCGTGAACTTGAGCGCGTTCGAGACCAGGCTCCGCAGGACGATTTTGAGCTTGCCGGCGTCCGTCGCGAGGCTCGGCAGCCCGGCCTCCACCTCGCACGCCAGCTCCACCCCGGGGGCATGCGGCATTCGCCGCGCCTCCCTCAGGATCCCCGCCAGCAGGCCGGGCAGGGAGAACTCCCTGCGCTCGAGCGGCACGCCGTCCTCCTCGAGGTGGCCGAGATCGAGCGTGTCCTGGACCATCTCGAACAGGACGTGAGCCTGGCGGTCCACCTTCCGCAAGACCTCGTTCTGCTCGTCGGAGAGGGCTCCGAAGTCGCCCTCGAGGATCAGGTTGAGGTATCCCAGCATGATGTTCAGCGGCGTGCGCAGCTCGTGCGAGAGCGTCGCGACGAAGTCGGCCTTGATGCGGTTGGCGCGCTGGACCTCGTCCCGCAGGCGAGCGTTCTCGAGGCGCATGGACGCGAGGCGGCCGAATCCCTCGGCGATCAGGCGATCCTCCGGCGAGAACGGCGGCACGCCGGTCAGCCGGCCGACGACCAGGATCCCGGCGAGCTTCGACCGGCGGCGCAGCGCGATGCACAGCCAGCGGGAGGCATCCTGGTCGTCCGGGATCTCCAGCTCGACGACGCGCTCGGTGCGCAGCCGCGACGAGGTCGCGATCGCGAGCGGATGCGCGGGGTCCGCGAGGTACGCGAAGCGCCGCGACTCGCCGTGCCGCGCGACCAGCACGTAGCTTCGACTTCTGGGATCGAGCAGCAGGAGGCTGCTCGCCGCGCTCGCGAGTGTCTCGCACGCCAGCTCGCACAGGCGCTCGAGCAAGTTCTTCTTCGACGACGAGCACGTCAGCTCGTCCCCGAGGCGCGTCAGCATCGTCGCGACGCGGTCGGAGAACGCGGCGCTGGCGTGCGGCTCGGCGGGGCTGGCGGTCATGATGGCCGTCCCGCGGGATCGCACAGGAGGCGCTCCAGATCGGCCAGGCGCACCGGCTTCGCGAGCACGGCGTCGGCGCCGCTCTCCTCGGCGGAGCGGACGACGTCGGGCGTACCGTGCGCCGTCAGCAGCACGATGCGGTCGGCACCGGAGTCGCGCGCGAGCCGCGCGACCGCGAGGCCCTCGCCGATGCGAGGTGGCGTCAGGTGGAGATCGGTCACGACCCAGGTGAAGGAATGCGTGGCCAGGAGCTGCTCCGCGGTCTCGCAGTCGGAGGCGCCGTGCACCTGGTGGCCGCGCATGGTGAGGTACTCCTTGATCGCGAAAAGCACGGAGTCCTCGTCGTCTACCAGAAGGACCTGCTGCCCCGGCTTTCCCACCGACTCGTCGCCCCGGTTGGTCACGCCGCGTACCGTTGCACCCCGCGTGCCACCTGGGGGGACGCCTCGGGGCACGCCGTTGCAGGGTTTTCGGGTGGCGGGAGCGCCTCCGAGGTCTGGATTCCAGATCCGGGACGGCTCGCGAGCGGAGCTCAGCTCCGCGCGACGTTCAGGCCGAGCTTGGCTACCTTCTGGTAGAGCGAGCTGCGCGGGATGCCGAGGCGGGTGGCGGCCCGACCGACGTGGCCGTGCTCGTCGCGCAGGATCCGCTCGATGTGCCGGCGCTCCAGCTCCTGGAGCGTGAGATCGCCGTCGTCCGCGGACGAGGCCGGCGCTGCCGGGGCTCCGGCCGCCGCCGGCGGCGCCGGGGTGGCCTCGAAGCGCAGGTCGGCCGTGTCGATCCGGTCGCCGGTGCAGAGCAGCACGGCCCGCTCGAGCACGTTGCGCAGCTCGCGGACGTTGCCCGGCCACGGGTAGCGGCGCATCGCATCGATCGCCCCGGGGGTCAGCTCGACACCGCGCCGTCCGAGGTCCGCGGTCACCCGCTCGAGCAGATCGGCTGCGAGCAGCGGCAGGTCCTCGCGCCGGTCGCGCAGCGCCGGGACCCACAGCGTGATCGTGTTGATGCGGTAGTAGAGATCGCTCCGGAAGCGCCCCTCGCGTGCGGCGAGGCCGAGATCCTGGTGCGTCGCGCTGATCAGGCGAATGTCGACCTGGCGGTCGCGGACGCTGCCGACACGACGGAAGCGGCTCTCCTCGAGCACCTTGAGCAGGCGCGGCTGGACCTGCGGGCTCAGGTCGCCGATCTCGTCGAGGAAGACGGTGCCACGGTGCGCGAGCTCGAGCAGCCCGGGCTTGGTCCCCACGGCCCCGGTGAAGGCCCCGCGCTCGTGCCCGAACAGCTCGCTCTCGACCAGCTCGGTGGCGAGCCCGGCGCAGTTCAGATCGACGAACGGCTCTTCCGCTCGCGGTCCACACCGGTGCAGCCAGTTCGCGAGGACGCCCTTGCCCGAGCCGGTCTCGCCCTGGATGAGCACCGGACGGTCGGTGCCGGCGATGCGGCGTGCGTCGTCGGCGAGGGCACGGATCGCCGCGCACGTGCCGAGGAACGGATCGACCTGGGTGCGCTCGCGGCGCACGGCCTCGGCGCGCTGGCTCTTGTCGCTGCGGTGGCGTTGCAGCATGCGCTCGAGGACCACCAGCAAGGTGGCGAGCTCGACCGGCTTGGTCAGGAACTGCTCGGCCCCCTGCTTGATCGCGTCCACCGCGAGGTCGATCGAGCCGTGCCCGGTGAGCACGGCGAGCGGCACCGACGGATCGATCGCGCGCAGCCGCGGCAACAGGTCGAGGGCGGTGCCGTCGGGCAGCCGGTAGTCGAGCAGGACCGCATCGGGCGACCCGCTGCGGAACAGCTCCTCCGCGCGCGCGCAGCAGTCGGCCTCGACGACCTCGTAACCCTTGCTGCGCAGGAACTCGCACACGCCGAAGCGCACCGTGGGCTCGTCGTCGACCAGAAGGATTCGCTGCGCCATTTCGGAATTCCTTCAGCCCGCCGCGTGGCCTGCCGCGATGGGAAGCCGCACGGTGAACAGGGCGCCTCCGTCCGGGTGATTGGCCGCCGTGATCTCGCCGCGGTGCTCTTCGACGATCCGCTGGACGATCGCCAGTCCCAGTCCCGTGCCGCCGCGGCGGCGCGAGAAGAACGGCTCGAACAGCCGTGGCAGGTCGTCCGCGCCGATGCCGGGCCCGTGGTCGCGGACCGTACACTCGACCCAGCGCTGCGCGTCCACGACGACGACGGCGCTCTCCAAGGTCACGGCGCTCCCTTCCGGGGCGACCTGGATGGCATTCTGGAGCAGGTTCTGGAACGCGCGCACCAGGCGCGGGTTCATCGCGACCTGGGCCTCGGCCGCGCCGTACGGCGTGCGGATCGCGATCGAGCGCTGGCGCGCCAGCGCGGTGCACTCCGCGACCGCCCCTTCGAGCACCGGCTGGAGCGTCTGCGCCGCCAGCTCCGTCGCGGGATGTCCGAACTCGAGCAGATCCTGCATGAGGTCCTGCAAGCGCTGCACGTCGCGGCGCAGCATCGCGAAGTGCTCGGCGTACTCCGGAGCGTCCCCGAAGCGCACCGCGAGCGCGTCGAGCACCGCCGAGATGCCGAAGAGCGGGTTGCGCGCCTCGTGGGCGAAGCCCGCGACCAGCGAGCCGATGAGCGCCATCACCTCGTTGCGCCGCACCTCGGCCTGGAGCCGTGCGACATGCTCCTGCGCCCGCTTCTGCTCGGTCAGGTCGCGGACCGTCGCGCGGAACAGGCGGCGCCTGCCGATGTGCATCTCGCTGATCGCGAGCTCGAGCGGAAAGACCGATCCGTCGCGCCGGCGCCCGGCGAGCTCCCGCTTGCTTCCGAGGATGCGGGGCTCGCCGGTGGTGCGGTAGCGGGTCAAGTAGTCCCCGTGCTCCGAGGCATGGGGCTCCGGCATCAGCACCGCGATGCTGCGACCCACGAGCTCGGCCTCTCGCCAGCCGAAGATCCGCTGGCCGGCCGGGTTGATCGACTCGAGGAAGCCGAACTCGTCCGCTGTGATCACCCCGTCGACGGCCGCGTCGACGATCGCGACCGCGCGCTCCTCGCTCTGGCGGAGGAGATCCTGCGCCCGCTCGCGCTCCTCGATCTCCTCGCGCAGCGTCGCGATGACCGCGCTGAGATCGAGCGTGCGCTCGTGCACCCTGGACTCGAGCGCTTCGAGCGCGCCGCGTAGCGTCTCCTCGGGAAGCTGCCGCTGCTCGTCGAGCATCACCACCGAGCGGCTACGGAGGTAGCTGCCGTCGGCGTCGTACACGGCGGTGGCGCTGATGCGCACGGGCACCGTGCTGCCGTCCTTGCGCACGAGGTCGAACTCGAGCCCGTCGATCCGCCCGCGTTGCTTGAACGTCGGGAACTCGCGCACGAAACGCTGCTTGCTGAGCGGCGCGAGCAGGTCGGTGTATCGGAGCTTGCCGACGACCTCTTCGGGCTCGTAGCGCAGCAGCGCGAGCTCGGTCCGGTTCATCGCGACGACGACGCCGCGCGCGTCGAGCGCGTGAAAGCCGCACGGTCCGTGCTCGTAGAAGTCGCGGAACTCCTCGTCGAGCGGCGTGCGCGGGGGTGGTCCGGTTGCGGACGGCTCGGGCGGCGACGTGCCGCGCGGGGTGGGCTCTCGACCGGGCGGAGCGCCGCGATGGGTGACGCCGAGAAAGGCCAGCAGGGCGAGCGCGAGCAGCGACGACATCTGCCCGCGGCGTCAATGGGCCCGGTGCTCGGGCTCGGGCGAAAGGGACTGGACGAGCCTGATCAGCTCGTGCGGCTCGACCGGCTTCGCGACGTGCATCTGGAAGCCCGCGCTGATCGCCTGGCGGCGGTCCTCGTGACCCGCGAACGCGCTGAGTGCGAGCGCCGGCACCCTTCCGCCGTGCGCCGACCCGCGTGCGCGGACCTTGCGGATCAGCTGGAAGCCGTCCTCGCCGGGCATCGCGAGATCGCTGATCAGCACGTCGGGCACTCCACCGTCGAGGTGGCGCAGCGCTTCCGCGGCCGATCCCGCGCTGACCACGGTCGCGCCGGCCTGACGGAGGACGGTGCCCACGACCTCGAGCGTGTCGGGCTCGTCGTCCACGATCAGGATGCACAACCCGTCGAGGCGGGTGGTGTTGCTCGCGCCGGCCGCGAGGTGCGGCGGCGCGGCGAAGTGCTCGGGATCGAGCATCGGGAGCTCGACGGTGAAGGTCGCGCCCTTGCCCTCCCCCGGGCTCTCCGCGCGGATGGTGCCGCCGTGCAGCTCGACGAGGTTGCGCACGATCGCGAGGCCTAGACCGAGCCCGCCGTGCAGGCGCGTGCTGGTGCGATCCGACTGCGAGAAGCGCTCGAAGACGCGGTCGACGAACGCTGGATCGATGCCCTTGCCGGTGTCGCTGACCGCGACCACCGCCTTGCCGCTCGTCCCCTCCTCGACGCGAACGTCGACCTTGCCGCCGTCCGAGGTGAACTTGATCGCGTTCGACACCAGGTTCCAGACCACTTGCTGCAGGCGGTCGGGATCGGCCCAGATCGGACGGACCCCCGGGTCGATCAGCGTGTTCAGACGGATGCGTCGCGCGTAGGCCATCGAGCGCAGCGCGTCGACGGCGGCGTCCACGACCAGTGGCAGCTCGACCAGCCGGCAGTCGAGACGAATCTTGCCGGTGACGATCCGCGAGACGTCGAGCAGATCCTCGATCAGGCGGGCCTGCACCCGGGCGTTGCGCTCGATGGTCTCGAGCGCGCGGCTGGCGACGGTGTCGTCGAGCGTGCCCGAGCGCAGCATGCGGACCCAGCCGAGAATGGCCTGCAGCGGCGTGCGCAGCTCGTGCGACACGGTGGCGAGGAACTCGTCCTTCGTGCGGCTCGCGATCTCGGCTTCGGCGCGGTCGCGGACCAGCTGCAAGCGCTCTTGCTCGGCTCGCTTCTGCTCCGTGCGGTCGCGAACGATGCTGGTGACGATCATGCCGTCCCCGGTGCCGAGCGGGCTCAGGCTGATCTCGGCGGGGAACTCGGAGCCGTCCTTGCGACGTGCCACGAGCTCGAGCCCCGCTCCCATCGGGCGGGTGCGCGGGTCGTCGTAGTAGCCCGATCGGCGCGTGCGGTGAACGTCGCGCAGGTGCTCCGGCAGGAGGATCTCGACCGGCTGCCCGAGCAGCTCTTCGCGCCGGTAGCCGAACATCTGCTCGGTCTGCGCATTGACCAGCACGATGAGGCCGGCGCGGTCGGCGCCGACGATCGCGTCCGGCGCCGATTCGAGGAGCTGCTTGAAGCGCTCCTCGGCTTCAAGAATGCCCTGGTTCAACCTTCCTCCGCACTCCAAAATTATCGGAGAACGGTGGCAGACTCGTTAGCGTAGAACTACCCAGCCGGCCGATCTGACCGTTTCAGCCCCTTGGTCACTCGACGGTGACGCTCTTGGCCAGGTTGCGTGGCTGGTCCACGTCGCTGCCACGGTAGACGGCAATCGAGTAGGCGAGCAGCTGCAGGGGGATCACAAGCAGGATCGGCGCCAGGAAGTGGTTCACCTGCGGGATGGTCACCACCTCCCAGGCGATCTCCTCGAGCTCGGGGGACGGTGCGTCGGTGATCGCGATGATGCGTCCGCCGCGCGCCTCGACCTCCTTCAGGTTCGACAGCGTCTTGGGGTACATCGGGTCCTTCGGCAGGAGGACCACGACGGGCAGCTGCTCGTCGATCAGCGCGATCGGACCGTGCTTCATCTCGCCGGCGGGATAGCCCTCGGCGTGGATGTACGAGATCTCCTTCAGCTTCAGCGCGCCCTCGAGCGCGATCGGGTAGTTGATGCCGCGTCCGAGGTAGAGGAAGTCGCGCGCGTGGCCGTACTTCTTGGAGATCTTCTCGATCTGCTTGCTGCGCCCGAGCGTCTCCTGCACGAGGCTCGGCAGGTTCACCAGATCTGCGACCAGTGCGCGGCCCTTGGCCTCGTCGAGGCGTCCGAGCTGGCGTCCGAGGTGCAGCGCGAGCAGGTAGAACGCGGTGAGCTGCGTGGTGAACGCCTTGGTGCTCGCGACCGAGATCTCGGGTCCGGCGTGCGTGTAGAGGACGCCGTTCGAGCGTCTCGGGATCGACGCGTCGACCACGTTGCAGATCGACAGCACCTTGGCGCCCGACGCGCGCGCCTCCTCGACGGCGGCGAGCGTGTCGGCGGTCTCGCCCGACTGCGACACCGCGATCAGCAGCGTGTTCGGTCCGAGGATCGGCTGGCGGTAGCGGAACTCGCTCGCGTAGTCGACGTCGACCGGGATGCGCGTCGTCTCCTCGAGCAGGAACTTGCCGACCAGGCACGAGTGCCACGCGGTGCCGCAGGCCGTCAAGTAGATGCGCTCGACGCTGCCCCAGTCGAGGCCGAGAGCGTCGATCTCCGGCAGCCAGACGTCGCCCTCCTCCTGGCGAATGCGACCGAGCATGGTGTCGATCATCGCCTGCGGCTGCTCGTTGATCTCCTTCAAGAGGAAGTGCTTGTAGCCGCCCTTCTGCGCGGTGACCGGATCCCAGGTGATGTGCTTCGGCGCGCGCTCCACCGGTTCGCCGTCGAACGTCGTCACCTTGACGCCCTCGCGCGACACCTCGGCCATCTCGCCGTCCTCGAGGAACAGCACCTCGCGAGTGTGGTCGAGGATCGCCGGGATGTCCGACGCGATGAAGTTCTCGCCCTCGCCGAGCCCGATCACCATCGGGGTCGCGGTCTTGGCGGCGAGCAGGCGCGTCTTTTCGTCGTCGCACAGCACGACGATCGAGAACGATCCCTGCAGCTGCTTGACGGCGGCGCGCGCCGCGTCGAGGAACGCGAGTCCGTTCGACAGGTGGTCGTCGATCAGCTGCGAGATGACCTCGGTGTCGGTCTCGGACTGGAAGGTGCGACCCTTCTTCTGCAGCTCGGCCTTGAGCTCGATGTAGTTCTCGATGATCCCGTTGTGGATCACCACCACCTTGCCGGCGCGGTGCGGGTGCGCGTTCTCCTCGGAAGGGCGTCCGTGCGTCGCCCAGCGCGTGTGGCCGAGGCCGATGCGCCCCTCGAGCGGCTTGTCGTTGAGTAGCTTCTCGAGGTTGTCGAGCTTGCCGACGCAGCGACGGATGTCGATGTGGCCGTTGACGAGCGTCGCGACGCCGGCCGAGTCGTAGCCGCGATACTCGAGGCGGCGCAGACCGTCGACGATGATCCGGCTCGCCTCCTGCTCACCGATGTATCCCATGATTCCGCACATAGGTGCTGGATCCTGCCTTCTTCGGGGGTGTGTCTTCCGCCAAGACTACCTCGGGCAGATCGGACCGGACAACGTGGTCCTTTAGCGACGGGGTGCCGGACGCGCTCGCGCGGGAGATACGAGCGCCGTCGGGGACGTTCGACGATCGTGGCGAGCCGCGGTTGGCGACCCACCCGGCTCCGGGTCTAGAAGCGGCGTCTCTCCCGCCGGAGCCGCCGTGACGCGAACCGAACGCACATACTACGCGGTCGTCGCGCTGTGGAACCTGCCCGGCTGGTTCATGCACCCGGTCTACCCGATGTTCCTGCTCAGCCGGGGGCTCGATCTCTTCGAGATCGGCGTCGTGTTCGCGACCTTCCAGGTCGGAGTCTTCCTCTTCGAGGTGCCTACCGGCGCGATCGCGGACCTGTATGGCCGCAAGGTCTCCTTCCTGCTTTCGTGCCTCGTCCGGCTGTCGGCCTTTCTCCTGTACACGGTCGCCGACGGCTTTGCGCTCTGCGTGCTCGCCGAGCTGATCGACGCTCTCGGCGTCACGATGGCGAGCGGCGCGATCGACGCCTGGGCGGTCGACGGTGTGCGCGCCGAGGGCGACCGGCGACCCGCCGACCGGATGTTCGCTCGCTCGCAGGCGATCGTCCGCGCGGTGATGGTCGTCGGTGGCGTCACGTGCGGCTACCTCGCCGACCGCTTCGGTCTGACCGTTCCGTGGCTGGTCGCGTCGGGCTTCTTCGTCATCGCTTTCGTGGTGGGCCTGTTCGCGATGTACGACGACCGCGGTGCGCGCCGGGCCACGCGGCAGGCGACGACGTCGTTCACGTCGACGATCGGCGCGGGGATGGTCGCGGTACGCGATCACGCCGTGCTGCGGATGCTCTGCCTCGTGACCCTGCTCACCGGGATGGCCGCGATGCCGATCGTGATGTACTGGCCGCCGCACCTCGAGGCGCTGTCCGCGGGCGGCTTCTGGGCGCTCGGCTGGGCGTGGGCGATCCTCAATCTGGCCGCGGTCGTCGGGTCCTTGCTCGTCGTGCCGATGCTGCGCCGGCTGGTGCGCGAGCACCTGCTGTTCGGGCTCGCGCTGTGGCGCGCCGTCCTACTGGTCGCGGCAGCCCTCGCCGGCTCGTTTGGCGGCGTGCTCGCGGCGCTGGTGCTCTACGAGATTGGCGTTGCGGCGCGCCAGCCGGTGGTCACGGCGTGGACCAACGAGCACGTCGGCTCCGATCTGCGCGCGACCGTCCTCTCGATCGGCGGGATGGCGTTCATGCTCGGCGGCGCGCTGGGGGTGCTCACGATCGGCCTCGTCACCAGGGCGCTCGGCATCCCCGCCGGATGGCTCGTCTGCGCGGCGCTCTGTGTTCTCATGGCGCCGCTCTACCTGCGGCTCGGACGCGTCGCACGGCGCGACGCCGCCCGGCGCCGCGCCGCAGCGGCTTGAATCGCGCAGTCGGTCGCGCGTCCGGCGTCAGCTCTTCGCCGATCGCATGCGCTTGCGGAAGCCCTCGACCCAGCCCGCGCGCCGCTGATCGGGTTTCGGGTTGAAGGCGAGCGCGCCCGGCTCGACGTCGTGCCGAACCGTGGTGCCGGTTGCGACGTAGGCATCGTCGCCGATCGTCACCGGCGCGACGAGCTGGCTGTCGCTGCCGATCTGCACCCGGTCGCCGATCATGGTGCGTTGCTTCACGAAGCCGTCGTAGTTGCAGGTGATCGTGCCCGCGCCGATGTTGCTCTCGCGGCCGATGGTCGCGTCGCCCAGGTACGCGAGGTGGTTCGCCTTCGTGCCGGCGCCGATCTCCGACTTCTTCACCTCGACGAAATTGCCGATGTGGACGTCCTCGTGCAGGTGCGCGCCGGGTCGTAGCTGGGCAAACGGGCCGATGACCGCTCCGCTGCCGATGCGGGACTCGGTGATCACCACCATGGGACGCAGGTGCACGCCGTCGGCGAGCTCGCTGTCGGTCACGAAGGCGTTGCCCTCGATACGGCAGTCGCGGCCGATGCGCGTCGCGCCGCGCAGCTGGACCATCGGGCCGACGACCGTGTCGGCACCGATCGTCACCGACGCCTCGACGTAGGCCGTCGCGGGGTCGAGGAAGGACACGCCGGCCGCCATGTGACGGGCGACGATCTCTGCGCGCAGCGTTGCCTCGAGCCGCGCCAGGTCGGCGCGCGAGTTGATGCCCTCCACCTCCGCCGGCGCGACCGGCTCGGTGACCACAGGCTCGCCGCGAGCGACCGCGGCGGCGACGATGTCCGTCAAGTAGAGCTCACCCTGCGCGTTGTTCGCCGTGAGACCTGCGAGCGCCGTGGAGAGGAAGCGGCTCTGCACGCAGTAGATGCCCGGGTTCCACTCGCGGATCAGCCTTTGCTCCTCGCTCGCGTCGCGCTCCTCGACGATCGCCTGCAGGTGCCCCGTCGCGTCGCGAACGATGCGCCCGTAGCCGTGGGGATCGCTGACCGTGGTGAGCAGCGAGAGCAGCGCGCGCTGCTCACGATGCCGACGCACCAGACGCTCGAGCGTCTCGGCGCGCAGCAAGGGGCAGTCCCCGTAGAGGATGAGCACGTCGCCGGTGAAGTCGGCGAGCTGCGCATCCACCGCGACGCGAACTGCGTGGCCCGTGCCGCGCTGCTCGGTCTGCAGCGCGAAGTCGACGGCGAAGCCGGCGCGGCACGCGGCCTCGACCGCGGCCGCCTGATGCCCCACGACGACGACGGTGCGCTCGGCGCCGAGCGGCGCGCTCGCGGCGAGCACGTGGCGGACCAGCGGCTCGCCGCCGAGCGGGTGCAGAACCTTGGCGTGCGCCGACTTCATGCGCGTGCCCTGCCCTGCGGCGAGCACGACGACGGCGAGCCGCGCGTCCTTCTCGGTTGCCGGAACGCTCACGAGCCGACCTTCAGCGTGCCGCCCTCGATCTTGTCCCGCGCGTCCTGCACGCGCCGCAAGACCTCTGCCGGGATCCGCCCTGCGAGCTTCGGGTTCACGACGAAGTCGATCACGCCGCTCTTCAGGTCTTCTTCGACGACGCGTCCGACGAAGCGCCTCTCCTTCACCTCGCGCGCCATGTCGAGGAACGCCTTCGGGATCGAGATCACGGCGCTCGCGAGAACGGTGTCTGGTGCCACGTCGCTCTGGTCACGGTTGGTGCCGAAGGCGAGCACGCCCTTGGCTCCGGCGGCCTGGAACACGCCGAGACCCGCTGCGTCGGCGTTCTGCAAGACGAGGTCGGCGCCCTGTGCGATCAGCGCGTCGGTCGCGGCCTTCGCGGCGGCCACGTCCTCGAAGCTGCCGGTGTATGCCTCGGCGACGGCGAAGTCGGGCTTCACACTCCGTGCGCCTGCGGTGAAACCCGCAAAGGTCGTGCGGATCACCGGCAGCTTGATGCCGCCGACGCAGCCGGCGCGACCGGTCTTCGACAGCGACGCCGCGACGATTCCCGCGAGGTAGGTCGCCTGGTCGAGGTGAAAGGTGAGCGACGCGACGTTGGCCGCGTGCACACTACCCGAGCTCACGACGAACGCCGTATGCGGGAACTCGGCACCGACCTGCATCGCCGGATCCTGGAACTCGAAGCCGTGCCCGAACACCAGGTCGTAGCCTTGCTCGGCGTAGTCGCGGAAGCCCTGGACGAACTCGCTCGGCGTGGCCGTCTGCACGGTACTGACTTCGGCTGACAGGTCCTTCTTGATGAGCTGCAGGCCGTCGTATGCGCTCGCGTTCCAGCCGCCGTCGCTGACCGGCCCCGGGGTCAGGAGGGCGACCCGAAACGGACGCGCGCCGCCTTCTCCCTCCGAGCCGACGGTCTGGCAGCCCGCGAGCACGACGGCCAGGACCAAGGCCGCGACCGCGCTGGCGCGTCCGGCCGCGCTGCTCATGCGCTCAGATTCCGGTAGCCGCCCCGGAAGTAGAGGAGTGGGTCCTGCTCGGACGACACCGCGATGTCGATCGCCTCACCGACGTAGATCGTGTGGTCGCCCGCCTCGAAGGCGTGGCGAACCTGGCACTCGATGTGAGCGATGGTGTCGGTCAGGATCGGTGCCCCGGTCACGCCGGTCGAGAAGCCGACGCCGGTGAACTTGTCGCCGCCGGACTTCGCGAAGCGTCGCGACAGCGTCTCCTGACCATGGCTCAGGATGTTCACCGCGAAGCAGTTCGATGCGGCGAACATCGGATAGCTGTCCGACTTCTTGTCGACGCAGATCAGCAGCAGCGCGGGCTCGAGCGACACCGAGGCGACCGAGTTCGCGGTGAGACCGCCGAGCTTGCCGGCGCCGTCGTGCGTGGTGACGATCGTGACGCCGGTCGCGAAGTGACCCATCACCCGGCGGAACTCGAGCTGATCGACGGACATGCCCTTCTCCCTGTGCTGACGCGCACCGCACGGCCGCGGCGCGCGCCCTGTTTAGCTGCGCTCGCCCGCCTTGCCAACGCACGGGGCGGCACGCAGGGCGGCGTGGCCACCGCGGACGGGGCGGACGTCGGGATCGCCCGCCGCGCACGATTGGTATAGGGACCATCGTGGAGTCGATGGCGTTGTCCCCGGCAGCCTCGGTGCGCTGCCTGATCGTCGCGGTCCTGCTGCTCGCGGCGTCCGGATGCACCCCCGCAGCGACCCATGGTGGGTCGGGCGGCGGTGCTCCGCCGATCGGCGACGACCGCGCGCCGCTCGAGTGGGCGCGTACCGAGCCCTACGTGATCGTGGTGCGGCGATCGTGTCGCACGCTGAGCGTCTATCAGTACGGGCAGTGGGTGCGGACGTTCGACAAGGTGTCGTTCGGGCGTGTCCCGGGCGTGAAGGTGCAAGAGGGCGACCGTCGCACGCCGAACGGGCTCTACCGCATCATCGGCAAGCGCGAGCACGCGCGCTGGTCGCGCTTCATGCTGATCGACTACCCGAACCTGAGCGATCGCGACGACCACCGGCGAGCTGTCGAGGACGGCATCGCGGTGGCGGGTCCCGGCGGCGAGATCGGTATCCACGGCAGCGACAAGGAGAACTTCAACCATCTCGGGATCGACTGGACACTCGGTTGCGTGTCGCTGACGAACGACGACGTCGACGAGCTCTACGAGATGGTTCCCGACGGCACCCTGGTGCTCATCGAGGAGTGACCCGCACGAGCGACGAAGGGAACGGGAGGGGCGCAGTCCGGCGGCACCCCAAAGGCCGCTCCGCGTTGACAAGACAAGACTCCATTTGCCGGAGTGCTGTCGCTCGAGTGCTGCCTGCGCGCGCCCGAGGTGCTGCCGCCGCGTGACGATGTGCGAGCGCCACGGCGTGGCAACCGCGCGGCCCGCGACGCCGAGCAGCGCGGTGCTGCCCGCGACGCGCTGCGCCGTCGTGCTCGTCCCGCTCCTTGTTTCGGCGCGATCGGCCTCTTAGTGTTGCAGATCTCTTGAGCCCGCGGCCGTCCGGCGCGGGCGCATGCGCCCGGCCCGAGGAGCGGAATGTCCGACTACATCGCCGACGAGACCGGTCCCGACGCCGCGCCGATCGAGAGGCTGGAGCAGCTCCTCGAGCACTTCGAGCGGGGCGCGAAGCCGCGCTCCGAGTTCCGCATCGGGACGGAGTACGAGAAGGTCGCGGTCGATCGCCGTACCGGTGCTGCGATCCCGTTCTCCGGCCCGCGTGGTGTCGAGGCGGTCCTCCGCCGGATGGCCGATCGCTACGGATGGGAGCCGCAGGAGGAGGAAGGCCGCATCATCGCGCTGTCCGGCGGGCGGGGCGAGATCACGCTCGAGCCCGGCGGTCAGATCGAGCTTTCGGGAGAGCCCTACGAGACGCTCCACGAAGCCGACGCCGAGCTGTGTGAACACGTCGCACAGGTGGTCCGGATCGCCGACGACCTCGACGTCGCATTTCTCGGTCTCGGCATCCAGCCGTTCTCTCGTCTGGACGAGATCGAGTGGGTACCGAAGAAGCGCTACGCGATCATGGGTCCGTACATGCGCAAGGTCGGCTCGATGGGCCAGCGCATGATGAAGCAGACGGCCACCGTCCAGGTGAACCTCGACTTCGAAAGCGAGGCGGACGCGATGCACAAGATGCGCGTCGCGACCGGCCTCGGTCCCATCTTGAACGCCCTGTTCGCCAACTCGCCGATCAGCGACGGAAGGCCGAACGGCTACCTCTCGTACCGCGGCCACATCTGGACCGACACCGACAACACCCGCTCGGGAATCCTGCCGTTCGTGTTCGCCCCGCGCGCCGGGTTCGCCGACTACGTCGAGTGGGCACTCGACGTGCCGATGTACTTCGTGAAGCGTCGCGGCGTGTACCACGACCTCACGGGCATCCCGTTCCGGCGGTTCTGGAAGGAGGGCGTCAACGGTTTGCGTGCGACGGTCGGCGACTTCGCGCTGCACCTCTCGACCCTCTTCCCGGAGGTCCGGCTCAAGACCTACATCGAGCTGCGCATGGTCGACAGCCAGCCGCCCGAGTCGATGCTCGCGCTGTCGGCGATCGCGAAGGGCGTCCTTTACGAGCCCGACTGCCTGCTCGGCGCGTGGGACCTGGTGAAGGATTGGAGCTACGAGGAGCGGGTCCGCCTCAACGAGGCGGTGCATCGCACGGCCCTCGCGACGCCCGTTCGCCGGTACCGTGTGCAGGACCTCGCCCGCGAGCTGGTCGACATCGCCGAGGAGGGTCTGCGGCGGCAGGGGCGGCGGAACGCGCGCGGCGACGACGAGACGCTCTATCTCGAGCGCGCACGCGACTACGCGCGGCGCGGCAAGTGCCCGGCGGAGCTCGTGCTCGAGCGCTGGACCGCAGGCGTGCCGCGCGAAGCGTCCGACCTGGTGGAGCTCACCGCGTACCGCCTGCCCGCGGCGGCCTAGCGGAGTCGGGCGCACCGGGCCGCGGGGGAGACGTGTCCCCCGGGCGCGGCGTCGACTCCGTCAGGATCCGATGGGCTTCATGAACTTCTGCGCCTCGACGTCGCCTGGCAAGACGGACTTGTCTTCCAGGTTGACCTTCCACGTGGCGCGATGGTTCGAGCTGCCCTCCTTCCAGGTCAGCTCGACCTTGTAGAGGGGCCCCTCGTCGTGCTTCGCGGACCACGAGAACTCGCCGAGGAACCCGCCCTTCTCGCGCGCCGTGTTGCCGAGCGCGATGGTCTGGTCTGCGAGGTTGTACTGCATACCGGGGCCCTTGAACTCGCGGACGAGGTTGAGCGCTTCCTGCTCGCGCCCCTCCCATCCCACACCGAGCTGGATCGCGATGAAGTAGATGAACGCGATCGTACCCAGAGCGAGCGAGCCCCATCCGAGGATCGCGCCGAGGTGGCTGCCGCCCGTATTCCCGCTGCTTGACGCTACAGGATCCGCCATAATCGAAAGACTCTCCCTGCTCGAGATGGTTTCGGGAAGCCCTCCCTATACCCCACTCCGCGGCGCCGCGAAAACACGTCGGCCGTGGTGGGCGGAGCGGGAAAGTCGGGCCGTTGCAACCGCCACGACAGATGAATTAGGGCTGCTCATCTCTATGGAGAAGCTAAATTCATTTGGTGCCGTCGCTCGAGCCGCACTAACGTCCGCCGCGCTGGGGGCCCGCCCACAGGTGGTGGGTGATTGAACTCGCTCGGGGGAGGACGCGGTTCATGAATGGGAAGATGCGGTCACGAGCCTCGGGGATGCAGGACCGATCGGGGGGGCTTTTCGAGCCAGACGTTCTGCTGCCGGGGCAGTTCTTTTCCTTCTTCCGGAAGGAGGCCGGCTTCGATCGTGAGCGCCGGCTCATGCTCGCCGTGCTCGAGGACGCCATCGACTGCTTCCAGAAGTATGCCCACACGAACGACCTGCGCGGGCGGCAACTCTTCCTCGAGTCCCACGAGTGGATCATGTCGCAGGACAAGCGCTGGCTGTTCTCGTTCGAGAACATCTGCCAGATCGTCGACATGAACCCTGACTACATCCGGCAGGGACTGAGTCGCTGGCGCGCGCAGAACGCGAAGCCGGGCCTGCCCCTGGTCGCCGATCTGGCACGCGCCGAGACGCACGCCGCGACGGCCTGCTGATTCGAGCGTCGACACCGCGCCCCGTCCCGGAGCGCGGTGCCATCGCGCGCTTTCAGCGCGCGATGTCCGCGGAGTCCGGATCGGCGTGGAGCGCCGCTCCGCGCGGCACCAGGACTTCCACCGGCTGAGACGGTGGGACCGCGCGGCGCGACGGGACCGGCTTGCCCACATGTGCGGGAGCGGTTCGATCGAGCGTGCCAGAAACCGGTCGCAGCGTCTCGGTCTGCAGGTCGTCGGCGCGCGCAGCCGGCGCGTCGACGGGCTCGTCAGCGCGGATCCGATCGCCGGGCCGCGGGCCAGCCGGGGCGCGACGATCGGCAGGGGTGCTGCCGATCGTGACGTCGACGGGGATCCCCGTCTGGGCGAGCACCGCTTCGTGCAGCTTCTCCTCGTCGACCAGGCTCATGAAGCCGTGCTGCTCGAGCATGGCGCGCGTCTCGCGATACATGCCGGGCTTCATCCCGTAGAGGTCCTTGTGAACCTCCACGTACACGCGGCCGTTCGCCATGCCGACCTTGATCGGCTGGTACACGAAGACGCCCTGCGTGCCGACCGGGACCATCGGGTAGAGCTTCTCGATGTCCTCCGGATAGAGTCGCACACAGCCGTGGCTCACCAGCATGCCGACGCCCCAGGGAATGTTGGTGCCGTGGATCCCGTAGAGATCGAGTGTCAAGCGCATCCGGTACTTGCCGAGCGGGTTGTTCGGATCGCCGCCCGGGATCATCTTCTCGCTGAAGCCCTTGTCCGCGATGCGCTCCTTGCGGATCGACTCGGGGATGACCCAGGTCGGGTTCACGGTCTTCTCGCGCACCGAGAACTTGCCGACCGGCGTCTTCCACTCCTCGCGGCCGAGGCCGACGGGGAACGTGACCACGGTGCGCGCGCCGTCCTTGCCCGCGGGGCGGTAGTAGTAGAGTCGCATCTCCGGGACGTTGATCACGATCCCGCTGTAGGACCCGCTCGGCAGGATGAACTGCTGCGGCACGATCACCGGCTTGTCGAAGTGACCCGGGATCCACTCGTCGACGCCTGGGTTCGCGTCGACCAGCTCGTTGTAGCCGAGGTCGAAATAGCGGGCGAGGTCGAAGAAGGTGTCGCCCTTCACGGGCGTGTAGACGCGCACCTCACCGATGACCGTGTGCTCGTTGCTCTCGGGGCCCGGTTTCGAGGGTGGGGTGAAGGCGTAAGTCTTCACCTCACGGGGCCAGAAGTCCTCCTCGACCCACTTGCGAGCCTCACCCGGCCGCGCGGCGAGCAGCATCAGAGCGACCGCACCGAGGACGAGTCTCGACGAAATCATATGGTGACCGATCCGCACGCGTGCCTTCCCTTCCCCTTTCCCCGACTTTCCGTGAATCTATCGGCCGGACCCCGGCGTTACAATCGGCGGTTCAGGACTGGGGCGGCTCGCCGGCGTAGCGCGCGCGCGGTCGGATGAGTCGTCCTTCCTGGTACTGTTCGAGCCCGTGCGCGATCCAGCCGACCGTCCGTCCGATGCCGAGGAGCGCGAGCGCCGCACCCGGTGGGAGCCGGAGCGCCCGGCACAGCGCGACCACCCCGAAGTCGACGTTGGGGAGCTGACCCGTCAGGTCGCGCACCGCGTGCACCAGTGAGGTGGCGAGCGCCACGTCGCGCACCTTGCCGTGTCGCTCGGTCACCAGCTGAAGGAGAAGCGCACCACGTGGATCCCCGCCTGGGTACAGCGGGTGCCCGAACCCGGGAATCGGCTCACCCCGTCGCAGGCGCGCTTCCACCACGCGGCGGGCACCGGCCGCGTCGCCGGCCTCTTCGAGGAGGGCCTCGGCGCGCTCGCAGGCGCCGCCGTGCTTGGTTCCCTGGAGCGCTGCGAGCCCCGCCAGCACCACGGCGTAGGGGGTAGAGCCCGCCGACGCCACGCAGCGCGCGGTGAAGCTCGACGGGTTGATGCCGTTGTCCGCATACAGCACGAGGGCCGCTCGCAGCAGGGCTCGATCGGCCGTCGACACCGTGGGCCAGCCCCCTTGCAGCACCTCCGCGGTCTCGGCCGGCGACGGCCGCGCGCCGACAGCCACGGCCGCGAGGACGCGGACGATCTTGAGACCGATCCGCTGCACCGACGCGGGCTGGGCGTCGTACGCCCCGGAGTCGCGCGCGGCGAGCAGTGGCAGAAGGATCTCGAAGGTTTCCAGCGGCGGAAGTCCGGCGCCGAGCTTCAGGAGCGCCCGCCACTCACCCGGTGTCGCAATGGGCTGGTCGGGTAGCTTCGCCGCGAGGTCGCCCGCCCAGAGGAGCGCTGCGACCTCCTCGAGCGTGCACGTCACCGCGAGGCTCACGACGTCCTTGCCCCGATAATAGAGCCGACCGTCGCGAATCACCGACAGGCGCGACTCGATCGCCGGCAGTCCCTGGTGGAGCGCCTCCTCTGCGGTGCGCACGGGATCGCGCCGCTGCTCCTTTCGCTGCCGCAGCAGCCAGACGTCCTCGGCGAGATAGCGCCGCCGCCGCGTTCCCGGCTCCGCGCGCGAGCGCACCAGGCCACGGCTCACGTACGCGTAGAGCGTCGCCAGGGTGACCCCGAGATCGCGCGCGGCCTCGGCCGCGGAAAGGTCGTCGCTCACGACCTGACCCGTGACAGATCTTGCCTCGTCAATCAATGTTGATAGACGATTACAGATTGACTCAATGTGATCAATGTATTTGAGAGAAACCCATGGACGTCGTACGAGGTCTGGCAGGGGTCGTCGCCGTGGCGACGCGCATCAGCAGGGTCGACGGCGACCGTGGCGAGCTCGCGATCGGCGGCTACCCGGTCGAGGAGATCGCACCCCACGCGACGTACGAGGAAGCGCTGTACCTCCTGTGGCACGGACGCCTGCCGTCCGCCGACGAGGCCGAGGGCCTGCACCACCGCCTCGCGTCCCGACGCTGGCTGCCCGCGGGGACCGTCACCCTGCTGCACGCCGCCGCGACCCGCGACCTGCCGGTGATGGACGCGCTGCGCATGGCCGTCGACACGCTGCAGCTCGACGGGCGTCCAGCGCGCGGCGGCGATCTCGACGCGAACCTCGACGCCGCGGTCGACGTGGTCGCCCGCGTCCCGACGATCGTCGCCGCATACGCGCGAATGCGCTCCGGCAGCGTTCCGGTCGCGCCCGATCCCGCCCGGCGCCACGCGGACAACTACCTTCGCATGCTCGGCATCGAGGCGACGCCGGCGCTGGTCCGCGCGCTCGAAACCTATCTCGTGACGGTGATCGACCACGGGCTCAGCGCGTCGACCTTCGCCGCCCGCGTGGTGGTCAGCACGCGCTCCGACGTGCTCTCCGCGGTGGTGGGGGCGCTCGGTGCGTTCAAGGGGCCGCTGCATGGCGGCGCACCCGGCCCCGCGCTGGAGATGGTCTTCGAGATCCGCGAGCGCGCCGCGCGCTCCAGGCGGAGCCTCGACGACGAGGCCCGTCTCTGGGCCGAGGAGGCGGTTGCGGCCGGGGCGCGCCTGATGGGCTTTGGACACCGTGTCTACAGGGTGCGCGACCCCCGCGCCGAGGTCCTCGCGGAGGCCGCCCAGCGGCTGTTCGCCGACGGCGGCGACCCGCGCCTGCAGAGCGACGCCCGTACCGTCGAGCGGGCCATTCTCGAGGTGCTGCGCTCGCGAAAGCCCGGTCGCCGCATCGAGACCAACGTCGAATTCTACACCGCCCTGCTTCTGCACGGCGTCGGCCTCGACCCCGAGCTGTTCACGCCGACCTTCGCCGTCTCGCGGGTCGGCGGCTGGACCGCACACGTCCTGGAGCAGATCGCCGACGACACGTTGATGCGTCCCACCTCCGCGTACGTCGGGGAGAGCCACGACCGCTTCCCTCCGAGCGCGTCCCGCCCGGACTGAGGTATCGATGGGCTTCGCCGACCACGAGGGGATGAAGAACCGCTCGGAGTCTCCCATCTTACGCCGGTCCCAGGCTGGTGTCGCGGCCGCTAAAGGGAGCGCTTTCCACATCCGCAATCCTGCAGTATAACCCTGACCTTTCGCGGTCTGAGGGGGTTCTGGGGGAGTGCGATGAGGGTACGCGAGCGGGGGCTGTTCTTGGGCGTGGCGGTGACCGCGGCGCTCGTGCTCACCAGTGCGACGGTCGCGCGGGCGCTTCCCGACGGCCCGCCCAACGTGACCGCGCGTGCCGCCCTGGTGCTCGACGCGAGCACCGGCAACATCCTCTGGGCACGCGACGCCGACCGCCAGCTGCCCCCGGCGAGCACCACCAAGATCATGACCACGCTGCTCGCCCTCGAGAGCGGGCGGCTCGACCGCAGCTTCGCCGTGAGCCCGTACGCGGCCTCGCAGGCGCCCTCGAAGCTCGGGCTGCGCGCCGGGCAGCGGGTCGATCTCGAGGACCTGACCTACGCCCTCATGCTCAAGTCGGCGAACGATGCCTCGGTCGTCGTCGCCGAGGGGATGGCCGGCAGCGTCCCCGAGTTCGCGGCCTTGATGAACCAGCGCGCACGCGAGATCGGTGCGACCAGCACCCGGTTCCAGAACCCGCACGGCCTGCCCGATCCCGACCACCTCACCACCGTCCGCGACATGGCGTTGATCCTCCGTCACGCGCTGACCGTACCCGGCTTCCGCGAGGTCGCGGGTGCGAACGCGAAGGTCATCCAGATCGAGGATTCGAAGATCCGACCGGTGACGCTGCATACGAAGAACCGACTGCTGAACGGCTACTTCGTCAGCGTCCTCGGCAAGACGGGATACACCCGAGCGGCAGGCCGCTGCTTCGCCGGCGCCGCCGAGCTCAACGGTCGCCGCGTGATCACGGTCGTCTTCGGTGCCGCCGACATGTGGGGCGACACGCGCCGGCTGATGGAGTACGGCTTCTCGTCGTTCGAGGAAACGGCCCCGGCGGTGCAGCTCGCGCTCGAGCAGGCGAAGCGCAAACCGCCACGGACGGCCGTCGCGAAGGCGAGCAAGCGCCGCAAGGGCGGCACGACGACCGTGGCAGCCAAGAGCAAGAGTCGCCCGAAGAGCGCGCAGGTGGCGAGCAGCTCGAAGGCCAAGAAGTCGGTGAAACGTGCCAAGGCGACCGTGCAGACGGCCGCCCGCGCCCGGGCGACCACTGCGCCGCGGAAGGTCGCGTCGGCCAAGGGCAAGAGCTCGGTCGATCGGCACGCGAAGCTCGAGACGACCAGCACGCGCAAGCGCTGACGTCGCGCGCGCCGGTCGGGATCAGTCGAGAAGATCGGGCAGCTGGGCGAGCCGCGCGATGCGGCGCTTCCCGGGAGCCACGTCGCCGACGGCGACGAAGTCGATGCCGGCGGCCTCCGCCGCCTGGTGGTCGGTCACCGAGTCGCCGACGTAGACCGCTTGCGCCGGCGCGACGTCGAGACGCTCGAGGCAGCGCAGCAACATGTCGGGCGCCGGCTTCGGACGCGCGACGTCGAGCAGGCCGACCACCAGATCGAAGTGCTCGCGCAGCGCGAAGTGGTCGAGGAGCTGTGGGATCGTGCCGCCGCGATTGGTCGCGAGCGCCGTCGGGCCACGCTCGCGGAGCCGGCGGAGCGTCTCGAGGAGTGATGGGACCGGCGTCATGACGCGCAGGAACGGCGTGTAGTCGAGCGTGCGCGCGACCTCGCGCGCAGCGCGGTGCAGCCCCTCGTCGTGCCCGAACAGGTGCGCGATCAGCTCCGGGCTGCCCATCCAGTGCGCGCGGCGCTCGCCTTCGGCATCGAGCGGGGGCTGGCCCATGCGCTCGAGGATCGCGTTGTAGAACGCGACGTTGGCCGCAGACGAGTCGAACAGCACGCCGTCGCAGTCGAGGATGACGAGGCGTCGGCTCACGATCCGGCTTCGCGGACGAGCGCGATCCGGCGGCGCCACCGGTCGAGGCGCGCCGCGTGCTCCTCGGCGCCGAGCGACGGCTCGAAGACGCGCTCGGCGCGGAAGTGCGAGGTCACGTCGGCGTCTCCCCACAAGCCGACCGCACGCCCGGCGAGAAGCCCCGCGCCGAGCGCCGCCGACTCGACCACCGCCGGGCGCTCGACCGGAACGCCCACCGCGTCGGCGACCATCTGCAGCAGAAGGTCGTTGCGCGCCGCACCCCCGTCGACGCGCAGGGTCGCGGGGCGCGATGGCGCGCTCTCGGTGAGCGCCGCGAACACCTCGCCGCTGCGCCAGGCGACACCCTCGAGGATCGCGCGCGCGACGTGACCACGTGTCGACCCGCGCGACAGGCCACCGATCATGCCGCGGGCGTTCGAATCGAGGTGAGGCGTACCGAGTCCCTGAAGTGCGGGAACGGCCCAAACGCCGTCGCTGGACTGGACCGAGCGCGCCAGCGGCTCGAGCTCGTCGAGCGAATGCACGAGGCCGAGGCCGTCGCGCAGCCACTGGGCCGCGGCACCGGCGGTGATCGTGTTGCCCTCGAAGCAGAAGGTCCGCACGCCGTCGAGCGACCAGAGCACCAGCGGGTACGCGCCGGGGCCCGGGGCGGTGAGCGACGTCCCGGCATTGATGTCCATCATGCCCGACGTGCCGAGGCTCAGCTTGACGTTCCCCGTCTGCTGGCAGGCGAGGCCGTACATGGCGGCGTGCTGATCGCCCGCGAGCGCCGCGACCGGAACCGACGCGCCGAAGACCTCGCGGCGCGTCGTACCGACGATCGCGCTCGAGTCCGTGAAGCCGGGGATGTCGGCCGCGTCGAGACCGAACGCGGCCAGCGTCCGCTCGTCGTGGGCGCCGGCGAGGAAGTCGTACACGCCGCTCACCGACTGGTTCGAATGGTCGCTGACGTGCGCCTCGCCGGTGAGCCAGTGCGCGAGCCACGCGTCGATCGTGCCGAGCAGGTAGCTGCCGCGAGCGCGTCCAGCCGCGTGATGGCGGAGCAGCCACTCGTACTTGCTCGCGGCGGTGTACGGCGAGGCGAAGACGCCCTCGCGCATCAGCTGCTCGCAGCGCTCGCGCGTGCGCTGGTCCTGCCATGGCACCACCGGACCCAGCGGCTCGCCGCCGGGGGCGAAGAGTACCGCCGAGCCGCGCTGGTTGGTGATGCCGACCGCGGCGATGTCACCGGCCGCGACGCCGGCCGCAGCGAGCGCCCGGGAGATCACGTCGCGCGTCGAGGCGAGGATCTCGTGCGCGTCCTGCTCGACCCAGCCGGGCTGCGGGAAGCCCTGCCGGATCTCGCGGTACGCGAGGCCGACGATTGCGGCGTCGCCGTTCACGACCGCCGCGCGCACCCCGGTCGTTCCCTCGTCGATGCCGAGCGTCAGCTCCCGTGCGGCCATCCGGCACACCTACCCGCGCCGTCTCGTCCTGCGCAACCCGGAGCCGCGCGCGATGTCGCGACGCCTGGCGTCCTTGCACGCACCCGGTCAGGGAATATGATCGAGCGCCGAACCCGGATCAGGGAGGAGACATGGCGATCGAGGAAGGCAAGGCCGCACCGGCCTTCAAGCTGAAGGACCAGGACGGGAACGTGGTGTCGCTCGCCGACTTCAAGGGCAAGCAGAACGTCGTCCTGTACTTCTACCCGAAGGACGACACTCCGGGCTGCACCAAGGAGGCCTGCGGCTTCCGCGACTTCAACAAGGAGCTCCAGAAGCTCGACACCGCGGTGCTCGGCGTCAGCGCCGACGGCGGCGAATCGCACCAGAAGTTCATCGGCAAGTACAAGCTCAACTTCCCCCTGCTGTCAGACCCCGACCGCAAGGTGATGACCGCCTACGGCGCGTACGGGGAGAAGATGCTGTACGGCAAGAAGACCGTCGGCGTGATCCGCTCGACCGCGCTGATCGGCAAGGACGGCAAGGTGAAGAAGCACTGGGCGCGCGTCGCGAACGCCGAGAAGCATCCCGAGCAAGTGCTCGCGGTGGTCCGCGGGCTGGGAGACTGAGATGTCCGACCTCGAAGCGTTCCGCCGCGAGACGCGGGAGTGGCTTGCGCAAAACGCCCCCGCGATCGCCCGCGAGCCGGTTCCGTCCACCGAGGACCTGTGCTGGGGCGGACGCAAGGTGACGTACGATCCGGGCGTCAAGCAGTGGCTCGACGTCATGGCGAGCCGCGGCTGGACGGCGCCGATGTGGCCCAAGGAGTACGGCGGCGGCGGGCTGAACAAACACGAGGCGCGGGTTCTTGGACAGGAGATGGCTTCGCTCGGGCTCCGTCCGCCGCTGATCGGCTTCGGCCTGTCGATGATCGGTCCGCTGCTGCTGCAGGAAGGCTCCGAGGATCTGAAGAAGACGCACCTGCCGCCGATCGTGCGCGGCGAGGTGCGCTGGTGTCAGGGCTACTCCGAGCCCGGCGCCGGCTCCGACCTCGCGAGCCTGCAGACGCGCGCCGTTGTCGACGGCGACGACTTCGTCCTGAACGGCCAGAAGGTGTGGACGTCGTACGCCGACAAGGCCGACTGGATGTTCATCCTGGTGCGCACCGACACCGCGGCACCGAAGCACGAGGGCATCACGTTCTTGCTCATGGACATGTCCTCGCCGGGCGTGACGGTGAAGCCCATCCGCCTCATCAGCGGCGCGTCGCCGTTCTGCGAGACGTTCCTCTCGGACGTGCGCGTGCCGCGCGCCAACGTGGTCGGCCGCGTGAACGGTGGCTGGGCGATCGCCAAGGCGCTGCTCGGCCACGAGCGCACGATGATCGCCGGCATGGGCGCGTCCGAGCGCACCACTTCCGACTCGCTGCCCGACCTCGCGCGTCGCTACCTCGACGACGAGAACGGCAAGCTCGCCGACCCGGTGCTGCGCGACAAGGTGGCGCAGATCGAGATCGACCGGCGCTGCTTCGAGCTGACGCTGGCGCGCTCGCGCGACGGCATGAAGGCGGGGCACAAGCCGGGACCGGAGACCTCGTTCTTCAAGCTCTACGGTACCGAGCTGAACCAGCGCCGCCGCGAGCTGATGGTCCAGATCGCGGGTCCGCAAGGGCTCGGCTGGGAGGGCGACGGCTTCAGCGACGACGAGCTCCGCATGACGCGCGACTGGCTGCGCTCGCGCGGCAACTCGATCGAGGGCGGCACCTCGGAGGTGCAGCTCAACATCATCGCCAAGCGCGTCCTCGGCCTGCCGGATTGAGCACCACGACGGCGCCTGCGAAGCCCGAGGAAGCCCGGGAGCGCGCGCGGATCCTGCGTGCGATGGACGACAACTTCGTCGAGATGTACCGCCGTCACGTGCGCCACGTCGACGGCGGCGAGGTGCACGACTTCGAGTCGCTGACCGTGATCTACGGCCCGGGCGGCGACGCGATCCACAACCCGATCATGGTGCACGGCCCGACGTCCGTTCAGAGCGTGCTCGAGGTGGCCGAGCGCTCGTGCCGCGCACTCGGTCGCAAGTATGCGATCTTCACGCGCGCGCACGACGATCGGCATCTCGACGCGGGGCTGGAGGAGGCGGGCTACCGTTTCGTCTACGCCACGCCGGGCATGTACCTGCCGCGCGAGCGCTTCGTGCCGGTGCGGGCCGACGTTCCGGGGCTGGAAGTTCGGCCGGTAACGACCGAGGCCGAGGCGCAGGTCTACGGCGAGCGTGTGGCGGAGTCGTTCGCGATCTACGGCATCGCGCCGGACACCGTGCGCTCGTTCTTTGCTCGTCTGGCGTGCCTCGCGCAGCCGGACGTGCAGGCCTACGTCGGCTGGCTCGACGGTGAGGCGGTGACGGGCGCGATCCTCTACGCCTCGCACGACGTGGCCGGCGTCGGCTGGGTGTGGACGCGACCGACGCACTTCGGGCGCCGCCTCGCCGAGATCGCGACCTCCGCAGTTCTCGAAGACGGCTTCGCGCGCGGGCTCGAGATCGCGAGCCTGCAGGCGTCGCCGCTCGGCCAGAAGGTCTACGCGCGCATGGGATTCGCGACGCCGACCGAGTACAAGACCTTCCTCCCGACGCGCCACGCGCACGCTTGACGCTTCCCGGGCGGGCCCACCACGACGGGACGAAGAGCCGCGCGGTGGCTTCGACCGACTCGTCGCCGGCCGGCGCTCAGAGCCTGAGCGAAAGCCGCTCAGGCTCTGCTCATCACCGAGGGGAGGGCCGCGGCCCTCCCCTCGCCCGCGAAGTGAATTCGCGGGCTTCACCCCACCTGCAGGCGGGCGCTTGGCCCGCCTCCTTCGAGAGCGTTAGCAATTCTTGCTCACGCACTCAGGCCGGGACGCCCTCGACGATGCTCAGCGGGCAGTCGGTCGGCACGATGCGCTTCAGACGAAGGCCGGCGCGCGCGAGCAGTGCGCGGAACTGCTCGCGCGTGCGCTCCCGACCGCCGGGCAGCACCATCATGTTGATGTCGAGCAGCTTGCCCCAGTTTGCTCCATTGCCGGGCGGGATCACGTGGTCGACGACGAGCACGCGTCCCTGGGGATCCATGGCAGCGCGGCAGTTGCCGAGGATGCGCACGCACTTCTCGTCGTCCCAGTCGTGGATGATGTACTTCATCACGTAGCCGTCGGCGCCGGCGGGAACGGCTGCGAAGAAGTCGCCGCCGATCACCTCGCTGCGCTTCTTCACGTCGGGCTTCGCGAGAAAGCCGCTCTTCCCGGCGCCGAGGACGACCTGCGGCTGGTCGTAGAGTACGCCCCGTAGCTTCTTGTGCCGCGCGAGGATCGCACCGAGCAGGTGCCCGTGCGCGCCGCCGACGTCCACCAGGCGGGTCAAGTCGCCGAACGGGTAGGCACGCGCGATCGCCTCGTTCTCCGTTGCGGAGATGCTCGCCATCGACGCGGCGAACACCCGCTCCTTGTCGGGGTGCTGCTGGAGCCACGGGAAGAACTGCATTCCGAAGCTTCGCTCGAACGGCGACTCGCCGCTTACGACGCCCTCCACGAGCTGGCCCCAGGGCTGCCAGTTGTAATCGTCGATCGCCATGAGGGCGAAGCTCCGGAGCGAGCCGGGACGGTCGCTGCGCAGCGTCTGCGCGAGCGGGGTGAGGCGAAACCTCCCGCCCGGCCCCTCGGCGAACACTCCGACGCTGGCGAGCGCACGCAGCACGCGTCCGAGATGCGGCGCCTTCGCCTTGACGCGCCTGGCGATCGCCTCGGGCGTGCTCGGGCCGTGCTTCGCGATCACGTCGGCGACGCCGAGCTTCGCGGCGACGAAGACGAGCTGCGAAACCCAGAAGCCGGTGATCAGGCCGAGCATCTGCTCCTGGGCCGGGGGACGACGGTGTGCGCTCTTCATCCCGCCTACTTCGACCACGACGGCTCGAGGTTCAAGCGCCGTCGGCGTCGAGCCGCCGCTCGAGGAAGAGCGTGCGCAGCGCGCCGGCGCCGATGTCGGCGTCGCCGAAGCCGCAGCTCGCGTAGAGCGCGAGCGCGTTGCGGTTCTCCTCGCGCACCTCGAGCGTGAGCTTGACGCACTCGAGCTCGCGCGCGTGCCGCTCGACCGCCGCGAGCAGGCCCCGGCCGATGCCGCGCCGTCGCTCCGTGGGCAGCACCGCGAGGTCGTGCACGTTGATCAGCGGGCGCGCCGTGAAGGTCGAGAAGCCGACGAAGCACACCGCGACGCCGACCGGGCGCTCGCCGTCGAAGGCGAGAAAGACCAGCGACGTCGGGTGCGCGCGCAGTCCGGGCAGCAGGCGGTCGAGCACCTGGTCGGGCAGGGGCTTGCCGGAGCCCTGTGGATCGCGGGCGTAGGCGGCGACCATCTCGCGCACGGCGATGCTGTGACGAGGTTCGTCGAGGTCGGCATGGACGTAGTCGATCGGCATGCGGCCCTCCTAGCACGTCGCCGCCGCACGACGCGCTCCCTTGACTCTGCCAAACGTTTGTTTCAAACGCTTGTTTCGTGACCGCGACCCGCGAGGACCGCCAGACGCGCGCGCGCCTGCTCGACGCGGCGAGCACGCTCTTCGCCGCGACCGGCTTCCACGGTGCGACGGTGCGCGACATCGCGCGCGCCGCCGGAGCGAACGTCGCGGCGGCGAGCTACCACTTCGGCTCGAAGGAGGCGCTCTACCTCGAGGTGCTGCGCACGCAGTTCTCGGCGATCCGCGCCCGGCTCGAGGAGCGCGCGCGGATCCCGTCGGCCGACGTCCTCGCGCGCCTGTCGCGCGCCGAGCTCGAGCAGCTGATCGCGGGGCGCCTGTCGACCATGCTGGAGATCCTCGTCGGGCCGCCGGCGAGCGTCTACGGGCAGCTCATCCAGCGCGAGATGTGCGATCCGAGCGCTGCGCTGCCGCACATCGTCGAGGAGTTCATCCGCCCGGAGATGCAGGAGATGCGCGCGGTCTACCGGCAGCTCTATCCGGCGCTCGGCGCGGCGGAGATCGACCGCTGCTCGTTCAGCATGGTCGGGCAGGTCGTCTTCTACCACGTGATGCGTCCCGCGGTGCTGCGCTTCATGGGACGCGACGGCTACCCGCGCGGCTTCGGCCAGCAGCTCGCGGAGCACATCCTCGCCTTCTCGCTCGGCGGCATGGACCGCCTCGCCGGACGCGCGGGTGCGGCGCCGCCGAAGGGCCCGCGGAAGCCGGTGCGGAAAGCACCGCCCGGTGTGCGTCGTGCGGGCTGAGCGCGTCCGTCTCGGTGCCCTCGCGCTGCTCGCCGGGCTCGTCGGGCCCGGTTGCGCGTCGTTCCTGAGCCCGGCGGGCGACGGCGGCTGGAACCCGGAGCGTCGCCGCGAGGAGATGGCGCGCGTCGAGAGCGCGGCCTTGAGCCCGGCCACCAGCGGAGCCGCTCCGGCGGCCGCACCGGACGACTCTCTGGCGCGGCCGGCGCTCCGCGCGGCCGGCGCCACGCTCGACCTCACCGAGGCGCTCGATCTCGCGTCGCGCGGCAACCGGCGCATCGCCGAGGCGCAGAAGCAGCTCGAGGCGACCGCCCAGCGCGTGGCCGACGTGCGCGGACGCTTCCTTCCCGCGACCACCGCGCAGGCGCGCTGGACCTGGTACAGCAGCGCACAGACGAGCAACGTCGAGCTGCCGCCCGGGTTGCTGCCGCCGGGCACGCCCGTCCCGGAGGTCAAGATCCGCGACGCCGAGGCCGGCACGGTGAACGCGAACGTCGCGTTCCCGCTCGACCTCAGCGGCGAGCTGCGCCACACCCTCGAGGCGGCGCAGGCGGGCTATCGCGGCGAGCAGGCGCGCCTCTGGGCGACGACGCTCGACGAGCAGCTCGCGGTCGTCCAGGCCTACTACGATCTGCTCGAGGCGCGCCGCCTGCGCGTCGTCACCGAGCAGACGATCGCGCTCTACCGCTCGCAGGCGGCGATCGCGCGCAGCCGCTTCGACGAGGGACGGCTCAACAAGAACGACCTGCTGACCGTCGACGTGGCCTTGCTCACCGCCGAGCAGGGGCTCCTGTCGCGCGACCTCGCAATCGAGCAGGCGCGCTGGATCTTCAACCAGCGGATCGGCGCCGCGGTGAACGCGCCGGCGAACCTCGCCGACGTCACGACGCCGCCCGACGTCCCGCCGCTCGCCGAGTGCCTCGCGCTCACCCACGAGCACAACCCGATCCTGCTCTCGCTGCTCGAGGAGCAGCAGCGGCTCGAGGCGACGGTCACGGCGCTCGAGCGCAGCCGTCTGCCACGCTTCGGCGCCGGCGGTGCCATGGACTACTCGACGAGCGACATCCTCACGCCGCCGCAGATCGGCTCGGGCTTCGCGGGCTTCACCTGGGACATGGGCACCGACCTGCGGCGTGAGTCGCAGATCGCCGAGGCGCGCATCCTCGCCGACAAGAACCGGCTCGCGACCGAGCGCCAGCTGCGCGACCTCGAGGCCGCGGTACGGACCGCGCAGCTCGCGACGGGCGAGCGCCTGGCGGCGTGGACGACGGCGCGCCACGCCCTCGGCCAGGCGGAGGAGAATCTGCGCATCCGCACGCAGCAGTTCGACGTCGGTCGCGCGCAGAGCGACGACGTGCTGATCGCGGAGCGCCTGCTCGCCGAGCAGCGCGCGACGCTGGCGACGGCGCTCTACCAGGCGCACACGCGGCGCGCGGGCCTGCAGCGCCTGATGGGCCTGCCGATCGGCGAGCTGGCGGAGCGCGTGACGGCACCGGCGCTCGCCGGACCGTCCGGTGTGAAGGGTGGCGAAGGATGAAGAAGGCGGTTGGCGCGGCCGTGGTGCTGCTCGCCGTCGTGCTCGCCGCGGTCTGGTGGTCGCGGCGCGACGGCGGCCAGGTCCACTACACGGGATTCGTCGAGGGTGAGGAGCGGGTGATTCGCAGCGAGGTCGCGGGCCGCGTGCTCGAGGTGCCGTTCGCCGAGGGCGCAGCGGTTCCGCCCGGTGCCATCGTCGCTCACCTCGACGAGAGCGAGATCGCGGCGCGGATCGCGGCAAAGGGTCGCGAGCTCGACGTGACCCGGGCCGACATCCGCACCCAGGAGGAGCGCATCGCGCTGGTCGAGAGCACGTGGCAGGCCGGGCTCGCCGCACGCCGTGCCGACGTCGCGCAGGCCGAGTCGGCGCTGGTCCTCGCGGAGCGGACGCACGCGCGCGAGGCCCAGCTCGTCGAGACCGGCGCCAGCACCGCACAGCTGCTCGACGAGACGCGCTCGCAACGAGACCAGGCGCGCGCGGCGCTGGCACGGGCGCGAGAGCTGGTCGCGCAGGCGGCGGCGGAGGAACGCAACGTCGCGGTCAACCGCGGGCAGCTCGAGACGCTCCGCCAGCGCGAGGCGCTGGTCGAGGCGCAGATCGCCGAGCTGGAGGTGACTCGCTCCCGCCACCAGGTGAAGGCACCAGACGTGCCCACGGTGGTACAGACGCAATTCGTCTGGCCTGGCGAGCTGGCGCAGCCGGGCACCCCGGTGGTCGCGGTGCTCGACCCGACCGACAAGTACGTGCAGGTCTACCTGCCGGTCGCGGCGATGGGCGAGGTGCGCGTGGGCCGGCGCGTCGAGATCGAGCTGGACAGCGCACCCGGGAGGCGCATCCCCGGCGAGATCAGCTTCATCGCCGACCAGGCGAACTTCACGCCGGAGAAGATCGAGACGCGCGGCGACCGGGTCGGGCAGGTCTATCGCGCCAAGGTGCGCGTTCTCGAGGACGCGGCGCTGCTCAAGCCGGGCACCGAGGGCAACGTCTACCTCCTCGCGGAGGACGAGGCGCGTGCGTCTCGCGGCTGAAGCGCCGCGCGATGCGACCGGTCTCCCCACGATCCGGCTGCGTCGTCTCGTCAAGCACTACGGAGCGCGTGCCGCCCTGCGCGGCATCGACCTCGACGTCGCGGGCGCGCAGATCCTCGGCGTCGCCGGACCCGACGGCGCCGGCAAGACGACGCTGCTGCGCTCGCTCGTCGGTCTGCTCGAGGTCGAAGCCGACGAGGCGCTCGTCCTCGGCCACGACCTGCGCCGCGACGTGACGCCGCTCAAGGAGGTGCTCGGCTACGTGCCGCAGGTCTTCAGCCTGTACCCGGACCTCACCGTGCTCGAGAACCTGAAGGTCGTCGCGCGCCTGCACGCGCTCGACGACGCGACCGCCCAGCGGCGCGCGCTGCCGGTCCTCGAGCGCACCGGACTCGCACCCTTCACCGGACGGCAGGCGGGCAAGCTTTCGGGCGGGATGAAGCAGAAGCTCGCCGTCACGTGCGCGCTGCTGCCCGAGCCGCGCATCCTGGTCCTCGACGAGCCGACCGCGGGCGTGGACGTCGTGGCGCGCGACGAGATCTGGGCGATCCTCACCGAGCGCAAGCGCGACGTGCTGATCGTGATCAGCACGAGCTATCTCGAGGAGGTCGCCGCGTGCGACCGAGTGGTCTACCTCGACGAGGGACGCGTGGTCACGGTCGGCGCGCCGGCCGAGCTGTGCGCTGCGGTGCCGCTCGAGCTCTACCGCGCCTGGGGCGACGACCCACGCGCGATCGCGCGCGCGGTGCGCGCGCTCGACTACGTCGAAGGCGCTCGCGCGACCGGACGCTTCGCGCGCATCGAGGTTCGACGCGAGCGCAGCCCCGGTCCCGAGCGCGTGCTGCACGACCTGCGCGCGATGCGCGCGGACGGCGTGCGCCTCGCCGAGCAGACCGCGCTCGACGTCGAGTCGATGCTGCTCTCGCTGTCGCGCGACGACGCGCGCCGACACGGGGGATCGCCATGAGCTCCGACGAGTCGATCATCCGCGCCGAGGGCATCACCAAGCGCTTCGGTGACTTCGTCGCGGTGGACGACGTGTCGCTGCGCGTCGTGCGGGGCTCGATCTTCGCGTTCCTTGGCGCCAACGGCTCGGGCAAGAGCACGACGATCCGCATGCTGATCGGGCTCCTCCAGCCGACCGCCGGCACGATCGTCGTCGACGGCATCGACGTGATCGCGCACCCGCGCCGCGTCCGCGACCACATCGGCTACATGGGACAGAAGGTGAGCCTCTACCAGGGGCTCTCGCTGCGCGAGAACGTCGAGTTCTACGCGGGTCTGTACGGGCTCAGCGCTACCCAGCTCGAGGATCGCTGGGGGGCGCTGCGCGAGCGCTTCTCGCTCGGCGAGGCGGAGCGCGAGAAGCCCGAGGACCTGCCGGCAGGCGTCCGCCAGCGCGCCGGGCTCGCGCTCAGCACGCTGCACCGCCCGCGCGTCCTCTTCCTCGACGAGCCGACGGCGGGCGTGGACGTGCACAACCGCGCGCTCTTCTGGGAGCTGATCCAGGACGAGGCCGACGCCGGGGTCACGGTGTTCGTGACCACCCACTTCCTGGAAGAGGCGGACTACTGCGACTGGATCTCGTTCATCGACGCGGGTCGCCTGGTCGCCGACGCGTCGCCGAGCGAGCTCCGGCGGCGCTTCTCCAGTGGCTACGTGATCCATCTCGCGCCTGGCTCCGATGCGGGGTGCGAGCGCGTCGAGCGAGCCCTCGCCGAGAGCGGGCTCGCAGCGCAGCGTGACGTCGGCGGCGTGAGGGTGCGTGCCGGCGAGCTCGACGCGCGCACGCAGGACGCTCTCACGCGCGCCGTCGCCGCGGCGCCGGGTACGCAGCTCACCATCGACCAGCCCGAGATGACCGACGTCTTCCGCGGTCTCATGCGGGCGGCCGCCGAGCGCGCCGCGGAGCGGGTGGCATGAGCGCACGCCGTCTCTGGGTGCTGGTGCGGCGCGAGGCGCTGGCGACCCTGCGCGACCCGTTCACCGTGACGATCCTCGTCCTGGTGCCGCTCATGGCGCTGCTGCTGTTCGGAAAGATCCTGTCGACCACCGTTTCGGGTCTCGAGCTCGGGGTGATCGACGACAGCCGCAGCGCCGCGAGCCGGCGCGTGATCGCGGAGCTCGCCGCGCAGGGATCGTTCGCGCCGCGTACGCTCGCGACGCGCGGCGAGCTCGACCGCGCGATGCTCGCCGGCGAGATCGGCGCGGCGATCGTCATCCCGCCGGACTTCGAGCGCCGGCTGCGGAGCTTCGAGCGCGGCGGCCCGCCGCCGGAGATCCGCGTGGTCTACGACGGCGGCGAGGTCGTGCTGGCCGGAAACACCGAGGCGTTCCTGTCGAGCATCGCCACCGCGACGGGCCTCGGGTTGCGTGCGGCGGACGGGTTCCCACCTGCGGGGGCACAGGCAGCGGCTGGAGCAGGGCCGGCGCATGAGTCTGGCGTCGCCGTGCGTGCGACCGCGCTGTTCAACCCGTCGCTCGACGGCACGCCGTACATGGTGAGCGGCACCTTCGGCTTCGTGCTCAGCTTCGCGACCACGCTCATCATCGCGGTGTCGATCGTCAACGAGCGCTTCGCCGGCACCTTCGAGCAGCTCCAGGTCACGCCCGCGACGTCGGTCGAGATCCTGCTCGGCAAGATCCTGCCGCTCGGCGCGGTGTTCTCGGCGGACGTCGTCCTGATGATGCTGCTCGCCGGCTTCCTGCTCGGCGTGTGGCCGGCGGGCAGCGCGCTCTTCTTCATCGCGATCTCGACCTTCTACCTGCTGGTGTCGCTGTCGCTCGGGGTGATCTTCTCGGCGACGTCACGCACCGCTGCCGAGGCGGTGTCGAAGACCGTGCTCGCGAGCCAGCCGCTGATTCTGCTGTCGGGCTTCGCGGTACCGACACGCAACATGCCGTTGCCGTTCCAGATCGTGTCGGAGCTGATCCCGGCGACCCACTACATCCGCGTGAGTCGCGCCATCTACCTGCGCGGCGAGGGCCCGCTCGTCCTCTTGCCGGAGATCGCGATCATCGTCGCGATGGGGATCGGGCTCGCTGCCGTCGCGCTGCGCGCGATCGGAAAGCGGCAATGAGCGCGACGCTGCGACGCGCTCGGCGCTTCGTCTCGAACGTGCTGGCGATCGCCTACAAGGAGGCGTCGCTGCTGCGCCACGACCGCACCGTGGTGCAGAACGTCTTCATGCAGCCGGTGATGCTCGTCCTGGTCATGGGCTTCGGGCTGCGCTTCTCGCCGTCGGACGTGCCGTGGGCGGTGCTCGACCGCAGCGAGACGCGCGCGTCACGGCAGCTCGTCGCGGAGATCCAGACCAGCGGCTACTTCGAGCCCCCCGGCACGCTGCAGTCCTATGCGGAGGCGCACGACCTCCTGAAGCGCGGTCGCATCGTCGCGGCTCTGGTCATCCCGGAGGACTTCCGTCGCGAGATCGCGCGCGGCCGGCCGGAGGTGCAGGTCCTGCTCGATGGCACCGACCCGCTCACCGCGGCGCGCGTCGCGGGCTACGTGACGCAGATCGCGGCGAGCTTTCAGGGCGAGGGGGCACCACCAGAGCGCGGACGAGCCGGCGAGGCTCCGACCGGCGGACCCGGCCGCGCGCCGCCCTTCGAGCTGCGCGAGGAGTTCCGGTACAACGCAACGCTGCGCGATGTGAACTTCTATCTGTCGGCACTCGCCGGGTTCCTGCTGACCAACATCTGTCTCGCCGGTGCGAGTCTCGGCCTGGTCGCCGAGCGCGAGAACGGAACCTACGAGCAGATGCTCGCGCAGCCCGCGACGCCGCTGCAGATCATCCTCGGCAAGCTCCTGCCGAGCGTGGTCACGAGCTACGTCGCGCTGACGCTCGGCATGATCGGCGCCGGTCTGATCTTCGACTACTGGCCGCAAGGCAACGTGCTGCTGTTCGCTGCGACGACCCTGCCCTTCATTCTGGCGACGCTTGCCATCGGGGCCTTCGTGTCGTCGCTCGCACGCACCTCTGCGCAGGCGGTTTTCATCTCGGTCTTCTTCATCATGCCGTCGTTCGTGCTGTCGGGCTCGATGCTGCCCTACGCCTTGATGCCGCACGGCGTGCGCGAGGTGGGGGGGCTGTTCCCGCTGCGCTGGTACCAGATCCTGTCCCGCCGCATCATCGAGCGCGGCGCCGGCCCGGCCGAGGTGATGGTCCCGACGCTCGTGCTGGTGACGCTCTTCCTCGCCATCCTGCTCGGAATCCGCTGGCGGATGAAGCCGCGTCTCGGCTGACTTCCCCTGACACCTCACTTCCGTCGCGCGGCCGCCTTGCGGGTGCGCGCGGCCCGCTTCGCAGCCGCCGAGCGTTCCGCCGCGGTACGCTTGCGCGCGGCCGCGCGCGCCTGACGCGCCAGGCTCTCGCGTGACGCCGCACTTCGCCCCTCCTTCGCGAGCGCCTTCTTCGCCCCGCGCGCCCGCGCAGCCGACGGACGCTCACGGCCCGTCTCCTGGCCGCGCGCGAGGTCGCGCTCGGCCTGCTTGCGGGTGCGGCCCGAGGCGTCGCCCTTCGCCGGCGGGGGCAGCTTCACTCCGGCACGTCGGGCCTTGGAGAGCCCGATCGCGATCGCCTGTCGAGTCGAGCGGGCGCCGTGCTTGCGGTCGCGGACGTGCTCGATCTCCGCGCGGACGAACTCGCCCGCCTGCGTGGAGGGCGACTTGCCGCTCCGCTCGGCGCGTCGGGCGCGGTCCACGGTCTTCTTGTCTGGCATCTGCGGTTCCTCCTGCGTACTTCCGACTGCAAGAATCGCGACCCGTCGTGGTTTCGCGAGATGCCGTGTCGGCCGCGGCGGAGCGTCTGTAGGAAGTTCTCCGAGGGCGTGCAGCGTAGGGCGGAACTTCCACGCTCGCAGAGCTTCCGACCAAGACTCGCCGTAGCGATCGCGCTGGTGTGATCCTTGCTGCCGTCCCCTGCCGCATGAGTGATCCGCGCACCCCTTCGCCCACAGACCCCTGGGCTCTCGTCCTCGCCGGCGGTGATGGGACCCGGCTGCGCGAGCTCACCCGGCTCATCGTCGGCGCGCCGATTCCCAAGCAGTACTGCCGGATCACCGGCACCCGATCGATGCTCGAGGCGACGCTCGATCGGGTCCGTCCGCTCGTACCTGCAGAGCGTACGCTGGTGATCGTCAATCGCGATCACCTGCCACTCGCGCTTCCCCAGGTCGCTGGCCTCCCCGCGGAGAACGTCTTGATCCAGCCGCGAAACCTCGACACCGGTCCGGGAATCCTCTGGTCTCTGCTCGAGATCCGGCGGCGGGCGCCGCATGCGCGCGTCGCGATGTTCCCGAGCGATCACTACGTCGCGCACGACCTGGCCTTTCGCGACGCAGTCACCCGTGCGCTCGACGTCGTCGCCCGTCGGCCACACAAGCTCGCCCTTCTCGGCATCGAGCCCGACCAGGCGTCCACCGAGTACGGCTACGTGCTGCCGTCGCTGCCCCTCGATCCGTGCGAGGCGCGCAGCTTCCACGTCGCCGCCTTCCACGAGAAGCCGTCCGCTCGGGACGCCGCGTACTTCGTCTCCCGGGGCGGGCTGTGGAACTCCTTCGTCATGGCCTTCCGGGCGTCGACGGTGCTCGACCTGATCTCGCGACGGCTTACCGGTCCCTACTCCGACCTCGAGGCCTCCTTCGGGCGCCGGGGTGCGCTCGAGCGCTACTACGCGAGCGGCTCGGCCTGGAACTTCTCGCACGATCTGCTCGCGCAGGCAGCCGATCACCTCGCGGTGGTGCGCACGGAGGACACCGGCTGGAGCGACTGGGGAACCCCGCGCTCGATCGAGCGCACCTTCGCGGCACTGAACCGCGTACCTCCGTGGCGTCGGGTCGAGGTCAGGGAGCAGACTGCGCTGCCGGCGGCCTGACGCGGGCGCGTCACGGTTTCGATGGGTGGTGACGCGGCAGGCGTGCGCGGAACGTCGTGCGTCCGGCGTTCGACTCCGCGTGCATCGAGCCGCCGTGTGCGCGCGCGATGTGGTGCACGATGTAGAGGCCGAGGCCTGCGCCGCCCGACGTCTCGCTCGCTCGCACGAACGGCGCGAACAGGTTCTCGCGCACGCTCTCCGGCAGGACCCCGCCGCTCTCCACGTCGATGTGGACCGTGTCGGGGTCGCTTCCGTCGATGCGGAGCACGATCGGCACCGACGGGTCGCCGTGCTGTAGGGCGTTGCCGAGCAGGTTCGAGAGAAGTTGCAGGATGCGGTCCGGATCCCACGTGCCGCACGGGTCCCCTTCCACCTCGTGCAAGAGCCCCGAGCGCTGCTGTTGCTCGAACTCGCCGATCGCGTTCTCGGAAAGCTGGCGCAGATCGGTCGCTTTGGGCTGCACCGGAAGGTTGCCCAGGCGCGTGGTCGCGAAGTCGAGAAGCTGGGAGATCAACCGTCCCATGCGTTGCGACGAGCTGCGGATGCGGCCGCCTAGCTTGGTGATCGTCTCGTCGCGCGGGTAGGCGCGCAGCAGCGCCTCGCCGGCCAGGTGGATCGCATTCAAGGGGTTGCGCAGGTCGTGGCCGAGGACTCCGATGAGCATCTCGGAGGTGCGCAGGAGCTTGCGGTGCTCCTCGACCTGCGCCTCGAGCATCCGCCGCTGCCGGAACAGGTCGACGAAGACGCCGACCTTGCTGCGCAGCAGCTGCGGGTCGATCGGCTTGAAGAGGAAGTCGACCGCGCCCGCTTCGTAGCCGCGGAAGACGCGACCGTGCTCTGCCGCACCGGCCGTCAAGAAGATGATCGGCACGCGGCGGGTGCGGTCCGAGCCGCGCATCAGCTCGGCGAGCTCGAAGCCGGTCATGCCGGGCATCTGGACGTCGACCAGCGCCAGCGCGACCTCGTTGCCGAGCAGCAGCTCGAGCGCCTCGGTGCCGCTGGTCGCCTTCAGGAGCGTCAGGCCAGGTTGCAGCAGCAAGGCTTCGAGGGCAGTGAGGTTCTCGGCCACGTCGTCGACGGCGAGGACGAGCACGTCGCCCGGCGCGTTCAAGGTGTGCTCCATTTGGCCAGCGTCGTGCCCATCTCCTCGGGGGGTAGCACGGCATCGACGCCGGCAGCGATCGCGGCTGAGGGCATCGCCGTGGCGCGCGCGGTCGCGGGCGTCTGCGCCCAGCCGAGCCCCCCGCGGGCGCGGATGCACGCGAGGCCGTCCGCTCCGTCGGCGTTGGCGCCGGACAGGACGATGCCGAGCAGCCGTGCCCCGTAGGCCCAGGCGGCAGACTCGAACAGGACGTCGATCGAGGGTCGCGAGAGGTTCACCGGGTCGTCCACCGAGAGGGCGAGCCCGCCCCCCCGCTCCACGAGAAGATGATACCCGGCGGGCGCGAAATACACCCTGCCTGGCTCTGACTGGAGCTTGTCCTCGGCTTCGAGCACGGGGACCAGGCAGCGCTCGGCGAACAGGGTCGGCAGGGCGCTCTGCCGATCGCGCGGCACGTGCACCACCACCAGCACGGGCACGGGCAGGCTCGCGGGCAGCGCCGGCAGGACGCCGAGCAGGGCTTCCACCGCGCCGGCGGACGCGCCGACCACCACCGCCTCGGGGGCCCGCGCCCTGAGCGCGTCCAGGGCCGTGCTCACGCCTTCCTCCGGTAGATGCGCTCCTCACGCGACACGTCGTCGAACGCGACGGCCTGGCGCGACATGCGCAGGGTCTCGCGCGAGCCCAGGCCGAGGAAGCCGCGTGGAACCAGCGAGTCGTGGAACAGACCCAGCGCGCGCTCCTGCAGCTCGCGATCGAAGTAGATCAGCACGTTGCGACAGCTCACCAGGTGCACCTCGGCGAACACGCCGTCGGTGGCGAGGCAGTGGTCGGAGAACGTGATGCGCGAACGCAGGCGGCGGTCGAGGGCGATGCCGTCGTACGCGGCGGTGTAGTAGTCCGCGAGCGAGCGTGAGCCACCGGCCTGCTGGTAGTTGCGCGTGAATCCCGGCACCCGGTCGAGGGAATACACGCCTGCCTCCGCGGTGCGCAGTGACTCCGGGTTGATGTCCGTCGCGTAGATCAGGCTGCGCTCGAGCAGAGACGCCTCGTCGAGCAGGATCGCCAGAGAGTACGCCTCCTCACCGGTACTGCAGCCGGCGACCCAGAGCTTGAGCGATGCGTACGTCGCTAGGACCGGCAGCACCCGGGCCGCGAGCGCGGCGAAGTACGAGGGATCGCGGAACATGTCGCTCACCGGGACGGTGAGATGGCGCAGCAGCGCGGTGAAGGCCTCGCGATCACGCAGGATGCGATCCTGCAGAAGCGACACGCTGGCGATGCCGGTGGTCGCGAGAACGCCCTGGATGCGCCGACGGATCGAGGCGCGAGCGTGGCGGCGGAAGTCGTAGGAGTACTTGCGGAACACCGCCTCGAGCAGGAGGTCGATCTCGAGGTCGAGGTCTGTCCCGGTCGCGGACGGCTCCGCCTGCGTCGTCGCGGCGCGCTCCTTCATCGCGCGATCCAGACGCGACACAGCGAGATCAGCTTGTCGACGTCGATCGGCTTGGTCATGTAGTCGTTGGCGCCCGCTGCGATGCACTCCTCGTAGTCGTCGCGCATCGCCTTCGCGGTGAGAGCGATCACTGGCAGGTCGCCGTAGGCTGGGTTGCGCCGCAGCTCGCGCATCGCGGTGAGCCCGTCCATCTCGGGCATCATGATGTCCATCAGCACGAGGTCCGGTCTGGAGTCGCGGATCGACTCGAGGGCCTCGCGCCCGTTGCGCGCGATCACGACCTTCGCCCCGCGCGGCTCGAAGACGCTCGACAGCGCGAAGATGTTGCGCACGTCGTCCTCGACGACGAGGATCGTCTTGCCCTCGAACAGCGCGTCGCGCTCCCGAGCCACGCGCAGCAGGCGCTGCGAGTCCGGGGGCAGACGCGACTCGACCTGGTGCAGGAAGAGGGTGACCTCGTCGAGCAGGCGTTCGGGAGAGCGCGCGCCCTTGATGATCACCGAGCGCGAGAACCTCCGGAGGCGCTCCTCGTCGTCCGGCGAGAGCGCACTGCCGGTGTAGACGATCACCGGCGGGAACGAGTACTGCTCGCTGCCGGCCATCGTTTCGAGGATCTCGTAGCCGGTGGCGTCGGGCAGCTTGAGGTCGAGCACCACGCAATCGAAGCTCTCGCTCGCGAGGCGATCGAGCGCTGCCTGCGCCGTGCCGACGGCCTCGATCACCACGCCTTCGAGCTGCAGCAATCGCTGCGTGCTGTCGCGCAGCTGCTCGTCGTCCTCGATCACCAGCACGCGGCGGACGCGCTGCTCGAGGGTTTGCTCGAGCTTCTCGACCGCCTTCACCAGCTCCTCCCGCTGCACGGGCTTGATCGCGTAGCCGATCGCGCCGAGCTCGCGCGCGGTGTGCGCGTAGTCGCCGACCGACACGACGTGCACGGGAATGTGTCGCGTGTCCGGGTTGCGCTTCAGCCTGTCCAGCAGCGTGAGCCCCGACCCGTCGGGCAGGCCGACGTCGAGGACGACGCCGCTCGGTGCGAGGTCGCGCGCCAGTCCCATCCCCTCGTCGGTGGTGGTGGCGATGGCGCAGTCGAAGTCGAGCTCGTGCGCGATGTCGTACAGGATCCGCGCGAAGGCGGGGTCGTCCTCGACGACCAGGATCAGACGTCCCGGGTGGCGGCGCTGGTGGCGGTCGTCGGGCAGCGCGCCCGCGGCGCGTGCCGGCACGGCGGGTGCGTCGTCGGCGGACGTGTCCGCGGCGGGCGCGGCCGCGGCGGCTAGGGCGGGTAGGGGTAGATCGATGCGCCCGATCGGACGCGGGCGCGGCAGGGTCTCGATCGTCGTCCGCATGCGTCGGGCGGTGATCTCCGCCGGGATCGTCAGCGTGAAGGTGCTGCCCCGGCCCGGCTCGCTCTCGACCGTGACGTCGCCGCCGAGCAGCCGCGCCAGCTCGAGCGAGATCGAGAGCCCGAGCCCCGTGCCGCCGTACTTGCGGTGGGTGCTCCCGTCGGCCTGGCGGAACGCCTGGAAGATCACGTCGAGCTTGTCGCGCGGGATCCCCGTGCCGGTGTCCTGGACGGCGAAGCGCACCTGCCCCGGTTCCGGTGCCGAGACGCGCAGCTCGACGCCGCCCGCGGCAGTGAACTTGAAGGCGTTCGACAGCAGGTTGGTCAGGACCTGCTGCAGACGTTGTGGGTCGGTGACGAGCGTCTCGGGCACCGCCGGCTCCACCCGGATCTCGAAGCGCACGCCCTTCTCGCCGGCGATCGGCGCGAAGGCGCGCTCGATCTCATCGAGCACGCGCGACGGCGAGAATCGGTCGGGCTGGACCTCGACCGCGCCGGCCTCGATCTTCGACAGGTCGAGAATGTCGTTGATCAGCGTGAGGAGGTTGTTGCCCGCCGAGTAGATGGTCTCGGCGTAGCGCACCTCCTCTGCGGACAGGCGCCCGCCCTTGTTGTCGGCGAGCAGCTTCGCGAGGATCAGCGCGCTGTTCAGCGGCGTGCGCAGCTCGTGCGACATGTTGGCGAGGAACTCCGACTTGTAGCGGCTCGCCTGCTCCGCGTCGTCCCTCGCCAGGCGCAGCGCCTGCTGCCGCCGCTCGAGCTCGTCGGCCTGCGACTCGAGCTCCGTGTTGATCGCCTCGAGCTCGCTCTGCTGCTGCTCGAGCCGCACCTGCGACGCCTTGAGCGCGTTGCTCTGCTCCTCGAGCTCCTCGTTGGTGACGCGCAGCTCCTCCTGCTGCGTCTGCAGCTCCTCCGCCTGGCGCTGCGTCTCCTCCAGCAGCACCTGCAGACGCGTACGGTAGAACGCCGAGCGCAGGGCGACCGCGATGCCGTCGCGGGCGCGCTCGAGCAGCTCGCGCGCGCGCTGGTCGGGCGCGCGCAGCAGGCCGAGCTCGACCACGCCCTCGGTGCGCCCCTCGCTCACCAGCGGGCAGACGACGACGTGCCGCGGCGTGCCGCGCAGGCTCGCCGAGCGGAGCTGGAGCAAGCCCTCCGGAGCGTTCTCGAGCACCGCGATCCGCCCGCTGCGGGCGGCCTCCCCGATCAGGCCCGCACCCACGGTGAACGTCCTGGGCACGTCGCGGTCCACCTCGAGGCCGCGCGCCGCGACCAGTGACTGCTCGGGGCCCTCGCTCGCGTACATCGCGGCCACCGGAGCGTCGAGCGCGTTCGCGAGCACCGCGAGCCCGCCGGCGCCGATCTCGCCGAGCGTGCGCTCACCCTGCATCGCCGAGAGCACGTCTGCCTCGGTACGGCGAACCCACTCTTCACGCTCGACGCGCTCGCGCTGGATGATCAGGTTGCGGGCGAGAAACGCGATCGTCCAGACCACGATCACGCCACACAGACGGTTCACCTGCGCCACCCAGAGCGCGATGCCCGGCTCGTCGGTGAGCATGGTGAACGCCATCAGCGCGAACGCGATCCCGCCGGCGATCAGCGGCAGGTTCCGGTTGCGGCTCAGCAGCGTGAGAGCCAACGGCACGACGTAGAGGATCCAAACCGCGACGCCGAGCGGCGTCAGCAGATCCGCGACGAAGACCAACAGCATCAGCAGGGGGATCGCGATCAGCGCCAGGGGGGGTTGCTTCACGATCCCCCCAGGATACCCGCTCGCCGGCCGGGAGAGGAATACGTCACCCGGCGAATCCCGGCCGAGCGGCGCCGTTGACGCGGGTCGGCCGGTCTGGCGCAGTCTCCGGCGAGGAGGAGAGGTACGACATGGCGCAGAGCAGATCCCCCGTGTGCGTCGTCACCGGGGTCGGGGCGGGAACGGGGGCGGCTGTCTGCCGCCGGTTCGCGCGCGAGGGTTACCAGGTGGCGATGCTCGCGCGGTCGCCCGACCGGCTCGCCGAGCTCGCTACCGAGATTCCCGGCGCGATGCCGTTTCCCACCGACGTGACCGACGAGGGCGCGCTGCGCGCGACGCTGCAGGAGGTGCGCGCCCGGCTCGGGCCGGTGAGCGTGCTGGTGCACAACGCGGGCAACGCGAGCTTCGGTGACCTGCTGAACGTCACCGACGAGAAGTTCGAGCAGGCGTGGCGCATCAACACCTTCGCGCTCTTCGTGTGCGGCCAGGAGCTGGCGCCCGACATGATCGCCGCGGGGCGTGGCACGATCGTCGTGACCGGGGCGACCGCGTCGCTGCGCGGCGGTGCCGCGTTCGCCGCCTTCGCCTCGGCCAAGGCGGCGCAGCGCTCGCTCGCGCAGTCGATGGCGCGCCTGCTGGGCCCGAAGGGCGTCCACGTCGCCTACGTCGTGATCGACGGCGTGATCGACATGCCGACGACCCGCGAGTTCATGGCGAACGCGCCGAAGGAGTCGTTCCTGTCCCCGGACGCGATCGCCGAGACGTACTGGCAGCTCGCGCGTCAGGACCGCTCCGCCTGGACCTTCGAGCTCGACCTGAGGCCCTTCGGCGAGAAGTGGTAGCGGTGCGCGCGTCGCGCAGCGACGTCGAGAGCGGGTGTCCGCTCCGTGCCGCGGCGCGCGCACACGATCGTCAGCCGGGCGACCTCAGGCGGCGAGCTCGACCGGCAGCTCCTCCGCGGCGATCGCGCGCCGCACCGCCGGTCGCGCGGTGACGCGCGCGAAGTGTGCGCTGTACGCGGTGAGCTCGCCCACCGGCAGGCCGACGAAGCGAGCCCAGAGGAAGAACACCATCAGGTACGGATCGCAGACCGAGTAGGTCTCGCCGAGCGCCCAGGACTTGCCGGCGAGGCGCTCGTCGAGGTGTCGCACTGCCTCCCAGAAGTCGGCGCGCCCCTGCGTGCGGACCGCCTCGACCGCCGGAGCATCGGATGCGAAGCGCTCGGCGCGCATCAGCCGCGCGAACGCGGGGTGCGGATGCGTCGCGCCGAGGAGCAGCCACTCGTGGCAGCGCGTCCGCGCGAGCGTCCCGGATGGCGGCACGAGGCCCGCCTCGGGGTGCAAGTCGGCGAGGTGGAGGAGGATCGCCGGCGCCTCCGTGAGGAGCCCCTCGGAGGTCTCGAGCACGGGGACGAGCCCGCGCGGATGGATGGCGCGGTAGGCGGGCGTGTCGTTGTCGCCGCCGTGAATGTCGATCCGCCGCGCCGCGTACGGGTGTCCGGTCTCCTCGAGCACCGCGTGCACCGACAGCGAGCAGGCGCCGGGGTAGTAGTAGAGAGTGTCCATCGCGTTCCTCCTGTGCGACGGCCCGTCCGTCGCGTCGGAGACCAGGCTAGAGCGACGGCAGAGATCGAGAAAACGCATTGTCTCGATCATGTTGATGCTGCAGGCTCATGAACGTGGAGGAGACCGAGCGCCCCCCGGACACCGTCCTCGAGACGCGCCACCTGCGTCTCGTGCAGGCGATCGCCGATGCGGGCGGCGTCACGCGCGCGGGCGACCGCCTGCACCTCACGCAGTCGGCGGTCAGCCGGCAGCTCGCGGAGCTCGAAGATCGTCTCGGCCTGGCGCTCTTCGCGCGCGTCAAGAAGAGGCTCGTGATCACGCCCGCGGGGCGGCACCTGCTCGATGCGTCGCGCCGCATCCTCGACGACCTCGTCACGGCCGAGCGCGAGCTCAAGGTGCGCGCCGGGGCCGCGGAGCGCTGGCCGCTACGCGTCAGCACCGCATGCCACACCTGCTACCACTGGCTGCCGCCGGCGCTGCGCGAGTTCCAGAAGCGTCACCCGGACGCCGACCTGCGCATCGTCCTCGACGCGACACCCGACCCGATACCGGTGCTGCTCCGCGGCGGGCTCGAGCTCGCCATCGTGCATGCCGAGGTGCGGCGTCGCGAGCTCGTGGTCGAGCCGCTGTTCGACGACGAGGTGGTCGCCGTGGTCGCACCGGAGCACCCACTCGCCGGACGCCGTCACGTCGAGGGACGCGACCTCGAGGGCGAGACTCTGCTCGCGTTCGGCACGGGCGGACCCGACCCAATCTGGTTTCGCAAGCGGTTCCTCGGTCGCGCGGCGCCACGCGAGCTGCGCGCGGTGCCGATCACCGAGGTCATGATGGAGCTGGTGAAGGCCGGTGCGGGGATCGCCGTCGTGCAACGCTGGGTGGCGGAGCCGCAGATCCGGGCGGGCGGGGTGGTGGCGTGCCGGCTCACCCGCGGCGGGCTGTGGAAGCCGTGGAAGGCGGCGTACGCGCGGGAGTCGCCGCGGCGTGACGCGCTGCGCGAGCTGGTGGCGCTGGTGCGCCGCAGCCGGATCGCGGCCGGACAGCGTCGCTCGTCGGTCCGTGTCGCGGGAGGCAGCGTCGCGGCGGTCGCGGCACGCTGAGCGTCTTGCCGGCGTGCCGGCGGCTGTGGCCGAGCGTGCGATGGCCGCCGCGCACCGGCGAAGATCAGCCACCGGTGCCGGCCGCGACCCGACGCTCGAGGAAGTCGGTGACGGCGTTTGCGATCGCGTCCACCGGCGCCTTGCGCATGCCGTGGTCGGCACCGGGGAACAACGACAGCTCGGCGCGGGAACCGAGCCGCCGCAGCACCGGACGCAGCACCTTCAGGTCGCAAAGCGTGTCGCGATCGCCCTGCACGAAGAGCATCGGGCAGCGGATCGCCGGCAGGTGCGTGTCGCGCTTCTTCTCGGGCTTGCCGGCGGGGTGCAGCGGATAGCTCAGCAGGACGAGACCGGCCGCGGCGAGGCCGTCGGCGATCAGCATGGACGCGACGCGGCCGCCCATCGATCGCCCCCCGAGCACGAGCTTCCGGCCGCCGGCGTTGGGTAGCGCGAGCGCCGCGTCGATCGACTCTCGCGCCGACGCGAGCAGCAGAGGCATGCGGTCGGGAGCGCGCTTGCCGGCAACGCGGTACGGGAACCTCGCACGTACCACCAGCGCGCCCTCGACCGTCGCCGCCTGGGCGACGGCCACGAGCGAGCGTTCGCCGACGTCGCCGCCGGCGCCGTGCCACAGGACCAGCAGCGTGCTCGCGAGGCGCCCGTCGGTGCGCGCCGGCTCGTCCACGAGATGAGGCTCGAGCATCCCGTCGAGCTCAGCGCGGGGTGAGGATCACCACCGGGATGTCGCGCGCCGTGCGCGCCTGGTAGTCCGCATAGTCCGGGTAGATCGCGAGCAGGCGCGGCCACAACAGCGCCTTCTCCTCGTCCGTCGCGCGCACGGCGCGCATCGGGATCTTCGCGGTGCCGGGCAGCTCGACCTCGACGTCCGGGTTCGCTTCGAGGTTTCGGTACCAGAGCGGGTGGTGCGACATGCCGCCCTTGGATGCGACCAGGATCAGACGCTCGCCGTCCTGCAGGTAGATCAGCGGTGCGACGCGCGGCACGCCCGACTTCCGTCCGATCGTCGTGAGCAGCAGCACCGGCGCCCCGCGCAGGAACTTCGCACCCCACTTGCCGCCGCTCGCCCGGAAGATCCAGGTGTTGGCGACCGACATCGCCTTGACGACGACGCTGCCGAACTTCTCCTCGAGCGGCGTCCAGGGACGCGCGGTGGCCTTCTCGGGCATCGACTCCTCCTCGGCAGCGGCGCCGCCGACGGAGAGTGGATCCCGAGACGGCGCCCCTGCGCAAGAGCGACGCCCCGTGCGTGACGGAAGTCCGCTACTTGCCCTTGCGCTCCAGGTGGCCGACGGTGAACAGCTCGTCGCCGAGACCGGCGTTGTAGTCGACCCGACCGTACGTGACCGTCGTCCGGTAGCCGTCGTCGGGCGTCGCCATCTCGGCCTCGAGGATCGTCGGAACGCCCTCGACGAGGCCCGAGCGAACCACACGCATGCGCTTCTGCACCCCGCCGCCCTCGAGGTCGATCCGGTCCGGCAGGAGATCGTCGGTGCGGATCCAGGTACGTAGTCGCTCGTAGGCGAACTGGCCGGGCGGCAGAACCGACTCGACGACGTAGCAGCGCCGCTCGCCGCACGGCTCGACGCCGCGCAGCTCGTGCGTGCCGCCGTAGTCGAGGTGAAACACGGTCGTCAGGTCCTCGTAGGTGAAGGTGCTGCCCTGGAACTGCTCGCGGCGCAGCTCGGGCGAGATGCGTCGCACCCGGCGCTGTCCCGGAAAGTAGATCCACATGTCGTCCGGAGCGGGGGGGTGCTGCCAGGCGAGGAAGCCCGTGCCGGCGAGCTCGGTGGGCGACTCGAAGAGCCAGAGCAGCTTGCGGCCCTCGGGGGTGCGCTTCTCGAAGCCGCGCAGAACCCGGACGCGCTCTGCGCCGTCGGGCGCGCGGATTCTCATCTCGACGGTGGAGGTCTTGTCCGCGACGGGTGCCAGTACCGCACGTGCGGCGTCGAGCACCGCGTCGGCCGTGGCGAGCTCGTCGGGCGCCCCCGACGCGAGCGCTGCGCCCCGTCCGAGCAAGGCGGCCAGGATCGCCACGGCGCACCGCGTAGCACGACATCGGAGATCGGACATGCGCTCCCTTCGAGCACCTTTCGCGCCCGCAGTCGTGGGCTACATCGACTCGATGCGATGCAGCCATTCACTTTCTACTTGATGCGTCCGTGCGGGAGCTGGTAACCGCGAGCCGGGTCGTCGTCGGAAGAAGGAGCGCGCAGTGGATCGAGTCGTCGTCCTCGAGGGGGTCACCAAGACGTACGGCTCCGGGCCGGGAGCCGTGAATGCGCTCGAGGGCATCGACCTCGAGCTGCCCGAAGGCGAGTTCCTGTCGATCGTCGGGCCGAGCGGTTGCGGGAAGAGCACCGTGCTCAACCTCATCGCCGGGCTCGACGACCCGACCGGCGGTCGCGTGCTGCTCACCGGCCACGACCTCGCACGCCTCCCGGAGTCTGCGCGCAGCGACCTGAGGCTCAGGCACGTGGGCTTCATCTTCCAGAGCTTCAACCTGCTGCCGCGCCTGACGGTCGAGCGCAACGTCGCCTGGCGCCTCGAGCGGATCGGCCTGCGTGGGACCGCCGTCCGCTCGCGCACGGCCGACGTCCTCGAACAGGTCGGTGTCGCCCGCGCGGCCTGGCAGCGCTACCCGAGCGCGCTCTCCGGCGGCGAGCAGCAACGGGTCGCCGCAGCGCGCGCGGTGGTGACCGAACCTCGGCTGCTGCTCGCCGACGAGCCTACCGGAAACCTCGACTCGGCAAACGGCCGCATGATCCTCGACCTGCTGCGACACCTCAACGTCGAGCGCCGCACCTCGGTGGTGGTCGTGACGCACGACGCCTTCGCCGCGACCTACGGCCACCGCACGATCGAGATGCAGGACGGCCGCATCGCGCGCGACGTGGGCTCGGTCACCGCGATCGATGCCCGCCGCGTCGCGACGCAGCTCCGCGAGCAGCGTCCGGGGCTCGCCTGATGCCGGGGTTGCGCTCTCGTCTCGCGGAGCTGCGCCTCGAGCTGCCGCGGCTCGCGAGCGCCGTCGTGGTCATCGCCCTCGGCGTGGCCCTCGCGGCGGGCGTGATGCTCGCGAACCGCGCGCTGCGCGACCGCTTCGACGAGTCGGTGGACGCTCTCGCGGGAATCGCCGACCTGCAAGTCGCGGCGGTGAGCGGTGGCACGCTCGACGAGGCGGCGCTCGAGCAGGTGCGCGGCGTGCCCGGCGTGCAGGCTGCGGCCCCGCTGCTGGTCGGCACGACCTTCGTGCCCACTGCGGGCGCGCTGCGGCTGCGCCTGATCGGCATCGACATGCTCGACGACCACTCGGTTCGCGTCTACCGCCGGGCCGACGCCGGCGTCGCCGGACCCGCCGACCCATTGCTCTTCCTGAACCAGCCGGACTCCGTGCTGGCGGCGCGCTCGCTGACCGCGCGGCTCGGGATCGGGCTCGACGGCGCCATCGGAATCGAGACCGCGCAGGGGCGCCGCACGGTCACCGTGCGTGGCCTGCTCGACGAGTCGGGGGTCGCCAGCGCGGCCGGCGGCAACCTGCTCGTCATGGACCTCTTCGCTGCGCAGGAGCTGCTCGGCGCGAGCGGCCGGGTCTCGCAGATCGACGTCGTGGTAGCGCCGGGCGCGGCACTGGAGGACGTGCTCTCCGCCTTGCAGGCGCGCCTGCCGTCGCACCTCGACGTCTCGCGCGTGCTCGACCGCAAGCGCGAGTTCGCGCGCGCGGCCGGCGCTTTCCAGGCGATTCTCGACGTGGTGGCGGCGATGGGCCTCGTCCTCGCGGCGCTGATCACCGCGAACCGTCTGTCGACGGTTTACCAGGCGCGGCTCTGGGAGATGGGCGTGCTGCGCGCCCTCGGCACGCGGCCCGCGGCGCTGGTGCGCTCGCTGATGACGGAGTCGGCGCTGCTCGCGCTGATCGGTGTGGCGCTCGGCTTGCCGCTCGGCTGGGCGTTCGCGCAGCTGATCGTCCACCCGCTCGCCGACACCATGTCGCTCAACCTGCAGCAGGTGGTCGCGGCGTCGGCGGTCGCGCCGCGGCCGCTGCCGCTGCTGATCGCCGGCGTCGCCGGGCTGGCGAGCGGGCTCGTCGCGGCGCTCGTGCCGGCGCTGCGCGCGTCGCGCGCGAGTGTCGTCGCGGTACTCGCCGCGGGCCGCACGCGCGAGGCCTGGCCCGAGGGTCGCGTCAAGCGCTCGGCGCGCGCCGGGCTGATCCTCGGCGCGCTGGCGCTGATCGGGCTGCAGCTGGTCACAGAAGTTGGCACGCTCGCCGGCGCGACCATGGCCTGCGTCGCTCTCGCCGGCGCGTTCGCCGTCGAGCCGGCGCTGCGCCTCGCGAGCCGCTGGCTCGGCGCCCTGCTCGGGCCCGCTGCGCGGATCGGCGTCGAGGACCAGAGCCGCGCTCCGAGCCGTGCGGTGGGCGCGACGATCGTCCTCATGGCCGGCGTCGCGATCGTCATCTGGATCGGCAGCATGGCACGCAGCTTCGAGGCCTACGTCGTCGAGAACCTGATGCTCGACCGGCAGGCCGACCTCGTGGTCGACTCCGGCTTCAACGACCTGGCGGTCGGTGACGATGCGCGGCTCGGTGGCGACGTGCTCGCGAAGCTCGCGGCGATCCCGGGCGTGCGCGCCGTCGGCGCGGGCGTGAACGCGGTATCGTTGCAGCCGGAGACCGGCATCGTCGCCGCCGATCCGCAGCGCTTCGTCGATCCGGACTTCGGGGCGTGGCCGCTGGAACGGGGGGCACTGCCTGACGCGCTCGCGCGCGTGAGCCGTGGCGAGGCCCTGCTCGCCGACGCCACCCTGGTCGCGCGACGCCGGCTCGCCATCGGCCAGGGTGTGCGCTTGACGACGCCCGCAGGCGTCCTCGAGCTGCCGCTCGCCGGCGTCACGCCGACCAAGTTTCGCTCGCCGGCCGGCGACGTGATGTTCAGCCGCGACCTCTACCGGCGCTACTGGGGGGACGACTCGATCACCCAGGCGTTCGTCCTGCTCGCTCCGGGCACCTCTGCGGACGAGGTGACGCGCGCGATCCGGGCCACGCTCGGGGGGGCGCAGCAGCTGCGCGTGATGACGAAGGACGAGCTGGCCGAGTGGTACGGTGCCGGTGTCCGGCGCGCGTACGCGTTCCTCGACGTGCTGGGCCTGCTCACGCTGATCGTGGTCGTGATCGGGACCGGCGACGCGCTCGCCGCGAGCGTCCTCGAGCGCACGCGCGAGATCGGAACGCTGCGCTCGCTCGGGCTCTCGCCACGAGACGTGGCGGCGCAGGTGCTGGCGCAGGCGGGCGCGATCGCGCTGGTGGGGACCGGGCTCGCCGTCCTCGTCGGCTATGCGATGAGCTTCGCCTTCGTCGAGGGGCTGATCCCGAGCCTGCTCGGCTGGCAGCTCGTCCTCGACGCGCGCGTGGCGGTGGCGCTCGTCGCCGTGTCGCTCGGCGTGATCGCGTGCCTCGCCGGTGCCTTGGTGCCGGCGGTGCGTGCGAGCCGCATGCCACCGGTCGCGGCGTTGCGTCACGAGTGAACCGATCGCGTCCGCGCTCAGCGGACGCGCGAAGGACCGGCGACGAGCGCGCGCGACCGTGCCCGCCGCTCGTCGGCTCCGCGCACCTCGACGGTGCTCCGCGCTGGTCGCTGCGGTCGGGTGCGCGTGACCGCCTCGCGCGCGTGCAGGGCGTCGAGCGCGCCGCGCAGCTCGTCGAGGTAGGCGACGTCGCCCGCGATGTGTCGTAAGCGGCGCGCGAGCAGGAGCCCGAGCATCGAGAAGGGGTTGTCCTCGCCCGCGTGACGGTGCATCTCCGCCTGACGGTCGCGCTCGAACGTCTTGCTGAGGAGCCAGAGCTCCTCTTTCCATGCATCGATCATCTGCCGGGCGATCTCCGGCGTGGCCTCGTGCAGGAACATGGTGCGCGCGGTGAGCTCGTCGTCGCTGCCGAGCACGATGATCGGTGGACGTACGAGCCAGCGATCGAAGAGCTCGCAGCCGAGCGCGGTGATCTCGTACGGCATGCGTCGCGTGTCGTCGCCGGGGGCGCGCTCGACGATGCGGACGAGCCCCTCGGCGACCAGGCTCTGCAACTCGCGGTAGAACGTCCCGGTGCTCATCTTGACGCCCGTGCGACCCAGGTACGCCTTCATCAGGGCGTATCCGTGCAGGGTGCCACCGTGACGAAGAAGGCCGAGGACGATGAAGCGGAACATCGGTGCCGCGTGTAGCGCGGAACCGTCGATCGAGTCAAGGTACAAGTTGGCTGATGCGTGCATCGATGCGACGCAGCCAGAGACGTGCCGTGCGACGGTTCACGCGGCGCGCACCTCGACGAGTTCGTTCACTCCGACGGAACGGCTCGTTCCGTCGCACGGAACGGAATCTCGGTGCGTGTGGCGTCGCGTGGAACGCGCGGTACAACTCCGGTGGTGACGCTTCGCGATCGCCCCCCGGACTGGCGCCCGTCGCTCCTGCACGACGACGGGCGCGTGCTGGTCGTGGACAAGCCGCCGGGCTTGCCCGCGACCGGTAGGACTCGCGACGATCCCGCCTCCCTCGAGCACCGTCTCGCGGCGTACGTCGGCCGCACGGTCTGGGCGGTGCACCAGCTCGACGCCGACACCTCGGGGGTGATCGTGTTCGTCGCGCGCAAGTCGCTGGTGCCGCTCTGGGCGGAGCGCCTGTCGCGCCACGCCGACAAGGAGTACCTCGCGATCTGCCACGGCGCGCCCGCGTTCGAGGCGCTCACGGTGGAGGCCGCAGTCGTACCGACGGGCCGGCGCTCGGCGCCCTACTGGCGCGTCGCCGCGCACGCGGGCGAACCGGGCGCGCGCGACGCCCGCAGCCGTCTGCAGGTGCTCGACCGGACCTCCGATCACGCGCTGGTACGCGTCACCTTGCTCACCGGCCGCACGCACCAGGCACGCCTGCACCTCGCGTACGTCGGCCACCCGCTCGTCGGCGAGAAGATCTACCGCGCCCGTCCCTGCAACGGGCACCCCCGCCACGCCCTGCACGCGCACGCCCTTCGCTTCCACGACGACCGCGAGCCGCACGAGCTCGTCGCACCGCTCGCGCCCGACCTGGTGCAGCTCGCCGCTCGGCTCGGCCTGCGGACGCCCTGATCCGGGCGCAGGAAGCCTCTTCTAGAGGCGTTCGATTCGCCGCGAGCCCGCAGGGGTGCGGAAGCGGACGCGCTCCAGCGACCCGTCCCACGTCGGCGTGCGGACGTCGGCGATCTGCAGGAACTCCACCTCGATCGCGTCCGCGCGCTGGACGTCGACGATGGCGATGCCGTGTGACTGGCTCTTCGCGTAGCGATACTGCGTGCTCGCCTGCGTCAAGATGGAATCGAACTGCGGCACCAGGGCCCCCAGGCCGAGCGCCGACAGCGTCGGGTTCGAGTCGACCGTCGCCTGGGTGATCTCCTGCACGGGCGACGAGCTGATCCCGGCGCAGACGTACTCGACCGCGACCGGCGCAACGCTCTGATCGTCGAAGTTCTCGTACAGCTCGGACGCGTAGAAGGCGTGGATGTCGCCCGCGAGCGCGACCACGTTGTCGACGCTCGCCGCCGCGCCGAGGATCTCGGCGCGCTCGCTGCGGTAGCCGTCCCACTGGTCGACGCTGAAGTAGAAGAGGTTCCGGAACTGGTCGGGCAGCAGCTCGAAGCTGCGCAGGTCGACCAGCATCTGCGAGAACTGCACGTCGCTGCCGAGGATCTTCCACGTCGCGTCGGAGCCGCGCAGCGCCCCGAGAAGCCACGCCTTCTGCGCCGCGCCGAGGAGCGTGGGACGCGCCACTGCCTCGCGCTCGTCGAACCCCGGCTTGAGCACGAAGTTGCGCGACCCGAGCGAGCTGTTGGCGCTGAACTTGCCGACGTCCAGATCGACCGGGCCCTCGGGGATCAGATGATCCTCGCGGTAGAGGCGTCCGTCGAGCAGCATCAGGTCGACGTGCGCTCCGTAGCGCAGCGAGCGGTAGACGCGGATGTCGTCGGGATACGACGCGTTCTCGTCGAACACAACGTCCGCCGGCTGGTGTTCGAAGAAGGCACGGCTCGCCGCCTCGCGACGCGCGGTGGACTTCTCGTCGCCGCGCGTCTCGTTGAAGTCGGTCGCGTGGTCGGACCACGCGTCGTTCGCGAACTCGTGGTCGTCCCACGTCACGATGAAGGGGTGGAGCTGGTGCGCGCGCTTGAGCTGCGGGTCGCTGCGGTAGGTCTGGTAGAGCGCGCGGTAGTCGGCGAGCGTCAGCGCGGCGAGGTTCTCGGTGGTGGACTCGCCGAGCGGCAGCCCGTCGGGGATCACGACGCTGCGGTTCTCGCCGGGCGTCTGGAAGTCGGGATCGCCCGTGGTCTCGTAGATGTAGTCGCCGAGGTGGACGACGAAGTCGACGTCGCCGCCCTCCTCGAGGAACGCCTGCCACGCGTGGTAGTAGCGCCCGACGTAGTCCTGGCACGATGCGAACGCGAAGCGCACCGGCACGTCGTCGCCCGGGGCGGGTGCGGTCTTGGTGCGACCGGTCATCGAGGTCACGCCTTGCGACGTGAAGCGATAGTAGTAGGTCGTGTACGGGTCGAGGCCGACCGGCTTGATCTTGACGGTGTGGTCGCGGTCGGCACCGGTCGAGATCTCGCCCTCGGCGACGACCTGCGAGAAGCCCTCGTCGAGCGCGACCAGGTAGCCGACGCTCGCGGCCGCCTCCGCGGTCGCGACGCGCGTCCAGAGGACGACGCTGTCCGGGCGGGGGTCGCCCGAGGCGACGCCCTGCGGGAAGACGCGATCGACGTCCTCGGGGCTCGAGCCGCCGCTGCCGCTGGCGTCGCTGCAGCCGCTCAGCTTGGGCGCGGCGGACACCGCGACGGTGACGGCGGCGAGGCGGAGGAAGTCACGACGGCGAAGACGGGGCATGCGATCCGACATCCGGCTCTTGTACTCGGCCCCGGCGCCGGGCGACAAGCCCGATTCGCGGCGCATCGCCGAGATTTCACGCGGCTGCAGGTGCGTTGTGGCGCACTCGCGCGGTCTGGTACCCAGACCGCGTGGAGCTGAGGGACGTCGGGGCCGCGCGCGCGCGGCTGGTCGCGATCGGCGGTGAGCTCGGGCAGGTGTTCGTCGAGCGCGGTGAGGTGATCGAGGGGGCGCTCGCCGCCCTGCTGGCGCGCCAGCACGTGCTGCTGCTCGGGCCGCCGGGCACGGCGAAGTCCATGCTTGCCGACGAGCTCTGCCGCCGCATCGACGGTGCGCGCTACTTCCAGTGGCTGCTGACCAAGTTCACCACGCCCGAGGAGGTGTTCGGCGCGGTGAGCCTGCGTGCGCTCGAGCAGGACGAGTACCGCCGCGTCACGACGCACAAGCTCCCCGAGGCGCACGTCGCGTTCCTCGACGAGATCTTCAAGGCCAGCTCCTCGATCCTCAACGCGCTCCTGACGCTGCTCAACGAGCGCCGCTTCCACAACGGACGCGACAGCATCGAGGTCCCGCTCCTCACCGTGTTCGGCGCGGCCAACGAGCTGCCCGAGGAGGACGAGCTGTCGGCGATCTACGACCGCTTCCTCGTGCGCTTCGTGGTCGGGTACGTGGTCGAGGACTGGCGCTTCCTGCGCATGCTGCGCGCGCCGGCTCCGACCGCGGGAACTCGGATCACGCTCGCCGATCTCACGCTGCTGTGGGGGGCGGTCGACGCGATCGCCGTGCCCGACGGCGTCCTGCGCAGCATCGGAGAGCTGCGCCGTGCGCTTGCCGAGCAGCAGATCGTGCCGTCGGATCGCCGCTTCCGGCAGAGCGTCACCCTCCTGCGCGCGCTCGCCCTGCTGCGCGACAAGTCCTCGGTGACCGACGACGAGCTGCTCTTCCTCGAGCACGTCCTGTGGCGCGATCCGGCCGAGCAGGCGACGGTCAAGGACGTGCTGCGCCGCCTGGTGCACGGCTTCGACGAGCAGGTGCAGGAGCTGGTCTACCAGGGGCGCGAGCTCGCCGAATACCTGTCGCGCACCTGGGAGTCGCGCGAGCAGCGCGCCCGCGCGCGCATCGAGGTCGAGACCAAGCTCAGGCGGATCCTCGGTCAGCTCGGCGACATCGAGCGCGCGGCGCGCGAGGCGGGACGCGAGGTCGCGCGCGCCGAGGCCGCGCGGCGCGAGATCGAGTCGCTGCGGCAGCGCATCGTCGAGGCCGGCTGATGGCGCGCGGCGAGCGCGAACGCGGCGGCGCGCCGCTCGCGGCGAACGTGGTCGAGCGCGACTCCTACGACGCCGCGGTGATCGTCCGCCTGCGCCGCGGGTCGCACGGCTGGCGTCTGCTCGACGAGGACGGCGCGAAGCTCGTGCCCCACTTCCCGGCGCTGGTCGAGGACCTCTTCTGCGCGCTCTTCAAGATGAACGTTCTGCAGCTCCCCGCAGAACGGGTGGCGGCGAGCACCTCCTTCAACCGTCGCGTCCTCGCCGGAGTCACCGCTGGTCCGGCCTACGAGCTGCTCCGCTTGCACACGGTGCTCGACGAGGCGCGCGCCGGTCTCGGCGCGGTGCTGATCGGCGAGGCCGTGCTGCGCGCGCTGCGCGAGGACCGCGTGCTCACCAGCGGCGACCTGCTCGACCTGTGGAACCTGCAGCGCGAGGAGCAGGCGGCCGACGAGGCCGCCGACGAGGCTGCCGTCGGTCGCGAGCTGGCCGAGGCAGCCGAGCCGCCCGACGATCCGCAGCCTGGCGAGGACGCGACGAGCGGCGACGAACCCGAGCTCGCATCGCCGGACGACGACGTCCCCGACGCCGAGGAGGAGGACGCTGCGCCGGACGACGCGCCGGGCGAAGTCGATCCTGGCGGCGAGCGCGCCCGCCGCCGGCGCGGCGCGACGCGCTCGGCGGACGTCCGCGCTCTCCGCGATGCCGCGCAGAAGGCGTGGCTGACCGCGCACGGCGTCGCCGCGCAGCGCGAGCAGAAGCGCCGCCGTGTGGAGGACTCGTTCGCGCGCGTCGCGAAGAAGCTCGACCAGAAGCTGCTCGGGGCCGCCGCTCGCGCCGCCGACAAGGTCGCCGACCTGAACGACTCGCTGCAAGCCTGGGGTCGCGGCATCGGGGCCGGTGGTCCGCACGACCCTGGCCAGAGCATCGACCTCGGCCGGCGGCTCGCCGACAACGCGAAGATGCGCCGGCTCTTCGAGGTGTTCGGGCGAATGCGCGACCAGGCGCTCGCCGTGCGCCGGCGCGTGCTCGACCGCACCGACGAAGAGCTGCACGAAGTCCGCCCGGGACGCGGTCTCGAGGACGTCGGGCGCCTGATTCCGCACGAGCTGGTCGCCCTGTCGCATCCCCTGCTACGTCGTGACTTCCAGCGCCGGCTGCTCGACGGCGGCGTGCTCACCTATGCGCTGCGCGGCACCGACCAGCGCGGCCACGGGCCGGTCGTGGTGTGCCTCGACACCTCGTCGTCGATGTCGGGCGACAAGGAGCTGTGGTCGAAGGCGGTCGCTCTCACCTTCGTGGAGCTGGCGCGGCGCCGGCGCCGCCGCTGCCACGTGATCTGCTTCTCCTCGGGCGAAGCCGGGCTGCGCGAGTTCGAGATGAACCCGGGCAACCCGTGGGCGGTGGCGCTCGAGCGCACGCTCGACCTGGCGGAGCACTTCCCCGGCGGCGGCACCGACTTCCGCGCGCCGCTCGAGGCTGCCGCCCGCCGCCTCTCCGAGCGCGACCTGCGGCGTGGCGACCTCGTCCTCGTCACCGACGGGGAGTGCGAGGTCGAGCCCGAGTGGCGCGAGACCTTTCTCGCGCGCAAGCGCAAGCAGAACTTCGCGGTGTACTCGATCCTGATCGACGTGCAGTCGGCGGCCGCAGAGACCGTCCGCAGCCTGTCGGACCGCGTGTCGCTGTGTCCGACCTGCGCGCCGATACCCGACACCTCTTCGTCGAGCCGCGCCGGCGGCGCGCGGCCTGATCCGGGTCGAGAGGTACGCGCGTCCCTTGGCTGCTCGGGGCCAGCGGGATATGTGAAGGCGTTCTGCGAGCCAGGCCGTGCGAGCGTTCCCGCGCCGCTTTGCCGCCCGAGGACGGACGTGAACGGTCGGCGCGGGCCGGGCCACGATCCCGGATCCGTTTCATCTGTCGCGAAAGGGAGTAGAGGTCCGGCCTCCGCCGGACGAGAAATCTCACATGGCCATCGTCGAGACATCCGGCGGACGCGTCGAGGGACGCGAGACCGCGACCCACCATTCCTTCCTCGGCATCCCCTATGCGGCCGCGCCCATCGGCCGCCTGCGCTTCGCGCCACCCGCGGTCGCCCCGCCGTGGACCGGTATCCGATCGGCGCTCGAGGCGGGGCTCGCCTGCCCGCAGCCGCCGAGCCTGCTGCCCGGCATGGAGCCCGGTCCGATCGGCGACGACTGCCTCTCGCTGAACGTCTACACGCCCGCGCCCGACGGCGGACGGCGCCCGGTGCTGGTCTGGATCCACGGCGGCGGCTTCGTCGCCGGCTCGAGCACGCAGGCGATCTACGAGGCGTCGCGGCTCGTCGTGCGCGGCGACGTCGTCGTGGTGTCCGTCAACTACCGGCTCGGCGCGCTCGGCTTCCTGGCGCCGGTCGCCGCCGGGCTCGCGCTCGACGGCGCCACCGACAACGCCGGCATGCTCGACCAGATAGCGGCTCTACACTGGGTGCGCGACAACGTGGCCGCGTTCGGCGGTGACCCGGAGCGCGTGACGATCTTCGGCGAGTCGGCGGGCGGAATGTCGGTCACGACCTTGCTCGCGATGCCGTCCGCGCGCGGGCTCTTCCAGCGCGCGATCGCGCAGAGCGGCGCCGCGCAGGCGACCTGCTCGCGCACCGACGCGGCGCGGGTGACCTCGCTCCTTCTGGAGGAGCTCGGCATCGAGCGCGGCGGCGTCGCAGCGCTGCGCGAGTTGCCGAGCGCCGAGCTGGTGGCTGCGCAGGTGCAGGTCGCGTCCAAGCTGGTCGGCGACGTCTTCTTGCCGTTCGCTCCCGTCGTCGATCCGGCGACGCTGCCACTCGCGCCGTCGCAGGCGATCGCCGAGGGCCTGGCGAAGGACGTGCCGCTCCTCACCGGCACGACGTGCGACGAGTGGCGGCTGTTCTCGTTCGCTACCCCGCGCCACCGTGAGCTCGACGCCGAGGGGCTGCGCAAGCGCGTCGCCCGCCGCCTCGAGGCCGTCGGCCACGGCGACGCCGACGAGCTGATCGCGGTCTACCGCAAGACGCGCCCGGACGCGGCGCCCTGGCAGATCTTCGACGCGATCGAGAGCGACCGGCACTTCCGCATCCCGGCGATCCGCCTCGCCGAGTGGCAGTGCGCGCACCAGCCGCACACTTACATGTACCTCTTCACCTGGCCGTCGCCGGCCGCGGGTGGACTGCTCGGCTCCTGCCATGCGCTCGAGCTGCCGTTCGTCTTCGGCACCCTCGGCGCGCCCGGCATGGATCGGTTCTCCGGCAGCGGCCCCGCGGCGGAGGAGCTGTCGAACGTGGTCATGGACACCTGGCTGCGGTTCGCGACCGGTGACGCCGACCGTCACGACGGTCTCGCGCACTGGCCGGGTTACGAGGCGTCGAAGCGCGCCACCGCGGTGCTCGACGCGGAGCCGGGCGTCGTGAACGACCCTGCCGCGGAGGAGCGTCGCGCCTGGACCGGAATCCTCTGACCTCTTCCTGATCGTCGGACCGCGCAGGCAGCCGTGAAAATGTCACGGCTGCCATGGTCGGGTGCGTGGTGCGCGTACTTCCTCGCGCGCATGCGTCGCGCTACCCTGCACGGAGGATGGTCATGGAGACGGCGTTCCGCTCCGAGGAGCTCTTCACACGGGAGGAGTTCCACCGCTGGCTCGAGACGCTGCCCGCGTCCGACGTCCACCGCTACGAGCTGCTCGGTGGGCGAGTCGTCATGAGCCCGCCGGCGAAGCTCCGTCACGGCTTCGTCGAGGGGACTCTTCACCGCCTCGTGGGCACGCTCCTCGAGGAGAACGGTCTCGGGATCACGCTGGGCTCGAGCGCCGGTTTCGACCTGCCCAGCGGCGACACGCTCGAGCCCGACTTCTCGTGCATCTCCCGCGAGCGCTGGGCCGCGGGTCCGCGGCCCGACGACGAGGACGAAGGGTTCACGCGCATCGTCCCCGATCTCGTGGTCGAGATCGTGTCGCCCACGAGCGCGCGGCGTGACCGGATCGAGAAGCGGCTGGTCTACGCGCGCTGCGGCGTGCGCGAGTACTGGATCGTCGATCCGGCACGCGTCGAGATCACGCTGTTCGCGAGCCTCGGCGACCGCTTTGCCGAGCCGCGCGTGGCCGCGTCGGGCACGATCCCGTCCAGCGTCCTGCCGGGGCTCGCGGCGCGCGTCGAGGACGTGCTGCAGCGTCCCGGCTGACGTCCGATCGGCTTCGCCGGCCCGGAGGCACGAATGGTGCAGGGCCGCCTCCGGCGACGCGCGTGGCGGACGCCGGTTGTCGCAGCCGCGGGCTTGCCGCCGCGGCCGCGCGCGCGCTAGGCCACGAGGCCTGTTCGCGCCAATCGCAGAGGACGGCCTCCGGACGCCCGGAGCGCTCGCCGGCGTCCGGGTGCTCGACCTGACCGACGTGCAGGGCGCGCTGTGCGCACGCCTCCTCGGCGACCTCGGCGCGGACGTCGTGCGCGTCGAGCCACCGGGAGGTGCCGCGCTGCGCCGCCTGCCGCCGCTCGAGGAGGGGCTCCCGCCGGGCGAGGCGAGCCACGCGCAGTGGTTCTACGACGTCAACAAGCGCGGCGTCGTGCTCGATCCCGCGTCGAGCCAGGGATGCTCGCGTCTCGCCGAACTGCTCGCCGCGGCGGACGTCGCGGTCACCGCGCTCGCGCCGGACCTGCTCGCCGCGGCAAGCATCCCTCGCGCGAGCCTCGCCGCGTGTCACCCGCGGCTCGTCGTGGTCGACGTCACGCCCTTCGGGCGCAGCGGACCACACGCGGGCTGGCGTGGCTCGGATCTGGTCTGCGCCGCGCGCGCCGGCATGGTCTACGTGAACGGCCATCCCGGCGGACCGCCGATCGCGCCGTTCGGCCTGCAGGCCTACAACAGCGCCGGCGTGTTCGGTGCGATGGGCGCGCTGCTGGCGCTCCGCGCGCGAGAGCAGACCGGCCAAGGCGGTGTGATCGACGTCGCGATCGCGCAGGCGACGGCGGGCGCGGTCGAGCACGTCACCGGCTTCTACCGGCAGAACGGGCTGATCGAGCGACGTCGCGGCACGCTGCACTGGAGCCGCTACTTCCGCATCGGACGCTGCATCGACGGCCACGTCCTGCACTCGACGATGGGCGACTGGACGACGCTCGCCGAGTGGGTGGCGATGGACGGGGAGGCGTGGGATCTGCTCGATCCGCGCTGGGAAGAGCCGCCGGCACGCAAGGAGCACGCCGAGCACCTGTTCGACTGCCTCGACCGCTGGGCCGCGCAGCACGCCGTCGCCGAGCTCATGGAGGGCGCCCAGCTCCGCCGTCTTCCGTACGCGATGGTCCAGCCTGCCGAGGCGATCGCAGGCGACGAGCAGCTCGCGGCGCGCGGCTTTCCCGTCGCGCTGCGGACGACCGCCGATCGCGTGGTACCGTTCCCCGGGCCGCCGTTCCTGTCGTCGGCGACCCCGGTCGTCCTGCGCCGTCCGCCGCCGCACCTCGGGCAGCACGACGACGAGGTCGCGCGTGACGCCGCGTGGCGCGTTCCCGGGGCGGTCGCCGGCGAGACGCCGCGGGCCGCGGTCGCCGCTTGCTCGGTGGCCGATCGCCGAACGACCGCGGCTGTACCGTCGCGCGTCCTCGACGGTACGCTGGTGCTCGACTTCACGTGGGTCGTCGCCGGTCCCGTCGCGACGCGCATCCTCGCCGACCAGGGCGCGCGCGTCGTCAAGGTGGAGCGTCGCGATGCGGCCGACTTCGGCAACCGTCGCGGCGGGCTCACCGGCAACCTGAACCGCGGCAAGCAGAGCATCGTGCTGAACCTCACCGACCCGCGGGCGCTCGAGATCGTGCGTGCGCTCGCGCGGCAGGCCGACGTCGTGATCGACAACTTCTCGGCGCGCGTCATGCGCAACTGGGGCCTCGACTACGAGAGCTTGCGCGCGCTCAACCCCGACGTGATCGCGGTCGCGATGTCGGGCTTCGGCTTGACCGGTCCGAGCCGCGACTTCGTGAGCTACGGCCCGACGCTGCAGGCGCTGCTGGGATTTCCCTACTTGATGTGCGCGCCGGGTGGGGAGCCCGCCGGCTGGGGCTACTCGTGGTCCGACATGCTGGGCGGAATGATGGGAGCCCTCGCGACGCTCGCCGCGCTCCGCCACCGCGACGCGACCGGCGAGGGGCAGCTCGTCGACCTCGGGCAGTACGGCAACCTCGCCGCCCTGCTCGGACCGGCGAGCTGCGAGCTGCTGCGCGGGCACGCGGTCGCGCCGCCCGGCAACGGATCGCAGGAAGGTGATGCCGTGCCGTACGGGCTGCTTCGCTGCGCGGCGGAGCCCGATCCGGACGGTGCGCTCGACGACGATCGCTGGCTCGCGCTCGCCGTTCTCGGCGACGACGACTGGCGTCGCCTCGCGGCCTTGCTCGCCGCGGACGGCGAGGCGTGGGCGCAGGACGCGGCGCTCGTCACGCTCGACGGCAGACGCGCGGCGCGGGGCGACCTCGAGCAACGTCTTTCGAAGTGGGCGCGCTCCCGGCGTGCGGGTGACCTCGAGCGCCGGCTGCAGGACGCCGGCGTCGCAGCGGGTCTGGTCGCGAACGCTGCCGATCTGAGTGCCGATCCGCAGCTCGCGCACCGTGGCTACTTCGAGACCGTGGCGACACCCGAAGGCCGGCGCGAGACCTTCGACGGCATCCCGTTCGTCTCCGGTACGCTGCCCGGACGCGTGACCGCACCCGGCCCGCTTCTCGGCGAGCACACCGACCTCGTGCTGCGCGATCTGCTAGGGCTCTCTGCGAACGAGATCGCGGTCCTCAGGGCCGAAGGAGCAATCGCGTGAGCGCGGGACGGGACGACGGAGCGAACAAGGGGGCGAGCTATGCGGCCTCGGGCGTCGACGTCGTCGGGCTCGAGCCGGGGCTCGGCAGCCTCGTGCAGCGCCTCGCAGCGACCGAGGCGTTTCCGCGTCGCGGCCGTCCGGTGCTGCCGAACGGCTTCTTCGCGAACGTCCTCGACCTCGGCACGGGACAGGGCCTGGCGATCAGCACCGACGGCGTCGGCACCAAGCTCCTGGTCGCGCTCGCAACCGGGCGCTTCGACACCATCGGCATCGATCTGATCGCGATGAACGTGAACGACGTTCTGTGCGTCGGCGCGGAACCGATCGCGCTCGTCGATTACATCGCCGTCTCGTCCACGGACCGCGAGCTGCTCGATCAGTTCGCGATCGGCCTCGTCGAAGGTGCGCGACAGGCGCGCATCAGCATTCCCGGTGGCGAGATCGCCCAGGTGCGCGAGCTGCTGCGGCCCCACCCGCCGAACGGCGAGAGCTTCGACGTCGTCGCGACGGCGGTCGGTCTCGTGCCGATCGACCGGATCATCGTCGGTCGCGACGTGGCGCCCGGCGACGTGGTGATCGGCTTGCCGTCCTCCGGCGTGCACTCGAACGGGCTCACTCTCGCGCGGCGCCTGCTGGTCGGCGAGGGAGGGCCGGAGCGCTACCGGGAGCGTCCGGTCGCGCTCGCCGGTGCGAGCGTCGGCGAAGAGCTGCTGCGGCCGACGCGCATCTACGTCGCCGAGGTGATGGCGTTGCTCGACGCCGGCGTTCCGGTGCGGGCGCTGGCGCACATCACCGGCGACGGGCTTCTGAACCTGTCGCGGATCGCCGCCCCGGAGATCGGCTTCGTCCTCGACCGGCTGCCCGCACCGCAGCCGCTGTTCGAGCTGCTCGCCGATCTCGGCGAGGTGGCGCCCGCCGAGATGTACTCGGCGTTCAACATGGGCATCGGCTTCTGCATCGTGGTCGCCGAGGTCGATGCGCCGCGCACGCTCGAGATCCTGCGCGCGATCGAGCCGAGCGCCGCGGTTCTGGGGCGTGCCGTCCGCGACCCCGAGCGCAAGATGGTCCTGCCCGGTCCGGGTCTCGTCGGCACCGGCAAGACGTTCGCTCCGGGCTGACGTTCCGCTGCGGCTCGCAGGCGGGCCGTCGCACGCGAAAGCCGTATCGTGCCGTGGACGCCGTCGCATCCGGTTGACGCGCCCGAGCCCGATCCCCGCGGCCGCGGACGGGTCGTTGCCGATACGATCAGGCCGAGCGCAGCGTCCGGGGCTCGACGGAGCTCGCGGAACGCAGCTTGCTCGCGATCAGGCCGCGGCTCTCCCGCTCCGACATCGCCAGTTCCCGGATCAGCTCGCGCACGACCTTGTCGGGGTGCTCGCCGAGGCAGTCCAGCTTGTGGTCCGCCAGGGCGTGGACCACGCGGAGGGGAATCGTGAGCCGCCCTTCCCGAAAGCCGACGCGATACGCGATCGCCCACACCGCAGCCGAGACGATCACCGTGCAACCCACCGAGAGCGAGATGGCGCCGAGTACACCCACGATGTCAGATAGGGACGCCGACGGTCGTCCTTCCTGTCGTAAATGGGGGATTACCTTGCCCTTTGTCTTGCCGGCCCGTACAAGCCGTTACCGGCCATGAGCGGTTATCCGTCCGGTGCCGATCGGGTCGCGATCTTGCCGCCGTCTCCGAGCTCGGAGGGGACGGACGCGACCACCGAGCTGCTGCAGGGCTGCATCCGCGGTGATGCAGATGCGCGCCGCCGCCTGGTGTCCGAGTACTCTGGCATCGTCTCGTACGGCGTATCCGTAATTTTTCAGCAGTTCGGCCGTCCATCTAGGAAAGAGGAAATCGAGGACATCTGCCAGGACGTCTTCCTGGCGCTGTTCGATCAGGACGCGCGCAAGCTGCGCCAGTACCAGGGGCGGAATGGATGCTCCCTGGCGAGCTGGCTCAGGGTGGTGGCGAACCGGTTGACGATCGACCGGCTGCGGCGGGAGGGTCGGACGGTTTCCCTCGACGATCCAAACAACAGCGAGAGTTGGCGGATTCGCGAAGCCGCGCCTGACGCCAGGCCGGGTCCGGAGCCGCTCGTGGAGGAGGCTCAACGTGCAGCCAGGGTGCGCGAGCTGATCGCGCAGCTGGCGCCCAAGGACCAGCTTTTCGTGCAGCTCTTCTACTTCCAGGGACTACCGATCGAAGAGGTGGCGAACACCATCGGCATCACGACGAACGCGGCCTACGTGCGGAAGATGCGCCTTCACGAGAAGCTCCGACGGCTGGTCACGGAGAGGTTCCAGGGAAAGCTCTGAGATGCGAACGAGGGTCGACGAAGAGGAGCGGCGAGTCCGCGCGGTGGTCAAGGAGGCCATGCGCGACCTCATGCTCTACGGCAGCTCGGACGAGCAGGTGTCCGACGCCGCGCAGTCGGCCGTCCATCCCTCGGAGTACACGCTCGCGACCTACCTCGAAGGCGGCCTCAGCGAGGCAGCCGAGGACGTCTTCGAGCGCCACGTCGCTTTCTGTCCGAGCTGCACGCAGGAGCTCGTGCTGGCGCGCCGCGCCGGCGTGACCCACGCCGCCGTGGCGCCGCGCCGCATGATGTGGAAGATCGCCGCGAGCGTCGCCCTGATCTTCGGTGGCCTGATCTCGGCGCTGGTCGGTGCGCGCGCGCTGGGCGAGCGCCTCGAGACGGCCGCAGTTGCTCGCCTGCAGAGCGCGCTCGGCGGCAAGGCACAGGTGGAAGGCGTCGCGCTCAGCTTCTCCGGCGGCCCGACCGTCGAGCTCGCCGGGGTGCACGTACGCGATCCCCATGGCGGCGAGCCGCTGCTGACCGCGTCGGCCGCGAGCTTCACCGTGGACGTCGGCAAGCTCGTCCGTGGCGACCTGGAGGGTAGCCTGCTGCTCCAGCAGCCGGTCATCAACGTCGTGCGCGACGCGTCTGGCCGGGTGAACGTCGACGCGCTCCTGCCGCGCTCGATGGGTGCCGAGGACATCTTCGCGATCGCCAGCAAGCGCGCCGTGCACCACGTGCAGATCGCCGGCGGCACGATCCGCGTGATCGATCGCGCGGGTGGAACGCCGCGCGAGATTCGCATGGCGTCGGTCGACGCGCAGCTGCACGGCCTCGGTGAGGGCACGCCGGTCCACCTCGACGCAAAGGCCGGCTTCGAATCCACGACGCACAACGTCACGTTTCGCGGCGACGTCGGCCCCTGGGGCCGCGGTGAGACGCCGAGCTACAAGCTCGACCGGGTCGCGCTCAACGCGGTGCCGCTGCGCGCCTTCCCGCAAGTCGGCGCGGTGATGGGCGGCGGCCTCAGCTTCGAGGGCCGGCTCGCGACCGCGGGCGAAACCTGGAACGAGATCACGAGCCGCGTTTCTGGTGGCGGCCAGATGGCCGTCGTGTCGGGCTCGATCGCCGGCCACAACTTCATCGCCGACGTCGTCGGTCCGGTGCTGGGCGACCAGGAAGCTCCCGCACGGCTCGGCGCGCTGTTCACCGCGAGCACGACGTCGTTCGACGAGATCCGCAGCCCCGTGACGCTCGCCGATTCGCACCTGGACGCAACCGACATGCGCCTCGCCGGCAACGGCTACGTGGTGTCGGGACGTGGCTCGCTCGACCTGAACGGCAAGGTCGCGTTCACCGGTAGGCTCGACATGGCGCCCGAGATCACCCGCGAGCTGATCGCGATGGCGCCGCTCGCCGGTGCGCTGGTCAACGAGCGCGGCGAGATCTCGGTGCCGTTCTCGGTGGCCGGCACCTGGCCCGACGTCCGCACCACGGTCGACGTCGAGCGCTTCGCAAAGGAGACGCTGCTCGAGCGCGTCGCCTCGTGGCTCTGGCTCTCGCTGACGCGCCCCCTTCTCGGCTGACGGATTTTCTCGTACGCTGCGCGCCGTGCAAGCACGGACGGCGCGGCGGCAGATCGCTCCCGACGACCTCTGCGTCGTCGCCGGCAGCCGCCGCGGATCGGAGGACGGGTGGCTCGGGAGCTGAACATGCCGCGGCGGATCCTGCTCGGACCGGGTCCGAGCGAGGTCGGGCCGCGCGTCCTGCGCGCGATGTCGACGCCGCTCGTCGGCCACCTCGACCCGAGCTTCGTCGCGCTGATGGAGGAGCTGAAGGACCTGCTCCGGCAGACCTTCCGCACCGACAACCGGCTCACCTTCCCGCTGTCGGCGACCGGCAGCGCCGGCATGGAGGCCGTGCTGGTCAACCTGCTGGAGCCGGGCGACCACGCGGTGATCTGCGTGAACGGCGTCTTCGGCGGACGCATGGTCGAGATTGCCCGCCGGGCCGGCGCCGAGGTGACGGTCGCCGAGGTACCGTGGGGCGAGGTGATCGACGCGGCGCTGCTGCGCAAGATGCTCGAGTCCCTGCCCGCCGACGCGTCGCCGCGTCTGGTCGCGTGCGTGCACGCCGAGACCTCGACAGGCGCGCGCCAGCCGCTCGAGGAGCTGTCGCGGCTCGCGCACGAGCGCGGCGCTCTCTTCGTGGTCGACGCGGTGACCTCGCTCGGCGGCACCGAGCTCGAGGTCGACGCGTGGGGCATCGACGCCTGCTACAGCGGCACGCAGAAGTGCCTGTCGTGTCCGCCGGGCCTGTCGCCGGTGACCTTCGGCGAGCGCGCGCTGGAGCGCGTGCGTGCGCGCAAGCACAAGGTCCAGAGCTGGTACCTCGACGTGAGCCTGCTCGCGCAGTACTGGGGCGCGGATCGCGTCTACCACCACACGGCGCCGATCACGATGGTGTACGCGCTGCACGAGGCGCTGCGTATCGTGCACGAGGAGGGACTACCGGCGCGCTTCGAGCGGCACCGCAAGAACCACCGCGCGCTGGTCGCCGGCCTCGAAGCGCTGGGCCTCGAGATGGCGGTCGCGGCGGAGTACCGCCTGCCGATGCTGAACAGCGTGCTGGTTCCGGCCGGCGTCGACGAGGCGGGCGTGCGCGCGCGGCTGCTCGCGCGACACGGCATCGAGATCGGCGCCGGGCTCGGTCCGTGGAAGGGGCGTGTCTGGCGCATCGGGCTCATGGGCGACTCGTCCTGTCCGGCGAACGTGCTGCTGGTGATCGCGGCCCTCGCCGAGGCGCTCGGCTCGGACGCGGCCGGCACGGCGCTCGGTGCGGTCGAGCGGGTGCTTGCCACTGCTTGACGGCGTCCACGTGCCCGCCACGCTGCGATGGCTCACCGTCCGCGTGCCCGCCACGCCGCTCTGGCGTCCCGTCCAGGGGCGTCTTGCGCCACTGGTGCTCGCCCTGGTGGCGGGCTGCGCGCTGACGCCGCCGTCAGCGACGGGACCGCCGCCGGACGGGAGCGGCGCTCCGGTCGCGGCACGCGTGGCCGGCGCCGGTCGCGGCGCAGAGCAGGCCGCCACCGGCGCCGCCAAGGCCGGAGCGAAGGCGCCTCGCGTCGGCGCGGCGACCCTCGCCGACGGCGAGAGCCGAGCGTCGCTGCGGACCGCGGTCGACGAGGCGATGCCGGTTCTGTCGCGTCGCGCCGCGCGTCCGGACGCGACCGCCGGGACGCGGCGCGCGGCGCGCAGCCTCCAGCTTCTCGGGGAGGCACTCGCCGCGCCGGAAGGCTCGTTCGACGCGGCGCTGCTCGAGCGTTTCTCCGTGCCCGCCGCGAGCGAGGTCTTCGTCACCGGCTACCACGAGCCGACGCTCACCGCGCGCCGCTCGCGCGACGCTCGCTTCCGCCACCCGATCTACCGGATGCCGCAAGGGGGAGGAGCGTTGCCGACGCGTGCGGAGATCGACGCCGGAGCGCTCTCCGGGCGCGGCCTCGAGCTGTTCTGGGTGGACGATCCGATCGAGCTCTTCTTCCTGCACGTGCAAGGCTCCGGACGGCTCGAGCTCGACGATGGTAGCGTGGTGCGGATCGGGTATGCCGGGAGCAACGGCAAGACTTACCGTGCCATCGGCGCGGTGCTGGTCGAGCGTGGCGTCCTCCGCCGGGAGGAGGCGACGGCGCCGGCGATCAAGGCCTACCTTCGCGCCCACCCTGGAGAGGCGCCGGCAATCCTGCGCGAGAACCCGCGCTACGTCTTCTTCCAGGCACGCGCCGCTCGGGCCGAGCAGGGACCACGTGGCGCGCTCGACGTGCCGCTGGTGCCCTATCGCTCGGTCGCGGTCGACCCTGCGCTCGTTCCGCTGGGCAGCATCGGGCACCTGCGGGTGCCTCTGCCGACCGGCGAAACGTTCTCGGCCTTGGTGGTCGCCATGGACACCGGCACGGCGATCAAGGGTCCCGGCCGGATCGACCTGTTCTGCGGGCCCGACGAACGGGCGGCTCGCATTGCCGGCGAGCTGCGCCACCCGGGCCAGCTGGTCTGGCTCGAGCCGCGCAGCTGACCGGGAAGTCGCCCGCGCGGGATCCGGCTGGTCTGACGGCGGGATCGGGCGCACAATCTTCGCATCCTCTCCACACCTCGCGTGTTGGTAGGGGCGTCCACGGGCCCACGCGGCCATCTCCGCGCGCTCCGCGGACAGGAGTCGAGAAAGGACTATGCGATCCCGGTCGTCAGGCGTTCTCCGCGGGACGAGCCACGCCGCTCGCACCTCCATCGTGCTGCTCGGGCTACTCGTCGTGGGGGGGCTGCTCGCTCCGCCCGGTGCCCGGGCGGAGGACGAGCCCGGCGTGGCGCGCGTCAGCCTGATCGAGGGCGACGCCTCCTACCTGCGGGGCGACACCGACGACTGGACTGGCGTCGCCGTGAACGCCCCGCTGGTGACCGGCGATCGCTTCTACTCCGGCGCCGACAGCCGCGCCGAGATCCAGCTCGACCCCGCCGTCTACGCGCGTCTCTCGAGCGAGACCGAGGTCAGCATGCTGGAGCTCGCTCCCGACGCGACGCAGGTGCGGATGAGCCTCGGCCTCGCGACCTTCCGCGTGCGTCGCGATCCCGGCGAGCGCCACGTCGAGGTCGACACGCCGGGGGCTGCCGTGGTGGTGCGCGAGGCCGGCGTCTACCGCGTGTCGGTCGCGCGCAACGGCGACACGGATCTCCAGGTTCGCGACGGCGAGGCGACCGTTTACGTCGCCGGCGAGCGTTACGAGATCGGTGACGGGCGCGGGGTCGCGATCGAAGGGATCGGCGACGCAGCGCGTCCGCGGATCTACGCAGTGTCGGGTCAGGACGGCTGGGACGGCTGGGAGTCGCAGCGTGCCGGACGTGTCGAGGGTGCGGTCAGCGCACAGTACGTGAGCGACGGCATCTACGGCGTCGAGGACCTCGACGACCACGGCGACTGGCAGTACGCGCCCGAGTACGGGAACGTCTGGCGCCCGCGCGTCGCCGCCGGCTGGGCGCCGTACACCGACGGCCGGTGGGTATGGGTCGATCCCTGGGGCTGGACGTGGCTCGACTACGCGGCCTGGGGCTGGGCGCCGTTCCACTACGGCCGCTGGGTGTTCTGGAACAGCGCCTGGGCGTGGGCACCCGGTCCCATCATCGCAGCGCCGGTGTACGCGCCCGCACTGGTCGGCTGGTACGGCGGCGGCTGGGGCGGAGGGGTCTCGGTTTCGATCGGCGTCGGGTTCGGCGCGATCGGTTGGACACCGCTCGGCTGGGGAGAGCCCTGCTTCCCGTGGTGGGGTGGCTGGGGGGGCGTCGTCGTCGGCAGCCCGTGGTGGGGCGGCTGGGGCGGCCCGCGGGTGTGGAACAACGTGGTGATCAACAAGAACATCACGAACATCAACATCAACAACTACAACTTCGGGAATCGCGGGTATCCGGGCGGCTTCTCGAGCGTGCCGGTCGGAGAGTTCCGCAACGGCCGCGGCCGGATCACGCCGGTCGAGGGCGGCGGGCGCGACTTCCGGCCGATCGACGGCCGCGTGCCCGTGACGCCGACGCGCGACAGCCTGCCTGCGATCGATCCCGTCCGTGGCTTGCGCGGTCGGACGGTGCAGCCGCCGAGCGCCGTCGACGGACGTCAGGTGGTGGCAGCGCGCACGCCGACCAGCGGTCGCCAGCCCAGCTTCGATCGCAAGCTGCCGCTCCTCGAGCGGAGCCAGGGTACGCCGCTCACGCCCGGAGCAATGCGCGAGATGGGCCGCGATGGTGGGCGTACGCCGCTCGTGCAGACGGTGTCGAACCCGGACGCGCCCGGCCGGCAGGTTCGTGCCTCGTCCGCGGCGGGCGATCGCGACACGGGCGCGCCGGATCGCAGCGCGATGCCCGCACCGGGGCTGTCGACCGGCGACCGCTTCGAGCGTGCGGGTCAGGAGCGCGCCGGCTCGACCCGGCAGAGCATGACGCTCCCCGCGGGCCGCGACCGCGCGCCCGGTGTGACGGAGGCGCGCGTCGCCGGCCGCAGCGTCGCGCGCCCGCCGGCAACCGCCGACAGCGGAGCGGCAGGCCGCGCGCTGCCGGTGGCGCCGCGCGACGGAAGTGAGGCCCGACAGCCATACGTCGCGCGACGGCCGGCGTGGAACGACGTGGCGGCGTCCGATCCAGGCGCGCGGACCGGACGCTCGGGCATGTCCAGCGACGGTTCCCGCTCCGTGTCGCGCGGCTCGACCGGCGGCGCGCCGGCCGACGGTCGCAACGGTGCGGTGCCGCGCACGAGCGGCGAGACAGGCAGGAATCCGTACGCGCGCGCGCCGCGCGCGTCCGACGGTACGCCGCAGGCACGCGCCTTGCCGGGCGGCGGCACGAGCCGCGCGGTGCAATCGATGCCGCGCTCGAGCTCACCGTACCAGCGCGCGCCGCAGGGCTCGGTGCCGAGCGTGCGCTCGGCACCCGCCGCCGATCGCGGTGCGGGCTCGCGGTCGTACCTATCGCAGCCGCGCACGGCCACGACGCGCGGCTCGGCGAGTCCGTCGTCGACGCGTACCGCGCCGAGCTACGGCTCCGCCGGGTCGTGGTCGCGCGGCGGAAGCGCTCCGCAAGCGCGCTCGATGCCGTCGCCGCAGGTTCGATCCGCGCCCGTTCCGCAGACCGGAGCGCCGTCGGTGCAGGGCGCACCGCGCAGTGCGCCGGCGATCCGCAGCATGCCGTCGGCCCCCGCGGGCGGCGGCTACGCGCAGCGCAGCTCGCCCGCGACGATGAGCCGCGGTGGTGGCTTCTCCGGGGGGGCGCCGGGCGGCTCGATGTCGCGTGCGGGTGGTGGTTCCGGCGGCAGCATGGGCGGCTTCGGAGGTGGTCGCTCGTTCGGCGGCGGCCGCTCGGGCGGCTGAATCGCGATTGCCCTCACCTTCGCTGCGTTGATAGCAACGGGGACCCCGGGCGATCGTCCGTCCGGGTGACCGGAGGTCCCCGATGCCCGTCCGTCGCATCCTGCTCGCGATCTTGATCCTCGCCCTGGCGGCGCCGGCTCCGGCAGCCGAGCAGGTCTTCGATCCTGCCGGACCGTCGTTCTACGACATGCCCTTCCCGATGGAGCTGCGCCGCGACCCCGACGGCACGGTGGCGCTCGCGGGGTTCCCCTTCCCTCCCGCCAACCCGCTGGTGGACAGCTACCGCGTGGCGCTCGAGCGGACCAAGGGCTTCGGCATCGCCTCCGGTGTGTTCTTCAAGTTCGACGCGCCGATCGACCCCGCGAGCCTGCCGGCCGACCCCACGGCGAGCGCGCAGCCGGGCTCGAGCGTCTTCCTGATCAACATCGACCCGCGCTCGCCGCAGCGCGGCACGCGCACGCCTCTGTGGATCGAGTTCCGCGCCGTCGGCGACGCGTGGCGTGACGACAACCTGCTCGCGATCATGCCGGTGCCGGGCCTGTCGCTCGAGCCCGACACCCTGTACGCGGCCGTGATCACCGACGCGCTGCTCGGCGCCGATCTCCTTCCGGTGACGCCGGCGCCCTTCCTCCAGCAGATGCGCGCGGGCGGCGCGACGACCGTATTCGAGTCCGCGGCCGCACCGCTGTACGCGAAGCTCTGGCGCTGGCTCGAGCGCGAGGAAGGAGTCTCGCGCGCCTCGGTGGTCGGGGCGACGGTGTTCCGCACGGGAGACCCGACCGAGCCGCTCGAGTCGGTCGAGCGCTTCCTGCGTGCGAAGGCGCGCCCGCAGGCGACGAACCTCACGCTCGACGCGGCGCGCTCGACCGGCCACTACTGGACGTTCACCGGCCAGATGCTCGCGCCGCAGTTCCAGGACGGCGCTCCCCCCTTCTCCAGCGTCGGCGGGATCTTCCAGTTCGACGCGAAGGGTCGGCCGGTGATCCAGCGCGTCGATACACTTTCTTTCGTCTTGACGATCCCGAAGGAGCGGGACGACGGCACCTTCTCGATGCCGAAGGCGGGCTGGCCGATCGCACCGTACATGCACGGCACCGGCGGCAGCCGGAACAGCTTCGTCAACGACGGGACGGCGGGTCGCCTCGCGACGCAGGGCATCGCATCGCTCGGCATCGACCAGCCGCTGCACGGCCTGCGCCCGGGAGCGACCGCCGACGGCTCGAACTTCTACAACCCGCTGAACCCCGACGCGCTGCGCGACAACCCGCTGCAGGCGGCGGCCGACTCGCTTCTGGTGCACAAGCTCGTGCGGCGCCTGACCGTCGCACCCGGCCTGCTGACCGCCGCCCCGGGTGTGGGCTTCCAGCTCAACACCCGGCCGATCCGCTTCGACAAGAAGCGCGTCATGTACGTCGGGCATTCGCAGGGCGCGACGACGGGTCCGCTCTTCCTCGGCGTCGCGAAGAACGTCCTGGGCGGCGTGATCTCCGCCGGTGGCGGGCACCTGCTGGTGAACATCCTGACCCGCGAGCAGGAGTTCTTCGCCGGGCTCAAGCTGCGCGATCTCGTCGAGATCCTGCTCGGCGGTCCGGTGGACCTCTTTCACCCGGCCCTGCACCTGCTGCAGATGGGCAGCGAGGTCTCCGATCCCGTCGCGTTCGCGCCGCAGTTCGCGAAGCGTCGCAAGGGCAAGCCGCTCAGCATCCTGTTCATCCACGGGACCGCCGACGGCTACGTGACCACACCGATGACCGCGGCGATGGTGGTGTCGGCGGGCTACCCGCTGATCGCCCCCACCTTCGCGCCGATCGCCTTCCCCGAGCTTCCCGGCTACCAGTACCAGGAGGCGTTCGACGTCGCGGGGCTGCCGACGTTGACGACGCCGGTGAGCGGCAACATCGGCCAGGGCAAGCAGCGTGCGACCGGCGGGATGACGCTCTACGACGGCCAGGGCCACTTCCCGTTCTTCAACCACGAGCCGGCGCGCGCGCAGTGGACCGAGTTCATGCGTACGCTCGCCTACGAGCCGCTCGCGACCATCCCGCCACGGCCTTGAGAGTTCGCGGCGTCACGCCGCGACTCGTTCGCGGCACCGTCCCGGGATAGCCTCGGGACGGTGCCGAGAACGTCGCGAGCGTTCGTCCGTCGCTGCGCACTCGTCGCGCTGGCGACGACGTGCGTCACCGCGGCGGCTTGCGGCCGGCGGCCGAAGCAGCTCAGCCTCGAGCAGTACGCTCTGATCCAGGAGCGTCTTGCGGCGCAGGCGGCGCAGACCGCGACCGAGGCGCCCGATTCCGACGCGACGACTGCGGCACGCGGGGTACCGGGCGAGTCGCCGGTGCCGCCGCGTGACGACGCCGAGCGCCGTGCTCGTGCCACGAAGGCGCTGCCACCCGGCGCGCAGCTCGGCACCTTGCAGGCGGTCGGTGACGGGACGCGATGGGCGCTGGCGCTCGCGACGGCGCGACGCGGCGATGACGGCGTGGGACCGAACCTGGTGCTGTTCGACGTGTCGTCACCGACCGGCGTCCTCCTCGGTGAGCACGACTTCGGCCTCGAGCAGCCCGGGCCGCCACCCCCGACGCGTCTCCAGCGGACCTTCCTGCTCGACGCCTCGCCCAAGGATCCGGTGGTGCTGGGCGAGCTGCTGCGCGCCGACGACGCGCCCGAGCCGTCGCTCGGTGCGTGCGGCTGGTGGCTGCGACGCCGCAAGGCCGCCTTCCTGTGCGCCCCGCGCCTGACGCCGGACTCGCGCTACGACGTGCATCAGGGGCAGCTCGTCGAGTCCTGGTCGGTGGACTCCGTCGGCTCGCACGTGGTCGCTGCCAAGGCGGGGCGTCAGACCGGGCGCAAGCTGCGCTTCGTGGACGGTCGTTGGCAGGAGACCGACAACTTCCGCTGCCTCGGGCGGCCGCTCGAGCAGGCGCTGGCCGAGGCCGGGCGCCGGCCGGTCGAGACGTGGCAGCGCGACGGTGTGCGGCGCTTGACGCAGGCGGCGACGCGCGCGGCCGACCAGCTCGAGACCGACGTCGCGATCGCCCGCCTGCACGACGCGCTCGCGATCGACGGCTGCGCATCCGACACCTGGCGGATCCTCGGTCGGCTCGAGTTCCAGGCGGGTCGTCCGGAGGCTGCGGCGACGCTCGCGGTCGCGCTCGCGCTCGCCCCGCGCGACGATGCCGTGATGCTGGACCTCGCCGACGCTGTCGCCACCCTCGACCCGGCGAAGCCCGCGCAGCGAGACACCTGGCACTCCGTCGTCGCGGTGCTCGGCAGCCGCGGTGCGACGCGTGTCTACGTCGACGGCGGGGTCGGGGGATCGCCGCGCTCGCTCGCCGCCACGCTCTACCGCACGTTCCTCGATCGGACCTCGTCGCAGGGCGAGTGGCTCACGTCGCGTCGACGCAAGGTGGAGGACAAGCTCGCCGCGCTCGAGGCGCCGCGCGCCGAGCGGCGCAAGTGACGTCGCCCGGTCCTCGGCGCGTCGGGCACGGTCGCGAGGCCTCGCGTGCCGCCGTCAGCGCGTGCGCACGCCGCGCTGCGGGTCTACTGGTGGCACGCCGGCCGCGGCGGCGAGCTCGACGTAGGAGTCGTGCAGCGCGCGGACCACGTCGGCGGCGTCGGGGACCAGCCCGGCATCGGCCGTGATGCCGACCACCAGCTCCTCGTCGTGCCACTCGAGTGCCGCGATCGCGAGGCCCACGTGCCACGGCAGCGAGGCGAGGGGGACGATCGCCGTCGCCTCGCGTCCGGCGAGACGGAGCGGGCCGGCCGTGATGCTCTCGTCGAGCAGGACGGTGTTCGCCGCCTGGTAGCAGAGCGAGCCGAGCAGCGACTGGAGCGGGGCCGGCAGGCGGTGCGACATTCGTGCGAGCTGCTCGAGGCCCGAGCCGCGCGCTGCGGCGAGCGGCTCACTGCGAGCGCGTACGACGGCCTTGTGTCGCGCCGCGGGGGACATCTCGTCCACCGGCAGCCCGACGAGACGTGCCGTTGCGTGTGCGGCCGCCGACGACAGCACCGCGGCCCCGTGTCCGTGCTCCTCGCCCGGAACATACGCGAGCAGCGTGAGACCGGTCGTGGCGCGGCCTCGCCGCCGCAGGTTGCGGCCGAGCGCGTCGGCGACGATCGTCAGCCACGCGTCCTCCCACCCGCCGCCAAAGGCGTCCTCGACGCCGCGCAGGACGTCGCGCGACAGCGCGAGCCAGGCGACGCGGCGCTCGCTGCCGAGCACGCCGTTCCACGGCGTCTCCGGCGCGGGCGAGGACAGCAGCGTGCCCGCCGCCTCGAGGATACGGCCGACCTCCCGCGTGCGCGCGAGCGCAGCCCCGGGCTGCAGGATCGCGCGCACCTCGGCGGCGAGCACCCGCGAGCGGCGCGCCCCCTCGTCGGCGATTGCGGCAGCGGCGCGCAGGAGGGACGGTACCGCGGTCGTGCGCGCGCGGCGGCGCGGCGCACGCGGTGGGGCCACGGGCACGGCCTCGGGCGACGTACCGAGCAGGATCGCGGCGAGCGCTGCCGGCCCGTGCGCGTCGATCAGCGTGTGGTGCGCCTTCACCAGAACCGTCGTGCCGAGGCCGTGACGGTCCGAGAACGCCGTCAGCTCCCAGCGCGGTCGGTCGGAAGGCAAGGCGCGCGACCAGACGTGCTCGACCGCGCGCGCCAGCGCCGCGTCGTCACCCGCGTCGTCGAGCTCGACGACGTGTACCTGCTTGCTGGGTCGAAAGGAGGGATCGGGCGACCAGGCGAGGACGTCCGCGGCGAGCGGGAGGCGCGTCGGTCGCTCGCGCAGCTCGGGGTACGCGAGCGCGGCGCGCGCCGCGGCACGCACGACGTCGAGACGCTCGAGCCCGCCGTCGAAGAACACCAGCGCACCCGCGTGCAGCAGCGATCCGTCTTCTGCGCTCGCGTAGGAGGTGGTGTGCTCCTCGATTTCCAGGCGGGGGTCGATCGACTTCCCCGCCGGGGTCATTCCAGGATCTCGAGCACGCGCTCGGAGGGGCGAGCGATGATCGCGCGACGATCGTTGATCACCACCGGTCGCTCCATGAGCTCCGGGTGCGCGAGCAGGACGCCGACGACCTGCTCGCGCGTCTGGTAGTCGGCCTCGTTCAGGCCGAGCTCCTTGAAGCGCTTGTCCTTGCGCACGAGCTCCGCCGGCGCGCCGGGCAGGAGATCGAGGAAGCGCTCGAAGGTCGCGCGGTCGAGCGGCGTCTTCAGGTACTCGATCACCTCGGTCTCGATGCCGCGCTCGCCGAGGATCTCGAGCGCACCGCGCGACTTGCCGCATCCCGGGTTGTGATAGACCGTGACCGTCTTCGCCGTCGTCATGCTCGCCTCGCTAGCGGTGTCGGCGTCGCCACGCAACGCGCGCGGCGTGGAGGAGCTCAGCTTCCGGCGGGCGGCGGCTTCAGGCGCCAGATGCGGACGCGCGGCCCGGGTCGCGACATGCTCGAGGCGTGCTGGAGCGGCGCGTAGAACGCGTCGGCCAGGTCGAAGACCGGTGCCGGGCCCGTCGGGTCGATCGGGTCGAGGTCGAGCTCGAGGGTCGCGTCCTGCGCGAGCATGCGGAGCTGCTCCGGCGTCGGGCCGGGCGAGTAGAACGACAGCGGCGAGGTGTCGGCGACGACGTACTCGATGCCCTTCGCGCGTAGCGCGGCGGGGTCCTCGATCGGCACCCACTTGTAGTGCGGTGGAAGCTGCGGCTTGCCGTAGGGCGTGCCGGGGTCGCTCGCGGCAATCTGTCCGCCGGCCGGCAGCTTCTCCTGGATCCACTCGCGGGCGATGGTGCGGGTGTCGCGCCGGGCGAGGATGCGGTTCAGCTTCCAGTCGCGGATCATCGACGGCACGAGCAGAACGAGGAGAGCAGCCGCCACGACGATACGTGCCCGGTGCTCACCGATGCGCCTTCCGAGTCCGCTCGCGACGTCACCGACCAGTCGGCCTGCAAGCAGCACGAGAGCCGGCAGCGGCACCAACACGTAGCGGTAGAACGAGTAGCGGCTGCCCGTCATGCCAATGAAGGCGACCAGCAGGAAGCCCGCGAGCGACAGCGTGCCGAAGCGAGGCCACACCACGGCCCAGACGAGTCCCGCCGCGAGCAGCAGCGCGAGCGCCAGGCCGAAGCTGTCGGGCATCACCTTGAAGACGAGCCACGACCAGCCCCAGCCGGCGAGCGTGTTGCCGACACCGTTCGCGACGAAGCCACGCTGGTAGGCGAAGTCCTTGACGGTCTGCTCCCAATCGAGGACGAGGTACGGCGTTCCGCACAGGAACGCGACCACCGCCGCGTACACGGCGACGTAGGGCCGCAGGTCGAGGAACGTTCGCCACAAGGTCCGTCCCTCGCGACGGCGCGCCTCGAAGTGGGCGAGGCCGAGCCCGAAGAGCAGCGCTCCCGCCGGGTACTTGTTGGCGACCGCGAATCCGGCGACGAGACCGGCGAGCAACGAGTCACGTACCTTGCCGACGTGGATCACCCGGAGCAGCAGCCAGATCGCGATGGTCAGCCAGAAGGTGGTCGGCGCGTCGGTGGTCGCGTACTTCGAGTCGCGCACGTGGATCGTCGAGAAGGTGACGATCGTCGCCGCGGCGAGCCCGGCGGTCGGTCCAAAGGCGCGTGCGCCGGCCAGGTAAGTCGCGGGGATGGTCGCGGTGCCGAACGCCGCCGAGGTACGGCGTGCGAGCAGGTACGCCAGCGACTGGTGGTCGCTCGCGTAAACCTCGCGGAAGCTCCGCTGGTAGCCGACGAGGCTCGCGTATCCCTGCAGCACCGCGTGCTGCACGTACATGTGCGCTGCGGGATAGACCGCGAAGTGCGGGTTCCAGTCGCGCTCGAAGCCGAGCGCGCGCGACACCATGTACTCCTCGTCCGGACGGTACTTGTCCGGCAACCCGAAGCTCGTGGAGGAGAAGCGGAGCCAGCCGCCGATCAGCGTCAAGCAGACGAGAAGGCCGGCGGTGACGCGGCTCACGGCGGGATGCGCGCCGCCGGCGAGGCGAGGTAGCGCCAGGCGAGGAGGACGACGCCGATCGCCACGAGGACCGCGACGCCCTTGGCGATCGGCAGGTCGCCGCTGCTCTCGGCGCTCCCCGGGTCACCACCGTAGAGGAACGGCTCGCCTGCGCGCGGCGTTCCGGCCGCGACCACCGAGATGCCCGTGCAGTACGCGCGCCCGGTGTTGAGCGAGCTGTAGCCGCCGAGCCGGCACGCGAGCGGCAACGAGGTTTCGAGCGAGCCCGTCTTCACCCAGAAGCCGACCTGCTGCCAGCCGACCGTGCCGCGCAGATCGCGCGAGTTGTAGAACGTGTCCATCACCGAGAGGTAGGCCCCGAGCGACTGCGCGCCGACGTCCTCCGTGCGCACCCAGGCCGTGATCTGGTACCACGTGCCCGGCGACACCGGGACGCTCTGCACCCAGCGGGCGTCGTTCGGCTTTGCGCTGTCGATCAGGAGCACGCCGAGGCCCTCGGGGCCGGAGGTCCAGGTGAAGGTCGTCGCGTCGGTCGCGTAGCCTTCGTTGCGCCAGTGGGTGGGCTTGCCGTCCTGTCCTTCGGCCAGGAGCCCGTTCTTCACCAGCTCGATCGAAGCGCACGCGTGCGAGACTGGAAGGGCGGCAGCCGCGAGCGTCAGTAACGCCGCGAGCAGCGGGATCCGTCGGCGGGCGAGAGCGCTCATATCCAGTTCATGAACTTCGAGCCCGAGATCCACATGCGTGCCTCCCAGGCTCGCTTGCTCACGGGGATGCCCAGCCAGATCGGCAGGAAGTAGATCGCGACGGCGAGGACGGCGACGCAGAAGACGCCGACCGCGAGTCGTCCGATGCGTAGCTGATCGCGCTGGGACGAGAACAAAAGCCCTTCGTAGGCGAGCAGCAGCGCGAGGAAGAGGAGCGGCCCCCAGCTGCCGAGCGTCGCCATCGACACGGGCAGCAGGCTCGTGAGCAGCACCGCGCCGATGACTCCGCGCTCGACCGTGCTGCCCTCGCCTTGCCAGATGCGATCGAGCGTCCACGACAGCGCGAGCAGGCCGAACAGCAGCGACGGCAGGTAGTGGTAGAGGAACAGCGTGCGGCCGATGCCGACCCACGGTGCCAGGTGGATCACCCACCCGGCGACCACGAACACCAGCGCGAGACGCCGCTCACGGATCGCGTAATAGGTGCACAGCATCAGCGACGGCAGCGCGGCCCACCACACCGGCGGGTTGCCCGATCCCCAGATGCCGACCACCATCCCAGGCGAGGGTCCCGGATCCTGCCAGTAGTACCAGACCGGGCGCAGCAGCAGCGGCCACGTCCACCACTTCGAGCTGTACGGGTGCGACGCGTCGGCGACCGCCGCCTGGTACTCGGGCACCTTGAACACGATGTACTTGACGAGGTCGAGCGGCGAGTGCCACCAGCCCCACAGGAAGTGCGGCAGGTACGAGAGGACGTACACCACGCTCGCCGTCGCGCCGACGACGAACACCGGGAACACGGTGTAGCGAAGCGGGGACATCCCGCGGCGTCTCGCGAAATTGAAGGCCGTCACGCCGACCGTGCCGAGGACCAGAAGGAAGCTGAAGAACGGGATGTAGAGCTTGGCTCCGACCGAGAGGCCCATCAGGGCCCCGGTCAGCAGCAGCATCCAGAGGTTCTCGAACTGCCGGCGGCGGACCAGGTAGATGGTGGCGATGTAACCCGCGACGCCCCACGTCACGTAGTGGATGTCGATCACGGCGATGCGCGAGTCGACGATGCAGAGCCCGTCGAACGCGACGAAGAACGCGGCGAAGCCTGCCGCGATGCGGCGACGGAAGAGCACGCGCGCGAGAAGGTACATGAGCGGCACCAGCGCGGTGCCGACGAAGGCGTTCATCAGCCGCCAGCCGGTCGGCGTGTCGCCGAACAGCTTGATCCCGAGCCCGATCGTCAGCTTCGCGATCGGCGGGTGCGGGTCCATGAAGTCCTTGCCCTCGAGGTAGTTGCGACCCTGCTCGACGAAGTAGATCTCGTCGAACACGAGAGCGCTCGGGTGCGAGATGTCCCACACGCGGACGCCGAGAGAGACGGCGGTCAGCATCGCGAGGAAGACGAGCTCTCGCCATCCCCAGCGCGGACCGGTGTCGCTGTCGGGCTCGGGGATGCCGCTCGTGGGGCGCACCGGCACCGGCGCGGCAGCCGCGCGCGACGCTTCGGCGGCGTCGCTCCAGCGCGTGTCGTCCTCGTCGAGCGCGACGGCACCGGGCGGCTGCTCGCGGCCGTCGGCGAGGCGACGGTAGAGGACGAGGCACGCCGGGATCGCGAGAACTCCGAGCACCGACAGCGTGCGCCAGAGCCAGACCGGCCCGGCGCTCGCGTCCTGCTGGTAGAGGTAGACCAGCAGCTGGTTTGCGAAGAAGAGCGCAGACAGGGCCCAGTAGAGGAGCCCGATGCGACCGGTCACGCCGAGCAGTCCGGCGAACACGAAGTAGGGGTAGAGGTAGCGCTCGTGCATGCGCGTCAAGCACATGAAGGCGACCAGTGTCGCCGCGGCGACCAGGCCCGCGTGCGTCGAGCGCGTCCAGCGCTTCAGGTAGGGCCACAAGAACGCGAGTCCGACCGCGAAGCCGATTGCGAAGCCCCATGTCTGCGTCGTGAGACCCCAGACCACCGCGGCGTCGTTTCCGCGCATGCCGAAGAGCAGCGCGGGCAGGTTCATCGCGTTGACGGAAGTCTCGGCGTAGTAGCCGGTCGTGCCGGTGTAGAGCTCGACGAGCCACGTCCACGGACGCTCGCCGCGGAACGGGTCGGCCACCACGTAGACCGTCGCGAGGATCGCGAGCAGTGCGGAAAGCGGACGCCCGCTCTTCCACCAGCCCCACGGCCACAGTGCGAACAGCGGAACGACCAGCAGGGCCTGCGGCTTGGTCAGCACGGCGAGCGCCGCGAGGCTCCACGCGAGCTCGAAGCGACGGTCGCCGAGCGCCAGGAAGGCGAGCAGCGCGAGGAGGGCGAGGACGGAATCGGTCTGGCCCCAGATCGTCGAGTTGAGCAGGAGCGCGGGGTTCAGCGCGAAGGCCAGGGCCGCGATCCATGCGAAGCGCTTCCGGCCCGGGCGGAGACGCGCGAAGATCAGGCGCGCGACCGCGAGGTCGGCGAGCAGCGCGGGCAGCTTCAGGAGCGCCAGGAACCACTCCGACTGCCAGGCGATGCGGAGCACGCGGCTCGCGAGCCCCACCGCCCACAGCACGTACATGTATCCCGGCGGGTAGTCGGCGAAGTAGCCGGGAGCGTAGAAGCGCGCCGGGCCCTCGGCCGCGAGCTTCAGCGCCCACGCGGAATACGAGCCGACGTCGACCTTGTACTGGAAGTGCGGAGCGATCAGCACCTTCGCGACGAGCAGCGTGACGAGCGCGCCGTGCAGCGCGAACCGCTCCCCGAGAGACACCTCGGCGGGGAGCTTTCCGTACAGGTACAGCGCGAGCACGAGCAGCGCGACGATGCCGGCCGCAGCCGGCACGCCCACGGGCGTCGTCGCCTCGTCGAGCGGTCCGTACACGAAGTCCGCGTTCTGCGGTGGCACCGCCACGGCCGACAGCGCGATCCCCGTGCAGTGCGCTTCACCGGCCGCGATCTGGCCGTAGTTGCCCAGCCGGCAGGCGACCGTCACCTGGTTCTGCTCGGGCTTGGTCTTGAACCACATCGAGACCTGCTGCCAGCCACTGTCGGCACCCTTGATCTCACGCGAGTGCTCGAAGCCGCCCATGATGCCGAGGCTCGCCCCGAAGCCTGAACCGGTGACGCCCAGAGCGCGAACGGCGCCCGACAGGCGGTACCAGGTCTCCGGCTGCACGCGGACGTTCTGCGTCCAGCGGGCGTCGTTGCCGACGGGGTTGCGGATCACGACCACGCCGAGGCCGTTCTCCGGTCCGAGCCACTCGAAGGTCGTGCCGAGGGTCTGGCTCCACTGCTCGGTCTGCCAGCCCGCAGGCCTGTCGCCGTCGGCCTCGACGAAGGCGCCGTTGCGCACCAGCGACTGGGCGCCGGCGAGTGCCGGCCAGAGGCTCGCGATCGCGACCAGCACCCACAGCCGGAACACGCGCCATGCGCGTTGAATCTCTGCAGGGTGCTGGGTAGAGTCGCCCGTTGACATGAGCACGGCGCGTCGCTCCACGGCAGCCCCTTCGGCGGCGCCCGAAATCGGATTCCTTCCTACCCTCACGATCATCCTAGCTGCCCTGGGCGCCGCCCTGTGCGCGGTCGTGCTGTATATCCATCATCAGCTGTCGGCTGGCCAGGGTGGGTACACGAGTTTTTGCGACGTGTCGCAGAGCCTGTCGTGCGACGTCGTTCTGGCCAGCTCGTACGCGACGGTGCTCGGGATTCCCGTCGCCGGGTGGGCGCTCGCGGCCTACGCTGCCACAGCCGCCCTGGCGCTGGCGATCGCCAAGGCGCGCGGTGAGGCGCGCCTGCGCTCGGCAGCCACCCTGGCTGCGTTCACCACGGCGATGCTCGTGGTCTCGATCTACTTCTTCGTCGTGTCGACGTTCGTCATCGGCGTCGCCTGCCCGCTGTGTCTGAGCCTCGACGCCGTGAACGTCGCCCTGTTCGGGGTCGCGCTCGCAATCGTCCGGTTGCTGCACGCGGCCGCGCCGCCGGGTTTCACGCCGGCGCGTTTCTGGCTCCCGACCGGCGCGGCGATCGCCCTCGCCGTCGTCGGGCTCGCGGTGCTGCAGATGCCGACGCAGGGTGCGAGCAACGACGGGATCACCGTCGAGGAGATCCGCGAGAAGGACCCGCGTTTCTATGCGTGGTACATCTCGCAGCCGGTCGTCGACCTGCAGATCGACGCGAAGGAAGCGGCCCCGCCCGACCAGATCACGCTGGTGGAGTTCTCCGATTTCGAGTGCCCGGCCTGCGCGCGCGCCTTCACCGATCTGAGCCGCCTGCTCGCGGCGGGAGAGGTGCCTGTCAAGCTCGTGCATCGCAACTTCCCGCTGAGCTCCGACTGCAACCCGCAGGTGTCGCAGCAGGGGCACGTGCACGCCTGCCAGGCGGCCGTCGCCTACGAGTGCGCCGCCGCACAGGGCAAGTCGCAGGAATACTCCCGGACGTTGTTCCAGAACCAGAGCGCGCTCGATACGCCGAGTCTGGTCGGCTACGCGGCCCGGCTGGGCCTCGACCAGCGCGAGTTCGAGCGTTGCCTCGCATCGCCCGCGGCGGTGGCCAAGGTCGCGGCCGACGTCGCCGCCGGTGCGGCTGCGGGCGTCGAGTCCACGCCGACGTTCTTCATCAACGGCCGTCGGGTGCCAGGCAGCCTCCGTCCCGAGCACTTCCAGTACGCGCTGGCGATCGAGCGGGCGAATCGCGAGTCGACGGCCGGCTCCACGCCCTGAGCGAGACCCCGGCGTCGCGCGGTTGCCGAGCATGAACGCGCCGCGTCCGGCAGCGGGTCCCGTTTCGCGGTGGCTTCCCGTCGTCGTCTGGGCTGGTGTCATCTCGTTTCTGTCGAGCGATCCGTTCAGCGGTGAGCACACAGGTGGGCTGCTGCTGCCGTTGCTGAACGCGATTCTGCCGGGTGCGTCTCCGGAGACGCTGAACGTCGTGCACGCCGTCACACGCAAGCTCGCGCACGTGACGGAGTACGCCGTGCTCGCCGTGCTGGTGTGTCGCGCCGTGGAGCGCCCGGCGCAATCGCGATGGCAGCTCGCAGCCAGGAGTCTGCTGCTCTGCGTCGCCCTCGCAGTGCTCGACGAGCTCCATCAGAGCTTCGTTCCGAGCCGGGTCGGCTCGCCGCTCGACGTGGCGCTCGACACCGCCGGCGCGGTGCTCGGCGTCGCCGTGCGCCTCGGGTTTCGCGAGCTCAGCGCTGGTCGACGATCGCCAGCTTGATCGCGCGCAGCTGCTCGAGCTGCTCGGCGACGCCGGTCAGGGTCGCGATCAGGCGGTCCACCTCGCCCTTCGCCCAGTCGAGCTCGCGCTGGCTCAGTCGGTCCAGCGCCTGGCGCAGCTGGATGTAGCGCTCGATCACGCCGTTCACACCGCCCAGTCCGCTCTCGACCATCCGGTTCTCGACCTCACCGGAGAAGCGCAGCAGGGCCTCTGCCTGACGCAGGACATCGTCCATCTGGAAACTCCTCGACCTCGGATCGTACGTCGCCCCCGGCATCGCGCCGGCGGGCTCGGGATCTTCCTCTGGGATCGTGCCGAAGGGAATGCCGTCGGCCGCGAGCACGTGCCACAAGCCCACGGATCCGGAATCGTGTCGCATGCGCCGGCCGCACGCAAATCGATTTCTCGGCGCCGCGCGCGGACGCGAGGGGCACCGCGCTGCGGGGGCGCGGACGCGCTAGGGAGATGGATGGATGGCGGGTCCGCTGGGGCGCCGGTCACGACTCCGCAGGCGGGGTCGCGAAGGGGTCGAAGGCGGACGAGCGGACGTCGAGCCGCGCGAGCTCGGCGTGCAGGCTGCGCAGCCGTCGCCCGGCGCGCAGGGCGACCCGACGCAGGTCGCCGCGCTCCTCGCGCAGCAGTGCGATGTAGTACTGCCGCAGCAGCTGATCGCGGCTCAGGCTCGTGGGCACGACCGGCTCGTCGCGGAGCGGGGCCTCGACCTCCACCGCGGTGGTGCGTTCGGGCTGGACGTCGATGCGCTCGCTCGCGTGGCTCGGCGTGAAGGTCTCGACAGCGCGCAGCACCGGGCGCTCGTCGGCGCGGTCGAAGGCGACGGCGACGTGCTCGCGCATCTCGGCGTAGTTGCCGGGGAACGGATGACGCTCGACGCGCGCGCACCAGGGCTCCTCGAGCGCGGCGCTCGCGAGCTCCTTGCGCTCGCGCCACATGACGAACGACAGCGCCTCGGAGAAGTAGTCGTAGCCCTCGCGGTCCGGATCGAGCTGCTCGCCCCGCCAGCCCTCCGCGATCTCGCGCGCCTCGGTGCGCAGGCCGGGCAGGCGCTCGGCAGGCACGCGGAGCAGGTCGTAGAGCACGTCGCCGAGGAAGGTCGGAACTTCGCGTGGCCGCGCGCGCAGCGGGGGAAGGCGCACCTCCGTCTGACTCACGCGGACGAACAGGTCCCGTCGCACGCCGTGACGGCTGACGAGCTCGCGCGGCTCCGCCGAGGTCGAGAAGATGAACAGCAGATCGCGTCTTCGCGCGTCCCCGTTCAGGAACGACAGCAGCTCCTCCTGCGCGGTCTCGTCGATCTGCTCGAGCTGTCCGATGAACACCGTGCCGCGCTCCGGCATGAGCTGGCGGGTCGGCGAGCTGCCGGGGCGACCGAGCTCGGCGCTGGCGAGACGCACCAGCGCACCGGGACGCCCGGCGAGCACGTGCAGCAGGATGGCGAGCTGCTCCTTGCCGACGCCGCGCTCGCCGGCGATGAGCATCGAGCGCGCGACGCGAACCTGGTGCAGCGCGCCAGGAAGTGCGGCGAGAACGCTCGGCGGCGCGGGCGGAAAGTCCGGCACCACCATCCGAACGACCTGGTGGAGGTCCTGCAGGAGGAGCCAGCGGAGCTGCGCGCCGAGCCGGAGCGTCTGCGGGCTCGACAGCCCGTCGACCTCGAAGCGGCTCTGCGTCAGACGGAGCTCGGCCTGCCAGAGGTCGAAGAACGCACGTACCTGGCGCCGCTCGAACAGCTGTTTCAGGTACGTCCGGCGCTTGCTGACGCAGTACTTGAGGAACCGTTGTTCGCTCGGGAAGCGCATCGCGAATCGACCGGCGCAAGCAGGGCGCGCGAAGAAGACCGGGGCACGTTTAGCCGAGGGGGTCGCGCTGCGTCAATTCCCGCTGCGGCTGCACCCTGTGAGAGCGCGCCGTTGGGAAGGGCGGCGCTTTCTAGTAAGGGGGCAGCCCATGATCGCCAGGATCTCGCTCTGTTTGGGTCTCATCGCCGGCCTCGTGCTCGGTGGCTGCGATCGCAGCTCGCCGCCGGCGACACCCGGTGCGCCGGCCGCCACCGGGGCCGTGGCTCCCGCTCCGGCGGGTGCGGTTACGGAGACCGGGGAGGTGGTCGCGACCTACGGCGACCAGAAGCTCACGGCCGACGAGCTGGTGGTCGAGCTGCAGCGGCTGCCGCAGCGATCACGCGCGACGATGGACGCCGACGGCCGCAAGCGATTCGTCGAGAACTACGTGTTGAACGACCTCTTGTACGCGGAGGGAATGCGTCAGGGGCTCGGTACGGATCCGGACATCGATCGGCAGGTGAACGACCTGCGCCGTCGCCTCGTCGTGCAGCGCGTCGTGCGCAAGCTGCAGGACATGCCACCGGTGACCGACGATCAGGTCCAGGCGTACTACGATGCCAACGCCGACCGCTACTCGACGACCACGATCAAGGCGCGTCACATTCTGGTGAAGGACGAGGAGAAGGCCAAGGAGCTGCACGCCCAGCTCAAGGCGAACCCCGAGCAGTTCGCCGACGTCGCCAAGGCGAGCTCGGTCGACACCGCTTCCGCGCGCAAGGGTGGCGACCTCGGCTTCTTCGGCCGCGGTCGGATGGTACCCGAGTTCGAGGCTACGGCGTTCGCGCTCCAGTCGCCGGGCGAGATCAGCGAGATCGTGAAGACCCCGTACGGCTACCACATCATCCAGCTCGAGGAGCGTCGCGACGGCGAGCAGAAGCCGTTCGACCAGGTGAAGGAGCAGATCCGCGCGACGCTGCGCAACGAGTCGATGCAGGCGAAGACGAAGGACTTCTACGACCAGCTCAAGTCGGGTGCGAACGTCGAGATCGACGAGGTCGTGCTCGAGCGCGTCGCGAAGTCGATCCCCGAGCCGAGTCCGGGTACGGCGACCATGCCGGTGCACGGGGGGCACTGAGTGCAAGAGGGGCGCGGGGGGCGATCGAGCGTGCGTGTCAGGACGCGAGGCGGCGGGTGTCGCCGTCGCGGACGGTGAGACCTTCGCGGTCGAAGTGCTCGAGGAGGGCGAGCGCGTACTTGCGGCTGGTCTCGAGCAACGTGCGGTACTCCGCGACGGTGATCTCGCGCCGGTTCGCTAGGTGCTCGACGAGCAGATGCCTGGCGCGATCGTAGGCGGCGCGGTCCATGTGCAGGTCGGGTGAGACCGCCACCAGCGAGCCCTCGCGCTCGAGCGCGCCGAGCATCGTCGCCAGGCGATCGGCGGACAGGCCGGTTGCGGTGGCGAGCTGCCGGTGATCGGGCGGTGCCATGCCGCCGTCGACGATCGCCTGACGAACGGTCCCCGGCCCGGCCGTGGCTACCGCCCTCGGCCGGACGGCTGGTTTCGTAGGAGCTTGGCCCGGACGATGCCGGGGCAGACGGAGCAGCGCGTCCTCGCGCACCACGACGCCGTCGGCGACCAGCCGCGCGACCACCACGTCGAGAAGCCGCGGCGGCACCGGGACGCGCAGTCGCGCACGCAGCACCTCCGGATCCAGCCCCGCGTCGTCGGGGTGTGCGCGATGATAGCGCGACAGAGCTTCGTCGACGTTCCCGGCGAGGCGCTCCCAAGCGGTGCGCGTCGCGAGTGCTTGCGCGGAGGAGGTGTCGGGAAGTGGCAGCAGCTCCGGGGTACCTGCCGCGGCTCGCCGGACGTCGTCCGGCAGCACGCCGAGCCCCTGCGCGGCGTAACCGATGGGGATCGCGACCTCGGGGAGGAGCTCGACGAACGCGAGCAGCCGCGGTGGAAGAGCCGGCTCGCCCAGCCGCGCGAGGCGCTCCGTCAGGTTGGGCTCCCCGGTCGTGTGCCGCACCGCGAACGCGTGCAGCACCACGCCGCCGCCGCTGGTGCGCGCGCCTCCCGAGGGTCGCAGCACGAAGCGGTCGCCGTCTGACAGCACGGTCTCGCGCTCGAGAGCGATCTGACAGAAGCCGGACGCGCCCGGGGCGATGGCGTCCCCCTTCTCGAGCACCACGACGCTCCCCGCGGTCTCGACGGTGCCGACGTCGATCTCGACGCGATCGAAGGATCGCAGCGCCGCGCGCGCGCCGGGCCGCACCTCGACGCGACAGTCGAAACGATCGGTCGCGAACTCCACGCGCGGGTCGGCGAGCACGAGGCCCCGCCGCACGTGCTTGCGCGGGAGGTTGCGGAGGCGGATCGCGACGCGCTGCCCGGCGGCAGCACGCGCCACGCTCTCGCCATGAACCTGGACGCTCTCGGCCTCGGCGGCGAGGTGGCCGGGCAGGATCGTCACCGGGTCGCCGGTGCGCAGCGCCCCGGCGAGCACCGTCCCGGTCACGGTGGGGCCCCGGCCCGGTACGGTGAAGCTCCGATCGACGAACATCCGGAACAGTCCGGTCGCGCCGCGCTCCGTGCGCCCCCGGACCCGACGGAGCAGGTCCGCGCGCAGATCCGCGATGCCCTCGCCGGTCGTGCTCGAAACCGCGAACGTCGGCGCCTGCTCGAGGCGCGTGTCCTTGGCCAGCCCCACCACGGCCGCTCGGACCTCCTCGCGGCGGTGCGCGTCGACGAGGTCGCACTTCGTGATCACGAAGATGGCCTCGCGCGCACCGAGCAGGTGCAGGATGTCGACGCACTCCTCGGTCTGCGGGAGTACCCCCTCGTCGGCCGCGACGACGACGAGGACGAGGTCCATGCCGTGCAGGTCGCCGAGCAGCGTGCGCACCAGGCGCTCCGTGCCCGGCTGATCGACGACGCCGACGCGCTGGCCGCCGATCTCGTGGAACGCAAAGCCGAGATCGACGCGAATGCCCGCTGCGTCGGCCGTGCTCGCATCGAGTCCGGCGAGGGCGTGAACGAGCGCCGTCTTGCCGTGGCCGGCGGGTCCGGCGGTGCCGATGGTGGCCGGCTGCATCAGCGCGGACTAGCAAAGCCGATCGACCTTCGCTGCGGCCGACACGCAGGGATCGGGATCGATCGGGCCCCCCGATCCGTTTCGGACGGTGCAAAGCGCACCGATCGCGCGTACACTCGCGCTCCATCGGAGGCGCGACACGAACGGCCGGCGGCGCTCGCAGGAGGCCCGTGCGGCAGCCGGACCCGGAGGTCCGCGAGGGGATCGGCACGACGCTGTGGCTCGCGCTGTTCGCGCTGCTCTTTCTCGTCGTCCTGGTGCGGAACTTCGTCCTCGGTGCGAGCGAGGTCGGAATGCTGCACCTCGGACCGCTGACGATCGCGCCGTTCGGACCCCTGGTGTCGCTCGGCGTCCTGTTCGGCATCCACCTCATGCGCCGGTGGTGCACGCGCTTCGACCTCGATTGGGAGCGCGTCTTCGCTGCGGTCGGCTGGATGCTCGTGATCGGATTCGTCGGCTCGCACCTGCTCGACGTCGCGCTGTATCGCCCCGAGGACTTCTTCGATCCCGCGGTAGTGCTCGACTTCCGTAGCGACTACTCGTCGTTCGGCGGCGTGCTGTGCGGTGGGCTCGCCGCGTACGTCGCCTTCCGGCGCGGCGGCGTACCCCTGCTGCGCGGCATGGAGTGCACGCTCTACGGCTTCGTCGGCGGCTGGCTGTTCGGACGCCTCGCCTGCTTCACGGTGCACGACCACCCGGGCGTACCGACGACCTTCCCGCTCGGCGTCGTGATCGAAGGTGCCGTGCGCCACGAACTCGGCTTCTACGAGCTGCTCTACACGATCGTCCTGTTCGCGGTGCTCTTCGTGACCACGCGCCAGCGCCGCCCCGACGGTTACGTCGTCGCCGTGGTCGCGACGAGCTACGCGCCGGTGCGCTTCGCGCTCGACTTCCTGCGCCTGCGCGACGCGACCTACGGTGGGCTCACGCCGGCGCAGTGGGCTTGCATTCCCCTGCTCGCGATCGGGCTGTACTTCCTGCGCCGGACGCTGTCCGCGCCGGGCACGGACGCCGCGGCGTCGCGCGTGCGCTGACGAGCCGTCGCGAGCGCAGCCCGCGCGGCTGCAGGGTCACCCCTCGCGTCGCCGCTCGGGCGGGTGCGCGGACGGTGGTCGTGGGGCTCCGGTCACGCGCCGTGCGCGTGGCTCTGCAGGCGGCTCCTCACCGCGCCCAGCTCGCCCGCTTCGATCGGCACGCCGCGCTGGAACGCGATCACTTGACCACTTGTCGCCGGCACGCGTCCGCCGGGCGTGAGGATGCCAACCAGGTTCAGCGGGTCTGCGGCGGAGAGTAGCAGCACCTCGCCGTCGTCGTGCTGACGCCGAGTCACGCGCAACGCTTCGACCGCTTCGGGCAGCGCGAACTGCTCACCGATCAGCCCCGACACGAAGCGCCCGCCGCGCACCTCGCCGCGCGCCTCCATCCGCCGCAGTGCCCCCAGCAGGTGGCGCCAGCGCGGCGCGAGCGACTCGCGCAGCGTCACCTCGCGCAGCACGACGCCGTAGCGGCGGAGCAGCACCCGCGCCATCGCTTCGGCGCTCGCTTCGATCCGCTGCTCGACGCGTGGATCGCGGGGATCGAGCACGACGCTGGTCGCGTCGCTCGCATCCCCCGCGGTCCCCTTGCGGAGCAGTGCCCAGCGCCCGACCGGCAGCGTGCGCGTCGCGGCGCGCCCGCCGCGTACCGCGCGGAGTCGACGCTCGGGCCGCCGCTTGTCGTCCGGCGTGAGGAGCGTGCGGAGCCCCGCGAAGCCGTCGCCGGTGACCCGGCCGCGCGCGACCAGCTCCCAGAGCGCCTCCTCGGCGGCGGACGGTAGCAAGCCGGTCGCACGCGCGACGTCGCCGAGGAAGGACGCTCCATCGCGGCGCAGCACCTCGAGCACGTCGCGCGCGGCGCGTGACAGGCGTCCGGGTCCGGTCGCGTCGGGCTCGCGCAGCGTCGCCGCCTCGAGCAGGGGCGCGAGCTCCTCGCGCGCGACCACGGCGAGCGGCGCGTTGCGCGTCGGCGCGGTGCGACGGCGGCGGAGGAGCGCTCCCGGCGTGCCCGCTTCGGGGGCCGGGGGCGAGAAGCGCCCCCACGCGGCGACGCCGGCGAAGCACAGGTCGTCGAGCAGTCCCGGGGTGTACTCGTGGACCCGGGCGGGAAGCACGCTGCGCTCCCACGCCGGCGCCGGGACCTCGACGCCGTGCAGCTGCGCGATCACCGCGGCGAGCCCGTCGCGCCCGTGCAGCTGCGTGCCGGGCGCCACGTGCTGCCAGCGGAACAGGAAGCGCATGAAGTCGGCGACCGACACCGGATCGATCTCGCGCCGCAGGCGCCCCAGGGTCAGGCGGTGGATTCGCGCCAGCAGGCGCCGCTCGCACCACTCCTCGCGGTCGAGCCCGGGCGTGTAGCGGCCGCGCATCGCGAGTCCGTCGTTCTCGCAGCGCACCAGAGCGGCCTCGACCGCGGCCGCGCGAAGTCCCAGACGCTCGGCGAGAGCAGCCGTCGCGATCGGTCCGGTGCAGGCGATCCAGCCACGCACGATCGCGTCGAGCGCGTCCTCTTCTTCGGCGGGGACGGGGGAGCCCGGCGGGACGTCGAGCGTGGTCGCGAGCTCGAGGTCCGGGATGGCGCGGCGGGCCACCCGCGAGCGCTCGGCGCTGACCACGGCGCTGCTCTCCGATCCGTCCGGCGCGCGCCAGCGCGCTAGGGTCGCGCGTCGCGTCGCCAGCAGCTCGTCGAGCAACGGTTTCCACTCGGCCGTCACGTCGGATGTGGGCAGCAGGACGAAGCCCTCGAGCGCGTCGTGCAGCTCGTCGGCGTCCCGCACGTCGGGCCAGGCCTGCGCGCGCACCTCGTCGATCGCCGCCTGGTCGAGCGCGCCGATGCCGAGTGCCAGACTCGCGTCGGTACGCCTGAGATTGACGGCGCGTGCGCGTCGCTCCTCGAGCGGCGCGTCGTCGAGGAAGGCGTACGGGTAGGCGTTCAGCAGCTCGTGCGCCATCGGCGACGGCGCCGAGGTCTCGACCGTGACGGTGCGGATCTGGCCCGAGTCGATGCGTGCCAGCACGTCGCGCAACCCCTCGGTGTCCATCGCCTCGTGCAGGCAGTTGTCGAGCGTCTCGTTCACCAGCGGGTGATCGACGGGTTCGATCGGCCCGGTGCGGTTGTCCCCGCAGCCGAGCTGCGCGGGGAAGACCGCCGCCAGCAGATCCTCGGCGCGCATCCGCTGGATGTTCATCGGCACCTTCTTGCCGCCCTGGAACCGCAGCAGCGCGAGCGCGCGGCTCGCGTTCCAGCGCCAGCGCGTGCCGAACATCGGCGCTGCGAGCGCCGCCTGCGTGAGGTCCTCCTCCAGCCGCCCGCGCCGCACCATGCCGAACACCGAGTCGAGCGGAAAGCTGTGCTGCTCGCCGAGCGAGATCACGACGCCGTCGTCGGTCGCCGCCGCCTGCAGCTCGAAGTCGAAGCCGACGCAGAACGACTTGCGCAGGGCGAGCCCGAAGGCGCGGTTGATCGCACCGCCGAACGGCGCGTGCAGCACGAGCTGCATGCCGCCGCTCTCGTCGAAGAAGCGCTCGGCGATCACCCGCTCGCAGGTCGGTACGGTGCCGAGCATGGCGATCGTGCTCGCGACGTACTCGAGGAGCTGCTGCGCGCCGCTCGCGTCGAGCCCGCACTCGGCGGTCAGGAACGCGAGCGCATCCTCCGGGTCGTGCAGGCGATCGGCGATGGCTTGACGGACATCCGAGACCGCCTGCGAGAGCTCGCGCGTCCGCGCCGGTGCCTCGCCCATCCAGAACGGGATCGTCGGCGGCGTCTGTCCTGCGTCCTCGACGCGCACCTTGCCGTTCTCGACCCGGCGGATGCGCCACGAGTGGTTGCCGAGCAGGAAGATGTCGCCGCGCATGCTCTCGATCGCGAAGTCCTCGTTGACCTTGCCGACCTTGGCCTCGGTCGGATCCTCGATGACGTCGTAGTCCGCGGTCTCCGGGATCGCGCCGCCGCTGGTGATCGCGGCGAGGCGCGCGCCGCGGCGCGCACGGACACGACCTTGCACGCGGTCGTGGTGCAGGTGCGCCGAGCGCCGTCCGCGCCGCGTGCTGACGCCTTCGGCGAGCATCGTGAGGACCTCGTCGAAGGCCTCGCGCGAGAGGTCGCGGAACGGATGGGCGCGGCGCACGAGCGCGAGCAGGTCGTCGGTGCGGATCTCCTCGGCGGCTGCGGTCGCGACCATCTGCTGCGCGAGGATGTCGAGCGGCGCTTTCGGCATGACGATGCGATCGAGCTCGCCCTGGCGGATCGCCCACACGGCGCCCGCGGTCTGCATCAGCTCGTCGCGCGTGAACGGGAAGAAGATCCCCTTCGGCACGCTGCCGAGCCAGTGGCCGGAGCGCCCGACGCGCTGCAGGAGGGTTGCAAGCGCGCGCGGCGCGCCCAGGTGGCAGACGAGGTCCACGTGCCCGACGTCGATCCCGAGCTCGAGCGACGCCGTCGCAACCACGACCGGCACCTCGCCCGTCTTGAGCCTCTCCTCGGCCGCGAGCCGGATGCGGCGCGACAGCGAGCCGTGATGCGCGACCACGCGCTCGGTGCCGAGCCGCTCGCCGAGCGCGTGCGCGACGCGCTCGACGAGCCGTCTGGTATTGACGAAGACGATGGTGGTGCGGTGCTCACCGACGAGCTGGACGACGCGGTCGTACACCGTCGCGCGCAGCTCGTGCGACGCGATCGCGCCGAGCTCGAGATCGGTGGTCTCGATCGACAGCTCCATCGCACGCTTGTGGCCCGTATCGACGATCGCGCAGAGCGGCGTCCCGTCGTCCGCGACGCGGTCGGTACCGACCAGCAGCGCCGCGATCTGCTCGATCGGCTTCTGCGTCGCGGAGAGACCGATGCGTTGCAGGCGACGCTCGGCGAGCAGGTCGAGGCGCGCGAGCGTGAGGGCGAGGTGTGCACCGCGCTTGTCGCCTGCGACCGCGTGGATCTCGTCGACGATCACCGTGCGCGCCGAGCGCAGCATCGCGCGGCTCTTGTCGGCGGTCAGCAGGATGTAGAGCGACTCCGGCGTGGTGATCAGCACGTGCGGCGGGTGCTTGAGCATGCTCTGGCGCGCGGACTGCGGGGTGTCGCCGCTGCGCACCGCGATGCGGATGTCCTGCAGGTCGACGCCGGCGGCGGCCGCGCGCTCGCGGATGGCGGCCAGCGGCACGGCGAGGTTCTTCTCGATGTCGTTGCCGAGGGCCTTGAGCGGCGAGACGTAGATGACTTGCGTTGCGTCGGGGAGGCAGTCCTCGCGCGCCGCGCGCACCAGCTCGTCGATCGCCCAGAGGAAGGCGGCGAGCGTCTTGCCCGATCCCGTCGGCGCGGCGATCAGGGTGTCGTGTCCGGCCGCGATGTGCCGCCAGCCCGCGCGCTGCGGCGGCGTCGCGGCCGCGAAGCCGTCGCGGAACCAGCCGGTGACCAGCGGGTCGAATCGGACGCCCGTTCCGTCGTCGTGATCCCGCTCCATTGCCCGACCCTAGCGCCGGGCAACGGTTCGAGCGACCCCGGGTCGAACAGCCCCGGGTTCGGTTGCGCGGCTCGTGGCGCAGATGGACGGATGCGGTGCCCGACCGACGCGCGTCGGGGCGTGAAAATTGCGTCCGTCAACCGTGCGTGCGACCATCCCGCCGTGCAGCGGGGAGTGTCGCCGACCGAGGGCATCCGATCCCGCGGCGACGCGGCACGACGGTCGCGCGCGCGCGCGACGGACGTCGTGCGACGCCTGCGCGCCGCCGGCCACGAGGCGCTGTTCGCGGGCGGCTGCGTGCGCGACCTGCTGCTCGAGCGCGAGCCCGCCGACTACGACATCGCAACCTCCGCGCCGGCGAGCGTCGTGCAGCAGCTCTTCCCGCGCACCGTGCCGGTCGGGCTCCAGTTCGGTGTCGTGGTCGTGCTGGAGGAGGGCGAGCCGTTCCAGGTCGCGACCTTCCGCCGTGACGGCGTGTACCTCGACCACCGTCGTCCCACCGAGGTGCACTTCTCGGACGCGCGCCACGACGCCGAGCGGCGCGACTTCACCATCAACGGCATGTTCCTCGACCCCGAGAGCGATGAGGTGCTCGACTTCGTCGGCGGCCGCGCCGATCTGGCCGCGGGGATCGTGCGCGCGATCGGCGACCCGTACGCACGCTTCGACGAGGACAGCTTGCGCCTGCTACGCGCGGTGCGCTTCGCGGCGCGCTTCGACTACGCGATCGCCCCCGAGACCGTCGACGCGATCCACAAGCTCGCGCCGACGATCACCGGAATCGCCTGGGAGCGGATCGGCGACGAGATCGTCAAGATCCTCACCGAGGGGCGCGCCCGGCGTGGCTTCGAGCTGCTCGCGGAGTCGGGTCTGCTCGTCGAGGTCCTGCCCGAGGTCGCGGCGCTGCGCGGGGTCGCGCAGTCGCCCGACCACCACCCCGAGGGCGACGTCTTCACCCACACGCTGCTGTGCCTCGAGAAGCTCGATCCGGCGCGCCACGGCGAGTCGCTCTCGCTGGCGGCGCTGCTGCACGACGTCGCAAAGCCAGGCTGCGCGGTGTTGCAGCCGGACGGCCGTCGAACGTTTCACGGGCACTGCGAGCGTGGTGCGGTGATGGCCGACGAGATCGTGTCGCGGCTCCGTCGCAGCCGCGAAACCGCGGAGCAGGTCGCGTGGCTCGTCGAGCACCACCTGCGGCACCTCGACGCGCCGCAGATGCGGCTGGCGAAGCTGAAGCGCTTCCTGGCGGCGCCGCTGATCGACGAGCTGCTCGAGTTGACGCGCATCGACGCGCTGTCGGGATCGGGCGACCTCGCCACGTACGAGTTTTGCCGCGCGCAGCGCGCGGAGCTGCTGCACGCCGAGCCGCTGCCCGAGCCGCTGCTGCGCGGGCGCGACCTGATCGCGCTCGGCCACCGGCCAGGCAAGCAGTTCCGCGAGATCCTCGACGGCGCCTTCGACGCGCAGCTCGAGGGCGAGTTCACGACGGCGGAAGCTGCGCGCGCCTGGGTACGGGAACGGCATCCGCTGGCACCCTTCGGGACGGCGGGGTGAGCGAGCCGGTGCTCGAACTGGTCGGCGTCCGCAAGCGCTTCGGTGCGGTCGAGGCGCTGGACGGCGTCGACTTCCGCTGCGACGCGGGCTCGATCCATGCGCTCCTCGGCGAGAACGGTGCCGGCAAGTCGACGCTCATGCAGGTGGTCGCGGGCCTGTACGTGCCCGACGCGGGCGACATGCGGCTCGGCGGAACACCGGTCGCGTGGCGCTCGCCGGAGGAGGCACGGAGTGCCGGCATCGCCATGGTGCACCAGCACTTCATGCTCGTGCCGACGATGACGGTCGCGGAGAACGTGGCGCTGGCGCGTGGTGATCGCGGTGTCTTTCGCAGCGAGCGGCTCGCGGCGGAGGTTGCGGCGCTCGCGTCGGAGCGGCGGCTCGCGATCGGCGACCCGTGCCGCGTGGTCGAGGAGCTGTCGGTCGGCGAGCAGCAGCGTGTCGAGATCCTGAAAGCTCTGGTCGCACCGACACGCCTCCTGATCCTCGACGAGCCGACCGCCGTGCTGACGCCCGACGAGGTGCAGGACCTGTTCGCGCTGCTGCGCGAGCTCGCCGCTGCGGGGACGGGGATCGTCATCGTGACGCACAAGCTGTCCGAGGCGCTGTCGCTCGCAGATCGGATCACGGTGTTGCGGCAGGGGAGGGTCGTGGGCTGTGGCGCCGCGACCTCTCTCGACCAGGCGTCCCTCGCGGCGCTGATGGTCGGAGCGCGGCCGGCCGCGCCGCTCCGTCCGCCGCAGGAGCCATCGCTACCGGCGGTCGAGGCGGTGCCCGCCCTTCTCGTCGATCGCGTCACGGCGTGCGATCGCCGCGGCTCGCGTGTGCTCGACGATGTCACGCTCCGCGTGCCGGCGGGTACCATCGCGGTGATCGCCGGCGTGGAGGGCAACGGGCAGACCGAGCTGGTGGAGACCCTCGCCGGTGTCGCCGGCGCGACGCTGCGTGGCTCCGAAGGCCGGGTTGCGATCGGTGGACGCACCGTCGAGAGCGCCGCGGACGCGCGCGAGGCGGGGCTCGCGGTCGTTCCACCCGATCGCCGCCGCGACGGCATCGTCGCCGGCCTCGCGCTGTGGGAGAACCTGCTGCTCGCCCGCGATGAGCTCGCGGCCTCCGCGCGCGGGGGCTTGATCTCGCCCGCAGCCGAGCGGCGGGTCGCCGAACGGCGGCTGGTCGCGTTCGGCGTCCGTCCCGCCGACCCGGCTCTGCCCGCCGCGGCGCTCTCCGGCGGCAACCAGCAGCGGGTGGTGCTGGCGCGCGAGCTCGGGCGTCGGCACCTTGCCGCGGTCGTCGCGGCGAACCCCACGCGCGGCCTCGACCTCGCGGCGACCGCGGCCGTGCACGGTCGGCTGCGGGACCTCGCTCGCGCCGGTGCGGCGGTGCTCGTCCTGTCGACGGACCTCGACGAGGTCGAGGCGCTCGCCGGGGTGGTTTACGTGCTCTACCGCGGACGTCTGATCGGACCCCTCCCGACCGGCGCGAGCCGGCTCGAGGTAGGCAAGCGGATGGCCGGGATCGAGGTGGCCTCCTGAAACCCTGGTCCGTTCTCGCCGCGCGCCTCCTCGCTCCGGCGGCGATCGCGCTGGTCGTCACCGTGCTGCTCGCCGCCCTGCTCGCCCGCATCGGCGGCGCCGACCCCGTACTGGCGATCCGTGCGCTGGTGCTGGGGAGCGTCGGTTCGACGTCGAACGTCACTGCGACGCTGCTGCGCGCGACCCCCCTCCTCCTCACCGGCGCCGCCGTCATGCTCGCGTTCAAGAGCGGGGTGTTCAACATCGGCGCCGAGGGGCAGTTCCTGGTCGGCGCCCTCGCCGCGACGGTCGCCGGGACGATGACGGGACCGGAGCCGGGGCGGTGGCTGGTGGTGCTCGTTGCCGGCGCCGCGGCGGGAGGGCTCTGGGCGACGATCGCGGCCGGTTTCCGCATCGGGCGCGGCGTGAACGAAGTGATCACGACCATCCTGCTGAACTTCGTCGCGCTGTACCTGGTATCGTACGCCGTCGACGGTCCCCTGCAGGAGGCGAGCGGCCAGTACCCCCAGTCCGACCCGCTTCTGCCCGGTGCCATGCTCTGGCGGCCGATCGCGGGCTCGCGGCTGCACGTCGGCGTGCTGCTGGCGGTCGTTGCCGCGCTCGCCGTCGGCGCGCTCCTGTCGCGCACCGTGCTCGGGCTCCGGCTGCGCGCCGCCGGTACGAGCGTACCGGCGGCGCGGCTCGCAGGCTTCCCTGTCCTGCGTGACCTGACGGTCGCGTTCGCGCTCTCGGGTGCGCTGGCGGGGCTGGCGGGCGCCGTGGAGGTGGCCGGCGTCACCGGGCGACTCTACGAGCGGATCTCGCCCGGCTACGGCTACACCGCGATCGCGATCGCCCTTCTCGGTGGCTTGCGCAGCGGCGGCGTGATCGCGGCGGCGCTCTTCTTCGCGGCCCTGTCCTCCGGGGCGAGCGCGATGGAGCGAAGCGCGGGGGTTTCGTCCGTGCTGGTGCTCGCCGTGCAGGGTGCGACTCTGCTGGCGATCGCGATGCTCAACGTGTCGCTGCTGCGACGCCTCGTCGCTCCCGAGCGACAGCGGCCGGTCGAGGCACGCGATGGTGCTTGACAGCTTCATCGCGGCCGGGCTGATGCTCGGCGCGCCGATCCTGCTGGCCGCGCTCGGTGAGCTGCTCGTCGAGCGCACCGGCGTGCTCAACATCGGGGTCGAGGGAATCATGCTCGGCGGAGCGTTCGCAGCGGCGCTCGGCGCGTTCGCGACCGGCAGCGCGGCCGTCGGCGTCGTCTGCGCGGGAGCAACCGGAGCGGCACTCGCGCTGCTGTTCGCGTTCGCGACCGTGCGGCTCGGCGCGGACCAGATCATCGCGGGTGCCGCACTCAATCTGCTGGCCCTCGGCGTGACCGGTGCCCTCTATCGTGCGCTCCTCGGCGCGACCGGTGCGGCGCTCGTTCTGCCCACGCTGCCCGCGCTCGACGTGCCGTTGCTGCGCGACCTGCCGCTCGTCGGTGCGGCCGTGTTCGGACAGCACGCACTGGTGCTGCTTGGATTATGCTTGACGCCGCTGATCGCGTTCGTTCTGAGGCACACCGGCCTCGGGCTTCGCTTGCGCGCGATCGGCGACCATCCGCGCGCGGCGGCGAGCCTCGGGCTGCCCGTGCGCGCTTACCGTACGGCTGCGCTCGCCGTGGGAGGCCTGCTCGCCGGGCTCGGCGGTGCCGCGCTCACGCTCGCCGCGACCAACACCTTCGTCGAGGGGATGACCGCCGGCCGCGGCTTCATCGCGCTCGCGGTGGTCGTCTTCGGACGCTGGTCGCCGTGGGGCGCGCTCGGGGGCGCGCTGCTGTTCGGGCTCGCGAGTGCGCTCCAGTTTCAGTTCCAGGCCGCGGCGCTGGCGGTGCCCTACCAGGTCTTCCTGATGCTGCCGTACCTTCTGACGCTGGCGGTGCTGCTGGTGTCGGCCGGCGGCGCGCGCGCTCCGCGCGCGCTGGGGGAGAGCTACGAGCGCGAATGACGCGCTCACTCCTCGCGCGAGCGCCGGCTCCAGAACGTACCTTTGGCGAGGTACCACACGACGACGCCCGCGCCGGCATACATCAAAGCTCCCTCGATCAAGCCCAGTCCGCCGCCGAGGATCAGCACCGTGACGACGAGGACGGTCGACACGATCGCCACCACCTGCTCGATCCGGGTCTCGCGATCACGTGCGTCGCTCACGAACTGAGCGACCTCGGCACCGCAGTGCGGGCAGCGGCCGGCCGGCTTGCGGACCAGCTTCTCGCCGCAGCCTGGACAGGGAGGATAGGAGTGGACCGGCATCGAGACCCTCGTGGGCCGCCAGTCTAGCGGTTGGGGCGGCGCATGCGACAGCAGACGCACGGCCGGCGCCGCTCACGGGCGCATGCCCGGCGGTGCCGGTTGCGCTCAGCCTACCGCGGCGAGTGCAGCCGGCTCGACGCGTCGGCGCGGATCATCGAGATGGCGCGCCTGGAGACGCACGGGCTCGTGCTTGCGCTGCTCCACCCATCGCAGGAGACCGGTGCGCAGGCAGTCGGGATCGATGTCGAGAACCTCGCAGACGGTGTTGAAGGCGAACAGCGAGTGATCCTTGCGCGCCACGACCCAGCTCCGCTCGACGTCGAAGATCTCGCGCCCCAGGGGATCGGTCGCGAAGGCGTACTTCTGGAAGTTCTCGATGCCGTCCTGCAGGACCGCGGCCATCAGACGCCGCTCCCCGTCCTGCCAGGAGCGCTGTCGCAGCAGCCCGAAGAACTGGTCCGGGGTCATGACGTCGGGTTCGAGGAACTCGGCGCCACGATCGTCTCGGGTGAGGAGGGAGTATTCCATGCCCCCCATAGACGGGGGCTTCCGGGAGCTATTCGACGGTTTCGCTGCGCGGTGCCGATTCCGCCGCGCTGCGGCGTGGCACGGCCGGCTCGGGTGCTGGCGCGGAGCCGGCCAGATCCGCGAGCTTCGTCGTCGCAAACAGGTCGATCAGGCGACGCTGGCCCTCCGCCCAGACGTGCTGCATGCCGCAGGTGAGGCTCACGGAGCAGAGCGTGCGATCGCCCACGCAGACGTTGAGCGCGATCGGCCCTTCGACCGCCTCCATCACGTCGCGGAACGAGATCTCGCCGGGGTCTCGTGCGAGGATGTAGCCGCCGTGTGCACCGCGCCGCGACACCACGAGCCCGGCATGGATCAGATCCTGGATGATCTTCTCGAGGAACTTCCGCGGGATCGCCTCCTGAAGGGAGATCTCTCCCACCGAAGACGCGCGACCGGGTTCCTGGCGAGCCAGGTTGATCGCGGCGCGGAGCGCGTAGTCGACGCGGCGGCTCACCTGCATCAGAGCCATGGGTCGAACTCCTTCCCGTCACGGCGTACCGCGCTCACGCGGTCGTCGCTGCTCGGCATTGCTTCTCGTCGGCGCTCAGACATCGGGGATCTCGACGGTGACGTCACCGGTCACCACGGACTGGCAGCCCAGGCGTGAGTAGGGCGTGAGTCCGGGCGCCTGGTCGAGCTTGTCCTCTTCGTCCTCGTCCATCTCCGACAGGTTCTCGGCGCCCGCACGCACGATCACGTGGCACGTCGTGCAGGCGCAGTTCCCCCCGCAGTTGTGCTCCAGAGAGATGCCGTTCTCGAGCGCGATGTCGAGGATCGAGCCGGGCTTGCCGTGATCGCCGTACGGAAAGTCGGTGTCGTCCACCTCGACGGTGACGTTCATCGGTAGGAAGGTGACCTTGTGCTTCATCCTGCGATCTCGTCGGCGCTCCGGCTCTCGAGCGCGGCCTTGATCGAGGCGTCCATGATTCGCTGCGCGAACGGACGGCTCGCCTCGTTGAGCGCCTCGACGAGGTCGCGGATGCGGTTGTGGTCGTTGCCGGCGCACGCGACGCGAAGCGCGGTTGCCGCGAGATCGATCGTCGCCCGCTCGTCCGCGTCGAGGTGCTGCTCGTGCAGGCGCTCGGCCTTCGCCGTCGCGTGCAGGATCGACTCCGCCTCGACCCGCGCCTCGAGCAGCTGACGCTGCGCGAAGTCTTCCTCGGCGAGATCGAACGCCTCCTCGAGCATGCTCTCCATCTGCTCCTCGGTGAGGCCGTAGCTCGGCTTCACCTCGATCGACTGCTCGCGGTTGGTGCGTACGTCGCGCGCCGCAACCGACAGGATGCCGTTCGCGTCGATCAGGAACGTCACCTCGATGCGGGGCAGGCCGGCGGTCGCGGGCTCGATCGGGATGCGGAAGCGGGCGAGGCTGCGGCAGTCCTTCGCGAGCTCGCGCTCGCCCTGCAGGACGTGCACGTCGACGTGCGTCTGGTCGTCGACCGCGGTGGTGAACTGCTCGCGCGCGGCCGCCGGGATCGTCGTGTTGCGATCGATCAGGCGCGTGAACACGCCGCCCATCGTCTCGATGCCGAGCGACAGCGGCACCACGTCGAGCAGCAGCATGTCGGTGGCGCCGCCGGAGAGGATGCCTGCCTGAACCGCCGCGCCGAGCGCGACGACGGCGTCGGGATCGATGTCGGCGTGCGGCGCCTTGCCGAAGAACGCTTCGACCGCGCGCCGCACCGCAGGGATGCGCGTTGCGCCGCCGACCAGGATCACGTGGTCGACGTCGCGCGCCTGCTTGCCGGCGTCCCTCAGTGCTTGACGGCAGCGCCCGATCGTCCGCTCGACGAGATCGGCGGTCGCGCTTTCGAACGCCTCGCGCGTGACCGTCGCGAAGCGCGTGCCCGCGGCGAGCGGCAGCTCGACGGACACCTCGTCACGCGACGAGAGCTCGCGCTTCACGCGCTCCGCAGCGTCGCGCAGGATCGCGAGGTCCTCCGTGGAGACCTCCGGACGGAGGCCCGCGTCGCGCTCGAGGAGCGTGACGATCCGACGATCGAAGTCGTCCCCGCCGAGACGCGTGTCACCGCCCGTGGAGAGCACCTCGGAGAGTCCCGCGCGGAGCTGCAGAACGGAGACGTCGAACGTGCCCCCGCCGAGGTCGAACACCGCGACCAGCGCCTCTTCTTGCTTGTCGAGGCCGTACGCGAGCGCCGCCGCCGTCGGCTCGTTCACCAGCCGGAGCACGTCGAGGCCCGCCAGGCGTCCGGCGTCGCGTGTCGCCTGGCGCTGGCTGTCGTTGAAATAGGCCGGCACCGTGATCACGGCGCGGCTCACCTCTTCGCCGAGTGCACGCTCCGCTCGACGCTTGAGCTCGCGCAGGATCAGCGACGACACTTCGGGAGCGGTCAGCGCCTGTTCGCCGCCCGAGCCGTCTTCGAGAACGATCCCGAGCGTTCCGCCGACCTCCGCGAAGCGGAGCCCGCGCCGGTCGTCGGCGTCGACGTGCTCGAGGCCAACGCCCATGAAGCGCTTCACCGAGAGGATCGAGCCGTGCGGGTGCAAGGCGGCGCGCCTTCGTGCGGCCTCGCCGACGAGGAAGCTGCCGTCGGGGAGCAGCGATACCGCCGACGGTAGCAGCGGGGCGCCGCTGTGCGGATCGGACAGGATCTCGGGTCGCTCGCCGCGCAGCACGGCGACGAGGCTGTTGGTCGTCCCGAGGTCGATTCCGACGATGCGCGGCACTCAGGCCTCCAGCTCGCGCTGCAGATCGCGGCCGAGCGTCCGCAGGTACGAGAGCTCCGACAGCACCGTCTTCAGGTCGCGCAGTGCGCTGATGTTTCGCTCGGCGGCGTCACCGCCGGCCGTCGGGTTCGCGGGCGGCCAGTCGTGAAGCAAGGCGTCGAGCGCCTCGCGATCCCGCGCGACGCGCTCGACGACATCGCCGTGCGTCTCGACGAGATCCGCGCGGATCGCCGCCGTCGCTCCGTTGGCGCCGGCGCGCAGCTCAGCGAGCTTCTCCTGTACGTCGAACACGAAGGCCGCGAGCGACGCGGGAACACGGTTGTTGTCGCGGCCGAGCGATTCGCCGGAGCGCTCGAGCCAGTAGCGGCCGCGAGACTCCACGTCGCGCAGCGTCCGGTGGGCAGCGTTCAGCAGGGCGGTCGCGGCGACGCTCGCGCGTTGCTCGTCGACGGCACCGGTCTGGAAGCGATCGGGGTGCAGCCTGCGGCTCAGCTCGTAATAGCGGCGGTCGAGATCGGCGGCGTCGACGGCAGGATGCTCCGGCAACCCGAGTACCCCGAGGTAGTCGGTGTTCTGCGGCAGCGGCTGGATCGCGTCGCAGCGACGGCAGAAGAAGGCCGGCGGCTGGATCTCCGCGCAGCGCCGGCAGCGGATGGTGGCCACGGTCAAACTCCGAACGACGCCCCGCAGCCGCAGCTTCGCTTGACGTTGGGGTTCCGCAGGTTGAAGCCCGCGTGCATGAGGTCGTCGGCGTAGTCGAGCTCGGTGCCGTTCAGATACAGGTAGCTCTTGCGGTCGACGATGATGCGCGCACCGTCGCGCTCGAACACGCGGTCGCCGTCGCGTTTCTGGTCGAGGTCCATCTTGTACGACAGGCCGGAGCAGCCGCCGCCGACCACCTTGACGCGCAGACCACTCTCCTCGCGCTGATCGTTGGCGACGAGGGAACGGATCTTCTCCACGGCGTTGTCGGTCAACGTGATTCCGGCTGCTGCCACGGTCGTACGGTCCTTTCTCTTCGAGCGTTCGGAGGCGAGAAGGGACGACGTCTCAGGCCGCCGCCGGGTCGCCCTGCGGCTTCTCGCCCTTGGCCGCCTGGCGATCCTTCCAGTCCTTGACCGCCGCCTTGATCGCGTCCTCCGCGAGCACCGAGCAGTGGATCTTGACGGGCGGCAGCGACAGCTCCTCGACGATCAGCGAGTTCTTGATGGCCGCGACCTCGTCCACCGACTTGCCCTTCACGAGCTCGGTCACGTAGCTCGAGCTCGCGATCGCGCTGCCGCAGCCGAAAGTCTTGAATTTCGCGTCCTCGACGATACCGTCGTCGTTGATCTTGAGCTGCAGCTTCATCACGTCGCCGCACTCCGGTGCGCCGACGATGCCCGTGCCGACGTTGTCCTCGTCCTTCGCGAAGGAGCCAACGTTGCGCGGGTTGCTGTAGTGATCGATCACCTTGGGGCTGTACTCGGCCATGATTCGCTCTCCGTGTCGCTCTGCTCGGTGGTCAGCAAGCTCAGTGCTGCGCACCCGCGAAGTACTGCTTGAGGTCGATGCCTTCCTTGGCCATCTCGTAGAGCGGCGACAGCTCGCGCAGCCGCTTGACCTCCGAGACGACGCGCTCGGCGACGTAGTCGACTTCTTCCTCGGTGTTGAAACGGCCGAGTCCGAAGCGGATCGAGGTATGCGCCAGCTCGTCGCCGACGCCGAGTGCCTTCAAGACGTACGACGGCTCGAGGGTCGCCGAGGTGCAGGCCGAGCCCGAAGACACCGCGATCGCCGGCAGATCGCCGTGCGCCGAGCCGTTGAGGCCCATGAGCATCGACTCGCCCTCGATATAGGCGAAGCTCAGGTTGAGGTTGCCGGGCAGCCGGTGCTCCGGATGGCCGTTGAGGTACACCTCGTCGAGCTCTTCGGTGATCAGGCGGTGCAGGCGATCACGCAGCGCGATGGTGCGCGCCGACTCGGCCGCCATCTCCGCTCTGGCGATCTGCGCCGCGTGCCCGAGGCCGACGATGCCGGGAATGTTGAGCGTGCCCGAGCGCATGCCGCGCTCGTGGCCGCCGCCGTCCATCTGCGCGGTGAGCCGCACCCGCGGGCCCTTCGAGCGCACCCAGAGAAACCCGCAGCCCTTGGGGCCGTAGATCTTGTGGCCGGTGCCGGAGAGAAGGTCGACGCCCAGATCGTTCACGTCCAGCGGCAGCTTGCCGAAGCCCTGCGTCGCGTCGGTGTGGAAGAGGACGCCCTTCTCCTTGGCGACCTTGCCGATCTCGGCGATCGGCTGGATGGTACCGATCTCGTTGTTCGCGACCATGATCGAGATCAGGACCGTCTTGTCGGTGATCGCCTCGCGCACTTGCTCGGCGCTGACCCTGCCCTGCTGGTCGACCGGCAGATAGGTCACGGTCGCGAGCTTCTTGCGCTCGAGTGCCTTGCAGGTGTCGAGCACGGCCTTGTGCTCGGTGGCGGCCGTGATGACGTGGTTGCCCTTGTCCTTGTAGAACTCGACCACGCCCTTGATCGCGAGGTTGTCGGACTCGGTGGCACCGGAGAGGAAGATCACCTCCTTGGCCTTGCCGCCGATCACGTCGGCGACCTGCTCGCGTGCCCGATCGACCGCATTCTCCGCCTCCCAGCCAAAGGAGTGGTTGCGGCTCGCGGCGTTGCCGAAGTGGTCGCGGAAGTACGGCAGCATCGCCTCGAGGACCCGAGGGTCCATCGGGGTGGTGGCGTGATTGTCCATGTAGATCCGCTTCGGCACGCTCATGCTGGTCGTCCCTCACACACCAGACTATTCAGACCTGGCTAGTATGAATTGATAAGAGAGGGTCTGGTGCGAGTCAAGGCTCGATGGCGAGACGAGATCCGCGCCCGCGGCCAGCGGTGTCGTTGCACTCGCGCCCGGAGCTTCCTAAAGCCCGGACCATGAACGCCCCGGTCGTGAGCATCGTCGACATCGGCAGTCACGCCGGACAGATGGTGCGCCTTCGCGGCTGGGTCCGCGGCCGTCGCTCGAGCGGAAAGCTGGTCTTCCTGCAGGTCCGCGACGGCACCGGAACCATCCAGTGTACTGTGTTCCGGCCCGACGTGGCCCCGGAGACCTTCGAACGAGCGGACCACCTCACCCACGAGTCCTCTCTGGTCGTCACCGGGGAGGTACGGCCCGACAAGCGCGCACCGGGTGGTTACGAGATCTCGGTCCGCGACGTGGAGGTGGTGTCCCCTGCGGTGAGCGAGTTTCCGATCTCGCCCAAAGAGCACGGGACCGCCTTCCTGCTGGACCGCCGCCACCTCTGGCTGCGCTCGGGGCGGCAGAACGCGATCCTCCGTGTCCGAGCGAGCGTGATCCGCGCATGCCGCGACTACTTCGACTCGCGCGGCTTCACTCTCGTCGACGCGCCGATCTTCACCCCGGCCGCGTGCGAGGGGACGACCACGCTGTTCGAGGTCGACTACTTCGGTACCCCCGCGTACCTCACCCAAAGCGGCCAGCTTTACGCAGAAGCAGCGGCCATGGCGCTCGGCAAGGTCTACTGCTTCGGGCCGACGTTTCGTGCCGAGAAGTCGAAGACACGTCGTCACCTGACCGAGTTCTGGATGGTCGAGCCCGAGGTTGCCTACCTGGACCTGGAGGGCGACATGGACCTCGCCGAGGACTTCCTGGTCGAGGTCTGCGGCCGGGTGCTCGCAGAGCGTCGTGCCGACCTGGAGCACCTCGAGCGTGACCTCGCCGCGCTCGAACGGGTGCAGAAGCCCTTCCCACGCATCCGCTACGACGAGGCGCTGCAGCGCCTCGCCTCCGCCGGCAAGCCCGTGAGTTGGGGCGACGACTTCGGTGGCGACGAGGAGACGGTGCTGGCGAGTCAGTTCGACCGGCCGGTGCTCGTGCACCGCTATCCGGCGGCGGTGAAGGCCTTCTACATGAAGGGCGATCCGCAGGACCCTCGTCTCGCGCTCTGCGTCGACGTGCTCGCGCCCGAGGGCTACGGCGAGATCATCGGTGGCGGGCAGCGGGAGGACGACCTCGCGACGCTCGAGAGGAAGATCGCGCAGCACGGGCTGCCGGAATCCGCTTTCTCCTGGTACCTCGATCTCCGACGATACGGCTCGGTCCCGCACGCGGGCTTCGGGATGGGGATCGAGCGCATGGTCGCCTGGCTGTGCGGGTTGCACCACGTGCGCGAGACCATCCCCTTCCCGCGCATGCTCGAACGCCTCACGCCGTGACCCCGTCCGGAGGTGGCTTGCGCCCGTTCCGGCGGGTTGAAAGAACCGCTCCATGCTGGTGATCGGCCTCGTGGGCGGGATCGGATCGGGGAAGAGCGTCGCATCGGCGATGCTCGCCGAGCTCGGCGCGGAGGTGATCAACGCCGATCTCGTGGGACACGAGGTGTACGAGCCCGGCAAGCCAGGCTTCGACGCGATCGTCGCCGAGTTCGGCAGCGACGTGGTCGGGCAGGATGGACGCATCGACCGCAAGCGCCTCGGCGCGACCGTGTTCGCCGACGCCGGACGGCTCGACCGGCTGAACGCGATCGTTCATCCGCTGATCCGCACCGAGATCGAGCGTCGCATCGGACGCGCGCGGGAGAAGGGTGACGCGCGTGCGGTGGTCGTGGAGGCGGCGATCCTGCTCGAGGCCGGCTGGCGCTCGCTGGTCGATCAGGTGTGGGTGATCTCGGCGCGCAGGGAGGACGTGCTCGCGCGGCTCGCCACGCAGCGCGGGATGGCCGCCAGCGAGACCGATGCACGCATCGCGAAGCAGATGACCGACGCCGAGCGCCGCAGCGTGGCCGACGTGGTGATCGAGAACACCGGCTCGCTCGACGACCTGCGGGCTCGCCTGGAAGGGCTCTGGGGAACCCTGGTCCCGCGTTGACACAGGCGCCTGTCGCCTTAACCTGGGCCCCAGGCGGTCCCTGCCCGTTCCCTCTCCCTCCCGCTGTCGCGCGTGGCCTCGCGTCGCGCTTCGTAGCTTGCAGTACGCGGCTCCGCCCGGAGACTCCGAAGCGAATGAAGAACCTGAAATGGTCGCTCTGGTACCTGCCGGCAGCACTCCTGCTGATCCTGCTCGCCCAGACGCTCTTCGTCGCTCCGCGTCCGGTTCAGGTGAGCTACAGCGAGCTGCAGCGCCTGGCCGACCAGAACCACGTCGAGCGGGCGATGATCACCAGCGAGGAGGTCCGCTTCCAGCTTCGCGCGGATGCACCGATCGACGGTGAGCTGCAGAAGCAGGTCGAGAAGGCCCGCGGGATGGTGGGCAGCCTCGCGCCCGACCAGCGTCCGACGTTCGTCGCGACGCGGCCGCCCGGCCTCGATCTGTCGACCCTCGTGAAGGTGCTCACCGAGCACGGCGTGACGTTCTCGGGCGAGATCGCAGACAACTTCTGGCGCACTCTGCTGCTCGGCTGGCTGCTGCCGTTCGCGCTGATCATGCTGATGTGGAGCCTGATCGCGCGGCGCATGGGCCCGGGGGGCGCTGCCGGCGCGCTCTCGTTCGGTCGTAACAAGGCAAAAATCTACGGAGAGAATGACGTTCAGGCTCGCTTCGACGACGTCGCCGGGATCGACGAAGCGAAGGCCGAGCTCGAGGCCGTGGTCTCGTTCCTGCGCAGCCCGACGCGCTTCCAGCGTCTGGGCGGCCGCATTCCGAAGGGCGTTCTCCTGGTCGGCCCGCCCGGCACGGGCAAGACGCTGCTGGCGCGGGCGATCGCGGGCGAGGCGCGCGTTCCGTTCTTCTCGATCAGCGGCTCCGAGTTCATCGAGATGTTCGTCGGCCTCGGTGCCGCTCGCGTGCGCGATCTCTTCGAGCAGGCGAAGGCGAAGGCGCCGTGCATCGTCTTCATCGACGAGCTCGACGCGGTCGGCAAGTCGCGTGCCGGCGCCGGGCTGCAGATGGGTCGACACGACGAGCAGGAGCAGACGCTGAACCAGTTGCTCGTCGAGATGGACGGCTTCGACGCGTCCAAGGGCGTGGTCCTGCTCGCGGCGACCAACCGTCCCGAGGTGCTCGACCCGGCGCTGCTCCGCGCGGGGCGCTTCGACCGCCGCATCATCGTCGAGCTTCCCGATCGTGCCGGGCGCGCGAAGATCCTGCAGGTGCATCTGAAGAACGTGAAGGCGGCACCCAACGTCGACGTGGACGATCTCGCCGCGCGCGCCCCCGGGCTTTCCGGGGCAGACCTCGCGAACCTCGTCAACGAAGCGGCGCTGCTCGCCGGGCAGCAAGGTGCGGACGCGGTCGAGATGCGCCACTTCCTGCTCGCGGCCGACCGGCTGATGACCGGGCTCGAACGGCGGAGCCGCGTGCTACGGCCCCAGGACCGGACGCTCGTCGCACACCACGAATCCGGACACGCGCTGGTGGCGGCATTGCTTCCGAACACCGACCCGGTGAGCAAGATCACGATCATCCCGCGCTCGATCGGCGCTCTTGGCTTCACCATGCAGCTGCCGACCGAGGACCGCGTGCTGATGCGTCGCAGCGAGCTCGTGGATCGCCTCGCCGTGATGCTGGGTGGTCGCGTCGCCGAGGAGCTGGTCTTCGGCGACGTCAGCACGGGTGCGCAGGACGACCTCGAGCGCGCCTCGCAGCTCGCACGCCAGATGGTGTGCCTGTTCGGCATGAGCGAGCGCCTCGGGCCGATGAGTTACGGCCGGCGCGAGGCACTCTTTCTGGGCGAGGGCGTGCTGGGTCGGCCGCAAGCGGCGAGCGAGGCGACCAATGAGGCCATCGACGCCGAGGTCGCGACGCTGGTGCGCGGCGCGCATGCGACCGCACGCCAGCTCCTCTCCGAGCGTCGCTCTGGCCTCGTCGGCCTCGCGCGCACGCTCGAGCTGGAGGAGACGCTCGAGGGCGACAAGCTGCACGCTGCGCTCGAAGCAGCCCGAATCCGCGACACCGACCGTGATCGGGAGCCGCCGCGCGGCGAGCCGCTCGTCGCCTGAGCGCGGCGGCTCAGTGGCGCGGCTCGAGCGCGTCCTTCAACGCGTCGAGCACGAGCGCGCGAAACTGCCCCCAACGTCGCCAGGGCCCGGTACACGCTCGCAGTCGGGACGCGGCGGCGTCGAGCGCAGGAAGGTCGGCCTCGAGCCAGCCGCTGATGCCCTCGCTCTCGTCGCTCGGCTGAAGCGTTCCGCCCTGCTCCTCGAGGATGAACAGGTAGCTCGCGAACACCTGTCGGACGTTTGGCGCGCGATACGTGAGCACCGCGGCGAATCTACTCACCTCGACGTCGAGACTCGTCTCCTCCCGGGTCTCCCGCAGCAGCGCGTGCTCGATCGCCTCGCCACGCATGATCCCGCCGGTCGGCAGCCGGAAGGTGCGAGCCGGATAAGTCTCCTTGGTCTGCAGCAGGTAGAGGCCATTGCGACGGCGGATCGCCATAGCGACCTCGGCGGGTCGATTGCGGTTCAGCGGGGAAAAGCGGAAGGCCGGGAGAGTGTGCGCGACCGTGCGTGGTCGACCATAGCGTCGTGCGAGGACGGCGATCTCCGCTTGCATGGTCGTCGATCGCCCTAGGGCCTCGATCCCCGGGGCCGTTCGCGGAGCCCCAACGGCTGCAGGGCGACGATCCCGGTCCCCTTCGGGTCTGACGTGAGATCCGGTGTGGTCCTCGGAATCATGAGGCGGCCGGATGTCGACGATCGGCCCGGAGCGCGTACGAGGCGCCCCACACTCCGATCGCGAGGATCGCGGTGCGCGCGAGGATGTCGACGCGGGCACCGAGGGAGATCCTCGAGAGGTCCGTGTTGACGACGAGGTGCGCGAGTCCCTGGAGCGCGACCACGATCATGCCGCTTGCCGCGAGCGCGACCAGGATCGGCGCGCGAAGCCCACCGTGCAGGAGCTGGCGCGACGCGAGTGCCGCCGTGACGACGACGTAGGCGTTTGCGAACAGCGACGATCCCGACCAGCCCTCCGCGACCTCACCCTCGGGCTGAATGGCACCGCTGGAAACGAGGACCCAATGGACCGCGAGCAGTGTCGACACCGCCATGAGCAGGCGGCCGAGCCATGCCGCCTCGCTCGCGAGCTCCGGATGCGACAGCGGCGTTTGCTTGCGCTCGGGGCGGACGCTGCGCGCTCGCGGTCGTGGCGCGTGGTCGCGAAGGTAGACCAGCTTACGCGGGGTCTGTTCGTGTTCTGTCGACATGGGCGCCGCGCAGACTTGCGAGGCGCGACCCTACGAGTGGTCTGGCGATGATCGGGCACCGCAAGTCCACGCCGATGCTACTCGCCCTACCCGGCGCTGACAAGATCTCCGGCGCGCCTTTGACGCCCGGAGCGCGAGCATGGCGGCGCGACGTCGGCGAGGCTATTCGTTGGACGTGTCGCCAGAGCGCATCTGGAGTCGACGGATCGCGGACGAGCTCTGGTCGGGAATCGTCACGCCGCTCACGTTCACGACGCTGGTCGGGCCGATGTCCGAGCATATGGTGCGCCGTCGGCTGCAGAACGCGGGCCTTGCGGAGCTCGCCGCGCAGCCGGTCTTCCGGCTGTCACGAGGGCGGGTGTACGTGAACGCGTCGCTGGTCGCTGCGGTGATGCGCGAGGTTCCAGGGCCCTTTCTCAGCGAGGGGTTGCTCGACCTGCTGCCCGCAGAGCTGCGGACCTCGGTACGCGAGGCCCAGCGCGGCCTTCTCTCTCCCTCGCTCGCCGGCATCCTCGTCAATCTGGGTCTGCACGAGCGCGGCTGGCTGCCGTGGGCGCGAGCGTCGGTCTTTCGCGACGCCGCGCGCCGTGCCTCGGCCGACGTTGCGGAGCTGTCGATCCCTCCGGGGGCCGGTCCCGAGGCGATCGCGGCCGCGTTCGACGAGCTCCAGTCGCGGCTCGGGAGGTACCTCGACGCGGTGAGCTGGGGAATGATTTACGCCTACGTCTTCTTTCACCTCACCGCCCAGCTGCTTTCGCGCTGGGCGCCCCGGCACGCGAGCGCGATGCCGGAGCTGACCATCGGCGTGGACGGCATCCACACCTTCGAGATCCACGACGAGCTGCTCGCGTGCGCAGCGGTGGTACGCGACGACGCCGCTCTGCGTGCCCTCGTGGCGGGAGATCCGGTGGCCGTCGCGCAGCGATGTGCGCGCGGTGAGCTCGGTGCCTTCGGCGCACGCATCGTCGACCTGCTCGCGCGGCACGGTCACCGGCTGGCGGGACGGGACCTCTCTTACCCGACGTGGCGCGAGCAGCCCGCGGTGGTCGTCGAGATGGTTCAGAAGCTCCTCGAGGCAGGAGCGCGGGAGACTGCGGCGGCACGTCGCGCGCGACGTCTGGAGGCGCTGCTGCGGGCCAGGGAGGAGGTGGCGTCCGGGCTCGGCGGCTCGCTGCGCGGCCTGGTGTTCGAGCGCGCCTTGGCGTGGTGTGAGGAGTACTACGTCCTGCGCGAGAACATGCGCTATCACGCGGACCTCTTCCTCGCGGCGCTGCGGCGGCTTGCCTTGACGGCCGCGGGACACCTGGTCGCCGCGGGTGTCCTCGTGACGCCGAGCGACGTCTTCTACCTGGAAGCGGACGAGCTGCGCGCGGTAGTGCGCGGAGGCGCGCGGCCGGATCTCGGCCACGTGGCCGAGTCGCGGCGCGCTGCCTACGTGGGCTTCAGCGCCTCCGAGCCGCTCGAGAGCATTTCCGGTGACGCGGACGCGGAGGAGACCGCGGGCGAACAGTCCGCCTCGCTGTCGGCTGACGCCGCAGGCGGCGCCAATGCGCTGCGCGGGCTCGGGGTCTCCCCGGGGCGCGCCGCCGGGCGGGCACGCGTCGTACACTCGGTCGACGATCTGAGGGATCTGGAAGCCGGCGAAGTGATCGTCGCTGCCGCCACGGACCCGAGCTGGACTTCGCTGCTCGCGCTCGGCGGGGCGCTCGTGCTCGAGATGGGCGGGCTTCTCTCGCACGGCGCGATCGTGGCGCGCGAGCTCGGCATCCCGGCCGTCGTGAACGTCGCGCAGGCGACGCGCCTGCTCGTGACCGGAGAGCGCGTGGTCGTGGACGGCCATGCGGGGACCGTCGCCCGCGACTAGCGGGCCCAGCGGAACGACGACGCGCTAGCGTCCGCCGCCCGAGTAGCTCAAAAGCTCCTCGGTGCTCACCGCGGCGTTCGATCCCTGGCTCACACGCGTCTCGCGCTTGACCATTCCGATCCCGCGCACCAGCCATTCGACGACTTCCTGCTTCGCGTAGCGCTGGTCCTCGCCGCGCTTCAGCGTCAGGGTCTGCACCGAAGCGATGCGCAGGGCGTCGGGGAAGGTGCCGGCGGGAACCGTGACGCTCTCGACTCGCTCGACCCGGCTGCCGCGCGCGCCCTGCGCGACGACGCGGCTTCCGGCGTCCATGGTCTCGACCTCGCTCTCCCCGCGCCAGGTGAAGCCCGGCTTGAGGTCGCTCTCGGCCGGAAGACCGGGGAGCTTCGCCTTGATCACCCCCGAAGCCTCGCCGCCGACGCCCGCGCTGCCGTCTACGGTCAACGCGACGCCGCTCGCGTCGCAACGTGCGCGCGTCGTCGCGGTGCCCGCGATGACGTCGGGCTGGCCGGGAAGGCTGACCTGCTGCTGGAGCTCGGCGTTCGTGACGCCGTCGGCCGTGGACACGCTCTGCACGGTGATCGTGCGGCGCATCTTCGCGGCAGCGCCTGCCGCGCTCTCCTCGTAGACCCAGCGCAAATCGGGGCGCAGCGGAAAGAATGCGTTGCATTCGGGCGCCGCCGCGTCGGCCGCGAAGGATGTCGTCGGTGCCAGGGCGAAGACGGCCGCCGCGAGGATCAGCCCGAGTGGATGCATGCTCTAGAGGTGAGCGGGGTCGCGGTACTCGCCGAAAACCGTGCGGTACACGTCAGAGATCTCACCGACCGTGCAGCCCACCTGCACTGCGCTCACGAGCGGCGGCATCAGGTTCGCGTCGGACGCGGCTGCGGCGCGCACGCGCTCGAGTGCGTCGCGTACGTGGTCCCGGTCACGGCCCTGCTTGAAGCGCCGGACGCGATCGATCTGCCGCGTCTCGAGCTCGATCGGGATGCGCAGGATGTCGACCGGCCGCTCCTCGGGGACGGTGAACTTGTTGACGCCGACGATCACCTGCTCGCCGCGGTCGAAGCGCTGCTGGTCACGATACGCCGCCTCGGCGATCTCGAGCTGCGGGTATCCCTGCTCGATCGCCTTCACCATTCCGCCGCGCCGGTCGATCTCGGCGATGTACCCCTCGGCCGCCTTCTCGATCGCATCCGTAAGCGCCTCGACGGCGTAGCTGCCGCCGAGCGGATCGACGGTGTTCGCGATCCCGCTCTCCTCGGCGAGGATCTGCTGCGTGCGCAGCGCGACCATCACGGACTGCTCCGTCGGCAGGGCGAGCGTCTCGTCGAAGGAATTGGTGTGCAGAGACTGGACGCCGCCGAGCACCGCCGCGAGCGCCTGCAGCGCGACGCGCACGACGTTGTTGAGCGGTTGCTGTGCGGTCAGCGTGACACCGGCGGTCTGCGCGTGCATGCGCAGGCGGCAGGCCTCGTCCTTCGTCGCACCGAAGCGCTCGCGCATGATGCGCGCCCAAAGCCGACGCGCGGCGCGGAGCTTGGCGATCTCCTCGAAGAAGTCATTGTGCACGTCGAAGAAGAACGACAGCCGATGGCCGAAGTCGTCGGCGGAAAGCCGGCCGCGGCGGAGCACCTCGTCGACGTACGCGATACCGTCCGCGAGGGTGAACGCGAGCTCCTGGACGGCCGTCGAGCCCGCCTCGCGGATGTGGTAGCCGCTGATCGAGACCGGGTGCCAGCGCGGCGCTTCCGCCGCGCAGAACTCGATCATGTCGGCGACCACGCGTACGGACGGCTCGGGCGGCGAGATCCATTCCTTCTGTGCGATGAACTCCTTCAGCATGTCGTTCTGGATCGTGCCGCCGAGCTTCTTCCACGAGATGCCGCGGCGTTGCGCGATCGCGAGGTACATCGCGAGCAGAACCGACGCGCTGCAGTTCACCGTCATCGAGGTCGTGACCTCGTCGAGCGGGATGCGATCGAAGAGCCGTTCCATGTCCTCGATCGTCGAGACCGCGACGCCCTCGCGACCGACCTCCCCGCGCGCACGCGGGTGGTCGGCGTCGTAGCCCATGAGGGTCGGCATGTCGAAAGCTGTCGAGAGCCCATTCTGGCCTTGACGTAGCAGGAAGTGGAAGCGCTGGTTTGTGTCTTCGGGCGTCCCGAAACCAGCAAACTGCCGCATCGTCCAGCGGCGGCTCAGGTACATCGTCGTGTACGGGCCGCGGAGGAACGGATAGGTGCCAGGCTCGCCCGGCGAGGCGACGAGGTCTTCGGGCCCGAAGACCTGCTTCAGACGGAGCCCGCCGTGCGTGGTGCGCTCCGTGGCGGCCACCACGGACGGCTCGGTCTCGAGGCGTCGCAGCGCTTCGTCGGCTGACACGTGCCGATCCTAGTACGCCAGCGGAGCGGCGGCGCTCGCCGAGGCGGGACGCTGATCCTCCTCCGAGTCGCGCAGCGCCTTCACGACCACCTCGGGGTTGACCTGACGGTGCTCGATCTTGGCGATCGCGTCGCGGACCAATCGCTGGACGGTCTCGTCGGAAGAGCTCTCTCCGACACGCTTCAGGTCGGGAACGCTGTTCGGGTCGCCGATCTCGCCGAGTGCGAAGATCGCGGTTCCGCGGGTCGCGAGGTCGCTGTCGCGCGAGAGGAAGTCGGTGATGGGGCGGGCGCTGCGCGAATCGCCGATCTTCCCGAGCGAGACCAGCACACGCTGCTTCAGCCACGGCTCGCTCTCGCGCATGTAGAGGACTTGCACGAGTACGGGTGTCGCATCCGCGGCGCGCAGAGTGCCGAGCGCGTCGATGGCCTTGATCTTGACGCGCGGATCGACGTCGGCCGTGGCCTCGATGAGGTGCTCGATCGCCTTCTTGTCTTGCGAGGCGGCGAGCGCCTTGACGGCCTCGAGCCGCACCGCCGCATCATCGTCGCGCAGGTTCTTGGTCGACTCGTCGAGGTCGCTCGATCCGGGGTTCGCCTGCTTGGTCGAGCGCTGCCCTCCACCGGGAACGTTCAGACCCCCGAGCTGCGCTGCGGCCGGCGTCGCGAAACTAGCGAGCAGGGCCAGCGCGATCGTGTTTCGAACGAGGTGCTTCGAGTGGCTCATCACGTCCGAGTAACGACAGAAACATCCGCGACGTGCAAGATCGTGTGCGCGCCGGCAGCGGGCAAAAAAAAGGGCGCCCGGTTGCCCGGGCGCCCTTTCTCCCTCGAACTCTGCGACTCAGTCTAGGAGACTCACCGGAGCGTCGACGAAGGCCTTGGAGGCCGACGGCTCCTGGAGATCGACCTTGGCGCTGCTGCTCGCGCCGTACGGGCCGACCGCCTGACCGATGATGCCGTAGAGGTAGTCGTTCGGGCCGAAGCCGCTGGCCGGATCGAGACGAATGAAGCCCGACGTCGTCACGTCGACGGTCGGCGGGATCAGGCCCGTCGCGGTGCCGGTGCTCGAGATCGTGGTGAACTTGACGCAGCCGACCGTCTGATCGGGCAGCGAAGTGGGGATCTCGAGGGTGTCGTAGAAGTGCGTGAAGAAGCGGATGTTCGCCGGGTTCGGCTCGACCTGACCGACCGCCTGCTCGCGCAGGTGCGAAAGCACCACCACGCTGGCCTCGACCGAGGTCGGGTCGAAGACCTGGATGTTGAACGAGTTCACCGAACCCGCCTGCGGCAGCTCGACCGCGTTGCCAGCGTCGTTGAGACCGAGGCCGAACGCGTCGTTGCCGAAGGCGTAGCCGACGTTGGTGTCGGCGAAAGTGAACGTGCCGACGATCGCGTCGTCACGGAGTACCTGGCCGGTCAGCGAGAAGTCACCGCACGTCGAGTTGGTTTCGTACGCAGTGACGGTCACCAGACCGCGCTTGCCGGTCAGGTTGATCAGCGGTCCCTGATCCTCGTTGTTCGGGCCGACCGAGCGAGCGTTCGTCGGATCGACGACGATCGTGTCGTTCAGCGTGAGACAGATCGAGAAGTTTGCCAGCTCGTCGCAGGTCTCGGACCAGAACGTCCAGTGCGTCGTCACCTGCGCCCCGCCCGACGGGGACGTGCCGTTGATGTTGCTCACGAGAAGGAAGGTGGCTTTCCCCTCCGTCGCGTCGAACGGCATGATGAGCTCTGCCGCGGGTTGCGTGTGCGAGAACCCGTCGTCATCCAGGATTGCCGAACTCGTGTTGGCGTTTCCCATGACGACCGCGCTCGCCAGTGCCAGGGCGACCAGAAATCTCCTCTCGCGCATCACCTTCATCAGCTCCTTTCTCCCCCGCTCGCTGAACGCTCACGAGCTGCAGGAACGCCAGACCTGCGCCTGCCTAGTCCAAGTGACTTCCCGTCCAAGATCCGCACGGCGTCGTCGCCGTTAGGCCTCCTCGTCCGCGCAGGGAACGTCTCTCCGGTCGCGGCGAACGCCGCCCCCTCCCCGAGACTCGCCAGTCCTAGCAACTCGCGTGCGTCATTACAACACGTTCACACGCGGGTTTATCGGGTCGTCTGGCCGGTCCTGGAAACGCTCCCCTCGGTCATGGGAAGAACGACGGCTCGAGCCCGCGGAAACTTACGTGTGGCGGCCAACCAGCTTCTCGGTGCGTCAGGGGAGCTGGGAAGCCCGATGGGTGGGCGACCGCCCAGCCGGAGCTGACGCATAGGCGCGAGCCACCGGGCGGCGGAGGTCCATCCAGTTCTCGGAACCGGGCCAGGGCAGCGTTGGGACGGGCAACAGTCCCGGATCCGCCCCGCAGGGCGCTGCTGCATCGGCCTCCGCATCGCGGCCGACATTCCAGCCACGGCGCTTCAGCTTCTCGAGCAGCGTCGTGCGGTTGACATGCAGGAGTCGTGCCGCCTCGCGCTTGCTGCCGCCTGCGAGCTCGAGCGCACGGCCGATCATGCGGCGCTCGAAGGTCTCGACCTCCTTGTAAAAGTCTGCACCTTCGGGCCCGAAATCCCACGGCTGCGCCGCGCTGTGGGTCACCGGCGCAGCGGCCGTACCGAGGCTCGGGCCGGAACCGATCGGCGCGGGAAGGTCGCTCGGCTGCAGCAAGCCCGGCTGCTCACTCAACAGCACCGCTCGCTCAAGTACATTGCGGAGCTCGCGCACGTTTCCGGGCCAGTCGTAGGCCATGAGGGCGCGCGCCGTCTCGGGCGCGAGCACCGCCGGCGGCTGGCCCACGCGCACGGCATTCAGCCGGAGAAAGTGGCGGGCGATCAGCGGGATGTCCTCGCGCCGCTCACGAAGCGCCGGCAGGTGGATGCGCACGACGTCGAGTCGATAGAGGAGGTCGTCACGGAAGCTGCCCTGGCGCGCGCTCGCGTGCAGGTCGCGGTGCGTGGCGGCGATCACCCGGACGTCGACCTGGCGGCTGGTGGCGCTGCCGACCGGATCGAAACTGCCGTCCTCCAGCACACGCAGCAGCTTCACCTGGAAGCGCGGGCTCATCTCGCCGATCTCGTCGAGGAAGATGGTGCCGTTGTGCGCGAGCTGGAAGCGCCCGGTCCGGGCGGCGATCGCCCCGGTGAAGGCTCCGCGCACATGGCCGAAGAGCTCGCTCTCCAGCAGGTCCTCGGGGATGGCACCACAGTGAACGGGGACGAAGTTCCGTGTCGCTCGACCCGACAGCCGGTGTAGTGCGCGGGCCACGAGCTCCTTGCCGGTGCCGCTCTCACCGGTCACCAGGACGGGCGCGTCCGAAGGGCCGACACGACGGACGATCTCGAAGATCCTCCGCATGCTGGCGTGCTCTCCGAACAGACCCATGAATCCCGGCACCGCGTCCGGGTATTGCTCCGTGGCTGGTGAGTCTTCCTGGTACATGGCGAACCTCTCTGGAATTCGGACCCAGTCTCTCTGGTGGCGTTGCGGTGCCTCGTGGGGCTTGAGCAAGGACGAAGCCATGTTGCCGGCTCTCCCTTTCGATCACGACAAATCCCCGCCGGTTCAAGGTTTTGACAGTATCCGGGAGAGGTCTGCCAGGGCGACCACGACCTCCTAGCTGTCGATCGAGCGGTACAAATTTGACGGTCCGACGTAGGCGCGTTCATTTTCGTCGATCGGCACCCGCGTCGCGCCGCGACCGAAACGGCAACGGCGGCGCGGCGGTGCCAAATTTCGCTCTCGATCCTCTGTTCAGAGGAGAATGACGCGCTGCCCGTTGCGTCCGGAATACCGCTCCCGCGACAGTTGTACAACTTTGAACATCTGGATGGGTCATGAGAGTTTCCCCGCACCGGCGCAGACTTACCGGGGCGGTGCGCGCCTCGAGCGAGCGTCTGCAGTTGCGGACGCTCGCTTGCCGAGCCAGGTGACGGGTGCTACCGACCTCCCCACGATGGCGCGGGTCGTCAAGCGATATGCCAACCGGAAGTTGTACGACACGACGACGAGTCGCTACGTCGCCCTCGACGACATCGCCACGCTGATTCGGAACGGCGAGGAGGTCGAGGTCACGGACAACGAGACCGGCGCCGATCTCACGGCCGTCACCTTCGCGCAGATCATCCTCGAGGAGGAACGTCGCCACAAGGATGTCCGCTCGCTGCCGCTGCTGCGCGAGCTGGTCCGGTACGGCGGCGACGCGATCGCTGGCGTGACGACCCGGGGCATCGAGGCGCTAGGCGGCATGCGCGAGAGCGCCGAGCGACGGGTTTCCGAGATCGTGAACGAAGGCGGTCGCCCGGCGATCCTGGACGAGGTGCTGAGCACCTCCCGCCGTCAGATCGAAGACCTGCAACGTCGAGTCGACCAGGGAATCCGCCAGTCGGTCGAGCGCCTCCGGAGCTATCCGGGGATCGGCGCCGAGGTCGAGCGGCTCGAGAGCCGCGTGCGGGACATCGAGAACCGGATCCGGAAGCTCCTCGCGGGGGAGAACGGCAAGGTCGACGACGCCGGAGCCGACTCGGTGGACGCTCCCCCGGCGCGGTCCTCGAACGACGACTGAAGCAGCGCCGTCAGCGGCTCAGGAAGACGGGGCAGGGGGCGTTGCGGAGCACGTACTCCGTGGTGCTACCGAGCACGAGTTCGATGATGCGGCCGTGGCCGTGCGATCCCATGAACACGAGGTCGTGATGGTGCTCGCGGATCACGGCCGGGATCTTCTCGTACGCATGACCGGTCACGACCGACGGGCGGATCTCGACCTCGTAGGAGGACAGGTAGCGGCGGGCCTGCTCGAGGGTCTTTTCGCCCTGCTCGGTGTCCCGGCAGACCGTCAGGACCGAGAGCGGCAAGCGGAGCCGGCTGCACACCTCTGCTGCGGCGTGCATGGCGGCACTGGCACGCTGGCTACCGTCGTACGCGAGCAGCGGCGAGCGGATCTCGGCGAACTCGAGCGGGGTGACCAGCACCGGCTTCGGGCATTGCCGGGTGACGCTCTCGGCGGCACCACCGAGCAGACCGGTCGAAAAGCGCTGGTTGACGCCCCGATGGCCGATCACGACCAGGTCGGTCTCCCGCGCACGCTCGCAGATCTCGCTCGGCACGATGCCGATCTGCAAGGAGGTGTCGTGTCGGACCCCCTCGCTCTCGCAGGTCGCGCGGAACTCGTCCAGGAGGCCGAGACCGCGCTCGTGCAGCGCCTCGCGCATCTTCGAGGTGAAGTCGAGGTAGGGCTCGAAACCGAGCGATCCCGAGATGTCGTGAAAGAACGAACCCTCGATGGAGACGATGTCCACGACGTGCAAACCCGTCACCGTGGCGTCGAGGTGGCGTGCGAGCCAGGTCGCGTAACGCAGTGCGGTGCGCGCGTGCTCGGAGCCGTCGATTCCGACCAGAATGCTCTTGATCATCCGAAGCTGCCCTCGGCCGTGAGACGACGTTCCTTTACAACCCGGCTGGCGCACGATACTAGCGCGGCGCGATGCGCACAGCCAGCATCCGACGGGGCGACGCCGTGACCCGGGCGAGAGGCGGCCGCCGAGGAACGGGGCGAGGCGGCTCGGCGGCGACGCCGAAGCGCCCCAGCGCACGCGCGGCGCGGCTGGCCGCTCTCATCGCCGAGCTCGAGAACGCGGTGGAGACGGTCGGAATCCGGGTACGACGCGAGCGCCTGATGCGCGAGGTCGGCTATCACGTGCGCAGCGGCCTCTGCCGCGTGGACGGAGAGGAAGTGCTCTTCCTCGACCACGACCTGACCCCGGACGACGAGATCGAGCTGCTCGCCGTCCTGCTGTCCGAGCGCGACCTGACGGCGGTCGAGATGTCGCCGGAAGCCCGTCGACTGCTCGCGCGCGCACCCGTGCCCGAGCAAGTTGACAAACCAGAGCCGCGCCCGTAACGCACGACCATGCTGTCGCGCGCGGAGCGATTCGCCGCATTCCGCAAGGCGCTGAAGGACAAGAGCCTGAAGTCGACGGCGCAGCGCGACGACATCGCGCACGTCTTCTTCGGCGGCCATCGCCACATGAGCATCGACGAGCTCTACCGCGAGGTCCGAAAGGTGAACCCGCGCGTCGGCTACGCGACGGTCTACCGGACGATCAAGCTGCTGAAGGAATGCGGGCTCGCCGACGAGCAGCACTTCGCCGACGGACAGACGCGCTACGAGAACGCGGATGTCGGTGAGCAGCACCATCATGACCACGTGATCTGCGATCGCTGTGGGCGCATCGTGGAGTTCTCCGACGACGACCTGGAGCGCCTGCAGGAAGACATCGCGACGCGGCTGGGCTTCGTGCTCGCGCGCCACCGACTCGAGCTCTACGGCATCTGTCGCGACTGCCGCGAAGGTGTCCGCCCTAGTGCCGGCACGGATCGCGTGGCGACGACGTCGCGCCGCTGAGTCGCGGGTTCGTCGCGCCGGGCGTCCCGCGGCGCTTGACATTCCTATTTGAAAATGATGTTCAATTTCACTCAATGTCCGGGTCAGCGTTCGGCGCCGGTGACGCCACCGACCACCGTTGCGCGTGCGGGAGCCTGCTCGCGCGGTTGCGCGAGCACGGCGTCGAGCTCAAGTGCCGGCGCTGCAAGCGGGTCGTCATCATCCCTTGGTCCGCGTCTACGGCCTGGCACGGTATCGATGTGAGCTGGGAGGCCACGCCCGACCCCGGCAGCTGACCGGCGCCTCGCCGGCGACTCCACGGCGTCGCGCGGCTCGACGCGGCTGCGCGCGTCCGGCCTGCCGTCTTCGTTGTCAGGAGCCTCGACGCACCGGATGTCGATCGCCGGTCTCGTACTCGCAAGCTCCCTGGTGGCGTCGCGAGTCGAGGTGCGCACGGCCGCCGCTGCCAGATCGACCAGATCGGGGCGGGTCGTCCTGTCGCCCGCTCTCCTCGTCGCCGACGACGTACGGGCACGTCGTCTGCGGCGGTTCCTTCCGGACGGGCAGGCGCCATCGGTACCGCTCTACGCGGCGCGCGCCGAGCAACGGAGCGTCACGGCGGCCCCTCGGCGACTTCCTGACCGACCTGATCCGCGGCACGCGGCGGGCCCGCGCGCCGGACGCTCGACGTAGGGGAGGACGCGCGGGCAGGCCTCGCCGGCGCGGCCTTCGTCAGCGTGGACCCTCGCCCTTGGGAGCCTTCGTCTTGGTCGCAGGCGCACCCACGCCTGCGCCGGTCTCGATACGCGGAAAGAGGTTCACCGGCTCGCCGATCTTGTGACCAGCGCCGAACGCAGCGCCCCACGCGAGCGAGAGATCCGCGAAGCGTTCCTCGTCGAGCGCGAGGCTCCTCCGCAGGCGCTCCGCGGTGTCGGGCAGGAACGGTGCGAGGAGCTGCGCCGCGACACGCAGCGCCTCGACGCAGCCGTGCAGGATCGCACCGACGCGTGCCAGCTGCGACGGATCCTTCGCGAGAGTGAACGGCGCCGTGGCGACGATGTACTTGTTCGCCGCGTCCAGCGCGCGCCACACCGCCTCGAGCCCACGGTGGAACGCGAGCGCACGCACGTGGCCGTCGAGCTCGGTGCGGGCGCGCGCGAACGCCTCCGCCAGCTCGGTGTCCTCGGGGGCACCGGGTAGGAGCGGCTGCACCTCGCCCGCGAAGTACTTGTGCATCATCGCGAGCGTGCGGCTCGCGAGGTTGCCGAGCCCGTTCGCCAGGTCGGCGTTGATGCGTGTGACGAGCGCCTGCTCGGTGAAGTCGGCGTCGTTGCCGAACGCCATCTCGCGGAGCAGAAAATAGCGCACCGCGTCCATGCCGTACGCGTCGCGCAGCTCGAGCGGCTTCACGACGTTGCCGAGCGACTTCGACATCTTCTGCCCGCCGCTCGTCCAGAAGCCGTGCACGTTCAGGTGCTGGTAGAGCGGGTAGGCGGCCGCGATGAGCATCGTCGGCCAGAAGACGGCGTGCGTCTTCAGGATGTCCTTGCCGATGAAGTGGCTCGCGACCGGCCACAGCTCCTCGCGACGCCCGCGTGCCTCGAGTCCGCTCACGTAATTCAGCAGCGCGTCGAACCAGACATAGGTCACGTAGCCGGCGTCGAACGGCATCTCGATGCCCCACTCGAGACGCGACTTCGGGCGCGAGATGCACAGGTCGCCGATCGGCTCGCGCAGCATCGCGAGCGCCTCGTTGCGATAGCCCTCCGGCCGGATGAAGTCGGGGTGCGCCTCGATGTGGGCGCGCACCTGATCCTGATACTTCTCCATGCGGAAGAAGTAGTTCGGCTCCGAGACCTCGACCGGCTTCGTCAGGTGCTGCGGGCAGAGGCCGTCGACGAGCTCCTTTTCGGTGTACATACGCTCGCAGCCGACGCAGTACAGCCCGGAGTACGCCCCGAAGTAGATGTCGCCGTTCGCGTGGATGCGCGCGAGCACCTCCTGCACGAAGCCCACGTGATGCGGATCCGACGTCCGCATGAAGTGATCGTAACGGATCCCGACCGAGTCCCAGACGGAGCGGAACGTCGCGCTGACGCGGTCGACGAACTCCTTGGGCGTGACGCCGGCTGCGGCGGCGGCCTCGGCGATCTTCTCTCCGTGCTCGTCGGTGCCGGTGAGGAGGAAGGTGTCGGCGCCGCGCTGGCGGTGGAAGCGCGCGAAGCTGTCGCAGACGACGTTGGTGTAGGTCGAACCCAGGTGGGGCTCGGCGTTCACGTAGTACAGCGGTGTGGTGATGTAGATGCGTTCGGCCATGTCTCGCTCGGGCTCACTCACGGGGCTCGGGGCGCCGCTCGACCAGATCCTCGAGCGTGCACTCGACGATCAACCCGTCCTCGTCGCGCCGCAGGAGCACGTGCTGCTTGAGCGTCAGGTGCTTGACGACCTCGCCGTCGCCCTTGACGCTCTTCACCTTCTTTCCGACGCCCGGCAGGCCGCGGCGCAGCGACAGGTAGGTGTCGTACTCGTAGCGCAGGCAGCACTTGAGACGTCCGCACATGCCGGCGAGCTTCGACGGGTTCAGCGAGAGGTCCTGCTCCTTGGCCATCTTGACCGAAACCGCGGCGAACTCGCGCAGCCACGAGCTGCAGCAAAGCTCTCGTCCGCACGGTCCGACGCCGCCGACCAGGCGCGTCTCGTCGCGCGCGCCGATCTGCCGCATCTCGATCCGGGTGTGCAGAGCCTGCGCCAGGTCGCGCACCAGCCCGCGGAAGTCGATGCGCGCCTCGGCCATGAAGTAGAAGACCGCCTTGCCGCCGTCGAAGCGATAGTCGACGCGGATCAGCTTTGCGTCGAGACGGTGGCGAGCGGCGAGCGAAGCGAACACGCCGTAGGCGCGCCGCTCTTGCGCCCGGTTGTGGTCGGCGCGGCTCAGGTCGCGGCCGTCCGCACGGCGCAGGACGCGCGGCAGCCGGGCGTCCTGCTCGACGTCCCAGCGCGGACGCGGATGGCCGATCACCTCACCCAGCTCGGGGCCGCGCTCGGTCTGCACCACGACGAGGTCGTGACGCTGCAGCTCGAGGGCGGCTGCGTCGTAGGCGCCGGCGCGACCCGCGACACGGAAGCGAACGTCCACGACCTCGCACGCTGGTGCGACGGCGGCGCTCTCCTCGATCGTCGGCTGGGGTTCCTCGGCGTCCATGCGATGTGCGCGTCAGGCTCGGCTGCGGTCTCCGAGCGCGAGCAGAAGCTTGTCCCAGGCGAGATGCGCGTTGGCGTTCCGCTCCAGATCGCGGACGGTAGCATAGACGTGCGACAGCTGGCGATGCGCGCGGCGGACGGCGGCGAGACGCTCGTGGAGGTCGTCGTCCGGCCCAGCCGGGTCTGCGGCCCGTGCGGCCGCAAGCATGCGGTCGCGGAACAGCTCGAGGACCGTCGCCGAGGTGAGGGCCTGCTGGCCGCGGTTGCGCTCGCCGCGCGGGCTCAGCTCCGCAGCCAGGTCCAGGCGCTCCGGAACGCCGAGGCGGTCGACGCGCTCGAGCTTCGCACGGATCTCCTCGCAGCGCGCGAAACCCTCGCTGCTGGCGAGATCACGCGCCCGGTCGAGGCTGCCGGTGGCCACCGCCGCCGCGCGCGCCGCGAGCGCCGGATCGATTCCCTCGCGGGCGAGAAGGTCAGCGACCAGAGTGTCCGGCAGGGGTGCGAACATCAGACGCTGACAGCGCGAGCGGATGGTCGGCAGGAGTGCATCGAGATTGCTCGCGACCAGAACGAGGGTCGCAGCACCGCGCGGCTCCTCGAGCGTCTTGAGGAGTGCGTTCTGCGCCTCCGCCGTCATGCGCTCGGCCTGATCGACGATGCCGACCTTGCGCTGGCCGCGAATCGGTCGCATCGCGAGCGCCGCCGCGGCGCGCCGTACCTGCTCGATCGAGACCACGGTCGCCGTCGCGCGCTCGGCCTGTGCCGCGGCAAGATCCTCGACGAACACGTCCGGGTGCGAGCCCGCGCTCACCAGTCGGCAGTCGATGCAGGTGCCACAGCCCGTCCCGGGCGCCTCGGGACAGAGGACGGCCCGCGCGAGAGCCATCGCGGTCGCGCGCTTGCCGACGCCGGCGGGGCCGGCGAACACGAATGCGTGCGCCAGACGGTCGGCGGCCATCGCGCGGCGCAGGAGCGCGATCGCGCGGTCCTGGCCCTGGATCTGATCGAGCGTCACGCGGCGGCGGCGAGGCGCGCCCGGGCGTGGTCGGCAAGCTCGCGCGCCAGATCGGCGATGTCGAGGCGTGCGTCGAGCAGCACGACGCGATCGGGCTCCGCGGCGGCGATCGCGAGGAAGCCGTCGCGCACCTTGCGGTGGAAGTCGAGAGCCTCGCGCTCGAGACGGTCGGCCGGGCCCACCGCGCGTGCGCGCTCGAGGCCGACGTCGGGCGGCAGGTCGAGGAAGAACGACAGGTCCGGCGACACGCGACCGCGCGCGAACGCGTCGAGCCGGCGCACGGTGTCGAGCGGCAGGCCGCGGCCGTAGCTCTGGTAGGCGATGGTGGAGTCGGAGAAGCGATCGGCGATCACGATCGCGCCGCGCGCGAGCGCTGGCTCGATCAGCCGACGGACGTGCTCGGCGCGGTCGGCGAGGTACAGCAGCAGCTCGGTCTCGGCGGTCGGACCCGGCGAGTCGTCGTCGAGCAGCATGCGCCGCAGAGCGCGCCCGAGCTCCGTCCCGCCGGGCTCGCGCGTCAGGACCACCTCGTGGCCGTCTCGCCGCAGGGCATCGGCGAGCCGTGCTGCCTGCGTGCTCTTGCCCGCGCCCTCGACACCGTCGATCGTGATGAAGTTCGCCATGGCTCCGGAGTCCGGCGTCACGCGTCGCGTCGTTCACCGGCGAGCGTCGCGAGGAGGAAATCGGTCGCGGCCTCGCCGCTGCGCACGCAGTCGGCCAGGCCCACACCATGGTAGGCGTTCCCGGCCAGCGCAAGCCCAGGCAGCATCGCGACGCGACGCTCGACCTCGGCGACGCGGCGCGCGTGCCCGACGTGGTACTGGGGCATCGACGCGGGCCAGCGCTGGATCCAGCTCAGCATCGGCTCGCCCGTGATCCCGAGCAGGTCGCGCAGCTCCTCGCGTGCGGTTCGCATCATCGCGTCGTCGTCGAGGCCGAACAGCTCGGGTTGCAGCGCGCCGCCGACGAACAGGCGCATCAGGACCGCGTCCGCCGGCGCCCGGCCGGTGTACTTGACGTCGGTGAACGAGCCCGCGATGACGCGCCGCCGCTCTGTCGCGGGCACGACGAAGCCGAACGCTTGCGGCGGGCTCGGCACGCGGTCGCGTCGGTAGGCGAGGGTGACCACCGCGCTCGACGCGTACCCGATCGCGTCGAGGCCGCGGGACAGCTCCGGGTCGAGGTGGGCGAGCGCCGGTGCCGCGGCGGGGGCGGGGAGGGCGACCAGTACCGCGTCGGCGTCGAGCGACGCGCCGCTCGCGAGCTCGACCCGCCAGGCACGACCGGCGCCCCGCTCGTCGGCGGTGCGCGCGATGCGTCGGACGCAGGTGCCGAGCCGCACCGTGCCGTCCGGCAGCCGCGCCGCGAGCGCTGCGGGAAGCGTCGCCATGCCGTCGCGCAAGGTCACGAAAAGGCCGAAGCGGGCGCCGCTCGTGCCCGCAGCCGCGGCCCCGGCCTTCCGTGCCTGCGCGCGGAGACCGAGGATCACGCTCCGGTGGCTTCGCTCGAGCTCGAGAAAGCGCGGCATCGTCGAGGCGAGCGACAGCGTCTCCGGATCGGCCGTGTAGATGCCGCCGGCGAGCGGCTGCGCGAGGCGATCGAGCACCTCCCGCCCGAGTCGCCGCCGGACGAAGCTGGCGAGGCTCTCGTCGCCGTCCGGAGGCGGACCACCGCGCGGCAGCACCAGGTCCTTGGCGGCGGCGAGCTTGCCGCCGAGTGAGAGCACCGGCGACAGCAAGAAGGGCAACACTCTGGTCGGCCCGAGCAGCTGGAAGCCGTCCGGCAAGGGCACGAGGCGTCCGTCGCGGACGATCAGCGTCCGCCGGAAGTGGTCGCTGGTCGGCAGCAGCTGGTCTCCGAGGCCGATCCGCCGGCAGAGGTCGATCGCGGCCGGCTTCTCGCTGATGAAGGAGTCCGGACCGCCCTCGAGCAGGAAGCCGTCGCGGCGCTCGGTCGCGATGACGCCACCCAGCCGATCGCTCGCCTCGAGCAGGACGACCTCGCAGGCTCCGGGCGCGCGCTCGACCACGCGGTGCGCTGCGGCCAGGCCGGTGATGCCGCCGCCGACGACGACGAGACGCGGTCGCACCGTTCCCCCGTCCCCCGGGCTCATCGGGGTGCGCTCCAGGCGCGGCGGACGAGGCTCGCCAGCATCGCGACGAAGTCCGGGTGGTCGCTGACCGTGCCGGCGCGCAGCAGCGTGATCCCCGCCCGGTCGGCGGTGGCGCGCGCCTCGTCGTCGAGGTCGTAGAGCACCTCGACGTGGTCGCAGACGAAGCCGATCGGCGCGACCACCACGCGTCTTTCACCTGCCCGGGCGAGCCGATCGATGACGACGTTCACGTCCGGCTCGAGCCATGGGTCCTCGGGCCGGCCGCTGCGGCTCTGGTAGGCGAGCTGCCAGCGCGGGTGTCCGAGGACGCCGGCGACCAGCTCCGCCGTGCGGCCGAACTGCGCGACGTAGCGCGAGGTCGACGCCATCGTCGTCGGAATGCTGTGCGCGGTGAACACGAGCGGCGTCGCCGGGCGCTCGGCGGGCGGGATCGTGGCCATCGCGTCCGCGATGCGTGCCGCAGCGGCGCCGACGTAGCCCGGCTCGTCGTGCCAGTTCGGCGCGAACGAGACCTCTGGGCAGGCCTCGCCCGCGTCCCGCAGCTCCTGCTGCGCCGCCGCGACGTCGGCGACGTAGCGCTGCCACCCGGCTTCGGAGTCGTGTGCCGAAAGGATGACGCCGAGCGCCCGCACGACCCCCGCGTCGCGCATCGCACGCAGCGTTTCCGACAAGTACGGGTGCCAGTTGCGCATGCCGACGAACACCGGGAGTGCGAGCCCGTCGGCGGCGAGGCGCGCGCGCAGCGCATCCGCTTGACGGAAGGTCAGCTCGTTCAGCGGCGAGCGGCCGCCCATCTTCTCGTAGTGGTGCGCGACCTCCTCGAGCCGCGACGGCGGGATCGGGCGGCCGCGGGTCACGTTGGCGAGAAAGGGACGGATCTCGTCGGGGGCCGTCGGCCCGCCGAAGGCGATCAGCAGGACCGCGTCGAACGGCCGCGGCGCGGCCGCGCTCATCGCGCGCTCAGCTCGTGCACCGCGTCGACCAGCGCGCGCACGCTGTCCGGTGGCGTCTCGGGGAGGATCCCGTGGCCGAGGTTGAACACGTGTCCCGGCCGGCCGCCGGCACGCTCGAGGATCTCGCGCACCCGCGCCCGGATCACGGCCGGCGGCGCGAGTAGCACGCCAGGGTCGAGGTTGCCCTGCACCGCGCGCTCGAAGCCGATCCGTCGCCAGCCCTCGTCGAGCGATATCCGCCAGTCGAGTCCGACCACGTCGCCGCCCGCCTGGGCGACCAGCTCGAGGAACCCGGCGGTGCCGGTACTGAAGTGAATGGCCGGTACGCTCGGATCGAGCCGGCGGAAGAGCTCCTGCATGTGCGGCAGCACCGCCGCGCGGTAGTCGTCGGGCGACAGATTTCCGACCCAGCTGTCGAACACCTGCACGGCTTCGACGCCGGCGGCGATCTGGCCGTTCAGGTAGTCGGCCGTGACGTCGACGAGGTGGGCCATCAGCGCGTGGAACGCGTCGGGGTGGGCGTACAACAGGCGCTTGGTGTGTGCGTAGCTGCGCGACCCGCCGCCCTCGATCGCGTACGACGCGAGCGTGAACGGCGCGCCCGCGAAGCCGATCAGCGGCACGCGGCCGGCGAGCTCATGCTTGACGCGGCGGATCGTCTCGAAGACGTAGGCGAGCGCGTCGGCGGTGTCGACCTTCGGTAGCCGCACGATCTGCTCGGGCGCGCGCACCGGGCGGGCGATGACCGGCCCGTCGCCCTTCTCGAACGTGAGCCCCACCCCGAGCGGCTCGAGTACGAGCAGGATGTCGGCGAAGAGGATCGCCGCGTCGACGCCGAGATGCTCGACCGGCTGCAAGGTCACCTCGGCCGCGGCGTCCGGGGTCTTGCACAGCTCGAGGAACGAGAAGCGCTCGCGGATCGCCCGGTACTCGGCCATGTAGCGCCCCGCCTGCCGCATGAGCCAGACCGGCGTGTACGGGACGGGAGCGCGCCGGCAGGCAAGGAGGAACGGTGCGGCGGACGTCATCCGGCGGGATGGTAGCGCGGCACGGCGATCGCACAAGCCTCGATCTTCGTGCCGTCGTCGCCGCCCCGAGGGCGCGTCAGGCCTCTGCGCCGCGCTTCGCGGCGATCAGCGCCTTCGCTCGCGCGGCGATCGCGGCGACCAGGTAGCCGAGCTTCGGGTGCTCGGGAACGAGATCGGGCGGGATACCGGCCTCGGTGAGCGCCTCGGCGGCGGTCGGGCCGATTGCCGCGACGACGACGTGCTCGCGGAGCGCATTCGCGAGCGCATCGACGCCAGCCGACGTGCGCGCCGCCACCTGGCACAGGTGATCGACCTGCACGGCGGTGGTGAACACCGCGACCTCGGCCTCGCGCGCGGCGAGGCGCGCGATCGCGTGCTCGAGCGGGGCCAGGTCGTGCGGCAGCGCCCAGCGGTACACCGGCACGCGCAGGACCTCGCGCGCGCCACGTGCCGCGAGCCCGTCGAGCAGTGCGGGGTTCGCCTTGCCGTACTCCTGGACGGCGACGCGCAGCCCGCGCACCGGCAGCTCGCGGTCGAGGGTCTCCAGCAGCTCGCGCCACGTGTTGGGCTCGGGGACGCGCACCGCCGGAACGAGGCCGAGCGTCCGCAGCGCGGCGACCGGCTTCGGCCCGCGGGCGACGATCGGCACACCACGCAGCAGCTCGACCAGGCGCTCGGTCGGGAAGCGCGGCTGCACCGCCTCCACCAGCGCTCGCGTTCCGACCCCGGTGAGCAGCACGAGCGAATCGATCGTCCCTGCCTCGAGGCGCTCGACGAGCTCGAGCGCGGCCGCGTTCTCCTCGATCGGCACCTCGCGCAGCGCCGGCGCCGGAATCACCGTCGCGCCGTGGCGCTCGAGCAGCTGGGCGATCTCCGCCGCGCGTCGCGCCTCGAAGGCGACCACGCGGAGACCAGCGAGGCTCCCGTCGGCGGACTCGTCGCTCATGCTCCACGGGTTAGCTGTCGGCCGGCGCCTGTGGAACCGGGCTTCAGAACGCGCGCGCGAATCGCTAGCGTGCTCGTCCATGCGGGTCGTTGCGTGCCCCCAGTGCGGGAGCGAGGTCGCGTGGAAGGGCAATCCGGTGCGTCCGTTCTGCTCGCAGCGCTGCCGGCTGATCGACCTCGGCGCGTGGCTCGACGAGCAGTACACGATCCCCGCGCCGCTCGAGGACGAGAGCGCGGACGTCGAGGAGCGCCCGCCGGGGCCGGCGAGGGGGAGCAAGAATGGCGACGAGTCCTGACGGAGTCGACCCGCCGCGCATCGACCCGCGCGCGATCGTGAGCCCCGAGGCGACGCTCGCGGCCGGCGTCGAGATCGGCCCGTTCGCGATCGTCGAGGCCGGTGTGGTGATCGGCGCGCGCACGCGCATCCTGGCGCACGCATACGTCTGCAGCGGCACGACGATGGGAACCGACAACGTGATCCACATGGGCGCCGTGGTCGGGCACGAGCCGCAGGATCGCGCCTACTCGGGCGCGCCGACGCGCCTCGAGATGGGCGATCGCAACGTGATCCGCGAGGGGTGCCAGCTGCACCGCGGCACGGCTCCGGGAACGGTCACCGTGATCGGCGACGACTGCTATCTGATGGCGAACGCGCACGTCGGCCACAACTGTCGGGTCGCGAGCGGCGTCGTGATGGCGAACGGTGCCGTCCTGGGCGGGCACGCGAGTGTCGGCGAGCGCGCGTTCCTCTCCGCGCACGCGATGGTGCACCAGCACACGCGCGTCGGGCGGCTGGCGATGCTGCAGGGCGGCACCGCCGCCTCGAAGGACGTCCCGCCGTTCTGCGTCACGCGCATCGGCAAGAACACCCTCGCCGGCGTCAACGTCGTCGGCCTGAAGCGCGCCGGCTTCTCGCGTACGCAGATCATGGCGGTCCGGCGCGCCTTCCGGGTCCTGTTCTTGAACCGCCCGAACCTCGGCCTCGCACGCGAGCGGTTGCTCGCTGCGGAGCAGGAGGCCGGCGGCCCCGGCGACGAGGTGCGCGAGCTGCTCGATTTCATCGCTGCGGCGAGGCACGGCGTGTGCGTGGGAACGCGTGCCGGCGAGGCCGACGGGGACGATTGATTGCCGAGACGTTCGCCACCGCGCTCGTATCCGGCACTCGCGACGTCGCACCACGCGGTGTACGGGCTCGGGCCCGGGCTGCTTCTGGTGTTCAAGCCGCGCGGCCATCGCGAGGCAGTGCACGCGCACCCGCACCGGCAGCGCCTGCGCGTGCTGTCGGGAGCGCTGCTGGTGCGGACGGCGCGCCGCGCGCTGACCGTCGACGACCCCGATGCTCCGCTCACCCTGGCGGCCGGTCGCCGTCACGCGACCGAGGCCCTCGCCGACACCTGGCTCGTCGCCGAGACGGTCTCGCACGCGTCGCGGCGCTTGCCTTCGCTCCGTCGCACTCCATGATTCCGTCGGGGTCGGCGCGTGACGCCGGCCGGACGGGAGGACGCGATGCAGAAGCGAGGGACGACGGTCGCCGATCGGTTCCGGGTGCGTGACGCCACGACCTTTCGCCTGGCGCAGGTCGATCCGGCCGACACCGCCAGCTTCCACTCGAAGGGCGAGGCCAAGGACGCCCTGAGGTCCGGCACCGCACTGCTGAGCGATCTGCAGGACAAGCTGTACGCGCAGGATCGCTGGGCGGTGCTGCTCGTCTTCCAGGCGATGGACGCCGCCGGCAAGGACGGCACCATCAAGCACGTCATGAGCGGCGTCAATCCGCAAGGCTGCCAGGTGCACTCGTTCAAGGCGCCCTCGGCCGAGGAGATCGACCACGACTTCCTGTGGCGGCAGGCGAAGGCTCTGCCCGAGCGCGGGCGCATCGGCATCTTCAATCGCTCGCACTACGAGGAGGTGCTGGTGGTGCGCGTGCACCCGGATCTGCTCGCGAGGCAGCGCCTCCCGCCGGCGCTGGTCACGCCGGCCATCTGGCGCCAGCGCTACGACGACATCAACGCCTTCGAGCGCTACTTGACTCGCAACGGTGTCGTGATCCGCAAGTTCTTCCTGCACGTGTCGCGCGACGAGCAGCGCCGTCGCTTCCTCTCGCGACTCGAGGAGCCCGACAAGAACTGGAAGTTCTCGCTGGGCGACGTGCACGAGCGCGCACGCTGGGACGACTACATGGAGGCCTACGAGGACATGATCCGCCACACGAGCACGCCGCATGCGCCCTGGTACGTGGTCCCCGCCGACCACAAGTGGTTCACGCGCGTCGTCGTGTCCGAGACGATCGTAGAGACGTTGCGCGGGCTCGACCTCGCCTATCCGTCGGTGGATGCGAGCAAGCGGAAGGAGCTGGCCGAGGCACGCCGTGCGCTGGAAAACGAGGATGCCCTCGAGCGGCGCGGGCGCCGTCCCACCGCGCGGAAGGGAGCGCCGGCGCGCGGCGTCGCGCGTCGGAGGAAGACGCCATCGTGAGCGGGGTGGCCGTCCCGCCGTGCCCCGACCGTCTCAACTCCGCCCCGTGACCGGCCGATGGTCGGAGGAGGGCGGCACCACGGGCTCGACGGCCGCCTGGCGGAGGCCTCGTGGGACAAGCCGCGGAATACGACCGGATCGGCGACCGCTACTCGGAAGCGAAGCAGCAGCCGTTTCGCATCCACCTCGAGGCGTACACGCTCGAGAGACTCGCCGGCGACGTGCGCGGTGCGCGCGTCGTCGACTTCGCGTGCGGTGACGGGTTCTACAGCCGTCGCTTCATGCGCGCCGGTGCTGCGTCGACGCTGGGAATCGATGCCTCGGCCGAGATGGTCGCGCTCGGCGAGCAAGCCGAGGCGGCCGAGCCGCTCGGCTGCCGCTACCGGCACGGCGACGTCGGCGATGTGCGTGCGCTCGGGCTCTTCGATCTCGCGATCGCCGCGTACCTGCTGAACTATGCGCGCAGCCGCGCGGAGCTGCGGCGCTTCTGCGACGTCGCATACGCGAGCCTCCGCCCGGGCGGTCGACTCCTCGGGGTCAACGACTTCACCGCCGACGGCAAGACCGGCGCGCGCGCGTATCCGGCGCACTGCTTCCGCAAGATCGGCCCCGACCCCTTCGTCGAGGGTGCTCCGATCACCTACGAGTTTCTCCTCCCCGAGGGGCGCAGCTTCGCGATCACCAATTACTACTGGCGGCCCGCGACCTACCTCGAGGAGCTGCGTGCGGCGGGGTTCGCGGCGACGATGTGGCACCCTTTCGAGGTCGCGCCGGAAGCCTCGCGCGCGCATCCGCCGGGCTTCTTCGACGATCTCGTCGACGACCGACCGCTCGCGGCGTTCGCGGCGCAACGATAGTCGACGCGGCCCGCGCCAACGGGCCTGGACGAGTCCCGCCGGCGATCAGTACTCGGCCGTCGTCGTGCTTCCGGGGTAGCGGACGGCGATGAACTCGCGGGGCGTCAGATCCGCCAGCTCGCGAAACTCCGTGGTCATGTGCGACTGGTCGTAATAGCCGGCATCGAGCGCCGCGGTCGCGAGCGAGCTGGACTCCCGATCGAGCAGCGCGAGCGCGCGCCGGAAGCGCACGATGCGCGCGTACGCCTTCGGCAGGACGCCGATCTGTTCACGGAACACCCCCGCGAGGCGCGTCTTCGAAAGGCCGGTGGTGTCGCGGATCGCGGCGATCGGCACGGCGCCGAAGGTCTCCTCGATGCGTCCGAGGCTCCAGGCGACACGGGGGTCGAGCGTCCGGCGGCGCGCGCGCTCCTGTACCCAGTTCGCTGCGTTACGGAAGCAGTGCTCGACGGACGCGGCACCGTGGCAGCGCTCCGCGAGCTCGGCCGCGGCGGCACCCACGAGGTCGTGCAGCTCGACGGTGATCCCGGTGACCTCGCTCATCGGCAGGTCGAGCAGCGCATAGGCGCCCGCCGGGTGGAGGCGCATTCCGAGCACCCGGTGGCGTGCCGGGTGCTCGATCACCATCGGGCGCGTCTGCAACCCTGTCAAGCAAAACCGCAGCGTCTCGGTGCCCTTTCCCTCGACCAGGCGGTGCGGGTCGCCGAGGGAGATCGCGACCTCGATCATGCCATTGGGCAGCAGCCGTTCGCGCGCGGCACCCGTCGTCCCCTCGCTGAACCAGAAGCGCTCGACCAGCCGCGCGAGGTGCGGTGGGTGCCAGCGGCTCGCGGTCCAGCGACCGAGCTCGGAGTCCTCGCGGGTGGTGACGATCTCTCCCTGCACGCATGTCGCCCGCGCAGCGGGCCTCCTGCCACGGTCGTTATCACGGCCGGCGCGGCCAGAGCAGCCCCTGCGCGCTTCTCACCCGTCTCGCGGAACCGGTGACGAAGCGTCGGGCTCCGGGCGACGTCGGGGTTTGCGCGCGACGAAGAGCTCGACGCTGCCCTCGGGAACCTGGCTGTGCACCAGCGGCTGGATCTCCGGCGCGAAGCCCTCCGCCCGCAGGACGCGCAGCCAGTCCTCGCGTGCGAAGAGCCCGAACACGTGCCGGTCGTGCTCGACGCGCGGCTCCCCCGATCCTTCCCGCAGGACGTAGGCGAAGTCGGCCACGTACGTGGTGTCCGTCGGGTCGGGATCCCAGATCCACTGCAGGTAGCGCAGGGCCCGTCCGCTCTCCCCGTCGCTGCCGCCGCAATGGGTCGCCTCGCGGAAGGTTTCGCGCACGGCGTCCGGCGCGAACAGAACGGCGCCGCCGCGCCGGCAGTGGAGGAACGCGGTACGCACCGCGCGGGCCAGATCGTCGAGCGTCGTCATGTAGGCGACGGCGTCGTGCACGAACACGGCGTCGAACTCGCGACCGAGACGCACGTCGCGCATGTCGCCCTGCACGTGCTCGCAGTCGGGATTCAGCTCGCGGCTGACGGCGAGCATGCCGGGCGAGCGATCCACCAGGGTCATCGCGAAGTCGCGCTTCAGATGCCAGGCGTTGTTGCCGCCGCCCGACCCCAGCTCGAGAACGTCCCGCGGTGGCTCCTCGCACGCTCCGAGCAGCAGCTCGCGGTAGACGTGCGCCTCCTCGAGGTAGGGCTCGTGGGCGGACAGGAGCGGCCACCACTCGGCGAGCTCGGCATAGAGCCTGAGCTGCGGCTCGGGTTCGTCGCGCATGCGCTCGGGGTAGCCGAGCCTCGCCGGCGATGCGAGCCGGACTGCGATCAGAAGAGGCGCGAGAAGGTCGGGGCGAGGTCGCGACGCGGCTGCCACCGGCGGCCGTCGCGCGGCAGCCAGAGCACGTCGATCTCCCCCGGCGCCCCCGCGTAGACGACGCGGTGCTCACCCTTCGAAAGGCGGAAGACCGGCTCGGTCACGACGACGTCGTCGATCGTCAGCACGCCGCGCTCGAGCGCCTGCGCTGGTGTGACGAAGTACGTGTCGTCGCGCACGGCGAGGAAGGTCGTCTCGAGCCGTCCATCGACGGGCACCACGAAGTGCTGGCCCCAGAGGGCGACGTCCCCGTCGAGCGGCTGGAAGTGTCGCGTGACGAACGCACGCAGCGGAGCGGGCAGGGTGTCGAAGCGCAGGTCGCGCAGGTGCAGGACCGCGCCGCGATCGAGGATCGCCTGCGGCACCTCCGCGACCAGCGTGCCGGCGATCGACTCGCGCAGGAACGAGTCGGTGTAGAAGTAGCGGTAGGCGTGCGGTCGGGTGACGTAGCCGCCCGAGTTGTCGTAGGCGGCGTCGGTAGGGTCCGTGAGCCGCGCGACGCTCTCGAGCACCCTGAGCTGCCCCGCGTTGGACGAGGAGACGAAGCGCGCGAGCGTCGCGCTCTGCACGGCGAGCACGGCGAGCAAGACGAGCGCCGTGGCGGCGCGCAGCATGGGTCGGGTGCGCGCCCCGAGGAGGTCGGCCAGCCCCCGGGCGCCGACGACGGCGGTCACGGCGAGGAAGGGCAGCAGGCTGTACGGATAGGGCGCGCGCTGGAGCGCGAACGACGCGAAGGTGCTCGCGAGGGCCGCGAGTAGGAGCAGGTCGGGTTCGCGCACGGCGCTGCGACCGCGCACGCGGAGGTCGTGGGCCGTCCGCGCGACGCCCCAGGCGGCGAGCGCGAATAGCCAGGGCGCGTCGAGCACGATCGGAAGCAGGTACCGGCCGAACCCGAAGCCGGGGTACCCACGCTGGTGCTCCGCCGCCCAGGCGAAGCACCACTCCCACCATGCGCTCCACGAACCGGTGATCGTCAAGTAGAGCGCGACCACGCCGGCACCGCTCGCCCCGCCGAGGACGAACGCGGTGGGGTTTCGCAGGAGCGGTGACGTTCGCGTGGCCGCCGGGCTCGCGGTTCGCGCCGCGGCCGCGAGCACGTCGAAGATGAAGGCGAGCGCGAAGACCGAGCCGTAGAACGCGGCCTTCTGCGATCCCCAGACGGAGGCCGCGAGCAGGAGACCACTCGCGAAGCCCGCGACGCGGTCGCTCGCGCGATCGACGCGCAGCACGGCCAGGGCGGCCAGGAAGAGCGCACAGGCGACCGCGTCGGGCCGGATCTCGGTCGCCAGGGTCACGAACGGCGGCAGCGCGAGAAGCAGGAGCGGTGCGGCGAGCGACGCGACGCGACCGCGCGCGCGGTTGAGCAGCGCGGTGGCGACGCAGGCGAGCAGCAGGAACGGCAGCATGCCGAGACGGAGCAGCACGATCGTGCGCGGATCGTCGCCGCCAACCAGGAAGAGCGGCGCCAGGACCTGGTAGACGAGCGGAAAGTGCACCTCGAAGAAGTCGCGGTAGGGTTGCTGTCCGCTCGCGACCAGCCAGGCGGCGTGCGCGTACTGGAACTCGTCGAGCGAGAAGTACTTGACGCGGGCGAGCAGGATCGCCTGCAGCGCGAACCACGCGAGTCCTGCGACGAGCGCGACGCCGATCAGACGGCTCGCGTCGAGCCCGGTCGCGCCGGTTCCGGCGTCGGGCGCGAGCAGGGTGTCCCGGGATGCGCTCAGGAATCCACCGCACGTGCGGCGGTCGCCGGCTCGGCCGCGGGCAGCACGATGCGCACGCTCGTTCCCGCGCCGGGCCGGCTGTCGATCTTGAGCGAGCCTCCGAGGACACGGAGCACGCGCGAGACGATCGCGAGGCCCAGCCCCGAGCCGGCGGCCGGCCCATCGCCGCGGACGAAAGGCTCGGTCGCTTGCTGCAGGAAGCCGGGCTCCATGCCTGCGCCGGTGTCGATCACCTCGATGGCGACCCCTCCGTCCGCCTCCGCAGCACGCACCGTGATCCGACCTTGCACCGTGAACTTCGCCGCGTTCGCCAGCACGTTCACGAGAACCTGCTTGAGCCGCTCACGGTCGGTGTGCACGACGAGGTGCTCGGGGAGGTCGGTGCTGAACGCGATCGGCCGGCCGGCGATCAACGCGAGCACCACGTCGCTCAGCTCGGACGAGAGATCCGAGACCTGGAGCGGCGCGATGACGCAGTGGATCGCACCGCGCTCGATCGCGGCGAGGTCGAGCAGGTCGTTGACCAGCGCCAGCTGGCTGCGCGCACCCATCTCCACGCGCCGGATGCTATCCGCTTGCTCTGGTGTGAGCGGCCCGAACGCATGCTCGTTTAGAAGCTGGACGTAGCCCAGCACGACGTTGAGCGGCGTGCGGAGCTCGTGCGACACCGCCGCGAGGAAGTCGTCCTTGGCTCGACCCGCGCGCCGCAGCTCTTCGAGCAGCAGCATGCGGCGCAGCGCGACCGTGGTCACGGCACCCAGCATGCGTCCCTCCTCGGCGGTGTTCGGACCGAAGCGGTGCGGCTCGTCGAGATCGCTCGCCGTCAGGAGCCCGAGCTTCCCGCTCGTGTCCGACAGCGGGATCACCATCGCGGCCTGGGGCCGGAAGGGAAGCGGGATGGGTGCCTCGGCGTACGGGCTCGCACGGAAGTCGTTCACCACCATGACCTGTCCGGTGCGCAGCGCCTCGTCGAAGATCGGCTCGACGCCGGGCGGGACGTGCAGAGAGCCGCCTGCGGCCCGGTCGCCGTACGGACCGGCGGCGGCGATCGGAACGAGGTCCTGCTCCTCCAGCATGAAGAGCGCCGAGCGCGTGGTCCCGAAGAGCGCGCGCGTGAGCTCGCACAGGCGAACTGCGGTCGCCTCGACGTCGTCTGCCTGCACGACGTCGGCGGCGAGCGCCGCGAAGTGGTGCCGGTAGCTGCGCGCGCCGCTGGTCGCCTGCTCGAGCCGCCAGTTGCTCAGGACGACGGCCACGTGCGGTGCGATCTGCTCCCAGGTCCGCAGCGTCGCCTCCTCGAACGGCGCGGCCGAGCGACGGCAGGCGGCGAGGATCTCGAGCCGCGTGCCGCGACCGAACGGGATCAGCAGTACGTGGTCGCCCGGCGCTGCGTGCAGCGCGTCTCGCAGGGTGTCGTCGTCTTGGCCGGCGATCTCGGGGCCGAGAGTGACGCAACCCCCACGCGCGAGCGTGGTGCTCCACGGCAGCTCCTCGATTGCGAGCGGCGCGCGCGGCGCGGCGTCGTTCTCTTCGGGGGGATGCGAGAGGCGGTGCACGAAGGGGCGCGTTCGATCTCGCTTGCGCCAGAGGCTCGCGCAATCGCAGGGGAGCGTCTCGCAGAGGGCTTCTGCGAGGATCTGCAGGCACTCGCGCCGATCGGTCGCGCTGCGCAGACGCTCCAGCACCTGTACGAGAAGGCTCGCTGCACGCTCCTCCACGAGTGGAGTATCGGCCGGTCCGCGGCCGTTCTCAAAACGCTTTTTTCGTCCTGGCAGGGCGGTTCTACATCGATTGTAGGTGGTGCAGTCGCCGTCGCCCGCGGATGCCGGACGCAGCGCGGAAGCGCGTTGCGGTCGGCGCGGTACGCTTCGTGCACTCGAGCCCCGACGCCGGTCCGGCGCTCCCGCGGTGGGAGATCTCGTGACCGCGCCGGGAAGGACAAGGACGATGCCGCTCATCCTCTGGCTGCTGGGAGTTCCGCTGACTCTGGTGCTGGTCCTGATGCTTCTGGGCGTCGTCTGACGCCCGCGGCGTCCGGAGCTAGTGCGGCGTTGCGGTCGCGGTGAATCCGACCTCGACCGCGCCGTCGTGCGTCAGGCGAGCGGGCCACGCGCGCACCGGTCGCCGGATCGGCGCTGCCGCAGGCGAGCCGTCGCGCACGTCGATCTTGCCGCCGTGCAGCGGACACTCGAGGACGAAGCCGCGCAGACGGCCACCGGCGAGCGACGTGCCCGCATGCGAGCAACGATCCTCGACGACGTACGGCGCGCCGCCCACGTTGCACAGCAGGAGCGCGTGGTCGCGCAGACGGAAGGAGACGCTGCGACCTTCGGACGGGAGAGCCGCGGGCGCCGTCACCCAGTCGAGCGCGCTCACGCCCGGGGTCCGGCTCCCCGCTCGACGTAGCTCATCAGCGTCTCGTGGAAGTGCCGGATGCGTACTTCCTGCGTGCCGAGGTGGAGCTCGCGGAAGGCCGTGGAGCGCATCCCCTGCTGGATGCGGGGCAGGTTGTAGAGATCCTCGTCGAGCAGCTCGCCACCCTCGACCTTGCCCGCCACCGTATCACCCGCAGCCGCGCGCAGCACGATGCGCTCGGGCCGCACCACGTCCTGCGCAGGCATGTTCACCAGGCTGACGAAGTCGAAGAACATCTTGTTGGGATCGTCGGGGTGGGGCCTGTGCGTGAACACCCAGACGAACATCGAGTGGGTGTTGAAGGTGACGTTGGGGAAGATCGTGTAGTGAAAGTCGTCGCACATCTGCGCGTCGCTGAGGTGTGAGAAGTCGGCGCCGAGCGCCGGACCCATGGCGCGCACCGCGGCGGCAAAAGCGGCCCGCGCCTCGGCTTCGGTGCTCCCCCGAAAGTCCATCACGCCCACCCGCTCGAGGAAGAGCTCGCGGATCTCGCGGGTGACGGTCCCCGCTTCCGGATGGCGCAAGCTCACCTGCAGCTCCGGATAGATCATCCGGGTGTGCTTCTCGTAACACTCGTACACGGTCCGCGTGTCGTCGCTGAACGCGATCGTCCACGGATGCGTCGCGGAGATGTGGTACGCCTCGTTGAACGCGTCGACCGACGTCTTCCAGTTGCAGTCGATCTCGATCGTGCACTCGAATGCGATCTTCCAGCGCTCGAAGCCGTACCCGTCGAGCTGCTCGGGGATGACGCCGAGATAGTCGCGCAGCGGCTCGACGGCGCTGTCGAGGCTCACGAAGACGAAGCCCGCCCACGTGTCGCAGCGGACCGGCCGGAGGCTGAAGCGTGACGGCGGCGTCCCTTGGGGAAAGCACTCGGGGTCGAGGACTTGCAGAAGCGTGCCATCGAGCCCGTACTGCCAGCCGTGGAACAGGCACGAGAACTTCTCCGCGTGCCCACGGCCCGGCTCGCGAAGACGGTTGCCGCGATGCATGCACACGTTGTGGCGCGCGACGATCGACCGGTCGGGTAGTCGCACCACGAGCACCGACTCGGTGCCGATCTCGAAGGTGAAGTAGTCGCCGGGCTCGGGGATGTCGGACTCACGTCCGGCGAGGAGCCAGACCTTCGTCCACATCCGCTGCCACTCGAGCTCGGCGAAATCGCTGCTCGTGTAGCGATCCTTGGGGATTCCGCCGCCGGATCCGGTGGCGGGAACGTGCGCGCTCTTGGCCTGTTGCATCGACGGCTCTCCGCAGAGGAGCCGCGAGATTCGTCCAAAGCGGTGCTCGACGCAATCACCGGATACGGGCGACCGCGCCCGCGCGGGCGCAAACGGGCTCCGTCACATTCGTCCTGTGAGCAGCAGGATCACGAGGATCAGCAGGACGACCCCGCCGACTCCCGACGGCCCGTAGCCGTACTGATGGTATCCCCAGCTCGGCAGCGCCCCGACGACCAGCATCAACAGAACGATCAACAAGATCAGGCTCATCGCGATCCCTCCTGTGGGTGCGTTTCGTCGTGTGCTCCGGAGCAAGCGAGGGGCCGCACGGCTTCGACGCCGTCCGGGGGCGGTCCAGCCTCGCATGGATCAGGCGGCCACACGGGTGACGTGACCGGGAACCGCGGTCCGACCCCCGGAACTACAGGGTCGGGCGGAAGCGATTACACGACCGGCGCGGAAGCGCTCGTGCCTGGAGAGCCCGAGCGCGGCGGGCGTGCTGGCCGGACCCTTGCTGGCAGCGGCGGTCCGCCGCGATCACGACGCTCGCTGGCAGTGCAAGCATCCGCGCGCGCTGGAGGACGAATGGCAGATGAAGGGCAGAATCTCCCGGTCGCAGGGCACGGCAGCCTGTGCCTCCCGTCGGTGGTGGTCGACGGATACAACGTAGAGATCAAGGACGACGAGGGCTTCGTCGGCGATCGCGCCAGCCGGCGCGCCTTCTGCGAGAGCCTCGAGCGATGGCGCGAGCCGCTGCGCAAGGCGGGGAACGACCCGTTCGGCGATCGCGACATCACCGACCTCGGCAAGAAGGAGCTCGAGGCGATCCTGGCCAAGGGCGATCCCGAGGCGGCGGCGGTCGTGCAGGGTGCGATCGAGGACTTCGCACAGGCGCTCGCCCACGTGATCCGTCGGTTTCTGCGCTTGAAGTCCTGGCAGGACACCGAGCGCATCGCGGTCGGCGGCGGCTTCCGCTCGGGAAGGATCGGCGAGCTCGCGATCGCGCGCGCTGGCGTCATCCTGAAGGCCGAGGACATCCCGCTCGAGATCGCGCCGATCGGCAACCATCCCGACGAGGCGGGGCTGGTCGGCGCCGTCCATCTCGCGCCGGCGTGGATCTTCGGCGCGCACGACTCGATCCTCGCGGTGGACATCGGCGGCACGAACATTCGCGCCGGCGTCGTACAGCTCGGCAACGGCAAGAAGGGCGGCAAGGGCTCGTCCTTCGCCAAGGCCAAGGTGTGGAAGTCGGAGCTCTGGCGTCACGGCGACGAGAAGGTGAAGCGCGACGAGGCGGTCGAACGGCTGGTGGCGATGCTCGAGAAGGCGATCCGCAGCGCGGAGAAGGAAGGCGTGGCCCTCGCGCCGTTCGTCGGGATCGGCTGTCCGGGGAAGATCGAGGAGGACGGCTCGATCGGCGGCGGCACGCAGAATCTGCCGGGGAACTGGGAGAGCAGTCGCTTCAAGCTGCCCCAGAGCCTGCGCGAGGCCATCCCGACGATCGGCGGCCACGACACCGTCGTCGTGATGCACAACGACGCGGTCGTGCAGGGGCTCAGCGAGTTGCCGGTGATGCGCGACGTCGAACGGTGGGGCGTGCTGACCGTGGGCACAGGGCTCGGCAACGCGCGCTTCACCAACCGCAACGCGAGCACGGCCGGGGAGGAGTGAGCGCTCGATCGGGGCGTGTAGAGCGCCTCGACCGATCACTCACCGAGGTAGTGCAGCGCGATCCGCCGCTCGTGCGGCGCTCGGCGGTGCTCCCAGAGGTAGATCCCCTGCCAGGTGCCGAGCAGCATCGTCCCCGCGTCGACGGGGATGGAGAGCGACGACTGCGTGAGCGTCGCGCGCACGTGCGACGACATGTCGTCCGGACCCTCGGCGGTGTGAACGAAATCGGGGTCGCCGTCGCGGACCAGGCGCGCGAAGAAGGTCTCGAGATCCCGCAGCACGTCGGGATCGGCGTTCTCCTGGATCAGGAGGCTCGCAGAGGTGTGGCGGACCATCAGGGTGAGAAGTCCGCGCCGGGCGTCGCGATCACGCAGCCACTGCGCCACCTCGCGCGTGATCTCGCGCAAGGCGCGCCCCCGCGTCGACACGCGCAGCTCTCCGAGCTCTTGGCGCACTCTGCCCTCGTAGGCGAGGGCGCCGCCGCCGGCAACCGGCGTTCTCGAGCGGTCGCGCGCGCGCCGGAGGGCCACCACGGCAGCAGCGCTGGATGCCCGTCGGGCGTGTCGAGGGCACGAAGCCACGACGAGCCGCCCCGCGGACCTGGAGGTCGCCGAAGCGAGACCCAGCCGGCTCGCCCTGGTCTCCGCGAGATGCAGTCAGCTCGCCTTGGTCTCTGCGGGCTTTGCCGCGGCCTTGCCGCGCCTTCCGCCACGCTTGCCGGTGGCACGTTTCGCGGTCTTCTTGCCGGCGGACGCCGGCTCGGGCGTCGCATCGGCACCCAGCTTCTCGTACAGGCCCTTGCCGACACGCTTGACGCGCTTGGTCCCCTCCCAGCGATTGAGCGCGGGATAGACCTGGGCGCGCCCCTTGGCGGCGGCGCCGGGATGCTTCATCACGTCCTGCACGCCGAATCGCTTCGGCAGGAACGCGAGCACGTCGTCCCACTTGACGCGCTTGCCGCCGGACCGGGCGCGCCGCGCGCCGGCGACCCGACCGCCACGCCGGGTGGCGACCGCCGAGCGGGTCTGGCCGCCGGCCAGCTGACGCCACTGATGGAGCTGTCCCCGCAGCTCGGTCAGCTCGTCCTCGAGCGACTGGATCTGGTTCTCGAGCTGCTGCAGGACCTTGGCGGCCTGCGCGCGGATCGCGCCGAAGATGTCTGCCTTCGGGCCTCGTGGCATGGATTCCTCCTTGTCGAAACTTCGTAACCGACCACGCTGCTTAACTTCTATCGGCATCCCTAGCAATCTCCAATAGAAAGCGTCCTTAGTCAGTTACAAAGTGCCAAAAGCGAGGTCCGAGGCCTCCTAAGTCTGCACGCGAATCGCCCCCACGGGGGCCTTCGTTAGGACCGGTCGCTCGGCTCTGCGTCGGAACGGACCGCGCCCGGCGACGCCGTCGCGACGGTCGAGAGCCGGCCCGACGTGGTCACCCGCTCGCCGATCGCGCGGACGAGAAGAGCCGTGCCGCGCTCGTTCAGGTGGCAGCAGTCGTCGACGTAGACCGTGTCCGGAGTCCGGGCGAACAGGTTGCCGAGGAAGCTCGAGTCGACCCCGGCGAGCCGGAGCCGTGCCGTCATCCGCTCGACGCGTGCGTAGCGTGGCGTCACCTCGTCGAACCACGCGGTCTGACGCGTGAAGCTCTCGCGCTCCTCGACGCTGAGCGGCTTCGACTCCCGGAGGTACTGGTTCGGCTGGACGAAGTGGAAGAACGCGCGCCCTCGCGCACGACAGATCAGATCGGAGTACGCGACCAGCTCGCGCCACCAGTCGAGGTACGCGTCGCGCTGCGTGACCCGCTGCGCGGGCGTGACGGCGCGGCGCGCGAAGACGTCGTCTTCTGGTTGGACGTTCGCGATCCTCTCACGGAGAGCTGCGACGCGTCGTTCGTAGCGCGAAGCGTACACGCGCCAGAACAGGTGCGCGAGCGTGCTGCGGCGCAGCAACGAATCGTCGACCGTCGCCGTCACGCGACGCGCCTCGTGGTGCAGCGTGATCGACGTCGCGCGCTCGATCGTCTCGTTCGACGAAGCGCGGCGTGCGAGCTCCGCCCAGACCGCCGACCAGGGATACTCGGCCGGCTGCCGCGCGAGATGCCAGTCGCTCAGATGAATGACCTCGTTGAAGCCGTCGAGCAGGATCGCGACGTCGATCTCCTCCAAGAAGCGCACGAGTGCGACGAAGTGCTGTGGTTGACGCCAGCCGCCGATCGCGAAGGAGCGCACGACGACGCGTCGGTAGCCGGCCGTTCGTGCAGCGGGCTCGAGCGCGGCTGCGAGGCCGGACCGCGGATCGGCGATCTGCATGGCGACGGAGCCGCCGAACACGCCCACGACGAGGTCGCCGTCGAGATGCGAGGCCGGCTCGGAAGGTCCCGAGAAGAACCCCCGCTCGTCGGCGCCGGCGAAAGAAGGACGGAATGTGTATCCGAAGTACGGGTGGAGGACGAAGGGCGCGCTGGTCGCGCGCTCGACCGCGGCCGCGGTGTCGTTGGCATCTTCGAGCGGGAGACGTCGCAGGAAGCTGCTGCGCTCGTCCTGACGCGAAGCGAAGCCGCGCAGATCGAGCGCGAGCCGCGCCGCGACCTCGAGGCCGGCGAGAGTGGCCGTGGCGACGAGGAGGGTCAGGGCCAGCTTTCGCATCGTCCCGTACGGACGACGGAGGCGCGCACTTCTTGCGCGCCGGGCGGGCCTTCTCGATCAGGTGCGAGCTCAGCTGCGGATGCCGGGAGCCTCGTGGCCGCTCTGCGCGACGTACTCGTGGTACCCTCCCCCGTAGGGGAGCGCGCCCTCGGGCGTGACCTCGAGAACGCGGTTCGAGAGCGCGCCGAGGAACCGGCGGTCGTGCGAGACGAACAGCATCGTGCCCTCGTACGCGCCCAGCGCGTCCACCAGCATGTCCTTGGTGTCGATGTCGAGGTGGTTGGTCGGCTCGTCGAGCACGAGGAAGTTCGGCGGATCGTAGAGCATCCGGGCGAGCACGAGGCGCGCCTTCTCGCCGCCCGAGAGGATGCGGCAGGGCTTCTCGATCGCGTCGCCGGGAAACCCGAAGACGCCCAGCAGCGTGCGCAGCGAGCCGATCGAGGCGAGCGGGAACGCCTCGACGATCGTCTCCCAGACGGTGCGCGCAGGATCGAGCAGCTCCATCGAGTGCTGCGCGAAGTAGCCGAGCTTGACGCTCGCGCCGATCGCGACCACGCCGGCGTCGGGCTCGGTCGCGCCGGCGACGAGCTTCAGCAGCGTCGACTTGCCGGCGCCGTTCACACCCATCACGCACCAGCGCTCGCGGCGGCGGATCGCGAGGTCGAGGCCGTCGTAGATCACGCGGCTGCCGTAGGCCTTCTTGACGCCGTCGAGCCGTGCCACGTCGTCACCCGAGCGCGGTGCTTCGGGGAAGTCGAAGCGCAGCTTGTGTCGCGTCTGCGGCGGCTCGAGCTTGTCGATCTTGTCGAGCTTCTTGACGCGCGACTGCACCTGCGCGGCCTTCGCCGCTTGCGCCTTGAAGCGCTCGATGAAGCGCATCTCCTTCGCGAGCATCGCCTGCTGGCGCTCGTACTGCGCCGCCGCCTGACGTTCGGCGAGCGCGCGCTGCTGCTCGTAGAAGTCGAAATCGCCGGCGTACGACGTGAGCTCTCCGCCGTCGATCTCGATCACCTTGGAGACGACGCGGTTCAGGAACTCGCGGTCGTGCGAGGTGATGAGCAGCGCGCCCTCGAAGCGCGCGAGGTAGCTCTCGAGCCAGAGAATCGACTCGATGTCGAGGTGGTTGGTCGGCTCGTCGAGCAGCAGCACGTCGGGACGGAGCAGCAGGATGCGCGCGAGCGCGACGCGCATCTTCCAGCCGCCGGAGAGCACGCCGACGTCCGCGTCCATCTGCTCCTCGGCAAAGCCGAGGCCGGCGAGGATCTCGCGTGAGCGGCTCTCGAGCGCGTAGCCGTCGAGCTCTTCGAAGCGCGTCTGCGCCGCGCCGAGGCGCTCGAGCAGCTTCTCCATCTCGTCGAAGCGCTCGGGATCGGCGAGCGCGTGCGCGAGCGCGCGCAGCTCCGCGGCGATCTCCGACACCGGGCCGGCACCGTCCATGGTCTCCTCGACCACCGACTTGCCGGTCATCTCGCCGACGTCCTGGCTGAAGTAGCCGATGGTGACGCCGCGATCGATCGATACCTGCCCGTCGTCGGGCGCCTCCTCGCGCGTGATCAGGCGAAAGATCGTCGTCTTTCCGGCGCCGTTCGGGCCGACCAGCGCGGCCTTCTCGCCACGGTTCAGCACTGCCGACGCCTCGAGGAAGAGGATCTGCTTGCCGTGCTGCTTGCTGATGGAGTCGAGGCGGATCAAGGGAACACCCGGAGCTGGACGAGCGACGTGCGAGGACGATCGGAAGGCGGCACCCTAACGAACCCGGCGACGCTCGGCACGGGGAACGCTCGACGGCGGGCGAAGGATTCTCCGAGCTTCGGCTCCGCGCACCGGATAGCGTGCGTCTCCTCGGACGATCCCGGCGATCCTGAGCCAGGTGGACGAGGAGAGGGGGGACGATGGGCGACGCGGGCAGCGGGCGAACGAGGAAGCGGGCGGTCTTTCCACCCGAGGATGCGGTGCCGTACCTCCGCTCCGTCGACCCGAAGCTACGGCGCTTCATCGACCGCTTCGGGCCGTGCACCATGCGCATCGAGCGCACGCCGAGCACGTTCGCGGCGCTCGCGCGGGCGATCGTCTACCAGCAGCTGCACGGCAAGGCTGCGGCGACGATCTTCGGACGCGTCCAGGCCCTCTTCCCGAGCGATCGATTCCCCGAGGCCGCTGCGGTGCTCGCGACACCGGACGACGCGCTGCGCGGGGCGGGGCTGTCGCGCAACAAGCTGGCGGCGATCCGCGACCTCGCAGAGAAGGTGGAGAGCGGCGTCGTGCCGCCGATGGCGAGCCTGCGTCGCATGTCCGACGAGGAGATCGTCGCGCGGCTGACCGCCGTGCGCGGCATCGGACGCTGGACGGTGGAGATGCTGCTGATGTTCCGGCTCGGGCGGCCGGACGTGCTGCCGGTGGACGACTACGGCGTCCGCAAGGGGGCCACCGTGGTGCTCGGCAAGAAGGAGATGCTGAGCCCGGCCGAGCTCGCGCGTCACGGCGAGCGCTGGCGCCCGCACCGTACCGTTGCGAGCTGGTACCTCTGGCGGGCGGCCGATCCGGGCGGCGCGGCGTGAGTCGCGCACGCCGCCCGGCGGGAGAAGGCGGGTGCTACTTGCCGCTGCGCACGATGCGATCGGTCTCGAAGATCGCGTCGGGAATGTCGATGTAGTACTCGGTCGGCCGCACCGGCATGCCGGTGACGGTCGCGCGGTCGAGCTTGTAATTGACCGAGAAGCCGGCGTTGCCGCCGCCGCCGGTGCGGACGTAGCCCGGCTCGCCGTCGACCTTGGTGACGTGGAACTGCGGCAGCGCGTAGTTCACCAGCGCGTTGCC